>Ga0310810_10003449_pt1 | contig 17223 bp, 15 predicted proteins | sample NCmetagenome_FD_207641 | JGI IMG/M metagenome (GOLD analysis project Ga0310810, IMG submission 207641) | Soil microbial communities from experimental microcosm in Duke University, North Carolina, United States - NC | ecosystem: Engineered > Artificial ecosystem > Soil microcosm > Unclassified ... | reverse complement strand
TGGACAAGTTGTCGCGACGCTGGTTGACGGGATGCAGGATGCAGGATACAAGTCGGTGGAGTGGGACGCTTCCGCAACGCCGAGCGGTGTGTACTTCTACAGGATTACTACGGGTACATCCTCTGATGTAAAGAAGATGTTGCTGATGAAGTAGCGGTTGCTTCTCTCCTCAAACTTCTTTAGTTTTACAGGGTATGAAACGCCTCTTGTTCACCCTGATAGCCTTCCTTTTATTGCATTGCCCGCTTCATGCAGAATCCCTGCCGGCTGCCGTCGGTGAACGAATCCGAACTGCCACGCTTGAGGGATTTACCAAAGCGTATAACTTTGATTTCGCCGCTGCGAACAAAGCATTCGACGAAGCTTCCGGCATTGAGCCGACCCATCCGCGCCCGTACGTCGGAAAGGCAATGATCCAGCTCTGGAAATATCTCCTCAACAAAAGCGACTCGGCGAAGCATTCGTTCCTTGCGCTCTCCGAACAGGCAATCGATGCCGCCGAAAAATATGAAGACCGATTCGGCGAAGACGCCGAATCCAAACTTTGCCTCGGCACCATCTACGGCTACCGGGCATTCGTGAACGGCAAGGCAAAGAGTTATCTCAAAGCCGCGTGGGACGGGAAAAAGAGTTACGACTATTATGTCGACGCGCTCCAAATCGAACCTCAAACATATGACGCGTACCTTGGATTGGGAGTCTTCCATTACTTCATGGATTTTCTGCCGAAACCGATGAAGTGGATTGCTTCGATCATGGGAATCAGCGGGAATGCCAAGAACGGTCTAAAGGAAATTCGCCTTGCATCCGAGAAGGGAGCCTTTTCCAAAGTCGAGGCGCAATATTACCTCGCGCAGTTCTCTCCCTGGATGGACGGAGAGTTCGACAACGGCGAGAAGATGCTTGTCGAACTTGCAAAAGAATTTCCAGCCAACAAGCTGTTCGCGTTCACGCGCGCGGTGTGGGAGATCCGAAGAAACGATGTGAGCTCGGCACGCGAGCATCTCCGGACTATCGTGGATTCTCCGGACGATCCCACCGACGGAATACGGATGTACGCCCGCTACAAACTCGCCGAGTGCGAGTTCCGCCTCAACCGCTATGACGAGGCGAGGAAATTCTACCAATCCTTCCTTCGGGAATATCACGACGAGACATACCGGGCGACGGCAAACTACCGCATCGGCGTTTGCTTTGAGTTATCAGGCCGCCGCGACAGTGCGCTCGGGTATTACAAAATCGTGGCAACGATGGAACGCAAATTTGGTGACGATATCTACAGCGCAAGAAAAGCCGGACTCCGGCTGAAATCGCCGATGGCAGCAGAAGACAGCCTGCTGATCGCAGCACAGAATGCCCTGAATTCCGGAGCGTATGACAGCGCGTCCGCCTATGCTTCACAGCTTCAACGAATGGCGGGACACTCGACCGACATGAACTTGGAAGCGCAGTTCCTTATTGCAGAATCGTTCTTCGAAAAGAAATCCTATCAACAGGCGCTTGAGGGATATCGCTCGATCGCAGTGAAAAAAGCCGAGCGCGAGCTTTGGCTTGTCCCCTGGTCGCATTATCAAAGCGGACTCTGTCTTCTCAAATTGAACGATCCGGGAAACGCTAAAAAGGAGTTCGAACGCACGCTGGATTCTGAAGAGTACGATTTCAGCAACTGGATAGAGTTCAGAGCCAAACGAGAGATAGAAAAGATCGACAGCAGGCCCGTCCAATAAACCTCCGCAGTTAACCAACAATACTCTTCCGAAAACATTCTCTTATGATCTTAGAATTTCAGGGCGCAGCCCGCACCGTCACCGGATCAATGCATCTTCTCCATGTCAACGGATCGAATGTTTTGCTCGATTGCGGACTGTACCAGGGAAAGCGGTCCGAAGCGAACGACCGCAACCGGAACTTTCCCTTTGATCCGAAGTCGATCGATGCGCTGGTCCTTTCGCACGCTCACATCGACCACAGCGGAAATATTCCGCAGCTAGTAAAAAAAGGTTTCCATGGATTGATCTACTGCACGCCGGCGACCCGCGACCTCTGCGAGATCATGCTGCTGGACAGCGGCCATATTCAGGAAAAAGACACAGAGTTCATGAACAAGAAACTTCTCAGGAACCATGAGCCTCCGATCGAACCGCTCTATCTTCCCGCGGATGTGACAGAGGCTCTGAAACTCTTCCGTCCCGTTCCATACAACACCGAATTCGACGTCGTGAAGAATGTCCGGGCAACATATGTCGACGCCGGACACATTCTTGGTTCGGCCTCAGTGCGCGTGACGATACAGGAGAACGGGACCACGAAGACGCTGGGGTTCAGCGGAGATCTCGGCCCGCAGAACCTGCCGATCGTTCGGGACCCTGATTTCATGGGGAACGTGGAGTCGGTGATTTTCGAAAGCACCTACGGAGGCGTCGATCATGAACCGTTCGATTCGAAAGCGGAGCAGCTTCGTGCCGACATTCAAAAGACCGTGGACAGGGGAGGGAAGATCATCGTCCCCGCGTTCAGCGTCGGAAGAACGCAGGATCTCGTCTTCGCGCTTCATACCCTGTTCGACAGCGGCCAGCTGCCGCGCATTCCGATCTTTGTCGACAGTCCGCTGGCCGTCAACGCAACCGATATCTTCAAGAAGCACCCGGAGTGCTTCGATCAGGAAACGTATAGCCACATCATGAAGAATCATGATCCGTTCGGACTCAACCAGCTGACGTACATTCGATCGGTCGAAGAATCGAAGCGGCTCAACGATCGTCAGGGCCCCTGCATGATCATCGCGGCCTCAGGAATGTGCGAAGCGGGACGGATATTGCATCATCTTGCAAACTCGATAGGCGATGAGCGAAATACGATTCTCATTGTCGGTTACCAGGCAGAACATACCTTGGGCAAGCGGCTTGTCGACAAGGAGGAGCAGGTGAGGATTTTTGGTTCCGTATACCAGCGCAAAGCAGAGGTCATTGTCCATAATTCCTTCAGCGCGCACGCAGACGGCTCCGGCCTGCTCAGGTATATTTCCAAGTACGACAAGAATCAGCTGCAAAAAATATATCTCGTGCACGGAGAGTACGAGCGTCAGATGGCGATGTTCGACGGCCTGAAGAAGCAGGGAAATTCCGCCGTCGAGATCCCGGTGAAGGGCCAGAAGTTCGACTTTTAGATTTCAGCCCCAGATGAACCATCGGACGGCGATCGCAGTAACAGCGTTTATTGGATTACTCCATTGCACAGCGTATTGCCAGGAGCTCCCCGAACGAGTCGCCCCTTCCAAAAGCGACTCGATCCGCTCCGGAAACCTCGCCTCGATATCCCTCGATAAATTTCTCAACACCTATCTCTGGAACGGCAACGCTATCGTGAACGCCGCGATGGATCAGTATTCTCTCTCGCTGCGAGAGTCCTTTACCTCGACCGTTATCCGGACCGAACAAATCCGGATTACCGACCAGCAGCGGCTCGATGTTTCACTCATGCGCAAACTTTCTGACAAGCTGCAGGTCGTGGGGCAGGCGACCTCATTTATTGTTTCGGATAACCGGAGCATCGGGATCAGCAACGTGTCGTCGAATGGTTTTTACGGTGGAGTCGAGTATCGCCCCATCAGCGCGCTTGCCATCACTCCGCTCATCGGCGTCCGCCTCGAGAATCAGGTGGATCAGCCGGATCGCGGGGTTTCATACCTGCTCAACCTGGCCTCCGACGACCTCGAATACGAGGGATACCATACGCAGCTGGCGGGAAGGTGGCAGTACGACAATCTCGCACCGCGCACTGTTGAAAACAGGAACCTCAGTGTCACTGCCGTAAAATATTTTTTCGAGGAGACGAGAAACAAACTCGTGGTGAACTACTACCGGAACCGCCGGGACTTTTATTCTCCGGCAGACAGCACTGTCCGTCAGCAGTTCCAGGTCGCGAATAATATCGAAGCGCGGTCGGAGGATGCTTTCTCGGTTGTCGACTCGCTCGATTATAATGTCGGGGAAAAACTCCTCCTGACGTTCCAGGGGAACGTGTACAACCGCGACATTGACCGGGAGACGCGTTACCGGACGTATTCGGCCGGGACGCAGGCCCCCAACACGACAATCGGCGAGCTCCGGATCGGCGGCGGCATGCAGCTCCGCTACCGGGACCGCAAAAAAGCCGACGCCGTGGTGGAGTTTACATTTCAGGAGCGGGATGAAAACCACCGCCTGCAGCCGGACGACAGTTTGCCGAACGTAACGAACTTGACGCGGCTTGAAGAACGGAAGAATAACCAATCGCGCCGTACTTCGCTTGCCTCGGCGATCGCGTATCAGGTATCGAGGTCGAATCTGATTTCCGTTTCGGGCTCGGTGAACCTTCTGCGATATGACACGCCGAGCACCGAGAACGATGACGACCGTGACGAGCTCTGGTATATTGTGAACCTCACGACGATTCACACGATCAACCAGTATCTCACGCTCCGCCTCTCGGCCGACGCGAACCTGACGCACCTTGTCTACCTGGCGTCGACGCGGAGTGCCGATAACACCTGGAACCGCATCCTGCGGCTTTCTCCCCGCGTGGAGTACGTCCCGTCCGGGGCGTTCCGGACGGTCAATACCTTCGAAGTATTAGCAAATTATACCGCTTACGACTTCGAGTATCCCTCTTCTCCTGTCCGCAGCTACGCATTTCGCCAATTTGGCGTCATCGACTCGTCCGGAATCGACCTCACGAGGAAGTTCGGCATCGAATTTTTCGCCCAACTGAGGTTCTACGAGAGGGGGGAACTGCGGTGGGATGCCTTTACCGAACGCCCCCTGAATTATTTCGAAGACCGGACATATACAGGGGCTCTCCGGTATAGGTTGAATACGAGTTTGCTTTTTTCGCTCGGTATTCGTTTCTTTAGTCAAGCACGTTTTGGATATTCCGGAAGCGAGCGCGTTTTGGAACAATATACGCGAAGTATCGGTCCGGTCACCTCAATAGGCTGGGTTGTTGCGACACGATCAGAACTTTCACTCCATGGATGGTATGAATACCAGACGCAGACCGGCGTCTCCGCACGCGGTATCACCAACATGACAATGTTACTCACGCTGCATATTTAGCTCGAGGAAGAGTACGTGGCTTCAGATACTACAAAATTTGTTCTTGTTATTGCGAGCAATCCCAAGAATGTCGGGAAGGTTGAAGGATTCCTCATAAAGATCAACCAGCAGCTAAAGCTCGACGAGATGCAATTTAACAAGCTTCTTGTCGCGACGACAGAAGCGGTGAACAACGGGATTATCCATGGCAACAAGCGTGACGCAAAGAAGAAAGTGACATTAACCTGCGAGCTTAACCATGCAGAGCTCACGCTCCGCATCGAGGACGAAGGTCCCGGCCTCGACCCGTCGACGCTCCCGGATCCTCTCGCCGAAGAAAATCTTATGCGCGAGAACGGCCGCGGCGTGTTCCTCATGAAGTCGCTTATGAGCAGCGTCGAGTTTATAAGATCTCCGCACGGCTCCTCTGTTACAATGAAGATGCCGCTGAAGAGTTAAGAAGAATTGTTCCCAAAAATACGAAAGCCTCCCGATGGTGAAAATCGGGAGGCTTTTTTTGTTTCTGGCCTTGCTTCCTGTTACAGCTTCAGCTTCGCAATATTCGATTTCACTTCGTCCGCCGATTTCGTCAGCGCGGCTTTTTCATCGGGCGTCAGGGGGACTTCGATGATCTTTTCCATTCCGCGCCGTCCCAGTTTTACCGGCACGCCAACGTAGGTATCGCGGAGGCCGAACTCACCCTGCATGAACGCGGCGCAGGGAAGAATTCGCTTCTGGTCTTTCACGATTGCTTCGACCATTTCAATTGCTGCAGCCGAAGGGGCATAGTACGCGCTTCCGGTTTTCAGGTAATTCACGATCTCGATGCCGCCGTCGCGTGCCCGCTTGACGAGCTTGTCGATGGTGGCCTGATCGGTAAATTCTGATAACGGAACGCCGGCGATGGTCGTGTAGCGAACGAGCGGAACCATGGAATCTCCGTGGCCGCCGAGTACGAGGGCCTGGATGTCTTTCACAGAAACGCCGAGCTCCATCGCGATAAAGGTCCGGTACCGGGCAGTATCGAGGATCCCCGCCATGCCGATGACACGATGCCGTTCGAATCCGCTGACTTTGTATGCCACATAGGTCATGACGTCGAGCGGGTTTGAGACAATAATAAGTATGGACTGGGGAGATTTGGCGACAACGGCTTCGGTGACGCCCTTGACGATCCCGGCATTCGTCTCCTGGAGCTGCTCGCGGGTCATTCCGGGTTTGCGCGCGATGCCTGCGGTGATGACGACGATATCCGAATTAGCGGTTTCATTGTAGCTGTTCGTGCCGATGATACGGGTGTCCGTTCCTTCAATCGGCGCGGACTCGTACATGTCGAGCCCTTTGCCCTGGGGCAGCCCCTCGACGATATCGACGAGGACTACTTCATTCGCGAGCTCCTTATCGACGATGCGCTGTGCCGCTGTAGCACCGACGTTACCTGCACCAACTACTGTAATTTTCATACATCAGTCCTTTTCTGGTGAATTGCGGGTGAGTAATATGGAAAAAAAATTCCCGATACGAGATTGCACCGTGATTCATAGGATGCATCTCGTATCGGGGATACTGTTAATTGAGTAAAAGAACGCTTACGCAGCGATGATGCTGACGATCCTCTTTGTTTTGCCGATCTTCTGGAACTGGACTTTTCCGTTGCTCATCGCGAACAATGTGTCGTCGCTGCCGATGCCGACGTTCGGTCCCGGAGCAAACCGTGTTCCGCGCTGGCGGACGATTATGCTGCCCGCAGTAACCGTTTCGCCGCCGAACCGCTTTACGCCAAGGCGCTGCGAGTTACTGTCGCGTCCGTTTTTGGAGCTTCCGCCCCCTTTTTTATGTGCCATACCGGTAGTGCTCCTTACTTAATAGATGTAATCTCGATTTCGGTGAATTGCTGGCGGTGTCCTCGAAGAAGGCGATAGCCTTTCCGTTTCTTCTTCTTGAATACGATCACCTTGTCATCCTTTGCATTGCCGACAATGTTCGCCGTGACGGACGCGCCTTTGACGAAGGGAGTTCCAACTTTGACGTTAGAGTCGTCCGAAAGAAGCAGGACATTGCCCAATGTGATTGAGCTTCCTACTTTTTCCGTACGCTTTGGAACGAACACGCGCTCCGACGGGCTTACTTTTATCTGGCTACCGGCAACTTCCACTATTGCAAACATGACGATTTTACCTCAAAATGATGAGTTTTCTTTATTCTAACACTTCAAAAGGAATAAGGTTCGGGGAGATTCCTTCAAAAAAGCGACTCTAATGTAAGAAAAATTCTGCACAAAGTCAATCGTTCAGCATCGCCAAAATTACCGGATTATTCCTCAAATTGGTTGTTTTTTAACCGAAATATCTCTATGTTACGAGTGCATTTCGGCTCCAACCTCCGCGTATGCTCAGGTAGTTCGCAACACCTCGAAATATGAAACTGTATTTAGATGAAGAAGAAAACTGTACTTATCGTCGAAGATAGCCCCGGATTCTCCGAATTGATGAAATTTGTCGTGGAGGATGAAGGCTACAAAGGAGTTCTTTTCCCCCTCGATCAGAACTTTATCAGTTGGGTCGACAAAGAGAAGCCTTCCGCGATCATCATGGATCTCGCCCTTAACCGCCTGAGCGGGTTCGACCTTATCCGCGAGCTCAAACAAAATGCGAAGCATAAAGACATTCCCGTTATCGTGATTACCGGCCGGGATCTCGACGTAAAGGATATCACGGAATTAAAAATGCACAGCATCCCGTATCTGCGCAAAGGCCGCGTCGATATGCACGAGATCCATCAGACCATCCGCAACGTCGTCTCCAAGACCGACGCCTAAGTAGTACGGTACCTGCTTTTTTTCTCTGATTTGCAAGCGCGAGGAAGGCAACCGCTGGTTTGCTTGCTATTGACGTGTCTCTTCCCTATATTTTTTGAAGAACCGAAGGGAATACCGCATGACAATGTCCGTTCAGGAACAGATTTCTAACACCTTTTGGTGGCTGGTCGCCCTCTGCATCACAGCGTATCTCGTGTACGGCGCCATCAACACCATTACGGTTATTTTAGAATAGTTCTCTCACACAACGTTTCTCCCGCGTTAACGCCCCCCGAATGCATCGGGGGCATTAATCGTTGCCGCGGCTATCTCTCGCCGCGATAAGCTCCTTCAGTCCTTGTGGGCCAAGGATAAATTCCAATTCCATTGTGCAAAGGTCGAAGATCGATAGGCTGCCCCCCTCGACCGGGCTGCAGCATTCCGACCGAAACCCAAACTCCAGTTCATCCATCATCAACTCTCCGGCTTCGATCGTTATCGGGTAGGTCCAGCAGTAAAAGGGCTTGAGAGCGAAACGGTCCATGCCTTCTGCCACCGCAGCCGCTTGCAGCACGCACTTGCCGTCCTTGAGAAGAAACGTGCATCCGCGCGGGCCCTCGGCGGTTGATGTCGCCCGTCCGGATGCGAAGTCGGCATCGTCGACATCATCGCCGACAAACCACTTCTCCGGATTCCGCTCCATGCCTTCGTCCATATGTTTTTGGATCATTTCGGCATGAGCGAGGATCTTCGTCCGATGGTTGACATCCAGCCAGACCCCGTACTTGCAGCACTGCGCGTTGCAGTTCATCATCGAGCACGCCGAATTGAACCTCGTCGTGAAGATGTTCTCATTGACCCGGAGGTCTCCGATGTGCCCGACCTTATGATGCTTCAGAACGACAGGCTTCATTCTAATCCTTGGTGGGCTTGGGAATGCGGCGATACTTTTCTTCGTACTTCTGATTCAATCTCGTGTGACGGCTTTCGAGGGAGATGTTCTTTCCCTGTATGTATTCCATCGTAATGTTTGTCATGATTTCCAGCGGATCTCCGTCGCTGACGAAGAGGGTGGCGTCTTTGCCGACTTCAAGCGAGCCCTGTCTGTCCGCGATCCCCAGGATCTGCGCGGGGGCGAGGATCACCGACTTGAGCGCTTCGTCTTTCGGAAGCCCGTAGGAAGAAGCCATCGCTGCCTGGTAGGGCAGGTTGCGTTCATTGGAAGCGCCAGCTTCGCCCGCGATGCAGAATGAAACACCCGCATCATAGAGTTTTTTCGGAAGCGTCGCCGGATCGTCGTACTCCTCGCCTCTGCGCCACGGGGTGCGCATGATCGGGTTCACAATAACAGGAATATTTCTTGCCTTCAGAAGATTTGCGGCGCGCCAGGAGTCGTACCCTCCGACGATGACGATCTTGAGGTTTTCCTGGTCTGCCCACGCGATCGCTGACTCGATCTGCTGAATCTCATCGGCGTTGACGAGGACGGGAATCTTTCCGTCGAGCACAGGCTCCATGGATTCCCAGCGAAGGTCGGTATTATGGTAGGGTACGCCCGTCGCGGTTTCTGAACGCTTCGCCTTTACGTACGCGCGCGCGTCGCGGAATGCGTTGCGAAGTTCATTCATTGCCTTGTCACGGGCTTTCTTCTGATCCTCCTCGGATCGTTGTTCCCACCATGCATGGTTGATCGTCATCTGCGGCCAGTTCACGACAAGACCGACGGGAGCTTTTACCGTCAGGTCTTCCCATGTCCATCCGTCCATCGAAATCGCCGCGGCAGTCCCGCTGATGACTCCGCCGTCGGGATACGTCACTGCGGTGGTGATCCCGTTTGCGCGCGTGACGGGAAGAATTTCGCTCTCGGGATTCACTGCGGCCTCAGCACGTACGTTGGGATTGAGTGAGCCGGATTCCGAAATATCGTTCGTCGCGCGGACTGCGCCGATTTCTGTTAATCCCAGGTTTGTGTGTGCATCGATGAACCCGGGATAGACATGCTTTCCCTTGCCGTCGACAACTTCCGCTCCCTGCGGGACAGTGACGTTTGCACCGAGCGCAGTGATCTTCCCTTTCTCAAAAAGGATCGTTCCGTTATCGATGACCGGACCGCTCACAGGGTGAATCGTCGCGCCGACAATCGCGATCGGGTGATCCTGCTGTTTCGCGGGGATCTCTGAGGCGAGGACACCTGAAACTGCGATGAGAATTGCTATCGTCGTACCAATAATTGTTTTCATGTTCTCTGCTCTCCTATTCGATATCTTTGCATGAATATTTTTTCTCTCCACCGGCCGCGGACGGGTTGTGGCCGCCTCCGCTGCCTTTCACACCAAGCGCTTTCTGAATGAGTGTTGCGCGTTCCTTGGTGTTCTCATCGGCCATCGCGCGGTCTTCGCTGCGGTCAAAGTATTTTCGTCCGTCGATCCATGTTTGTTCGCAGATCGAGTAGGTTGAAAGAGGGCTGCCGCTCCACACGACGAAGTCGGCGTCCTTGGCCTTTTCCAGCGAGCCGACTTTGTTGTCGATGCGGAGCTGTTTCGCGGGATTGAGCGTCACGAATTTCAACGCCTCCTCTTCGCTCACGCCTCCGTACTTCACAGCTTTCGCGGCCTCCGTATTCAGGCGGCGAGCCTGCTCATCGCTGTCGGAGTTATAAGAAACTACGACTCCCTGATTGTGCATGAGCGCGCCGTTATACGGGATCGCATCATACACTTCGAACTTATACGCCCACCAGTCGCTGAACGTGGAAGCGCCGGCTCCGTGTTTCGCGAGCTGGTCCGCCACCTTGTATCCTTCGAGCACGTGCTGGAAGGTGCCGATGCGGAATTTGAAATCTTCCGCAACCCGCAGCAGCATAAGAATTTCATCCTGCCGGTACGAATGCGAGTGGACGAGCCGCTTGCCGGCGAGGATCTCGGAGATCGCGTCGAGCTCGAGATCGCGGCGCGGCGGAAGCTTTTTCTTGCCGTCCCGGAATTCCTTCCAGGCCCGGTCGTAATCCTGCGCGGCTCTGAACTCGTCGCGGATGATCTGCTCGACGCCTTCGCGGGTCTGCGGGTAACGTGTCGTGTACTTGTCGCCCCAGTTGCTCTGCTTCACGTTCTCGCCGAGCGCGAACTTAATTCCGGGGATTGCTCCTTCGAACTTCATCTCTTCGGGCAACGATCCCCAGCGGAGCTTGATGACCTGATTCTGTCCGCCGATCGGGTTGGCCGATCCGTGCAGAACGTTTGCCGCGGTGAGGCCGCCCGCCAGCTCACGATACAGCGCAATGTCGTCCGGATCGAGAACATCCCCGATGCGCACTTCGGCGGTAATAGCCTGGCTTCCTTCATTGACGCTTCCGGCAACGCCAGTGTGAGAGTGACAATCGATGAGGCCGGGGGTGATATTCTTTCCCGCGCCATTAACGACGACCGCGTCCTGCGGGACTGAGAGATTTTTTCCGATGCTGACGATCTTTCCTTTTTCGACGAACATATCGGCGCCGTTCAGCGTCCCTTCAGGGCCGCACGTCCAGATCGTAGCGTTTTGAATAAGAAGCCGGGCCGGCTGCTCTGGCTGCTTCGAGCGGCCGAATTCGCCCGGCGGGTAGACCGGTGAAAATGAAGCCATCGAGGGAGATTTCGGTTTCGAGGTATCAGGCTCAGCCTTAAATGCCTCTGTCTTCTTTGCCGTAAATTTGAATGTCTTGCCGTCGGGAAATTCGCCGTTTCCGATCAGGTCGCCCGATGCGAGCGCCGCCGTCATGCGGATGACGCCTTTCACGCCGATTGAATCACCTGGAAACGACGTCGCGAACCGCAGGTCGCTGAAGGAAGCCGTTGTCGCTTTGACGTCTTTGCCTTTTGCCTTAACGGTGCCCTGCGGCGCATCGGCTTCGCCTTTGAGAACGATCGTGAGAGAGTCGAGCCCGCCGCTTCCGATAAATGTTGTCCATGTGCCGCGCGGATCGACCTCGGCTTTCGGTTTTACTTCGTATTTTTTCCCGTCAACCCAGGTTTCCCGGATTTTCGTCTTCTCTGAAAACAAATCGCCGTCGGTTATGACAAAGTTTGCCATCTTTCCGGCGGCAAGTGTTCCGACTTTTGCGTCAATGCCCATGAGTTTCGCGGGCGTCGTCGTCAGCGCCGCGAGTGCCGCTGTCGCCGGGAGGCCGCGATCGATCGCTTTGCGAACGTTCCCCATAAAGTTGGCGGGATCTTTCAGCGTGGCGGAGGTAAGCGTGAACGTGATACCGGCATCCTGAAGCCTCTTGGGATTTTCCGGAGCTTCATCCCAATACCGCAAATCCTGGAGACTGACGCTGAGCGCGTCTTCCGGCGTTGCTACTGCCGGCGCATCAGGATAATTTACCGGGAGGATAATCGGAACACCGGTCGATTTAACTGCGTCGAGTCTTCTGTATTCCGCTCCGCTCCCGCGTACCCAGTACTTGAGTCCGAACTCTTTCGCGATCCTTGATGCACGCAGGAGGCTGTATTCATCGGTGGTCTCAAAGATGCTTGGCTGCTTGCCGTTGACGACGTTTTCAAGAGCTCCAAGGTCGGCGACGAATTGCGGCCTCGGCTCGTCCGGATATTTCGCCGAAGCGGCGAAGACATCGCGGTGCCACTGCGCGTCGAGCATTGTCTGACGGATCAGCGCAACCGTACCCATGAGTGAGTTGGGATAATCGTCCCCGCGGGACGTTTCGAATGTGATATACTGCGCGACGCGGGATTTCACCAAAAGCTCGTTCGGCGAACCGTCGCCCAGGTTGAACACGGCGGTTGAACCGCGGAAGATCCCTTTTTGCGGAACGATGAGCGCGGTCGTGAATCCCATGCCGCGGAATTTCTCGGCTGCTTTCGCATCGGGCATGAACATCTCGTCGGCATTCTGAGACGCAAGAACGAAATCGTTCCAGTGCTTTTCTCCGCGTGATTCCGGTTGCGGCTGTTGCTGTCCGCCTCCGCCGCCCCCTTGTCCCTGAGGCTTCTTCGGCATGCCGATGTCGGCATAGCTTTCGATGAGGCCGGGGTAGATCGTCATTCCCGACATGTCCCAGACGCGTGCGTCTGCCGGGACAGGCACCGAGGCGCCGACGGCAACGATGACACCGTTGCGGATGACGAGAGTACCTTTCTCTATACTCGAGCCGGGCGCCGTGACGATCTTAGCATTGGTGAAGGCATGAATGGTCGGCGTGTTCTGCCGTACTCCGACAGCCGGATTTATCTGGCCGATTGCCGGAAGCGCTGCGCAGACGAACGTGAGCACAGCCAAGAACAAACGTGTTCGAAGATTGGACATAGGTTACTCCTGCATTGGTAAAACGAAAGGGGACTTGTACATCTACTGTATTATTAATTGAACGAATTTCTGAGGAGGAAGTTGCGCTCATCAAGGTACTCTTTTGACTCAGGAAAAGCAAGAAAAGTTGGGGGTTTTCCTTATATTCCCGTTACGATGACCCTCTACCTCCTTCGACACGGCGACGCGCTGGAATCGGGCTACGATGACACTTCCCGGCCTCTTTCGCTGATTGGCGAAGAACAGGCTGCGACGGTCGCAAACTTCTTCACTGCGATGCGGTATCCGGTCGGGACGATACTTTCGAGCCCGTTCGTACGCGCCAGGCAGATGGCGGAGATCATCGGTATGAAGCTGGGGAAGGGAAAACCTGAATCAACCGAATTTCTTGTCCCGGGAACGAATGAGAAACAGCTGTTTCAGCAGCTGAATGATCTCCGTAGTGGATCGGCGCTCCTCATCGGGCACGAGCCGCATCTGAGAACGACGGCATCGCTGCTGCTCTCCGGATCGCGAGAGCTGTTCGTCGAATTTAGGAAGGCGACGCTTGCCTGTATCGACTGCCCCCGCGGCGTGGAGCCGGAAGCAGGAGCGCTGAAGTGGATCGTGAGGGTGGAGCAGATGGAGACCATGAAGCCGGAAGTTCGTTAAGAAAAAAATCCGTCCCGACGCAAATACGCCAATCCTGCAGGCAAGTCCATCTGCCTTCGAGGGGAAGTCTAGTTGTCCTTGCGTTCGGGATGGACAAATTTGTCGGCAGTAAGCCTGCACGCCTTCGCGGCTTTGTTGAGGAGCTGCAGGATGCCGGATTTCGCGTCGAACATTTTCCGCGTCATCGTATCGTGGACATTCGTAAGGGAATGAAACGGAATCCCGTCGCTGCGATACGGAATCTCTTCATGATCCTCGCCGATAGACTCGCGAAATCCCCACACATCGTCGAATGAGCCGTTGAACGCCTTGCTGCGTGCGAGGAACCGCCGTTCGACCCAGTCCCGCGTAGAATCCATGTCAATGTGTACGACGGCATCGACCATTCCGTCATAGTTATCGTCGGCCCAGTGGTTGAAAATGAGTTTGCTGTGATTGATAAAATATTCCAGCTGGCCCTTGCTGAAATATTCTTTGCGTAGTGGGTATCTTGCCGGAAAATCCGCGGACTTGAACGGTGCGGCTCCGCTCATGAGCGCCATGTAGTCGATCTTTCCGTCGAAATTCCTATCGAAGACATATCCCCACGTCGTCACTTTTCCTGTTGTCGGCTTGTAGCCGTTGAATCCCACCGTCAACGAAATTGAGTCCGGCTCGTTAAACCTTGCAGGAGTGACGACTACCATAAGCGCCTTGTTGAGAAGCGTCGTGCGGATGAAACTCACATAATACTGATCGATCTTCTTTTGACAGAGAATCGTGAGCTTATCCTCTACGGGAGGATACGAGGCCACAGAATCCGCCAGCGGATAGAATTGTTCAATGGAATTCTTTTGCGCAAATGAGAATGCTGTACACGCCAGCATCAATACAAACAAGTATCGCATACTACTTTCCCCAACTAACATTATTGCCTGCATTTTCCCTCTTCAGGTATTCCATGACCGGGGCAAAATACTCCAGCATCCCTTTGGGGGAAATGTCTTCGCCCGTTTTTTCCTTAATGACCTTGCGCCAATCGCGTGTCGCGCCGAGCTTCAGCAGATCCGTAAGCCACTTGCCCACTTCTTTGTTTCCGTAGTAATTGCAGTTGTGCGGATCCTGGTGAAGGATATTCTTCGCGATATAATTGTGAAGCTGATATTTAATAAGAAACGCCAGCGTGTAATCGTAATACTGCGCGGGATCGTCATTGATGTGGGTTTTCGTCGCCGCGTCGCAATACTCTTCTCCGCGCTGTTCGGGAGGGTCGACCCCCTGATACTTCGCAACGTAATTCCACCACCGCTTATTGTACTCAGTGGGAGAGAGTTTGTCTTCGTAGAAATCATGCTCCCAATGCGACATTGTTCCCGCCGACCAGGGAATAAATACGACCGCATTATCCAGAGCCTCGCTCAGCAACCATTGCGTCTGATCGATCTTCATGTCGTTCGGCATGAGGCCGATTTCTTTTAAATAAGGAATCTGACGGGCGGCGATCGCGATGAGATCTCCGATCGCTTCATGGAATGCGCGGTTCGCTCCCGCGCGGAGTGTTATGGGAACGTTCGGGTTGGAGTATGCGATATAATAGTAGATATGGCCGAGCTCATGGTGCGCCGTCTGGAACCAGTCGTAATTCGCCCGCACGCTCATGAGCGAGCGGATATCTTTATCCAGATCGATATGCCACGCCGACGCATGCGTATTTTTCTTGCGGGCGGATCCCGGAGGAAGTTCATAGAGATCCGATTTGTCCCAGAAGGATTTCGGCAAGCTTGGCATGCCGAGAGAAACATAAAAACTTTCTGCCTGCTTGACGATCCATTCAGGAGTTTTGTCTTTAAAAAGATTATCGAGATCGACGCCTTCGACGATCCCGGGCCATGCCTGCGACCACCGGTTGCCGAGCCAGTGCGCGGGGATCCTGTCGGGGACAGGCTGGTGGAACTTTGCCGCAAGCTTCGTCTTCGCCCAGTAATGGAGCTGTTCGTACATCGGCTTCGTCTCGTTGATCGATGATTCGAGGAGCTTCATCATCTCAGGCACCGTCATGCCGTAATCGGCGACCTGCAGCGCAAAGAACGATGTATATCCCATTTCCTGAGCCATTCTGTTTCGCAAATCCTGCAGCTTTGTGAGGCCCGGTTTGAGCGCTGCACCGGTTTGCTTCGACACTTCCCATGCATGACGACGGACAGTGAGGTCAAGCGAATCCGAAAGGACCGCATCGATCCGGTTCGGCGTCGTGAATTTCAGGCAGGAATCGCCCATCTTCTGGTCGCAAAACCGGAAACCGTCAAGTACGGCGCTCTGGTTCGCTTCTGCCGTCACGCGCTCTGCGACGACGTCGGGGATTGTTCCGGGATATTGGGCGGCATTCAACAGAATGTTCTCAAGCTGCCGAACCGACATTGCATCGATCTCTTTTTTGTGCTTCAGCAGGTTCCTGCATTTTTCGATGACGTACGTGCTTCCCTGAAACACCGCCAGGGCTTTATCGGCTCCGATACGCTGGCCCGTGTGTTCGTCGGAAACGTCGGTGCTCGACTGCCACTGGGACTGGGCCGAGATCGTGTACAACTTTTGATACAACGTATTGTACATCGTGAGAAAATCTTTTGCCTCATTGGCGGCAGCGGACGATTTTTTCGGTTGCGCCATGGAGAGCCCGCCAAGGAGAAGAGTGAAGAGGATAATAGTAACTGTTCGCATCGGGTGACTTTCGTTCATGTGAGACAGGGTGGTAGAATACAAAGAGAACTCAGGAACCGGGTTTCGCGGTCAGCGGAAAAGAATCAATCGGCTATCGGTAACCGGAAAATTTTGGATAGAGCGCGCCTTCAAACGAAGAGACAACCCACTCGTTCTTTAAGTCGACCGTTCCTATCGGATCGGGGTTCTCGCCCATGGAAATCGCCACGTTGTTAAGAATGAACGTCCGTTTGATTAATCCTTTGTTGTTGACGTAATCCGTGCCTGTCAACAACGAATCAGGTTTGCCGTCCGAATTTATGTCCCACGTCCACTGAATTTTATAGCAGGCGATATCTCCCATAGCGGTGGAGACGTTCTCTGTGCCGGCGATTTTCTTATTAATAATAAACGGCGTATGACGATACTGCCATTCCCTCCCCACCGTCAGCGGAAAAATAAGCACCGGTGGCGGGTTGAGCTCGACCCACAACGTATCGACGCTGATCATCCCCTCAGACATCGTTTGCATGAGGCCTTCAAGCGATGGAAATTGCCGGCCTGCCAGCGTATATCTCAGTCCGGATCCTTGTTTGGGCAATGCGAGGCTGGGGTTGTAATACGCGAACAGTAATAAGGTGTCGCCGTGCACGATGTAATGCTGCACCCCGCTGGAATTGGTTGCGCCGGTATCTCTCGCCGTAAATTTCAATGTTGCGATACTAT
>Ga0310810_10003448_pt1 | contig 17224 bp, 19 predicted proteins | sample NCmetagenome_FD_207641 | JGI IMG/M metagenome (GOLD analysis project Ga0310810, IMG submission 207641) | Soil microbial communities from experimental microcosm in Duke University, North Carolina, United States - NC | ecosystem: Engineered > Artificial ecosystem > Soil microcosm > Unclassified ... | reverse complement strand
GCTGTCGCGAGCGCCGACCCAGAGGTCGATGGTCCCACAGGTGCAGATAGGGTTCCGGCCGAACGACAGCTCGATCGCCGCCGCCGCGACGACAATCAGCAATGCAATGAGCCAGATCCACCGCCGCATGAAATCACAGCTTAGCAGCGCCGCTCACCTTGCAAAGATCGGCTGTTCGGCTGACATCAGCCGCCATGCTTAGAGCCTATGGCCCCAATTGCGACGGATCGATCATCGATCCCAAGGTCGAACGAATCCCCGACGATGCGACGTGGATCGACCTCGAGGAACCGACGCACGAGGAAGAAGCGCTCGTCGAGCGGTGCATCAAGGTCAACGTTCCGACCCAGGCCGAGATGGCCGAGATCGAGCCTTCGAGCCGCCTGTATGAGAAGAATGGCGCCCTCTACATGACCGTCAGCGCATTGCGCGGAGTCGAGGAGCATCTGCCGACGACCACGCCGATCGGATTCGTGCTTGCCGAGAACCGGTTGGTAACGATCCGCTACGCAACGCCTAAGCCGGTGCGCACGTTCGAAAATCACGCGCGGCGCGATCGCGAGCTGGTCAGCGACGGCCCAACTGCTTTTGTTCGCCTGCTCGACGCCATCATCGACCGGCTCGCTGACGAGATCGAGCGGGTCAGCGCGACGATGGAGGATCTCAGCCATCAGATTTTCGCTCAAAGCCAGGACGAGCGTCGCATCCCTGCCGAGAAGCTGACGGCGCTCCTGACGAGCATCGGCCGAACACAGACGCTGCTTACGAAAATCCGCTACACGGCGGTCAGCACGGTTAGAATGCTGAGCTTTTTCGGCGGTTCGAACCTAGCGCATGAGGACAAGCGCGCGGAGATCCGCCATCACCTCGATAGCCTCACCACGGATGTGACGGCACTTATCGAGCACACGAGCTATCTGATCGACAGCCTTCAGTTCCTGCTCGACGCGTCGCTCGGGCTGATCAGCATCGAGCAGAATGCGGCGATGAAGCTATTTTCCTGGGCGGCGGTTGTCTTCCTGCCGCCGACTTTGATCGCCGGAATTTATGGAATGAACTTCCATTATTTCCCGGAGCTCAGCTGGCATTACGGCTATGCGATCTCGCTGGTGCTGATGTTCGCCAGCGCGATCGGGCCATATCTCTATTTCAAGAAGCGCGGATGGATTTGAGAGCTTAAGCAGGCTGCTCCAGCGGGATTGCCGGGATTTCCTCGGCTTTTTCTGCGGCTTCAGCAGCTTTGGCGCGGCGACGCGCGAGCGCGGCATAGGCAAGCGCCAATTCACCCGCGATTTCAGCGCGGTGCGGCTCATCTTTCGAATAAGCGGCCGCTCGCGCCTCGGCGGCACGCCGGTGGAAATATTCCGTGTCGTGCGTCACTGTTCGCCCGCTTTCTTTGCTCCTCGTCTTCCAGATTTATTGCACTTGCGAGATGATTCTAGAGGTATGAAGCGCAGCCCGGCGCGGCTGTTGTTCATCTTGGCGCAAGAATTCTCGCCGCGGCTCCCGTTTGCCGCGTCTGATGCGGGTTGCTAAGGGCTCGCGCGCACCCATCTTGCGTGCAAATCCCAGGCGCGCATTCGAAGCACTCGAAGGACAGCGATGATCCCCTCCGGCCAGGACAGCCTCCGCACCCGCTCGACACTTGAAGTCGACGGCACGAACTACGCTTATTTTTCCCTTCCAAAGGCGGCCGAGACGCTGGGCGACGTTTCGCGCCTTCCCTTCTCGATGAAGGTCCTCCTCGAAAACCTCCTGCGTTTCGAGGACGGCGAGACGGTCACCCGCGACGATCTCCAGGCGATAGCCAACTGGCTGAAGGAACGGCGGATCAACCGTGAAATCCAGTACCGCCCGGCGCGGGTGCTGATGCAGGACTTCACGGGAGTCCCGGCCGTTGTCGACCTCGCGGCGATGCGCGACGCGATGCGACAGCTTGGGGGCGATGCGCAGAAGATCAATCCGCTGGTCCCGGTGCATCTCGTCATCGACCACAGCGTGATGGTCGACGAGTTCGGCAACCCGCAGGCGTTCGAAAAGAACGTCGAGTTCGAATATCAGCGCAACGGCGAGCGCTACGAGTTCCTGAAGTGGGGCAGCGGGGCCTTTGACAATTTCAAGGTCGTCCCGCCGGGCACTGGCATCTGCCACCAGGTCAATCTCGAACATATCGCGCAGGTCGTCTGGAGCGGCGAGGACCAGAGCGGCGAGACCGTCGCTTGCCCCGATACGCTCGTCGGAACGGATAGCCATACGACGATGGTCAACGGCCTCGGCGTGCTCGGCTGGGGCGTCGGCGGAATCGAGGCTGAGGCGGCCATGCTCGGCCAGCCGGTGAGCATGCTCATTCCCGAGGTCGTCGGATTCCGGCTCGACGGCCAGCTTCGCGAGGGGATTACCGCCACGGATCTCGTGCTCACCGTCACCCAGTTGCTGCGCCAGAAAGGCGTCGTCGGCCGGTTCGTCGAATTTTATGGGCCGGGCCTCGACAATCTGCCGCTCGCCGACCGCGCGACCATCGCCAACATGGCGCCCGAATATGGCGCGACGTGCGGCTTCTTCCCTGTCGACGAGCGGACGATCGATTATCTGAAGCTTACCGGCCGCGACGATGCGCGGATTGCGCTGGTTCGCGCTTATGCTCAGGCACAGGGCCTGTGGCGCGACGCCAGCTCGCCGGAGCCGTTGTTCACCGACACGCTCGAGCTCGACATGAGCAGCATCGAGCCATCGCTAGCGGGTCCCAAGCGCCCGCAAGACCGCGTCTTGCTGAGCGACGTCGACGACAGGTTCAACCAGGACCTCGAAGAGACATATCGCAAGGGCGACGAGCCGCGCGTGCCTGTCGAGGGCGAGGATTTCGACTTCGGCAATGGCGACGTCGCAATTGCGGCGATCACCAGCTGCACCAATACGTCGAACCCTTCAGTCCTCATCGCTGCCGGGCTTGTCGCGCGAAAAGCGCGCGAGCGCGGCCTCAAGCCAAAGCCTTGGGTCAAGACCAGCCTCGCGCCCGGAAGCCAAGTGGTGACCGATTATCTCAACGAAAGCGGCCTCAGCACCGACCTCGACGCGCTCGGCTTCGATCTCGTCGGCTATGGTTGCACGACCTGCATCGGCAATTCCGGTCCGCTCCCGGAACCGATCAGCAAGGCGATCAACGAGAAGGACCTTGTCGCCGTCAGCGTGCTCTCAGGAAACCGCAATTTCGAAGGCCGCGTGTCGCCCGACTGCCGCGCCAACTATCTCGCCTCCCCGCCCCTTGTCGTTGCCTACGCGCTGAAGGGCACGGTTCGCTCCGATATGGTCAAGGAACCGATCGGCACGGCTTCGAACGGGGAGCCCGTATTCCTCAAGGACATCTGGCCGTCGAACGAGGAGATCCGCTCGCTGATCGACGCCCATGTGCATTCCGAGATGTTCCGTCGCCGCTACGCCAACGTTTACGAGGGCGATGAGCGCTGGCGGAAGATCGAGGTTACCAAGGGCGAGACATATAGCTGGCCGGCGCTGTCGACCTATATCCAGAACCCGCCCTACTTCACCGGCATGACGATGCAGGCAACGCCGCCCCAGGACATCGAGCGCGCGCGGCCGCTGGCGATCTTCGGCGATTCGATCACGACCGACCACATCTCGCCGGCAGGCGCGATCAAGCCGGACAGCCCGGCGGGGCGCTATCTGCTCGAGCATGGGGTGAGCCGCGGCGAGTTCAACAGCTACGGCTCGCGCCGTGGCAACCACGAAGTGATGATGCGAGGCACCTTCGCCAACATCCGCATTCGCAACCGCATGCTGGACAATGTCGAAGGCGGCTTCACGAAGTACGGGCCAACCGGCGAGATCATGCCGATCTACGACGCGGCTATGCTCTACAAGCAAGACGGTCGTCCGCTCGTCGTTGTCGCCGGCAAGGAATATGGAACAGGCAGCTCGCGCGACTGGGCGGCGAAGGGCACGGTCCTGCTCGGTGTCCGCGCCGTGATCGCCGAAAGCTTCGAGCGAATCCACCGCTCGAACTTGGTCGGCATGGGCGTGCTCCCGCTGCAGTTCCGTGACGGGGAGAATGCAGGCACCTACGGCCTCACCGGAACGGAAAAATACACGATCACCGGGATCGCCGGCCTGAAGCCGCGTCAGGACGTCGAGGTGAAGGTGATACGCGACGGCGGAGAGGAGTTCGGCTTCACGGCCCGCTGCCGGATCGATACGTTCAACGAGCTCGAATATTTCAAGGCCGGCGGAATTCTTCAGTACGTGTTGAGGAGGCTCGCGGCCTAGTGGCCGACGGGGGCGCGAGGCCGATTGCCTCCTGCATCTGCGGTCGTGCCCGGATCACTTTGCCGCATACGCCCGATTACGTCAGTCACTGCAATTGCAGCATGTGCACGAAGACCGGCTTTTGGGGTGTCTATTTCCCGCCGGACGAGGTTCGGATCGCAGGTGAGTTCGATAGCTACGTCCGCGAGGACATGAACGAGCCCTGCTTACGGAGTCACCGGTGCCGGCATTGCGGCTCCCTCACACATTGGACCTTGCTCTCGGACCCTCCTCACGAGCGAATGGGCGTCAACGCTCGCCTGCTCGACCCGTCGGTCCTGGAAGGCGTCGAGGTTCGGCACGTCGACGGCGCGAGCTGGTGACTCCGGTCCAGGTTGCGGTGGAAGTGGTCGGCTGGGGCGGCGCCCTTCTGATCCTCCTCGCCTATCTGCTGATCTCGGCAGGCAGGCTCACCGGCCAGTCGCCCGTTTACCAATGGATGAACATCGTCGGCGCCGCCGGTTTCGTCATCAACGGCTGGTGGCACCGCGCCATTCCTTCTACGGCGCTCAACGTCGTCTGGATGGGGATAGGGGCGGTCGCTTTATGGAAGATCGCGCGGCGCGCCGGATCGTCGACCTGAGCCATGTCATCACCGACGGCATGGTCACCTACAAGGGTTTGCCGGGGCCGCACATCTGCGACTTCCTCTCGCGCGAACAGTCCGCCGCCAATTACGATGGTGGAGAGACCTTCCAGATCGGATGTATCGACATGGTCGCCAACACCGGCACCTATGTCGACGTGCCTTCGCACCGCTTCGCGGACGGCAATGACCTCAGCGAAATGCGTGTCGAAGCCTTCGCGCATCTTCCGGCTCTGGTCGTTCGGCAGCCGTTCGAATCCGGTCTCGCGGTAGATGCTGAGGCCTTCGACGGTATGGATGTCGGCGGCTGTGCAGTGCTGGTCGCCACCGGCTGGGATCGTCACTGGGGCACCGACGCTTATTATCATGATCACTCGTTCCTGACCGTCGCGGCGGCCGAACTGCTACTCGAACGCGGAGCAAGCCTGGTCGGGATCGATAGTCACAATATCGACGACACGAGAGTGCGGACGCGGCCGGTTCATACGGCCCTGCTCGGCGCGGGCATCCCGATCTGCGAGCATATGACGAACCTGGGCTCGCTCCCGGACAGCGGCTTCCGCTTTTCCGCAGCTCCGCCGAAGGTGCGCGGGATGGGGACCTTTCCGGTCCGCGCCTACGCCGTGCTCGGCTGAGCGAGCGCCCCCTTCAGCCAATCGGGGATGATCGCATTGTCGGGGACGGCATCGACCCGCGCGTGAACCACGGACAGGTTAAGCTCGGGATATTCGAACCGCGAGCGCTCGCCTCCGCCCCCCAGCACGACGAACAAGCGCCTGTTGATCTTCTGCCGCCAGTTCATCCGCGCCGTATTTTCCTGGCCGATGAAGCACCCCTTGGTGAAGCTGACGCCGTTGAGTTCGGCCGCATTGCATTCCAGCCAAAGCAGGTCGCCCAGCTCCGCCTTGCCCTCGCAGACGCCGAGCCGGAGGCGGTGCTCGAGCCAGCCGATCGCGAGCTCATCCGCGGGTGCAAGCCAGCGGTTACCGAGCTCGGGCAGCCGTGGGTCGGGAACGCCTTGCCCGCCTTCCGTGGACCAGTGCACGACGATCGAGGGATCGCGCTCGATCCGGATCGCTCTGCGCAGCCGATACATCGTCAGCCGTTTGATGAGTTCGTCGGCCGCATCCGCTTCACAATCGAGGAGGAGATCCTCGCCGTCTTCCCAAACCATGAAGTCGAACAGGCACTTGCCCTGTGGAGTCAGCAGGCCCGCCCAGACCGGAAGCGGTCCAGTGAGGTCGCTTGTGACCAGCCCTTGTATGAACCCTCGCACATCTTCGCCGGAAAGGCGGACGACTGCTCTGTCGGTGAGGGTGGTAGCGGCCATGGCTCTCAGTTAGGAAGCGCCACGTGGCTTCGCAAACCCTGACCATTCGCCGGCCCGACGACTGGCACGTGCATTTGCGCGACGGCGACATGCTTGCGGCTGTCGCGCCCTACACGGCGCGGCAGTTCGCGCGGGCGATCGTCATGCCCAACCTCTCACCTCCGGTCACGAGCGTCGAAGCGGCACGCGGCTATCGCAAACGCATCCTCGAAGTGACGGCGCCCGGGTTCACGCCGCTAATGACCTGCTACCTGACCGACCAGTCCGACCCCAATGAGCTTCAACGCGGCTTCGACGAGGGCGTCTGGATAGCCGCGAAGCTTTACCCCGCCGGCGCGACCACAAACAGCGCGAACGGAGTGACCGACGTCCGCAACATCTATCCGGCGCTCACCCGCATGGAGAAGATCGGCATGGTCCTTTGCGTGCATGGCGAGGTCACCGATCCGGACGTCGATGTTTTCGATCGCGAAGCGGTGTTCATCGATAGAGTGCTCACGCGCATCGTCAGCGACTTTCCCGAGCTCAAGATCGTGCTCGAGCACATCACGACTTCGGATGCCGTGGACTTCGTCGCGACTGGCCGCGTCGCAGCGACGATCACGCCGCAGCATCTGATCATCAATCGCAACGCGCTTTTTTCGGGCGGCCTCAGGCCTCACGCTTATTGCCTGCCCGTCGCCAAGCGCGAGGAGCACCGCCTCGCGGTCCGCAGGGCGGCCACTTCCGGCAGGCCGAACGTCTTCCTCGGGACCGATAGCGCGCCCCACGCGCGCCACGCCAAGGAGAGCGCGTGCGGATGCGCGGGTATCTTCAACGCCCCCTTTGCGCTCGAAAGCTACGCGGCCGTATTCGAGGAGGAAGGCGCTCTCGACAAGCTGGAGGATTTTGCGTCGGTCAACGGAGCGAACTTCTACGGCTTGCCGCTGAACGACGGAACCGTGACGCTTGAACGCGCCGAGGTTCAGGTGCCGGACGAGATCGAAGGACTGGTGCCGTTCCACGCCGGCGAGACTTTAGGCTGGAGGCTGCTCGGTTAAGCTGCGCCGTGGCCGCTCGTTCCTATCACTGCTGCGAAATGCTGCTCGAGCCGCTCGTAACATTCGCATGCGCGCCGCTTAAGACCCGCGCGATCCGTCACGAAAATCTTTCCTCGCCCGGTCGAAATGAGCCCTTCAGACGAAAGCTGCTGAATGACTGCGTTGACCGTCGTTCGCTGAACTCCGAGGAGGCCGGCGAACGCCTCCTGCGTAAGCTCGATCCGATCACCCGCTCGATCCTGGGCGTGCAGCAGCCAGCGCGCCGCGCGTTCGGGAATCGAGTGGAAGGCGTTGCAGACCGCCGACTGCATGACCTGTGCCAGGAGATAGTCGGAGAACCTGCAGAAGAGATGCTCGATGAACGGCGAGCGCTTCTTGGCGTCTTCGAGCGCATCCATCGAAATCTTGAACCCTGGGCCCGGCACCAGCACCTGGGCGCGCGAGTAAGCGGGCGCGTGACCGCAACTGACGATCCCGCCAACGGCACCTTCGCGGCCGATTGACGCCACCTCCGCCGCGCGTCCGCCACTCAAATCCACCGTCAGGGAGATCATCGTCGGCCCGACCGGAAACAGGCTGGATTCGACCTGCTTGCCCGCGCTCAAGACAGTTTCGCCCGAATCGAGCTCTACCATCTCTCCGTGCGGCTCGAGCAATGCGCGCGCTTCGCGCGAGAAAGTGGAAAGCAGGCGGTTGCCCGCAAAGGCCTCGTCGGCGCGGGTTAGGTCGTCAATCGTCGTTTCTGTCACGTCCCTCGTCCTGCGGCCGGGGCTTTTCTTCGTTACGCTCGTGGTCCGGCCTTTGAACCAACAATGCGCCGGGACAGAAGTTGCTCCATCAGCCGTTAACGGCTTCCACGCTCGTGGTGCGGGCAAGTAGGAGGCAGTCGGCAACGAGCCGGAAGGGAGCGACGTCGACCAGGCTGCGTCGCTCGTCGACGAGGTCGGCGAAGGTGCGGTAGATATCGGGATATTCGCCCGGGCCGTCGTCGCTTTGGACCTCACCGCCATTCACGATCAGCTTCGCCCCGCCCTCTTCCAGCCGCACGGTCACGCCGTCACTGGTTTCGATCGTGATCGTCCATTCCTCTCCCTCGCTTCGCCGCCAGTCGAGGCTGGCGTGGAGCGGGCCGTCAGCCTGTGGGCTTGAAAAGACGATATCCGCGGCGATCGGAGTCTGTGCGTCTTGCGGCACCTGCAGTTCGGCCGATTGCACAAAGAGTTCGCCGGGAAAGATCTTCGTCGCGATCGAGAGCGCGTTGATTCCGGGATCGAACACGCCGAATCCTCCGGGCTGCCAGATCCATTGCTGGCCCGGATGCCATTTGTGGACGTCTTCGTGCCAGAGGATGTCCATCTTGGCGATCCGCTTTCCAGCAAGCGCCTTTGCTGCCGCATCGACGGTCGAATGGTGCTGGGCGTGCCAGGTCGTGAACAGCGACACGCCCTTGCCCTCGGCGAGACAGGCAAGGTCGTTGATTTCCGCGAGGCCTGCCGCGGGCGGCTTTTCGAGCAGGCAGTGAAGCCCGGCGAGGATGCACTCGCGGGCGATCTCGTAACGGGGGCCCGGCGGCGTGGTGATCGCGACGGCTTCGAGGCCTTGGACACTTCGAATCAGCTCGCGCCAGTCGGCGAAGCTCTGGGCAACGCCCTGGCCGGACCGGCTGGACGTCGCGACCAGCTCAAAGCGATCATTGGCCTGGATGGAGGGGACATGCTGGTCGGCGGCAATCTTACCGAACCCGATGATGGCGATCCTGATCGGCTTCATGATTCAAGTCCCGCTACGTAAGCGCGCGCCTTTAGGAGTGTGTCCGCGACCGACTGGCCCGGTTTGTAGAGCCCGCCTCCGAGTCCGAAGCCCGTCGCGCCTGCATCGAGCCAGGGGCGCATGTTATCGGGTTTGATCCCGCCCACGGCGAGCACCGGAATGTCCTTTGGCAGTACGGCAAGCTGCGCCTTGAGCAGCGCCGGACTTGCTCCTTCGGCCGGGAACAGCTTGAGGGCGGTCGCGCCCGCGCGGATCGCGGCAAAAGCCTCCGAGGGAGTGAAATAACCCGGGCTCGATACCAGGCCGGCCGCGGCGGTCGCGGCAATGACCTCGATATTCGTATCGGGGGATACAAGGATGCGACCGCCGGCATCCCCGACTTGCTTCACTTCGTCAGGGTGAAGGACAGTCCCGGCGCCAACGAGCATGGTCTCGCCGAACTTCCTTGCAAGCCGCTCGATGCTTTTCAGCGGCTCGGGCGAATTCAGCGGCACCTCGATAATCCGCATTCCGCTCTCGAAAATTGCGTCTCCGATCGCCTCGGCCTCATCGGGCGTGACCCCGCGGACGATCGCCACGAGCGGGCATTCGTCGAGATATCGATGCAGAAGTTCTTTCGCGCTCACTTGTCGATCCTCTGTGCGATCTCGTGAATTCCGGCGAGGAAGGATTGTTCACCGTCGACTTCGACGGCGGCGCGGTTCGCCTCCGCAATCGCGGCGGCATAGAGGCGAGTGAGCTCGGGCCGCCCGATGATGCTGATCTCGGCACCCGTGGGATAGGAAAGGCCGATGCGGACGTCGGCTCCGATCAACAGACCGCTGGCGTACGAGGCCGCATCTTCCTTTTTCGCCTGTCCGAGCAACACGCGCGCGCGCACGCTGAACAGGTCGGCGGGGAGCGCCTCGTTGTTGATGGCGTGGCTCGCCGCGCTCTTGAATGCGTCGTTCGGCTCGACAGTTCCCTGCAGCAGATCGCTGAGGATGCTGTACCCCTTCAGCAAGCTGAAGAGCTCGCCGGTCATGACGGTTCGGAAGTCGCCGATCTTGCCCAAGTGCAAAGTTGCCCATTTATTGTGCGTGCCCGGGTGGCAGATGAGGCCTTCGGGATCGACGGTTCCTGCGGCGACCGCACCAAGGAGCTGCACCTCTTCGCCCCGCATCACGTCCGCACGCTCGTTCTTCAGATAGGAAACCCCCGGAACGATTGCCTCGCGCTCTCCGACCCAGACGAGCGCACTCACAAGATCGTCGATGCCGGCTGGGCACGGGACGTAGGGCGCTTCCTTCCAGCCGCGGTTCGATCCCACCATCCCGGCGAGGAGCAGCGGCTTGTCGCCGAGACTCTTTCGGACTTCAGCAATTGCATCCGGAAATCCGCCTGGCGGCACCGACAGGATTCCCTTTTGATCCTCGAACTCGTTCGTGCACTTGCCCGAACCGTCGATCAAATATGCGCGCCGGTTGGTGGTGCCCCAATCGACCGCGATGAAACCATCTGCCCAGTGCATGCTTTTTTGGCCCATAGCGGAAAACCTCGTACCTGCGACTTGGGTCCGAGGTTTTCTTTTTCGGCGGCGAAGCTATCGCTGCGCGCGGCGCATTGGCCGCTCGAAAGTGGGCGGAAAGTCCGAGGAGATTGAACCATCGCCAACTTCATGTTCGCGACGGGGATCGAGAACAGCTACCCCACGATCAATCATGGCAAGACCCGCATCGACGAGATGGAGGTCTGCGGCCATTACGAGCGCTGGCGCGAGGACTTCGATTGCGTCCAGGAAATCGGAATCAATTTCCTCCGCTACGGCCCACCATTCCACAAGACCTATCTCGGCCCCAACAAGTTCGACTGGGAATTCACCGACCAGACCTTCGCCGAGCTGAAGAAGCGCGACATCACGCCGATCGTCGACCTCTGCCACTTCGGAGTCCCCGACTGGATCGGCAATTTCCAGAACCCGGATTTCCCGCGGCTGTTCGCAGCTTACGCGGGCGAATTCGCCGAGCGCTTCCCGTGGGTGCAGCTCTATACCCCGATCAACGAGATGTTCATCTGCGCGGTCTTCTCGGCGAAATACGGCTGGTGGAACGAGCAGGGGAAGACGGACAAGACCTTCATCACCGCGCTCAAGCACCTCGTTAAGGCGAATGTGATGGGGATGATCGAGATCCTCAAGCGCCGCCACGACGCGATCTTCATCCAGTCGGAATCATCCGAATATTACCATGCCGACAGCCCCGCCGCGATTGGACGCGCGGAAGTCCTCAACCAGATGCGCTTCCTGAGCCTCGACCTCAACTACGGGCGCCGGGTCGACAGCGGGATGTACCAGTACCTCCTCGATAACGGCATGACCCGCGATGAATATGAGTGGTTCCTCGAACACCGGCTCAAGCAGCACTGCATCTTCGGGAACGATTATTACCAGCTGAACGAGCATCGCGTGTTCGCGGACGGGCATACTGTCGCCGCCGGAGAGACCTTCGGCTACGCCGAGATCACTCGGCAATATTACAACCGCTACCGGCTTCCCGTGATGCACACCGAGACCAACCTATGGGAAGGGCAGCACGGCGATGAGGCGGTCAAATGGCTGTGGAAGGAATGGGCCAACGTTCTTCGCCTGAGGAACGTCGGAATCCCGACCGTCGGCTTCACCTGGTACAGCCTCACCGACCAGGTCGACTGGGACACCGCGCTCCGCGAGCAGAACGGCAACGTCAACCCGCTCGGGCTGTTCGACCTCGACCGCAAGATCCGCAACGTCGGCAAGGCCTACAAGCAGCTGATCGCCGACTGGCGCAACGTGCTTCCCGCTTCGAGCGTCTGCCTCGTCGTTCCGATCAAGAAGGTCACAGAAGCGCCCGAAGCCGAGGACGATGACGCAGCTGGGCGGCGCTTCGGCAGCAGCGGAACCCAGGCACGCAAGTCCAAGTCATGACGTCGAGAACAATCGGCAAGATCGAGACCTTCCTCGTCCCGCCCCGGTGGCTGTTCGTGCGCGTCGAGGCGGACGACGGCGCGTTCGGGTGGGGCGAAGCCAGCCTCGAGGGCTGGGCGGAGGCCGTCGACGGGGCCTTCGAGGCCTTTCGTGACCGGTTCACCGGCGCCGACCCGTTCAACATCGAGGATATCTGGCAGGTCGGCTACCGCGGCGGATTCTACCGCGGTGGGCCGGTGTTCATGTCGGCGCTGGCCGGCCTCGAACAGGCGTTGTGGGATTTGAAGGGCCGCGTTCTCGGCGTTCCCGTCTGGCAAATGCTCGGCGGCAAGGTGCGCGACAAGGTTCGCTCCTACGCCTGGATCGGCGGCGACCGGCCGCACGAGATCGCTGAAGCCGCCGAGGTCCGAAAGAAGCAGGGCTTCACCGCAGTCAAGATGAATGCGACCGCGGAGCTCGACTGGATCGGTACGCCCAAGGTGTTCGCGGACGTCGTGAAGCGCGTCGAGGCAGCACAGGCGCAGGGGATGGACGTCGGCCTCGACTTCCACGGACGAGTCCACCGCCCGCTGGCTAAGCAGCTCGCCAGGGCGCTCGAACCGCTCGGCCTTCTCTTTATCGAAGAGCCTTTGCTCTCCGAGAATCCGGAGGGGCTCGCCGACGTCGCGGCCCACACCTCGACGCCAATCGCGCTCGGAGAACGGCTTTACAGCCGCTGGGAGTTCAAGCCTTTCTTCGAGCAAGGCGCCGTCGACATCATCCAGCCGGACCTCAGTCATGCCGGCGGCATTCTCGAGGTCCGGAAAATTGCGGCGATGGCCGAGGCCTATGACGTCGCCGTCGCCCCGCACTGCCCGCTGGGTCCGCTGGCGCTCGGCGCATGCCTCCAGATCGCAGCCTGCACGCCCAACCACGCGATCCAGGAGATCAGCCTCGGAATCCACTACAACACGGGCGGGCATGACCTCCTGAACTTCGTCATCAGCAAGGAGGCCCTGACGCCAATCGACGGCTACCTGCCCGTGCCCGAAGGTCCGGGTCTCGGAGTTGAAATCGACGAGCCGGCGGTTCGCGAGGCGGCGAAGACGCCGCATCGCTGGCGCAATCCCATCTTCCGCAACGAGGACGGCAGCTTCGCCGAGTGGTGACGGCTAGGCCGTCAGTGGCACTTGAACCGTTCGAAGGGCTCCATGCAGGAATTGCAGCGCCATTGCGCCTTGCATGGGGTCGAGCCGAATCGGCTGACCTCTGAGGTGTCGTTCGATCCGCACAGCGGGCATTGAGCCGTCGCCTCTGCTGTCGGCGGAGCGATGCCGTATGCGTGAAGCCGCTCGCGGCCGCGCTCGCTAATCCAGTCCGTCGTCCAGGGCGGAAACAGCACCCGTTCGATATGGACGTGCTTGAACCCCGCGCCGTCGAGCGCCTCGCGAATCATCTGCTCGATCGCGACCGTCGCGGGGCAGCCAGTGTAGGTGGGGCTGATCAGCACCCGGGGCGGGTTTTCGGCGATTCCGCGCACGATTCCGAGGTCGGTGATTGTCAGGACGGGAATTTCGGGATCGGGCACGCTTTCGAGAACGGCCATGATCGCCGCTTTGTCGAGCGCCTTTTCCGCGACCCCACCCATGGACAGCATCTTACACCCGTTCGAGCGCGAGCGCGATGCCCTGGCCGACGCCGATGCACATCGTGGCGAGGGCGAGCTTGCCGCCGGTCCGCTGAAGCTCTTCGGTCGCGGTCAGCGCGAGGCGAGCGCCCGACATTCCGAGCGGGTGGCCGAGCGCGATCGCGCCGCCGTTAGTGTTCACCCGCCGATCGTCGTCGGCGACGCCCAGCTGGCGAAGCACCGCGAGGCCCTGAGCGGCGAACGCCTCGTTCAACTCGATCACGTCGAAGTCAGTAATTTTGAGGCCGAGCCGCTTCATCAGCTTTTCGCTCGCCGGTGCCGGCCCAATGCCCATGATGCGCGGCGGGACGCCGGCGACCGCAGCGCCGAGGACGCGCGCCTTGGGAGTGAGGCCGTTGCGCTTTGCCGCGTCCTCGGAAGCGATAAGGATTGCCGCCGCTCCATCGTTCACCCCCGATGCATTGCCGGCAGTCACCGTCCCATCGGCGCAAACTATTGGCTTCAGCTTCGCCAGCGCTTCCATCGAGGTCGCGCGCGGGTGCTCGTCCTTGTCGACGACGACAGGGTCGCCCTTGCGCTGCGGGATTTCGACAGGGACGATTTCTGCCGCGAGACGGCCGTTGGCCTGAGCTTTCGCGGCCTTTTCCTGGCTCCTCAGCGCGAAGGCGTCCTGGTCCTGGCGGGAAACCTGGAACTCCTGCGCGACATTCTCGCCGGTGCTCGGCATCGTGTCGTCGCCATAGGCCGACTTCATCTTCGGATTGACGAAGCGCCAGCCGATGGTGGTGTCGTACATTTCCGCGTTGCGGTCGAAGGCGGATGTCGCCTTGGCCATGACGAAGGGCGCGCGGCTCATGCTCTCTGAGCCGCCGGCGATGATCAGGTCGCACTCGTCGCCGCGGATCGCCCGTGCTGCCATGGCCACTGCGTCGAGTCCCGAACCGCACAGCCGGTTGAGCGTGACTCCGCCCGAGCTGTCCGGCAGGCCCGCAAGCAGCCCCGCCATGCGCGCTAGGTTCCGGTTGTCCTCGCCGGCCTGGTTGGCGCAGCCGAGGATGACGTCGTCGAGCTCGGACCAGTCGACGCCGGGATTGCGCTCGATCAGCGCGCGGATGGGGATCGCCGCGAGGTCGTCCGCGCGGACATGCGCCAGCGCCCCGCCGTAGCGGCCGATGGGGGTCCGGATGTAGTCGCAGATGAAGGCGTCGGTCAGAGGACGCCCCGCCGCATCTGGTCGAGCTCGATGCTCTCGAACAAAGCCTTGAAATTGCCCTCGCCGAAACCCTCGTTGCCCTTGCGCTGGATGATCTCGAAGAAAATCGGGCCGATCACGTTCTGGGTGAAGATCTGAAGCAGTAGCCCCTGCCCTTCCGTCGGCGCGCCGTCCATCAGGATCCGGCGCTTCTCGAGCTCTGGAATGCTCTCCTGGTGGCCTTTGATGCGTTCGGGCAGAAGCTCGTAATACGTATCCGGCGTGTCCTGGAATGGAATGCCGCGCGCGGCGATGACGTCGACAGCGGTGTAGATGTCCGACGTGCCGAGCGCGATGTGCTGGATGCCCTCGCCCTTATATTCGCGCAGGAACTCCTCGATCTGGCTCTTGTCGTCCTGGCTCTCGTTCAAGGGAATCCGGATCTTGCCGCAGGGGCTGGTCATGGCCTTGGAGAAGAGGCCGGTCTGCTTCCCCTCGATGTCGAAATAGCGGATCTCGCGGAAGTTGAAGAGCTTCTCATAGAAGTCGGCCCAGACGCTCATCCGGCCGCGGTTCACGTTGTGGGTCAAATGGTCGATGTAGGTGAGCTTCGAATCCGCGTCCGCCATCCGCTGCTGCCAGTCGGGGTGGAAGTCGAAGTCGACCTCGTAGATCGAGCCGCCATCGCCATAGCGGTCGACGAAGAACAGCCGCGAGCCGCCGATGCCTTCAATCGCCGGGATGTCGAGCTCCCCAGTACCCTTCTTCACCTCGACGTTGATTGCGCCGAGGCTGAGCGCGCGCTCGTGCGCCGCCTTCGCATCATTGACCCGGAACGCCATGGCGCAGGCGCTGGGGCCGTGATCCTTCGCATATTGCTCGGCATAGCTGCCGGGCTCGGCGTTGATGATGAAATTGCAGTCCCCCTGCTTATGCAAAGTGACGTTCTTGCTCTTGTGCCGCGCGACCTCGGGAAAGCCCATTTTCGTAAACAGAGAGCGCAGAAGATCTATGTCGGGGGCAGTATATTCGACGAACTCGAATCCGTCGGTGCCCATCGGGTTCTCGAGGCCGAGAATGCTGGTCTGATCGGCGACTTGCGTGGCCATTTGTCACTCCTTTGGCGGCCAGTTGCTCCCGCACGAACGGCAATTCAAGGAGGCGACACGTCTTAAGTTCACTAAGTTCACGGAGAGCAGCACTTTTGCCGTGAACTTAGGGCCGAGCGGAATCCGACGAAGCACATCGGGTCTGGCGCTCGCGCATCGTTGAAGGCTAGGCCCTTTTGACGCGTGTAGGACAGGAGAATCGCGATGGATGCTCCCAGCGGCTGGTCATTTGAAGACGGCGGCAAGGCTCTGGTGCGTACTGTCACGTTCAAGGATTTCAGCGAGGCGTTCGGCTTCCTGACCCGCGTCGCCTTGTACGCCGAGAAAGCCGATCACCATCCGGAATTCACCAATGTCTGGAACCGCGTCGATTTCAGGCTGACGAGCCACGACGCAGGCGGCGTGACCGGGCGCGACATCGCGCTCGCCGAGACGATCAACCGCCTAGTCGACTGACTCCGTCAGGCCGCGAGGCCCATGACCTTGGCCCAGCGGCCCTCGCGCTTGATGTGACCGACCATTTCACTGGACAGCGGCTCCTCGAAGGTGATGCCGCATTCCGCCGGGTTCGCCCAGGCGATCTTCGCAAACAGATCCGTCGCGCCGACGAGCAGCAGCACGTCGGGATCGAGCGTATTCAATTGTCGCCCCTGGAGCTTTGCGCCCTTCGAGGAAACGTCCGCGATCACCACATCGCGCGACTCTCTCAGCGTCTGCGCGGACGCAGCCAGGACCACTTCTTCTCGCTCCGCGCGACGACGGCCCGTCGGTCCGTCAATTCTCTTTCCAAAAGGCATCTCGGCGCTCCCACTTTTTTGCCAAATCCTCGATGCCACGCCGAGAGCCAGATTCACCGGCTGCAAGTTAATGACCACTTGCCGCTTATGGTGAAGACAGTGTTCACGGACGGCTTGTGCCGGTGCGGGACGGGCGACCCGCCGGCGGAACTTTTTCAAAGAATGCGCGCGCCGCCACGGGCGGCCTCGCGCGCCTCAGTAAAAAGCGAGCGCAAATCCTGCGCCGACGACGGCGGCGGTAAGGACCAAGCCGATTGCAAGATTGCGAAGGCTGCCGCTGATTGTCTGCTCGAACATCGATCCCTCCCCTGGATCCCTTGCCGGTGCCGGCGATCATATCGGTGGGCACGAATCCTGCCGAGGTGAAATGCTGGCGCCTCAGATGGTTAGCCGCTCGCCTCGTACTCCACCGCAAAAGGACGCGGCGTTAACCAAAAGCCGCAAGGAATTGACAGGACTCAAGAGAGGAAAAGCGTCTCGGAACCCGGCGGAGCACCGGAAAACGGTTAACC
>Ga0310810_10003447_pt1 | contig 17225 bp, 16 predicted proteins | sample NCmetagenome_FD_207641 | JGI IMG/M metagenome (GOLD analysis project Ga0310810, IMG submission 207641) | Soil microbial communities from experimental microcosm in Duke University, North Carolina, United States - NC | ecosystem: Engineered > Artificial ecosystem > Soil microcosm > Unclassified ... | reverse complement strand
CCGCAGCGATTTTTACGGGCCGGAGGTGGGTAACGATTATATTCGTCTCACCGGGGGCGTATGGGATTGGCGGCAGCTGATGGACAAGTACCGGTTCAACTTGGTGCTGCTGCCGGTGGAGTCTCCCCTCACCCAAATCCTGAAAATGGCCCCGGATTGGCGGGTGGTGGAAGACGACGGTAGGCGAATCCTCTTAGTCCGGGGCTCCTCCTAACGCGCATTTCCTCAGGTAATCCCCTGCCAAACCAAGGTTCTAGGCCCATAGGCCGTTGGTTAGCTAGGGCTAATGAAAAGCCCCGACGCCGCCGAATGAGTATCCAGTAGGAGCAAACAGCGGAAATGGTGGAGAAGGGTGCGGGCGGTCGCGGAACCAGTATCGATCGGCGTCTTCGCTCAACGCGTATTCCTCGGATCCCGATGGAATGGATGGATCCGATGAGCTGGCGGTTGCCGTCGGGAAAAGACCTGGCGGAGTTCGCGCTGCAAGCGGGTTTTCTCGCGCCGATGATGCTGGAACGTCCGAATTTGAAGCACAAGAAATTGCCGCCGGCGGTTCCGGCGGATGCGGCTGTGACCGTGAAAACGCCAACCGGGGAGGTGCCGGGACATTCCGGCAGCTTTCGAGGAATCCAGTGAACGTTCAAGTGTGGATCGCGATTCTAGTGGGACTGGCGGCGATGATCGATGATCTCGTGCGGCGCCAGATCGCCAATTGGATTCCGCTGGCCGCCTTGGCTGCCGGGTTCGGCTGGCAGATCGGACAAAGCGGATTGCGGGGAGTGCTGTACGCGGGGATTGGGACGGCGGCCGGTTTTGCGGTCTTTCTGATCTTTTACCTGCTGGGCGGAATGGGCGGAGGCGACGTGAAGTTGATGGCTGGTTTCGGCGCGCTGCTGGGCTTTCATCAGGTGATCGCCGCCGCGCTATGGACGGCCGGGGTGGGCGGGTTGATCGCCCTGGGATTCTTGGGTGTGCGCGCCTTGCGGCGTGCACTGGGCAGTTCGAAACAAGTGGAAGGCCAGGATTCGATTCCTTACGCTCCAGCGATTGCGCTGGGGGTCTGGTTGTCACTGGCGTCGAGAGTTTAACGGGCTCAGGCCCGAGCGTTAGCGGGAAGAGATAGAGGAGAACAAGTATGGATCGCAGGTTTCTGACGGTATTGGGCGTCAGTCTGGTGTTCGCGTTGGTGGTATCCGGCGTGTTCTACCAGATGACCTCGAAGGGAAGCGGCCCCAAGAAAGCCGAGCCGACAGACATGAGAGATGTGGTGGTGGCCACGCGTCCCTTGGGCATCGGCGTCATGGTCAAGCCCGCTGACGTGAAATTGCTGAAGGTCTCCGGCGAGGCGTTCCCCAAGGGAGCGTTCTCGAAAGTCGAGGAAGTGCTGGACCGGCCGGTGATATCCAACATCCTGCTGGATGAGCCGCTGCTGGAAGGGCGGCTGGCGATCAAGGGCAGCGGTCTCGGTCTGGCCCCGACCATTCCGGTGGGCATGCGCGCTGTGACGGTTCGCGTCAACGATGTTTCCAGCACGGCAGGATTCGTCCTGGCAGGTTTGCGCGTGGACGTGCTGGTTACCGGCCATCCGCCCAGCGGCGACAGTAACATGACCACCACCGTTTTGCAGAATGTGCTGGTGCTCTCGGCCGGACAAGCCATGCAGGCGGATGCCCGCGGCACGCCCGTCTCGGTCTCTACCGTGACCCTGCTGGTGACACCCACCGACGCCGAGCTTCTGACGCTGGCCAACGGCGAAGGCCGCATCCAGCTGGTTCTGCGCAATTCGAGCGATGAAGGTGTCGAGAAGACTTCCGGACGCCACGTCGCCGAGCTGTACGGCGCGGCTCAGCGGGCCCCGGTCAGAGCCGCGGCGCCCGCGCCCAGGCCGGTTGTAATTGCGGCGGCCCCCGTGCAGATACCGGTCACGCCCCCTCCGCCTCCTCCGCCGGATCAGATCGTGGTTTTCCGGGGAAATCAGAAGACCGTAGAGATAATCCCGAGGGCTAACTAAGGGATCGACACCGATCGAAGCCAAGGAAATGACTATGACTCCCATTCGCGTGTTTGACAATGCGGCCTCCGGCCAGAGCGGTCGTCTCGGATTCGCGGCGGCGCTGCTGGCGCTGGCGGCCGGAACGTGCCTGGCGCAAGGCGCCGAAGATTTGCGAATCACGGTCGGCAAGAGCATCGTGATCGACTACCCGGGCGACATTCGCCAGATCTCCACCAGCAATCCGGAGATCGTGGATGCCAGCCCCGTGACCACCAGGGAAATCCTCATGAGTGGCAAGGGACTGGGCTCGGCCACCATGGTCGTTTGGAGCAAGAGCGATCAGCGCATGTTCTACAACGTGACGGTGGAGCTGAATCTCGAGCCGCTCCGGCGCATCTTGCAGGACACTTATCCGGGTGAGAAGATCGACATCCACAGCTCGCGCGATTCCGTCACCTTGAACGGCACGGTTTCGACCAAGGACATCGCGGATCGCGCGGTGGCGCTCTCATCGACCTTCGCCAAGACGGTGGTGAACAACCTGATTGTGGCCCCCGGTCCGGTCGAGAAACAGATCCTGCTGCGAGTAAAATTTGCGGAGTTGGACCGTTCCCAAGCGCTGCAGTACGGCGTGAACTTCCTTTCCAACGGCGCGTTCAATACCCTCGGAGCGGTATCCACCGGACAATTCAATGCGGGCACGGTGACTCCGACCAACGTAACCTCATCGACCGGAGTCACGAATTCGGCCGGCACCATTACAGTGTCGGACGCGCTGAACTTTTTCGCCTTTCGACCGGATTTGAATATCGCTGCGTTCGTCAAGGCGCTTCAGGACAAGAACATCCTGCAGATTCTGGCCGAGCCGAATTTGGTGACCACCAACGGACGGGAAGCGAACTTCCTGGTGGGCGGCGAGTTCCCCGTCCCGGTTCTCCAGGGCGGCGGGAATTCGGGCGCGGTTACGATCCAGTTCCGGGAGTTCGGCATCCGTCTGCTCTTTACTCCGCAGATGACCGGGAACAAGACCATCAAGCTGGCCCTGCGCCAGGAGGTGTCGGCGCTGGATTTCGCCAATGCGGTCACCTTACAGGGATTCCTGATTCCCGCGCTTTCCACCCGCCGCGCCGAAACCAACGTGGAGTTGGCCGAGGGGCAGACCTTCGTGGTCGCTGGGCTGTTGGATAACCGCGAAACTCAGGCGATGTCGTCGATCCCGCTGATCAGCAGCATTCCGATCATCGGGCAGCTCTTCAAGAGCAAAATCGAGCGCAAGAACAGCACCGAGCTGGTCATGCTGGTCACGCCGGAAGTGACCGAGCCGCTGGGTCCCAACGATCCCAAGCCGCAACCGTACTTCCCGAATGATTTTCTGAAGAGGCTGGAGCCCAAAGACTTGCCGGCGGCTAAAACCAGCGCAAAGAAGAAGTAAGCGAGACTAAGCGCGCGGAAGGGGATGCGGAGTTGCTCTGGTGAGTTCCTTACTACAAAACGGCCCGGAGATCACAGCGCTGCTGATCGCGCCGGATCGCGAGCTCGCACAGAAGTTCCTGGAGACCATTCCACAGACCCGTGGTTTTCAGATTCTGGCGGATCTCAAGAATTATCCGGCGCACCAAACTCTGGAGATCCGGGCCCGGCAGCTAAAGCCCCAGGTAGTGCTGCTTGACCTGGGGTCGGACCCGGCCTTGGCGGTGGACCTGGTGCGGTATATCGCGGCGCTCACTCCCCAGGTGCAAGTGGTCGGGCTGCACTCTCACAACGACTCCCAGGTGATCCTGCAATCCCTGCGCGCGGGAGCTGTCGAGTTTCTATACGCTCCTTTCGATTTGTCGACGCAGCGGGAAGCCATCTCGCGGCTGCGCCGCCTGGTGGTGCCCGAGAGTCTGCAGCGCACCGAAGCGGGCCACGCGGTGGCCTTCAGCAGCTGCAAGCCCGGCTCGGGAGCCTCGACCGTAGCCACCCAGACGGCCTTCTCCCTGCATCGCCTGACGGGAAAAAAGATTCTGCTGGCGGATTGCGATCTGACTGGCGGCACCATCGGTTTTTATTTGAAGCTCAGCCACAATTACTCCCTGGTGGACGCGCTGCAGCATGTGGAACATCTGGACGCGGCCCTGTGGAATTCACTAGCCGTGAATTACGGCGGAGTGGACATCCTGCCGGCTCCCGCCATTCCCTTTGCGGATCCCGTGGACGGCGCCCGCCTGCGGATGTTGGTGGAACAGGCCCGCCAGATCTATGACTGGGTGATCCTGGACCTTCCCACGGTGTTCAGTGCCACCAGCTTGATGGCCACGGCGGAATGCGAACGGGCGTTTCTGGTTTCCACCGCGGATCTTCCCAGTTTGCATTTGACGCGCAAAGCCCTGACCATGCTCAACCAGCTGGGCTTTCCCAAGGAGCGCTTCCATGTCCTGGTGAACCGCCTGGACAAGCGTGAAGAGATTGGCATCAGCGACATGGAGAAGCTATTCGGCTGCAGCGTGCATGCCAGCCTGCCCAACGACTATTTTGCCCTCCACCGCGTGGTGACGCTGGGCCAGCCCCTGGGCGCCGAAAACGACCTGGGCCGGGCGATTGAGAATGTCGCGCAACGGTTATGCGGCGCGAACAGCAAACAGCCGCCCCCGGGCGCACGTGAGATGAGAGCGGCGCTGTCGGCGGTTTGAGATTTTGAAGAACTATCTGGCTTTTAGAAAATCCTTATGTTCACGTCTTTAGAAACCGGAAACAAGAATAACCAGCAGATCTCCTGGGAACAGCGCCTGCTGAAGAACGCAGGCCGCCAGAAGACCAGCCTGAAACCCGAATACCAGGAGCTCAAGTTCACCCTGCACCGCAAGCTGGTGGACAAGATCAATCTGGAGGCGCTGGCGACCATCGATAACCAGCGCGTGCGAGCCGAAGTTCGCCAGGCGGTCATTCAACTGATCGACGCGGAACCGACGCTGCTCAGCTCTCTGGAAAAGCAGCAGATCAGCGATGAAGTGCTGGACGAAGTCTTCGGCCTGGGGCCGCTCGAGCCGCTGCTCCAAGACCCCGGCATTTCCGACATCCTGGTGAATACCTACCGCCAGGTGTACATCGAAAAGAAGGGTTTGCTCGAGCTGACCAGCGTCACCTTTCGTGACGACCAGCACCTGCTGCGGATCATCGACAAGATCGTCAGCCAGGTGGGGCGGCGTATCGACGAATCGACGCCCATGGTGGACGCCCGCCTGAGCGACGGATCGCGCGTCAACGCCATTATCCCGCCGCTGGCGGTGGATGGCCCGCTGCTTTCCATCCGCCGATTTTCAACCGATAAGCTGATGCCGCCGGATCTGGTGGACCGCAAGGCGCTGTCGCCCGGCATGATGGAGCTTCTCGAAGCCGCGGTCAAGGCCCGCCTGAATATCGTCATCTCCGGCGGAACCGGCTCCGGTAAGACTACATTGCTGAACGCGCTGTCCTGCTTCATCAATCCGAAGGAGCGCATCGTCACTATCGAAGACGCGGCCGAATTGCAGCTGAAGCAGCCGCATGTGGCGCGCCTGGAAACCCGGCCCGCCAACCTGGAAGGATCGGGCGCGGTACGTCAGCGCGAGCTGCTGGTGAACTGCTTACGTATGCGTCCCGACCGCATCGTGGTCGGCGAAGTCCGCGGCGAGGAAGCCCTGGACATGTTGCAGGCCATGAACACCGGTCACGACGGCTCGCTGACCACGGTGCACGCCAACACTCCGCGAGACGCCGTCAGCCGGCTGGAGGTCATGGTATCGCTGGCCAACTCCAATATGCAGCTGGTTTCCATCCGCCAGCAGGTCGCCAGCGCTGTGAACATTCTGGTTCAGGCGTCGCGCATGAGCGACGGCTCCCGCCGCGTGGTGTCCGTCACGGAAGTCACCGGTATGGAAGGGGAAGTGGTGACGCTGCAGGATCTGTTCGTGTTCGACAAGCGGGGTCTGGATCCGGACGGCAAGGTGTTAGGCCGTTTCGCGGCCACCGGCATTCGCCCGAAATTCTACGAAAAACTGTTGAGCGCCGGCATCCGTTTACGGCCGGATCTGTTCGACGAGGTGGTGGAGGTTTAACGCTATGGGATTCCTACCTCTGGCGATCGTGGTCTGGCTGGCCGCCATGTCGGCCTGGTTCCTGATTTCCAAATACTTCAAAAGCTCCGACGCGGACAAGGTCAAGCAGCGCCTGATGGGCGGGGGCAAGGTCCGCCAGAAGGCCAAAGAGGCCAAGGCCGGCGAGCAGTCCGTTATCCAAATCACGCAGAGCGGCAATAAGTTCGCTCAGTTGCTGGTTGAAAAGTACCAGCTGGGTCCCAAGATGCAGTTGTTCCTGGAACAGGCGGGCTTGAAGTGGACCCCTGCGCGGCTGGTGCATTTCTGCATCATGTCGTTCGGAGCCGGATTCGTATTCGCCTGGGTGGTGATGCCCGCGGCGATCCCGCACGCGCTGGCTTTCCTCGTGGGCCTCGCGGCCGCGCCCGTTCCCTTTGGGTACGTATGGTGGCAGCGCCGGGGACGCTTGCGGAAATTCGAAGCAATCTTCCCCGAAACACTGGAGTTCATCTCGCGCTCCATGCGCGCTGGGCACGCGTTTTCCGTATCGCTTGAAATGATCCATCGCGAGTTCGCGGAACCGGTATCGGGCGAATTCCGCCGCACCTTCGAAGAGGCCAACCTGGGCCTTCCGATCGAAGTGGCGTTGCAGAGTTTAGCCAAGCGCGTTCCATCCCTGGACGTACATTTCTTCGTGTCCGCGGTGCTGCTGCAGAAGCGTACGGGAGGCAACCTGGCGGAAATTCTGGACAAGCTGGCTTACGTGATCCGTGAGCGCTTCAAGCTGCGCGGGCGCATCCGGGCGGTCAGCGCGCACGGCCGCATGACGGCAACCTCGCTGAGCTGCATCCCCATCGCGGTCGCCATTCTGATGTTTTACACCAATCCGGAGTACGTCAAGTTCTTCTTTGAAGACGATGTCGGCAACATCATGATGGGCGTGGCCATTGCGCTGCAGCTGGTGGGCTACGTAATTATGAAAAAAATCGTGAACATCGAGGTTTGAGGTCATGTTCCTAATCACCGTTCTGATATTCGTGGCGATGGTTGCACTGGCGTCCGCCGCCGGCATGAAGCTGTACGTGCGGCCGAAAGAAGCCATGGAGCGCGTCGTGGGCGCGGCCGCTCCGTCCGATGTGCAGGGTGAGCACCCCAGCCTGGCGTTCCATGAAATCATCAAGCGCCTCGGCAACTTCGTCCCACAGTCCCCCAAGGACGTCACCGTAATGCAGCGCCGGTTGATTCGAGCCGGCATCCGCAAGGAAGGCGCCTTAAAGGTTCTATACGGGGCTAAGGTCGCTACCGGAGTAATCTTCCCCTTGGTAGTCCTCAGCTTCATGGCGGGGGTCTCCACCGATTCGGGTAACAAGATCGCGCTGGGCCTGGCTGCCGCGGCGGTAGGCTTCTTCGGCCCCAATGAGTACGTGCGGAGGAAGGCGGCCAGCCGTCAGCATCAGATCGCCCGCGGTCTGCCTAATGCGCTGGATCTACTAGTGGTTTGCGTCGAGAGCGGGCTGGGTTTGGATCAGGCCATCCTGCAGGTTTCCAAGGAGTTAGATCATGCCCATCCGGAAATCAGTGAAGAGTTCGGATTTGTGAATCTGGAGCTGAAAGCCGGCAAGCGTCGCGTGGAGGCTTTGCGCAACCTGGCTGAGCGCACCGGCGTGGATGACCTCAAGAAGCTGGTGGCCGTGCTGATACAGGCAGACCGTTTTGGAACAGGTGTAGCCCAAAGTCTGCGCGCCCACGCCGACTTTATGCGCATCCAAGCCCGCCAAGTGGCCGAGGAAAAGGCCGCCAAGTTGGGTGTCAAGCTCATTTTCCCGATTTTCTTCTGCATTTTGCCCTCCCTTTTTGTGGTTACGGTGGGTCCGGTCGCCATGAAGATTGTTCGTGAACTTATCCCAATGATGACCAATATGTAGTACTTGCCTAAAGATCGGGCCAATGTGGGCCGAATTAATTCTTGTCAGGAAAGGAGAAAGAGCGATGGACAGTTCCACGGTTCGAGTCGTTTGCGCGGTTTTAGCGGTCCTGTTTTTGGGGATCATCGTGCTGCGCCGCAAGAAGAGCGCTGAGTAACTGCGCCCCTAGAGCGCGGATGAGAGCGGCGGCGGCCTCGATGAACGTTATCGGTTCAGCCCCGCGCGGGAGCACAACAGAAAACCGGCGGCTAGCCGCGCAGGTGATCTGAAAGCGGTACAGGGTAAGGAAAAGTACGGCCGGCACGCCGCGCCTATCGCTCTCTTGGAGTGCGGCGCGGCGGCCGGAGACCAAAAGTCATCTTCGGAGAGGGATGGAGTGGGTATGCTTCGAAAGTCTTGGATTGTGGCGGCGGCGAGCGCTTTCCTGCTGGCCGGTTCCGCGTTGGCGGGAACGTTCGGGAAAGTTGTCTCGATCGGAGGCGAAGCCAGCGATTTGGCATTAGACGAGACGCGCGGCCGGCTGTACATCGCGAATTTCACGGCCAACCGCATCGACGTCATGTCGCTGGCGACCAACACCATCATCAACTCAATCAACGTCGCGAACCAGCCTAGCTCCATTTCGCTCTCTCCCAATGGCCGCTGGCTGCTGTTGACTCACTTCGGCAATAACGCCGCGCCTGCCTCGCCCACCAACGCCTTAACGCTCATCGATCTCACGGCGAATGGCTCGATTCAGACGTTTGTCCTGGGTAATCCTCCGTTGGGGGCGGCCTTCGGGATCGACAACCGGGCTTTGGTGGTGACCACCGCAGAATACCTTTTGTTCGATCCCACCACGGGCTCGACCAACGTGCTGGATACGATTTCGGGAGTAACGGCCAAAACGATCCCCGTTCCCGCAGCCACATTTCCGGCCACCATCACCTCGGCTTCGATGACGGTTTCGCGAGACCGGCTCAAGATTTATGGCATGGGCAGTTCCACCGGCACAGTGACCTTCCGCTATGACGTGATGTCCCAGAACATCACTCCGGGCGGTGTGGTGCTCGATTCGGGCACTCTCGGTCCACGCGTGGTCAGCATGAATAACAACGGTTCCGTGGCCATGGCCGGCTGGGTGATGGTGGACTCGGCGGGAACCTTCATCAACTTTTTCGGCAAGAGCTCCAATCAGTTTGACGTGGGCACCACCGCATTTGACGATTCCCGGGGCTTGCTCTATGCGCAGATACCAACAGTGGTGGGCGAATCGCCCACGCTGCAAATCCTGGATGCGGACAACCTGGCGTTTCGCCAGCGCCTGAAACTGCCGGAGAACACCAAGGGCCGCAGCGTCCTGACGCAGGACGCCAGCATTCTGTACGCCGTGTCCGATTCCGGCGTGCTGGTATTGCCGGTCGGCTCGCTGAATAAGTCGCCGCGCGTGGTCGCTTCGGCGAAAGACTTAGTATTCCGGGGCAACTTTTGTGATCCCCGCGTGGCCACGCAGACCTTGACCATCACCGATCCAGGCGGCGGGAAGACGGGATTCCTGATCACTCCTTCGTCTCCCGGCGTTACCGTTTCGCCGGCGTCGGGCGTGACCCCCGCCACCGTGACGGTTTCCGTGGACCCCTTTGTTTATCAGAGCCAGAAGGGCACCGTGGCGGTGACCTTGACGCTCTCCTCTACCCTGGCGGTCAATGTGCCTGATCAGGTTCGGGTGCTGATCAACTCCCGCGAGCCGGATCAGAGGGGGACGTTCTTGAATATCCCCGGCACCCTCGTCGACGTGGCGACGGATCCGGTGCGGAACCGTTATTACGTGCTGCGCCAGGACACCAACGAAGTTCTGGTGTACAACTCGCTCAACAACGCGCCCGTGGCTACGTTCCGAACCTATAACACGCCCTCGTCCCTGGCGATTACGCTGGACAATCGTTTCCTGCTGGTGGGCCACACGAACTCGCAAACTCTCGCGGTCTTCGATCTGGACACATTCGATGCGCAGCCCTATGTCCGAACCTCCGCAGGCGGGGGCAATGTGGTGCGCTCGATGGCGGTCACCACGCGGGGAATTCTCGCCACCGCGGTGGATTTTAAGGGGACCGGCCACGTTCTCCGGATCGACTTCGACTCGCGCAGCTCCACGCAGCTGGACACGCTCGGGGTATATGAAAACATAATTTCCAAGGACGCCGTGATCGCTTCCTCCTCCAATGGCTCCAAAGCTCTGGTCGCCACCTCCGACGGAGCGGTGTACGTGTACGAAGCCAACGTCGATACCTTTACGGTTTCGCGGAAAGACACCACCGCGCTGAGCGGCGCTTATGCCGCGTCATCCCTGGATCAGTTCGTGGTCGGCAGCACCCTGCTGAACTCTTCGGGCGTGCCCGTCGCGCAGTTCGAAACCGCGACCGGAGGTTCTTCCGGATTCGTGTTCACCGGTCCGGTGGGGATTCGAACCACCGCCGCGAGCTCTTCTGACCCAGGAGTGATCCAGCGCGTCGATTTGACCAGCGGCTCGAGCATTCGTCCCACCCATGTAGTGGAGGCTCCCATCCTGTTGACGGCGGGCTCAGTCTTCACTCGATCCCTGGCGATTCTTCCCGACTGGAGCATGCTCATCTCCATCACTACCTCCGGAATCACGGTGCTGCCCATTAATTACGACGCTTCGGTGGCCATTCCGACCATCACCAGCGTGGTCAGCGCGGCGGATATGAAGTCCGCGGTAGCGCCGGGAGGCCTGATGGCCGTACTGGGAACCAATTTAAGCGGGACCAATCAGGCCACCAGCGAGATGCCGCTGCCTACGATCATTAACGATAGCTGCCTCGCCGTGAACGGCCAGCCGGTCCACATGTTGTTCGTTTCCCCGACGCAGGTCAATGCGCAGATGCCGTCGTCCGCTACTGGCACGGTCGCCATCACCATGCACACGCCCGGCGGGGTGAGCAATACCTTCACACTTTCCGTGGCTGGCGGCGCGCCTGCGGTATTCCTGAGCGGGTCGGCCGGCGACCAGACGAATTTACCGACGGTGGTCCGCTTTTCCAACGGGCTGGTGGTCACCTCCACCAATCCGGTGCATCGCGGCGACATTCTGACGATCTATCTCACCGGACTGGGCGCAGTGAATCCGCCGGTAGCGGATGGAGTTGCGGCGCCACTCAACCCGCTGTCGACCACGGTGGTCAACCCGCTGGTCGAAATCGGAGGCTCGGGCGCTCCGGTGCTGTTTTCAGGCTTGGTTCCTGGCTACGTGGGTTTGTACGTGCTGAATGTAAGCGTCCCCAGCTCGACCCCGCAAGGCCTCAGCGTGCCGCTTATGATTACCCAGGGCGGCATTACTTATACGCAGAACGTGCGCGTCGTCCAACAGTAGTTGTTGAAGAAATCAAACCGCGCGGCGCAGACCGCGACCAAAAGCAAGGGATAAGAAAGAGGACCGTATGAAACTCGTTCGTTTGTTCACAGGTTTCCTGGCAGTAGGTTTCACAGCAGCCATGCTGCCGTCGGCGATGGCTCAGAAATGGGAAGTAGGCGTGGGTGCGGGAGGCGGCTTCTATACGTCGCAGGACGTGAAGCTCGGTTCCGACTCGGCCGCCGCCAAATTCAAGACCAGCGTGGCGTTCAGCACCTGGGCGGGCCAGAATATCAATGATCGCTGGGGCGGGGAGCTCCGCTACAGCTATCAGATGGGCGACGCGCAACTGAAGCGCGGCTCCAGCGAAGCGGTGTTCGGCGCCCAGACGCATTCCGTCAACTACAACTTCCTATACCACACCGCTTCCTCCGAGTCGTCGGTCCGTCCGTTCATCTCGGCCGGAGGCGGCATGAAGTTCTATCGCGGCACAGGCGCCGAGACGGTTACGCAGCCTCTCAGCCAATTTGCACTGCTCACCCAGGCCAGCGACCTTACGGGTCTGGTCAGCGTGGGCGGAGGCGTGAAAGTTAGACTCGGGGCGCACTCCTGGCTGCGTTTGGATGTCCACGACTATATGTCGCCCTTCCCCAAGCAGGTGATCACGCCCAACGTGGGAGCCACGGTGGGAGGCTGGATGCACGATATCGTGCCCATGGTTTCCGTCAGCTTCGGACAGTAAAGCCGGATCTAAACTGCACGGGGTGTTCCCCTGCATCCTCGTCGCGAGTCATATGGAAGTGATGAGGCTGAGGCGAACCCCTCGTGCGTTATAGTTGGGGCATGTTGGTGGGTGGCGTGCGAGGGGCCCTCGGTCTCTTGTTGCTAGCGGGTTTTTCCCCGCTCTGGGGCGCGGATTACGTCGGCAGCACCGTCTGCCGCACCTGCCATCCCAATATTTACGCGCCATTTTTCCGGAATCCCCACTACAAGAGCATCGCTTCGGGCAGCGAAAAGCCCGAGAATACCGGCTGTGAAAGCTGCCATGGGCCCGGTCAGGAGCACGTGGCCGCGGGCGGCGGCAAGGCGACCATTCCCGTCGCGTTTTCGCGGTTGGCGCCGGACAAGATCGTCGACGCCTGCCTGCGTTGCCACAGCCAGACCCTCTCCCGCGCCAACATCCGCCGCAGCGAGCACACGCAGCGCGACATCGTCTGTACCAACTGCCACTCCATTCACAGCTCGCCGGCGCCGAAGTTTCTGCTCGCCAAGCAGCAGCAGAGTGAACTGTGCTACGGCTGCCATTCCTCCGTGCGCGCGCAGTTTTCCATGCCCTTCAAGCATCGCGTCAACGAGGGCTTCATCCAGTGCACCGATTGCCACAATCCGCATGGGGCATTTTCCGCCACCTGGAATATGGCCGCCCGGCCGCGCATGGTGGATCAGGCGCAAGGCAATGAAGAGCCGTGCCTCAAATGCCACATCGACAAGCGCGGTCCGTTTGTGTTCGAGCATGCCGCGGTGCGTGTGGACGGCTGCGAAACCTGCCATAGCCCGCACGGCTCGACGAATGCGCGCTTGCTGAAACGGCCTGTGGTGTTCACGCTGTGCCTGGAGTGCCATAACGGCTTCGGCAATTTCGGGCGCCGCGCCAACGGCGTGCCGAGTCCCGACGCGTCTCACAATCTGGCCGATCCGCGCTATCAAAACTGCACGACGTGCCACGTGCGGATCCACGGATCGAACAGCAACTCATTCTTCTTCCGATGACGCCAATGATGGGGACTGCCTCCGATTTCGAAGAACGAATGCCGACCCGCCGCCAGCGGAGCTCCGAAATCGGCTGGCTGTCCCCTCTGCTCGGAATCGCCTTCGCGGCCTTTCTCCACGCGCAGACTCCAGTCGCGCCGACCACCGAGCCCGTGGGCATCTCCCGGGGCGAAAACGTCTCCGGATACAACGTGCGCCAGTCTTTCGAGCTGGGCTACCGCTGGCATAGCGTGGGCGGCGATGACGGCATGTACCGCGGTACGGTGAACTACGGAAACGGTCCGCGCCTGCTCTCCAGCTCGCTTTCCGTGAATTCACTCGAAGGGCACGGCGGCCTGTTCGACAACATCCAGCTCAATACGCTCGGGCTGGGCAATGATCCGTACGAGTCCGCTTCCCTGCGCGTCGAAAAAAACCGCTTGTATCGCTACGATCTTCTCTGGCGGTCCGATGCCTATTACAATCCTGGACTGACCATCACCGGCGGAGAACATTTTCTGGATACCGTGCGTCACCTTCAGGACCACGATTTCACGCTGTTCCCGCAGGGCAGCTTCAAGCTGTTCCTGGGCTACTCCGCCAACACCCAGACGGGGCCGGCGCTCACCACCATCCAGCAGTTCGACGTCCGCGGCGACGAGTTTCCGTTGTTCGCTAATATCCGGCGCTCGCAGCACGAATACCGGCTGGGCGGAGAGATTCGGCTCATGGGGATCCGGCTGAACGTGCTCCACGGTTGGGTGGATTTCAAGGACGATACGCCCGTCAATCTGGCGGCGCCTTCGGCGGGAAACAATCCTGACGATCTGAATACTCTGACTTCGCTTCAACGCAGCGAGCCCTATCACGGCACCAGTCCTTATTGGCGCGTCGCGCTGTTTCGTGAAAGCAAGCTCTGGGCGGTCAACGGACGATTCACCTACGTGGCCGGCCATCGCGCGTTTGTGGACGACGAGAGCAGCGTCGGCTTCAATCGCATTGGAACGCCCATCAGCCAGCAGGTGATCACTCTGGGCAATGCCGAGCGCCCGGCCATGGCCGCCAATCTTACCTTCAGTCTGTTCCCCTCAGCCTGGCTGACGCTGACCAACCAGACGTCCATCGGCAACATCCGCATGGTGGGGAATTCGTTTTACACGCAGGGCACCAACGGCTCTTTCATCACGCCGTTCAACGCGTTTACGTATCTTGGTATCCGGACCATCGCCAACTCAACTGATGCCGACTTGCGATTGACCAAGTGGTTCGCCGTCCGCGCCGGGTACGAGTATTCCGCACGCCGGATTCGTTCGCAGGAATCGACCTCGATCCCCAGCGGGCTCATCGAGCAGGAGAACGGTCTGCAGAGCGGCCTGCTGGGACTGCGCATCCGCCCAATAAAGGTTCTCAGCATACTGCTCGATACCGAAATCGGGAGGGCCGACGGCCCTATTTATCCGGTGAGCCAGCGTAACTACCAAACCTTCCGCGGCCGGATCGAATATAAGCAGAAATCGTGGCGCGTGGCCGGTTACTCGCGGACGGATTACAACACCAACTCGGACTCGCTGGCCAATTTCGCGTCGCATTCCAGGCAGTACGGCGCTGACGCATCGTGGACTCCCCGAAACTGGTTCTCCATCGACGCCAGCTACAACAAGCTCCATCTGGATACGCTGGGCGCGATCAACTACTTTGCGCAGATCGGCGGCGCCGGAGCACCGCAAGCGGTCACTAATAACCAGTCTTACTATGTCAGCAATATACACACCGGGAGTCTGGCCGCGCGTTTCAGTCTCAGGCAGCGCGTGGACGTTTCGGTGGGCTATAGCCATGTGCAGGATGTCGGTGACAATCGGCCGGGCGGCATTATCATTTGTGATCCACCCACCGGCGTGTTAGGCGGATGCGCTGGGTTTCTAACGGCGGGCACATTGGTTCCCACATACCAAACCTTCCCCCTCCGGTATCTATCCCCCCAGGGCCGCATCTCGGTCCGGATAAACGAAAAGCTGCGCTGGAACGCCGGCTACCAGAACTACGGCTATCACGAAGATTTCTCAGGACTTCAGAACACATCACAGAACTACCGCGCCCACACCGGTTACAGCTCGGTTCTGTGGTCTTTTTGAGGCTAAAGCCGTCCCGCCGCACCTGCCGATAGATGCCCAGGAACACTCATGTCCTTCAGGGCCACACCCACCAACGTGACCGAATTACTGGTGATGTGTATCGCCGTCGTAGCCGTGTTCATGCTGCTGCGCAAGCGCTATGACAGCAACCTGCCACTCTTGTTCTATTTCCTGGCAGTGTTGTTCACCAACAGCGTCGATCGTCAGGTAAACCCCGCGATCATGTACGGCGGTCTGGCGTTCTGCCTGCTGCTGCGCTTTGAGTTTATGGGCTCGGGCATTTCGAAGCTGGTAGCGTTTCTCGCCAATGCCGGACTCGTGCTGATGATCTGGGTCATGATGACCCAAATCGTTGCGTAGGCGCCCCGGGCGTTACGGCTTCTCTACTGGCAGGCCCGCTTCCTTCCACCCCCGCCAGCCGCCGTCGAGCGAGATCGCGTTGGTGTAGCCCATCTTCTGCAAGGCATCTGCCACTAACGCCGAGCGAAATCCACCACCGCAGTAGAGGACGAGTGTTGCCGATTTGTCGGGGATCTGGGTCTCAATGTCGCGCTCGATCACGCCCTTGCTCAGGTGGACCGCGCCCGCTGCGTGGCCGGCGGACCATTCGTTATCTTCGCGCGTGTCGATGAGCACGTGACCATCGCGCGGCATATTTTTGTACTGCTGGATGTCGATTTGTTTCACGCGCGACTTGGCATCGCTGACCAGCGCCAGAAATCCAGGGTTGTGTTTCACTCGATCCTCTTGATGCGGGCGCCCACGCCCGCCAGTTTCGATTCGATCTTCTCATAGCCGCGATCGATGTGATACACGCGGTCAATGGTGGTTTCTCCGCGTGCGGCTAATCCGGCCAGAACCAGCGATGCGCTGGCGCGCAAATCACTGGCGATCACCTGCGCGCCCGACAACGGGGTGGGCCCGGCGACAATGGCCTGGCGGCCTTCCAGGCGGATGTTCGCCCCCATGCGCGCCAGCTCCTGGGCGTGCATGAAGCGGTTCTCGAAAATCGTCTCGGTGACAAAAGAGATCCCCGCGGCCTGCGTCATCAGCGTCATGAACTGGGCCTGCAGATCGGTGGCGAATCCGGGATGCTCCTCGGTGGTGATGTCCACGTTCTTCAGGTTTCCCGGCACCCGCACACGCAAGGTGTCCGGCGCGGGCTCGGTCACCTCAACACCTGCTTGCTGGAGCTTGGCGATCAGCGCCCGCAGGTGCTCCGGCACGCATCCTCGCACCGTGAGATCGCCGCGGGTGAGCGCTCCGGCGATCAAGAACGTCCCCGCTTCGATGCGGTCGGGAATGATGGTGTGCTCGGCGCCGCTCAGCCGTGTGACACCTTTCACATGGATTGTGGACGTGCCCGCGCCCTCGATCTTGGCGCCCATCGAGATCAAGAGAGACGCGAGATCGGCGACTTCCGGCTCGCGCGCGGCGTTCTCGATCACGGTTTCGCCACGAGCCAGCACCGCCGCCATCAGAAGGTCCTCCGTGCCAGTGACGGTGATGCGATCGAATTGAACGTGGGCGCCCCGCAGGCCGTTCGGCGCTTCCGCGTGAATGTATCCGTGCTCGTGCCGGACTTTCGCGCCCAATCGTTCCAACCCCGAGACGTGAAGATTGATGGGCCTGGCGCCAATGGCGCACCCGCCGGGCAAGGACACGCGTGCTCGCCCACACCGTCCGACAAGGGGTCCCAGCACCAGGCTGGAGGCTCGCATGGTCTTGACCAGTTCGTAGGGTGCTTCCGGATGCTCGATCCTGCCTGCGCAGATGGTCACGCGCCCACCGTCAATCGAGACCTGAGCGCCAATATGACGAATCAGGTCGAGCATGGTGCCTATATCGCGCACCTGCGGAATCCGGTTTAGGATGACGGGCTCGGCGGTTAAGAGACAGGCCGCCAGGGCGGGAAGCGCGGCGTTTTTGGAACCACTTACGGCGATTTCGCCTTGGAGGGGTACTCCCCCTGCGATTACCAGCTTGTCCAATTACTTCAATGCCTCCCGGATCCGGCCCTTC
>Ga0310810_10003445_pt1 | contig 17226 bp, 10 predicted proteins | sample NCmetagenome_FD_207641 | JGI IMG/M metagenome (GOLD analysis project Ga0310810, IMG submission 207641) | Soil microbial communities from experimental microcosm in Duke University, North Carolina, United States - NC | ecosystem: Engineered > Artificial ecosystem > Soil microcosm > Unclassified ... | reverse complement strand
GCCAGGATAAAAACCTCGCGCAACTTGGGCAAGACATCATGTTCGCATTTCCGGGCCGCATTCCCGCGGTCGAGGGAAGTTATCAATCGGGTCAACCCTATAAATTCAATTATGGTGACTACCTGGCGGTGCGTGACCGTACCAAGTTTATCGGCTCCATTTCCCCGGTGATCCAGCGCGAAGATATCCGTGCTGTGAGCGAATACTCGAGTACAAACGGCCAGGTTTTTGGGGTTGCGCCCGCCTATAACCGCATTCGTAATGTGCCGGTGAATCCGGGCCGCTGGATCACCGACGAAGACAACATCGAGCACCGTCGAGTGGCAGTCGTAGGCTGGGAACTGCTGAAGAACATGTTTCCCGGCAGGCCAGCGGTAGGCAGCACGATCCTGCTCAATGGCATGGATTTCCAGGTTATCGGGGTAGTTGACAAAATCGGCAAGGAGGGTAACAACGGCACCAATATCCGAATTTTCGTTCCGGTCGAGACCATGCGGATGCTGTTCCCTTTGAAGGGCGAGAATGCTGAAGACGCGATCTCATTCATCAACTACCGGCCGCTGGTTAAGAAGGAACATGCCGCAGCCAAACATGAACTGCACGAGATAATCGGCCGCCGTCATAACTTTGACCCCTCGACCGAAGACGCATTTCAGGATTGGGACACCATTGAAGAATCCATCAAAGTAGGCAAGATCTTCAGCGCGATGGACTGGTTTCTAGGAGTGGTCGGAGTTGTGACTCTGGCCCTGGGCGCGATCGGGATCATCAATATCATGCTGGTCTCGGTAGCCGAGCGAACCAAGGAGATAGGTTTACGCAAAGCTTTGGGAGCAACCCATCGCAATATTCTCACCCAGTTCTTTGTTGAAGGAGCATTTCTGACGGCGTTCAGTGGCGGAATTGGCATGACGATATCCATCGCATTTGTCGCGCTGCTGGCGCAATTGCCCGCGCCTGAAGGATTCGACACGCCACGAATTGTTCCCGCCTCCGCCGTTATCGCGATTCTTTCCCTGGCCATCGCGGGAATAAGCGCGGGCCTGTATCCGGCGCGCAAGGCAGCGTTGCTTCCGCCGGTGGAAGCCTTGCGACAGGAGTAGCCATGTTCAGCGACTTGGGTGGCCAGGCATATAGCGCTCTCCGCTATAACAAACGTCGTTCCCTGCTAACGATGCTGGGGATGGCGTGGGGAATTGCCACCGTCGTTCTGCTGCTCGCCTACGGCTCAGGGTTCCAGAACGCGGTGATGGTTGCATTCCGCACCTTTGGCGGCAGCCTGATCGCCCTTTTTCCTGGACGGACCTCGCTGCAGGCCGGCGGCAGCAAAGCCGGCACCCAGGTCCGCCTTACCCGCGACGATCTTGAATATCTGCGGTCCGAAGTTCCCATGATCAAGCGCATGTCCCCGGAGATCGATAAACAAAGCGTGGTAGCGTTTGGCACTCGCACCAATAGCTACAACGTTCGCGGCACTTACGCCAGTTTTCAGGGAATCCGCCACGTTGATGTTGGGGAAGGGACGTTCTTCACGGATCAGGAGAATCAAAACCACAGCCGGGTGGCAGTCCTGGGAGCAACGGTAAAGAAAAAACTGTTTTCAGGGCAGAACGCGATTGGGGAGGCGGTCCGCATTGACGGCATTTCGTTCCAGGTAATCGGTGTGCTCAAGCACATGCTCACCAATGGCGACGAGGACATGAACTCCATGGTTTACGTTCCGTATAGCGCCACGGCTGACCTGAAAGATAATTACTACCTCGACGCCATCATGCTGGACTACGAGGGAGAGCATGACAAGGTGGTAAAAGCTGTCCGCGATTCGCTGTCTTTTCACCACAACTACAATCCTAAGGATGAGCGTGCGGTTTTTGTTTTCGATGCCGTTAAGGATCTTGCTGACCTGAACATCATCACTGTCGGGATCAAGATTCTGCTCGGCTTCATCGGCCTGCTGACGCTCGGTATCGGCGGAGTGGGCCTGATGAACATCATGCTGGTGGCGGTTACGCAGCGCACTCGTGAAATTGGAGTGGAGAAGGCCTTAGGGGCACGCCGCTGGCACATACTGTTCCAGTTCCTTGCCGAAGCCCTGGTTATCACCTTCCTGGGTGGAGTAGCCGGCGTGGCGCTGGCATACCTGGTCTCGTGGACGGTAGGTTCGTTGCCTTTGTGGAGCGTGTTCATTGAAGACGCCAGCGAAGGAGATATCCATCTGGTGATCAACTCCAGCACCCTCATCGCTTCGACAACGATTTTGGGCATTGTCGGCATCGTCAGCGGCATGCTGCCCGCCATCAAGGCCGCTCGCATGGACCCGATCGAAGCCCTGCGATACGAATAATTCCGGGCCCAGCGAGGTACGTCACAAGCGCTCATGACAGGCATCACTGACACATGTGCGGCCCCGGTGTGTGCTGGTATCCATGCGCACCGTCATCGAACCGTTTCGCATTAAGAGTGTCGAACCCATCCGGTGGACTACACGGTCGCAGCGCGAGACTCTGCTGGAGGCCGCCGACTACAACGTCTTTCTGCTGCGGGCCGAGGATGTTCTGATCGATCTACTCACCGACTCCGGCACCGGGGCCATGTCCACGCATCAATGGGCGGCGCTGGTCGAGGGGGACGAAAGCTATGCGGGCAGCCGCAGCTTCGATCACTTTCGGGATTCCATTCGCGATATCTTCGGTTACAAACACGTCATTCCGACTCATCAGGGTCGAGCCGCGGAGCGCATTCTGTTCAGCGTCATGTGCAAGAAGGGCGACATCGTCCCGAACAACACTCACTTCGACACCACGCGCGCCAACGTCGAATTCTGCGGCGCGAACGCAGTTGACCTGGTTATTCCCGCAGGGAAGCAACCTGGCGTGCAGCATCAGTTCAAGGGCAATATGGATGTCGAGGCCTTGGACACACTTCTCACCAGAGCAGGAAAAAGGGTTCCCCTGGTGATGCTTACCGTGACGAATAATTCCGGCGGAGGGCAGCCGGTCTCGATGGAAAACGTGCGCCAGGTGAGCGCGATCTGCCGCAGGCATCGCGTACCGCTTTACTTCGACGCATGCCGGTTCGCGGAAAATGCCTATTTCATCAAGTTGCGCGAGGCCGGATACCAAGCGAAAAGTGCGAAAGAAATTGCGCAGGAGATGTTCGCCTTCGGTGACGGCTGCACCATGTCGGCCAAAAAAGACGGGATGGCCAATATTGGCGGATTCCTTTGTACCAACGATGACGCGCTGGCGCGACAGGAAAAAGATCTGCTGATTTTGACGGAAGGTTATCCGACCTATGGAGGCCTGGCTGGACGAGATCTGGAGGCGGTCGCCGTAGGCCTGCAAGAGGCCCTGGAAGAGGATTATCTCCGTTACCGGATTACCTCGACTGCCTACCTCGGCAACCATATCGCAGAACGCGGAGTACCTATCGTGCAACCTCCGGGCGGACACGCGATCTACATTGATGCTCGCGCGTTCCTGCCGCACATCCCACCAGAGCAATTTCCTGGCGTCGCACTAGCCGCCGAGTTGTACCTGGAAGGCGGGATTCGCTCCGCCGAGATCGGCACGTTGATGTTCGGAGGCGCCGCTACCATGGACCTGGTGCGACTGGCGATTCCCCGCCGCGTGTACACCCAGAGTCACATTGATTATGTGGTCGAAGCGATCCTGCAAGTCTGGGCGAATCGCCGGCAAATACGCGGCCTGCAACTAACTTACGAGGCTCCATTCCTGCGGCACTTCACCGCAAAACTGGCGCCGGTAGAAGCGAAGGTTGCGTGTTCGCCGGCGAGCACCACCTGAGTTCTTATTCCACGTTCCAGCCGCTGGCCTCGACCGCAGGCTTGGTGGCGCCCAGGTCGCCGAGCTGATACCTGGCATCAAGCTTGACAGTTTCGCCCGGAAGCAGCGAAACATAATTGTCCTGCCACAGGACTGGCAGAACCTCTTCCCCGCCCTTGCCCTTATCAAGTTTCAATCGGACAAAAAAGGCCAAATCCTTGCTGGGATTTGTCAGGATGACGTGGGTGACACCTTCGCTTCCCTTCTGTTCGCTCATGCTGGTGACGCTCAGCTTAACTTTGGGCAACTGCTTGAGCGCTGTGTAGTCCGCATAAGTAGCGGTTGGAGTCGTGTACCACTTGGAGTTTTCCCAATCCAGCGTCTCGTTGGTTGTAGACAGCCAGTAGAAATTGGATCCGACGAGCTTACCCGCAGAATCCTGTAATGTGAGCCGCAGGAAGTAGGTCGGACTGAGCCCCTCAATATCGGGCAGTGTGAAAAGCTTGTTCGTGCTGTCGGCGGCGGCACTGACAGTTTCTTCTTTCGAAAACTTCTCGGTCATATCAAGGTTGTAGACCTTGGCCGCGAGCTTCAGATCGTTGGCATCGGCATACTGGCTGCTCACCAGCCATATGGAATGGTCATCGTAGCCATAGACCGGATGCAGCGCCTGCATGGCGGTTTTCGCCCCGAAATATCCGCCGCCCGGACGCAGGTAGTAGTCGTACAAGTGCCAAATCACTGACGGCCACGCGTTATTGAGCATCCATTGAATCACTCCCGTCGAGGTGTACTTGTTCCGGCTATAAGCCTCGTACATGGCACGAATACCCTCGTAAGCCATCAGTTGTGATTTGAAAGCGTAATCCTGGACATTGTCGGCTTTGCCATAGCGCGCGTTCAATGCGTCGGTGTGGACATGTATGTCTTTGAAGACGCCGCCGCCCGCGTGGTAATTCCAGTAGTCATCAATCGGCCAAAGGTGGTCTTTGGGAATAAATTTTTCCAGGCTTTCAATCGGCGGGACGGCGGGACCGGGGCTGGTTTCGGTATTGAACCCATAAGCGCCGCCACATCCTCCCTGGTTGCACTGAGTCGGCGAAGCATGCGAGGGGGAATCAACCAGCCAATAGGATGGAGCAACGTATTCATAAGGGCCGGTCATCTTGACGCCGCTCACGCCGGAGCCTCCTGCCGGCTTGGCAGTAGCGGAAGACACGATGGGATTCGGCCACAGCGCCTGCCTTTCAACGTCGAGGTACATCTGTTCGACATCCGGCGGCGGGGGATTATCGCTGCCATTCAGCCACATAACCAAGCTGGGATGACTGCGCAGGCGGTAAATCTGGGAAAGAAGCGAGTCCTTCGCAATCTGATAGTCGGCCTCGGACCACTTCGACCAGTGCTCCCAGTGATCGCAGCAACACCAGCCAGCCATAACAAGGATGCCCTTACGGTCGGCCTGCTCAAACAGATCTTCCTGCTCCAGCTTGCCTTCGAGGCGCACCGTGTTCAATCCCATGTCGAGTACATATCGAAGTTGTTTTTCCATGTACTTGGGATCGTAGCGAAGCATGATGTCAGAGGAGTAACCACCGCCGCGGATCAGGATCTTCTTTCCGTTGATACTGAAGACCCGCTTGTTGTTGTCGTTGATTTGGGAAGTGATCTCGCGGATTCCGAACTGCTTATCTGCTGCGTCGGACACCTGGCCGTTCACGCTGAACTCCATGTGCAACGGATAAAGTTCTGGCTTGCCCATCTGGACCGGCCACCACAGGCGTGGATTAGCGACGGTGAGCTGGGAAAATTTGTCGGGCGTGAAGACGACATCCTTCACCTCGTTAGGCCCGAGCTCAACCTCCTGTTCGAAGCTGAGCTTTTCGATTTTTCCTTTCAGGGTTCCTTTGACCGGCTGATTCGTCGCATTCTTCAGCTGCGCGGTGACCGTCAGATCCGCGCTCTGGGGCGAGGCGACGCGCGACACTACAGCCGGGTACCGCAGTGCAACCGGCCCGGTGGCGCTGATGTCGACTTCACGCCAAAGGCCCATGTTTTTATCCGGAGGCGCAGGATTCCAATCCACAAATGTGATCGCAAGATCGTTCTCCTCCGGGGCAAAGACCTGTACGGCAACCGCATTGAGGGCTCCGGGATGCGCCACGGGCGTGATATTGAACTCATAGGTGCGCCACGCGCCTGCGACTTGGTCAATATTGGCAATCTGCTTCCCGTTCACCCAGATATTGGCGCGGTAGTTGATGCCATGGAAGTTCAACCAAATCGCTTTTCCTTTGTATCCCGCAGGGAGAGTAAACGACTTCCGATACCACCACGGGACGGCGTAGGGGCTATCCTGCTGCATCGGAATATTGGAAAAATTCGCGCCGACCGGGTAAGTCACCCCGGGGTATTGCCGCAGGTTCATTCCGTAGGTCGGGTCGGGCAATACTTTGTGTTTCACCAGTGCCGCCACGACCGTCGTAGGAACCGATACTCTGTACCAGTTCTTTGTCTGATACGCGGTGGTGGAAATCACTTCACCGCTGTCGCCCACCTTACCGGAGGTTTGTAGTTCCCATGCGTCGGCCAATGGCATCGCACCGGTTGCGCGTACCGGCGCCTTCTGAGTCTGGGCGAAGATGAAGATTGCAGAGAGTAGTACAAACAGGAGGAGGAAACTAGCAAAGCTTCGCATTTTCATAGAATGAATTCCTCAGTCGACCGCAGCCAATTTCTATTGATCCCGGCTAGATAAACACGTCTATTAATTCGTTTCAATACAAATTTCCAAATTGGTATGCCGCTGCCGCGGCGGTGAATGGGTCAAGAGGTGCCTCGACATGAGTAGTTTATAATTGAGAACTCCCTTTAATCTCTGGAGTGACAAGAAGATGATACGTTTTCTGCAAACCCCTGGGCCGGTCAAGAAGATCGTGCTCAGCAGTATTCTCCTGATCTTTTGCGGCGCCATGGTAATAACCCTGATACCAGGCGGCCTGGGTTCCAGCTTCGGAGCGGGCCAGCCCCCGGCCGGGGTTGTAGCCAGCGTAGGCGGACAGGACGTCACGCGCCAGGAAGTTCTGCGGCAAGCCAATGTCATGTTGCGCCAACAGTTCCCTCGTGGCAATCCTTCGTCGTCTCAACTGCTGCCCTTTTTCACCATGCGCGCGGCAGAACAGTTAATCACAGAGAAGGCTCTCATAGATCAGGCCCAACATATGGGCTTACGGGCGACCGACGGAGATGTGCGCGATGAACTGCAGCACGGGCCCTATGCCGCCACTCTGTTTCCCGGCGGGAAATTCATCGGTAATGATGCATACGAGGGCTTGCTGCAGCAAAACGATTTAACCATCCCGCAATTCGAGCAGAGCGTCAAGAACGAGATTCTGTTCCGAAAATTGCGCGAGCTGATCGCCAGCAGCGCGTCGGTGAACGACGTTGAGTTGCGCGAAGAATTCGACAAGCGGAATACTAAAGTCAAATTCCAATACGCCTTTTTCAGCAACGCCGAGTTACGCAAGCAGGTTCACCCGTCGGATGACGAACTGAAGACCTTCTTCGAGCAACATAAGGCGGAATACAACAACGCAATTCCGGAGAAACGCAAGATCGCCTACGTCCTGATCAACACCACGAAGCTGGCCAGCCAAACCGAGGTGAGCCAGCAGGATCTGCAGTCTTACTATAACCAGCACCGCGATGAGTACCGGGTTCCCGAGCAGGTGCAGGTCAGCCATATCCTGATCAAAACACCTACACCGGGTGCGGACGGGAAAGTAGACCAGAAGGCAGTGGACGCGGCTCATGGCAAGGCGGAAGATGTTCTGAAGCAAGTGAAGTCTGGCGGGAACTTCGCCGACCTGGCCAAAAAGTATTCGGAAGATCCCGGCAGCGCCAAGAACGGCGGCTCGCTCGGCCCGATCCAGCGAGGCCGCACCGTGCCGGAGTTTGAGAAGACGGCGTTTTCTCTGCCTAAGGGACAGATCAGCGACCTGGTGAAAACCACTTACGGTTTCCACATCATCAAAGTTGATGACAAGCAGCAGGCCCACACCAAGACCCTCGATGAAGTGAAGCCTCAAATCGAACCATTATTACGACAACAGAAAGCAGAGCGTACGGCGGAATCGCAGGCCAATGCGCTGCTGACGGGCGCCCGCTCTGAAAGCCTGGACAAGGCTGCGTCAGCCAAGAATCTGAGCGTCGTCACTACCGACTTCTTCAGCCGTTCCGATACCCTTCCCGGCATCGGTTCTTCCCAGCAACTGGCGGACGCCGTATTCGGCGCAGGGGAGAAGTCTCCGCCTGACATGGTTCAGACCGCACAAGGTTTTGTGATCTATCAATTGCTCGGGGTTAAACCTGCGGCGACCCCGACATTCGACGAGATTCGCCCGAGGGTTGTGGATGAGTTCACCAACCAGCGTACTGGACTTATGTTGACCCAAAAGACTCAGGAACTATCGGACCGGGCTAAGGCATCGCAAAACCTGCAAAAGGCCGCTAAAGAACTGGGGGCTACGGTCAAGACCAGCGAACTGGTCGATCCACAAGGGCAAGTTCCCGATATAGGTTCGATGACGGGCCCTGCCAGCGTCGTCTTTGCGATGAAGCCCGGCGAGATCAGCGGACCGATCAACAGCGGAAGCACCGGGGCGGTGCTCCAACTCCAGGACAAGCAACAGCCATCGGAAACGGATTTCGCGCAAAAAAAGGACCAGATCCGCGACTCTCTGGTGCAACAGAAGCAGGAAGAACTGTTCGGTATTTTCGCCGCCAATCTGCGGCAGCAAATGGAAAAGTCCGGCAAGATCAAGATCAATCAGGATGAGTTGAAGGGGCTGACCCGCGGCGCGAGCGAAGGCGAATAGCTGCGTTCCAGGGCCCGTGTTTCTGCAGATACCGTTACGATCGCCATCAGGACTATAGGGCGTAATAGCCTCGACTGTACTCTAAGCGTCCAACAACATGCCATTTCCTCGCGCCACCGGAATTCTTCTCCACCCGACTTCTCTGCCGGCTCGCGGCGGGATCGGAGACTTTGGACCGGGGGCTTATCGCTTCGTGGATTTTCTGGCTACGGCGCGTCAGGGAATCTGGCAAGTCTTGCCCCTCGGGCCGCTAGGCTTTGGCAATTCACCCTACTCTTCCACGTCCGCCTTCGCCGGCAACTCGTTGCTGATCAGCCTGGAGCGGCTCATGGAGCATGGATGGATAGATGCGTCGGGCCTCGCTCTATTAAGAGGTGAAGGCAGCCTGGTGGACTACGATGAGGTACGCGAGACTAAAGTTCCGCTGCTAATTAAGGCCGCGCGGAAATTTCTCAAGCAGGCATCTCCCACGCAGCGCCAGCGCTTCGAGAATTTCTGCAGTCAAAATAACTGGTGGCTTGAAGACTTTGTTCTCTTCGATGGGCTTCGCGACCATCACGAAGCGGAAAGCTGGAACCAATGGCCCCGCGGACTCGCCCGCCGGGAGGAGAGCGCGCTGCAACAGGCGCGTCGCGACCTTGAAGAAGAACTCGACGTCAAGCGCGTAATTCAGTTCGCATTCTTCGAACAATGGCATGCACTCCGCGCGTACTGCCATAACCGGTCAATCCGGATCGCGGGTGACATCGCAATTTTCGTGAATTACGACAGCGCCGACGTCTGGACCAATCCATTTCTGTTCCGCCTGGACGAGAACCTGAATCCTGACGTGGTTTCCGGCGTTCCTCCCGACGCCTTCAGCGCCACAGGACAGCGCTGGGGGAATCCCCTTTATCGCTGGGATGTCATGCGCGAGCGCGGATATCAATGGTGGATTCAGCGCATGCACTGGGCGCTGGAAACCTGCGATTACATCCGGATTGACCACTTTCGAGGATTCGAAAAGTTCTGGGAGATTCCCGCCCACGAGCCGACGGCGGTGCACGGCCGTTGGGTAGAGGGGCCGTGCGATGACATATTCGGCAAGCTCCGTGAGGCGCTCGGGGGCCTGCCTTTCTTCGCCGAGGATCTCGGATTCATCACCCCGGAAGTGCATGCCCTACGCGATCGTCTGGGCATTCCGGGAATGGCGGTCATGCAGTTTGGATTCGGCGATCCCGGAGCACACATCTACTTGCCGCATCGTCTCACGCAAAATCGGGTCGTCTACACTGGTACTCATGACAATGACACGCTGGTGGCGTGGTGGCGATGCTGCACGGATTACGAACGGGATGCAGCGCGAGCCTATCTCGGCAGCCATGATGGAGACGTCCATTGGGCTTTCATTCGAGCTGCGCAAGCTTCTGTCGCCGACCTATCCATCATCCCGTTACAGGACGTCCTCGGGCTGGGCAGTGAAGCGCGCATGAATACTCCGAGCCTTCCCGAAGGAAATTGGAGATGGCGTTTTCAACCGGGCGATCTGACCTCCGACATCGCCAAGCGCCTGGCCGTGCTGGCCGAGGTCACAGACCGCCAACCGCAACCTTGTCCCGCTCCTCAGCAGGAAGACTTCGCAGCCTAGCCAAATCTGTCATATTTTCGCAGGAGTTCTCCTGGCAATGGCGCGATCCAAGCTTTCTTTTTCCGACTGGGTCAAAGCCCGGCTTTGCCCATTAGCCAGATCTCCCAGCGGCAAAGGCCCGATGGCAATCCGTATCAGCCTGACGACCTCGATGTTGAGTTCCTCAAACATGCGACGGATTTGCCGATTCCTGCCTTCATCCAGAACAATTTCCAGCCACGAGTGACGAACGCCGCGACGAACCACGGTCGCGTGCCTGGCCCGGAGCAGTTCGCCGTCGTTCAAAACGCCTTTGATTAGTTTGCCGATCACACCAGCGTCTACATTGCCCTTCACGCGGACGTGATATGTCTTTTCAAGATGGGTTTCGGGAGCCGCGATGCGAGCGCCCCATTCAGAATCATTGGTGAAAAGCAGCAGACCTTCACTGGCCTGGTCTAGACGTCCTACCGGCGCGACCCAGTGCGGATGGTCGCGCAAAAAGTCGTAAACAGTTTTTCGGCCCTTCTCGTCCGAAGCCGTGGTCACAATCCCGCGGGGTTTGTTGAGCAAGAGGTAAACCTTATTTTTTCCCGCCACCAGGCGCCCATCTACGTTGATCCTGTCTGAATCCATGTTGACCGGAAACTCGGGGTCGCGCTGAATAACGCCGTTCACCGAGACGCGCCCGGCGCGGACCATTCCTGCAGCTTGCGATCTCGAGCAATAACCCAGTTTCGAGAGAACTCGGGCCAGACCGATATTGCGAGTTGTCCTGGACGATGCCATCTTCTCACTTGAACTTTGAAGCAGAGACTCTGCCCAGCTCCGCTTGCTTCGTGATACCTCCAAGTTCTACGTCCTAAAGCTTTTAAATACGCCGCGCTACCGTAAATCTCCCACTGTCGTAGGGGGTCCCATGGATACCCTTGGCCGAGTAAAGCGCAGAAACTGATTGGGTCACTTCGATAAATGGTAAAAGGCGGAGGATCTAATATGAAAGCATGGACAACATTGCTGTCGGTCCTGCTACTGTGCGGAACCTGGGTAGTGGCCCAGAGTACATCGCCCAGCAGTACAGACCCAAGCACATCAAGCAGTTCGAGTCAGACGAGCACAATGCCAAGCAGCCCGTCGAACACTAACTCGCAGACGACGACCACCACCACCCAGAGCACGACTACAAGCAATCCGTCCTCGGGATCGCAGAACACGACCCCAAATACTTCGGGCACGAGTTCCCCAACTGATTCGCAGAGCGGAACCACCAGCACAAGTCCGAGCGGTTCCAGCGGGGCAGGAATCGGTTCTACGAGCAACAACAGCGGCAACTCGAGCACAATGAGCGGCCAGACGACGACCGGAGCCAGCGGCAGCAATGGAAATGCGAATTCGATTACCGGCTGTCTCAGCGGTTCCGCAGCCAGCGCTAACTATACTTTGACCGCGACGAACGGCACAGTCTACACGCTGACCGGGGATGCCAATGATCTCAGAACGCACATTGGCGAGCAGATCCAAGTCAATGGCCAGCCAGGCAACGGCGCGAGCGCGAACAGTGCCGGAACGAACCCGAGCGACCAGAATTCAGCCAACGCCAGCGCTCAAACCGGCGCGGGCACGGGCAGCGTTGGTCAAGCAGGCGTTTCAGGCTCAGGAACGATGAGTTCCTCCAGCGCAGCAACCGGCGCAGCACAGGTTTTCCAAGTGACGGGTGTCACGAAAATTGCCGATCATTGCAACGCCAGTGGTTCACCAACGTCTTCACTTCATTACGCGAGTGAAGGCCTTGTAGCCGCCAACATGATGCCGCAATCCACGAGCACGGGAACGACCGGGACCACGAACTCAACGGGATCAGCGCAGTCCGGCACTACTACGGACCAGACCGGAAGCAGCAGCACAGCAGGAACGATGGGTCAGACTGGCACGACGGGAACCAGTTCCACGCAAAGTGGAACGACGGGCACCACTGCTCCGGAAAATCCGGCAGGAACTGCCACTCCGGGGGCTTCCACAGCAACTCCGCCCGCGGGAACGGCGACGCCTGAATCGGGCACTGTAACTCCGTCTCCTGGAGCTTCGACCAGTCCGAGCGAGTCCACGCCTTCGACGACTCCATCGCAGACCCCGAACAGCACGATGCCGCCTGATACGACGGCGCCGAGCACAACACCGGAATCAACGCCGACCAATCCTGGCACTGCGGGTAACCCCGGCGCGGTTCCTCCGACTGGGACTACCGGCACGACCGGAACCGGCACCAGCAGCGTTCCCCCGCCGAAACAGTAACCTGGAAAATCTGGAAAACTCTGGGAAACAAAGATGGGCCCAACGCGAGTTGAGCCCATCTGCTTTTACTTTTGCGGTGTTCTCCCTCCTGAGTCTCCAACGGAACAACTTCGAGAAGTCGCTATGATTAAAATGTTTCTCAGAGTCTCCCTGGAGGTGGAATATGAAGCATGGCACAACCATTCGAACTGCTCTTCTCCTATTGCTGGCTTCCACCACTGCCGTCGGGCAAAAGTTCGCGGTTTCCGGCCGGATTCCCCTTGCCGGGGACAATGGCTGGGACTACCTCATCGCCGATGCGGGTAATCGCCGCCTATACGTAAGTCACGGAACGGATGTACACGTAGTTGACCTTGATTCCGGGAAGCCAGTCGACAGTATCGGTGGCATGAAGCGCATACATGGCCTCGCCCTCGCAGACGAACTCAATAAGGGTTTCATCACGGATGGCGGAGACGACGTGGTCGTAGTGTTCGATCTAAAATCGAACCAGGTCAGCGAGAAGGTGAAAGCCGGCCAGAACCCGGATAGCGTAGTCTACGAGCCTGTCACCAAGCGTGTCTTTGCTTTCAACGGCCGGAGCAACAATGCAACCGTAATTGACGCGCAATCCAACAAAGTTGCCGGCACAATTGCCCTGAGCGGCAAGCCCGAATTCACCGTAGTCGACGGCAAAGGAAATCTGTTTGTGAACATCGAGACCAAGAACTCTATTGCCAGCATCGATCCTGGCGCCATGAAAGTGAAGAAGGAGTGGTCACTGTCTCCATGCGAAGAGCCGTCCGGATTGGCTTTTGACACGGCAGGACGGCGGCTGTTCTCGGTGTGCTCGAACCAAAAGATGGCGGTAAGCGACGCGGACGCAGGGAAAGTGATCGCCTTTGTACCGATTGGCGAGGGTCCTGATGCCGCAGGCTACGATGCGGAAAAGAAGCTGGCGTTCTCCTCCAACTCCGATGGCACGCTGACCGTGGTGAAGGAGAACAGCCCGGACAAGTACTCGGTGGTGCAAACTGTAACCACTGAAAAGCGGGCGCGGACCATGACACTGGATTCGGCGAGCCACAAGATTTATCTGTCGGTTGCCGAATTCGGCCCAGTTCCGCAACCCACTCCAGAGAATCCGCAGGGGCGTCCCAAGCCCAAGCCAGGAAGCTTCCACCTGATCGTAGTGGCGCCTGAGTAGAAGTTGACGGGAGAGTCTCAGGCCCTGCAAATTCGGCCGCATAACCCTGTTCCAGTGCTGATTGCGCTCCACCTGGAAGACTATCGCGACCACGAATACGTGACTTTCACCGCAAGTTTCTGCTCGCGGACCTGCATGGGATTTCCCGCGGCCAGCGATTGGAAGCGGCTGCCGGCGTTGTAGATCACGTACAGATCGCTGTCGGGGCGAAAAGTGTAGCGAATGCGGAAGTTCGCGCTCACCGCCTTTAGATCGGCGGTGTTGGCCTGAATGAACGTGGTTGCGTTCAAAAAGCGATTGAAGGCGTAGCTGACCTGGACTCCTGCGAGTTCAATTTCGAAATCGCCCTGCGGCAAACGAAAAACGTTGAGGGTGTTATTGAGACCCAACGCCAGATGCGGATTGGGGCGGTAATCGGCGGTGAGCGTGGCGCTTTTTAAAGTTCCGGTGTAGTAACTGCCCCACTGAAACTGTCCGGTATAGGTGATTCTTTTATCTCCGGCCGATGCGTAATTCAGCTGATGGCTGGCGAAGCGGTAATTTCCCGCCGGAATGGAAACGTTCTGATATAGGTGCAAGGGTTGGTCCAACACCTGGTAGACGACGTCTTGCGGTGTGGCGCCGGCAATCGCGCCATTCTGGAAGAGCACCTGTACGGTTGCATTCCATTCGCGAAAAATGGTCCTGCCGAGGGTATTGGGATCGTCGAAAAAACCCGGTCCAATATCAATTTCGCGCACCCCCCTGATGTGGGGGCGAGGCGTGAAGGTGAGGGTGGCGATGGTGGGCTGATCGTCGGTACGGGTAACGAATCCCATCTCGGCATTGAAATTCCGCTCGGTCACGCCGTGACCGGCGTAGATGTTGAACCAGTTGTTGGCGTAGGTCACGCGCCCGCCAAAGGCCGCATTATCGCCGCTCAGGCCCTGGGTCCAGGTTTTGGCGTAATAGCCGCGCAGATTGAGGTTCTGGAAAAGAACAAATTTCGCGTCCACGCCCCCGGAGCGATTGTAGGGGTCAAGAGGGCTGCCGGATTCCTTGTCAGTCGCCATGAATCCGATGAATGAACCCGGTGTGAGGGGCCGCTTGACTCGCACCACAGAGTAATTCGCGTAGGGATTGAATCCGACCTCGCGAGTCTTGACGTCCATGATGCCGACGTCGAAACCGGCGACATGACCGGCAATTTTTCCTCCCGCATCAATCGGGACTTCCTGCCCGCTGACCGGATCAATGCCGATCTGGCGAGTGAAAAATAACAAATCCTGGTTCCACAACAGGAAGTTGAAGACGTCGGAATCTTCCAGGAAGAAGCGGCGCTTTTCGGGAACAAAAATGGGATTCGGGGTGAGATTAAATTGTTGCTGGTCGACGTCAGCATCGGAGAAGTCGGTATTGATGGTGCCGACAGCGATCAGATTGCTGCTGAGGCCATATTTTATGTCGCCGCCAATGCGGTGCAGAGCTTCCCAGGATTGGCCTTCGAAGGCATGAGCGCCGAGCAGACCATAGGGCTTGATCACCAGCAAGCGTCCACTACCGATGTTATTCAGGCCTTCCAGCAGGCCGGATTGTGAGACGCGCCAAAATCCAAAAATTCTGCGGTAACCCGCCCATTTGTCTTCCTCATTTTTTCGACGAATGAAGCGGCGGAAGTTAATTCCCCAATTCACCACCGAGCCGCCTTTGAAATTCAGGGTATTGAAGGGGATCTCAACGGTCGCTGTCCAGCCATCCGAAGTGATCTTGCCGGCCGAGACCCAGAGGCCGTCCCAACTGGGGTCGATGATGGAGTCGGTGCCGGGAGGCGCCTGTTCTTCGATGATTTCGCCGTCACGTTGCGTGCCCAGAGGATTGACCTGGAAAACGTAGCCGTTGCGGCGGCTGAGCGTGGGATCAATCATGATCGCGAAGTTGTCGTCCAGGTCCATGGAGAGATCGCGGCGCAACTGGTTAGCGATGATGCCTGAAGGGTCGTCATAGCAGTGAATGCCGAAGTAGATGTGGCGAGCGTCATAGAGAATGCGGACTTCGGTTTTTTGTGTGGCTGGCTGAATTTCGAGGGGCTCGCGCTGGCGGAAGTCGCCAATCGCCTGGGCTGCCTGCCAGGCAGGGTCGTCAAGTGTTCCGTCAATCTTGGGAGGGGTTGTCGTGCGGACTGCTTGCGCTACCCTTGTGCCATTGGCGGGCGACATCTGGGAAGCAGCGGCGGTCAACATGGAAGCAACAGCCAGGAACACTAGAGCTGTTTGCAGTATCGGCGTAGGTAGAGTCATTCCTTTTCGACGAAATCAATGCGTTACGGCAAACAGCATCTTTTGGCCCTGGTCCCGGCAGGCCGAGAGCGCAACCGGGACGAGCCGTTGCGCTGTCGTGGGTCTAAACCACGCTGACAGAAGAGTGATAGACGCTGAAAGTCATTATTCGTGAGCTATTTATGTGGAGAAATCGGGAGCTTTTTGCGGTTGCGCGTCAGGCCATGAGCGGTATGGGACCAAGGTAACTGGCTGGCTGCGGGCAGTTGCAACTACTCTCTCGCGGAGGCGTTTTGGATGGTTATGAACAAGATCACCAATTCGCTGCTAGCCGTGGTGGCGGGCGGACTGATGTTTGCCGGTTCGGCCGCTGCTCAAACCGCTAATTCTGCCGGACCGGGCGCAGTTGATCCAGGGCATCCGCGCGTTAACCAGGTGAACCGCCGCCAGACACGCCAGCAGGCGCGCATCGCGCAAGGGTTGAAGAGAGGCTCGCTCAATCCGCGAGAGACAGCCAATCTGGAACACCGCGAAGCCGGCATTCAGCGCCAAGAACAGCGCGACATGGCGAAGCACAACGGGCATTTAACGAAGGCGGAGGAGCGCCAGCTGAACCGTCGCGAGAACCGCGTCAGCCGAGCCATCTATCGCAAGAAGCACAACGGCCGCTAGGATTTACTCGTCTGTGTACCAGCCGCAGCCTGGCTGCGGCTTTTCTATTTCCAGACCAAGAGGCGCGTAATGCCAGAAACGCAAATTTCCGGACCATCGTTTTGATGGCGGCGGTTATTTCGGCGGTGGCTGCTGTTTCTTTTTTCCGCCGAATAGACCGATCACCTGGTCGACGGCATTTTGCTGGGGTGTTTTTCCGGGTTGAGCCTGCTGAGGCTGGCCGGGAGCGGGAGCTTTGTTAGCACCTTGTTTCCCCAGCAGTCCGCCCAAAATACCTCCAACAGCGCCACCGGGATTATTGCTGTTCGGGATCATACCTTTAAGCCGCATCTGGGTCATCTGGTGCACGTCCGGCATAAACTTCGGGTTTTGTAACGTTCCCGTAACCAGCACCGGGATGGCGAGTTCTCCCTGATTGTTCGCGAGGGCAGTCTTCATATAACCGCCAATGCCGGTACCACCGACGGCTTGGCTGAATTTCTGGTTCAATACTGCAGTCAGGTGCATGTTCAAGGTGTTGTCTACCAGGTTCGCCGTGCCAACGCCCGCAATG
>Ga0310810_10003444_pt1 | contig 17231 bp, 18 predicted proteins | sample NCmetagenome_FD_207641 | JGI IMG/M metagenome (GOLD analysis project Ga0310810, IMG submission 207641) | Soil microbial communities from experimental microcosm in Duke University, North Carolina, United States - NC | ecosystem: Engineered > Artificial ecosystem > Soil microcosm > Unclassified ... | reverse complement strand
CTCACGACCTCCGGCAAGCACCATCAGCTCAACTCGTCCGCTTCGACGACATCATGGATGCCCTTAAGCATCTAGATGGGGAAGCAGCTGGCAAGCCGAATTACCGCAAGCTGATCAACCGAGCCGATCGCTGGAAGGATTTTTACCGGGCCAACCGCTGCGGTCGGTATCTGCGTGAGGTCAGGCCATGATGGGTCAACCTCGTTCGGGGACGGGTAGGGCCGGACTTTGCGCGCCCGAAAGGGTCTCAATTCTTTCGCGGTTCAGCGGAGGTTGCGACCCCGCTGGACGGTCTTCGAGCATTCGCTCACTCAAAAACACTATTATTTCGTCCCGCTCCGGCTTTGCGCGTAGCGGCGAAGTCTTCGGCGTACCCACCGAAACCATCTCCAAATTCCGGAGTCTGTAGCCATGCAGGATGGAAAATGGATCGATCTCGATGTTCGCCGACCAGAGAGGCGCCGGGTTCGAGAGGCGCTCAAGGAAATGGAAGATGAAGCTCCAGGGCTTCTAAAAGAGGCGACTTTGGCCATGACCGAACTCGCAAAGCGGCGCGGCGACGGCGGTCGTATGCCAGGGTGAGCCGTCCGGTCTTTCGGCGCGACCAGCTATGCCCCGCACTCTAGGCACGCTTGAGCCTTGGACCGGTTCTGGCCCAAAGGCGACGCGCTTTGCCGTTCGCTTCTATTTGACGGCAGCGTCCAAGATTTTTGCCAGCTCGTCTTGAGTGTATGGTTTTGGCAGTCGGGGAAATACCATATCCAATGGAGACCGAATGTCAGCGTACCCGGTCGACAGGATGATTGGCAGTTTCGGAGTGACACCTCGGATTGCTTTTGCGAGATCGAGCCCATTCATTCCAGGCATCAGATAGTCCGTCACCACGAGCTGAATCCGATTGTCGAGCTGCAATATCTCCAACGCCGATTTGCCAGACGAAGCTTCGATGACCGTGTGGCCGAGATCCGACATCATGAGGGCAGTGTTCGCCCGAACCAGATAATCGTCGTCGACCAGAAGGATTCTTAGTCTTCGGCCGTTTTGTAGCGAAGCTTGCGGGGCTTGTGGGGTAAGCGCAGCCATCAAATCGCCGGCGTTGGCCGCCGGGAGCCACAGGCTGACGGTCGTGCCGCGGCCGACACTGCTGCTGATGGTCATGGTGCCGCCGCATTGGGCGGTGAGCCCATGAACCATGGAAAGGCCGAGCCCGGTTCCTTTGCCTATACCTTTGGTCGTGAAGAACGGCTCCATCGCTTTCGCAAGCGTCGCATCGTTCATGCCCTCGCCCGTATCGGCAACATTGATGCGGATGTAATCGCTCTGCGGCAGGCCCGGCGGCGCTTTCATTTCGGTCGTTTCCGTGCGGCACGAAATGGTCAGCGTTCCGCCATTCGGCATTGCGTCGCGAGAGTTGACCGCCAGGTTCATCAACGCCAGCTCGAGCTGGTTCGCGTCGATTTTGACGGGCGGGATGTCGCTGGGAATATCGAGGACGACCGAGATCGCCGGACCGATGGTCTGGCGCAGGAAATCATGCATTTCCGGAATGAGCTTTTGCACCTCGACGGCTTCGAGCTTCAGCTCCTGCCGCCGCGCAAAGGCGAGCAGCCTTTTGGTCAGCGTTGCCCCGCGCTCGGCGCCCTGGATGGCGCCGTCGAGCAGCCGCGATGTGCGGGGATCGGGCGGCAACCCTTTTCGGAGCAGACTGAGACTGCCGAGAATAACGGCGAGCAAGTTATTGAAATCGTGCGCCACGCCACCGGTCAACTGGCCTATGGTCTCCATCTTTTGCGATTCATGAAGCTGCCGCAGGACGACTTCGCGCTCGTTCGTCCGCTCAATGACCCGCTGTTCAAGCTCTTCGTTGCTCTTGCGCAGGGCTTCTCGCGCCGCATAGAGCGCGTTCTCGGCGGCGACGCGTTCGGTCACATCGCGCCAAATGGTAGTAATGAAGCGGCGTCCGTCGGCGTTCCAGCCGGCGAACGAAACTTCGAAATAGGCGGATACGCCGTCGCGCTTGGTGCCGTGCACCTGAACGGCCGTACCCGAGGCCGCGCCCTTCATGTCGTGTGCGGCAAGAATCTCAGTCAGGTTCTCCGGGCCGGTCAACAGCGTATCGATACGTTGCTCCCGGAGCGCGTCGACGCTCATCGCAAAAGTCCGCTCGGCGGCGGCGTTAAACCACTGGATGGTGCGGTCCGGACTGGTGGTTATGATCGCATCGGGCGCGGAGTCGACGATCGCATGATAGCGGGCGTTCTGACGGTCGCGCAAAACGCGCTCTCTGGCGACCGACACGCTGACGTCTGTGATCTGCAGAATGCAGTGTTTGATCGGATCGGCGGGGAGCGGGCGCACAATGACGTTGTGAATGACCTCCTGCCCGGTCTCGTTGCGGAACGGAAAAAGCTTGTTCAGCGAATGCGTCAGCACACTGGAGCTGCCGTATTGAAATGCATCGGCCACGGCGGTTTTCAGCCGCGTCTTGCCCAGTCCGTCGAATACGTCGAAAAGATTACGCCCCAGGACCGCTGCCGCGGACAGCTCCGTGCCTTTTGCTATCCATTCATTCCAGCACACCACATTATAACGATCGTCGATGCCGATCACGCCGGCATCGATGACGTCGAATACAGCCTCCCAGTTAAACATGATACCTCAGCGTGCCGCCTGATCCGTGCCCAGTTCGACGTTGCGTATGTAATCCGTAACGATCGTTTTCAGTGCGGTGATCGACGGCAGATCCATTAAAAGAGCGATGAAGCCCTGGATGTCCCGGGCCTTGGTGCGGAAATCGATATAGAGAAACAGAACGAGATTGTCCTTCGCGCCCGGTCCGCCGAACAACGTCTCGCCGCTACCGCGTATGACGGCAGGCAAGGACATATGCATGGGTCGGCGCAACAGATTGGCAATGGTCGCAAGGCAGGCGTTCAGAATGATGTTGCCCGTTTCAGCGAGCGCCTCCTGCTCAAGGTCGATCACATCCTCAAGGCTGTGCTGTTCGCCAACGATGGTGCGGACCAATTCCAGGCTTTGCGCCTCCGGAAAGATAAGAAGCGCTTTTCCCGCGAAGGGGCCATCGAAAGACTGTTGAACGGCGACCAGCTTGGACGAGTGGCTCCCGCGTCCCACCAAAGCCGACGCCGTTTGGCGGTCGACGATCTGAACTTTGGGGACCGCGAGAAAGACCTGTTCGCCTAGCATCTGACGGAGGCTGTTGGCTGCCCGACTGACTCCGAGATTGGCAATTTCCGCAAGCGCGTCTTCTTCGACCTCAGTAAGGCCGTCCGCGCTCTCAATTGTCATGATTTGCGTTCCTGAGGCGCAACGTCGCGCCCGTGAGAAAAGCCCCAAGCGCTTCATCGGTGAGTGGCTTACCCACGAAGGCGGCGTTCAGTTCCCTCGCACGCGCAATAATTTCGTCTTGCAGGTTGGCGGAGACCACGGCAATGGGCATCGCCTTGTCGGTCTGGCGCAGCTTGGCGACCAGCGCCAAGCCATCCATGCCGGGCATGTTGAAGTCGATCAGGGCGATCTGGATGCCGCCATTCTTAACGGCAGCAAGGGCTTCGTCTCCGCTGGTCGCCTCCGTCACGGTCCAATCCGGACGAAGGCGCCGCAGCGCGCTAGTTACCACCATGCGGGCAAGCTTGCTGTCGTCAACGATTAGAATGTTATAGTTCATGCCGCTCACATCGTTTGGTTTCAGCCGCACCGCGCGGCGCCTGCGCCCCGCTATATGTCACAATTTCGCGCACTTAGGCGTGGAAAATGTACTGGCGATATTTTCCGCGCTAATGCTGAACGATGCTGGACGCCCAGCGTCGCAGCCAAACATTACCGCACAAGCCCCGCACAGGGCTTTTCGCCGCCAGAATAAGCTGAATCGCCGCAGTGTGAAGTCGCACGCAGGCGCTCCAATCGATGTCGGCGCCCGGCGCGGCCAGCAAAGCTTTTAGCAACGCTTCGGCGTCATCGGGGCCGCAGTCGCCTTCTAGGACGATGATCCCCGAATCCTGACGTACGGTCATGAAAGCCGTCCCTTTTGCAGCACCAAAACCAGGCCGCCGTAGGCGGTCATGACAGCAGCTCCTTCAAGTCCAGCACCAATAGGACCCTGCCGTCGGCGGTCATCGTAGTTCCGGCATAACCCCGGGCGTTGGCCAGGAGACCCTGCATCGGCTTTAGCACCGCGTCGAGCCGGTCGTTGATGGCATCGACCTCCAAGGCGACGATCTTGCCCCCCGTCTCCACCACCACCAGCAGCGGGGTGGCCTGCGCATCCTTAGGCCTGCCGGGCAGGCTGAGGACCTCCGCCAGGGCGCAGATCGGCACGATGCGGTCACGCAGCACGAAGCCGCGATTGGTTTTGATCTGGCTGACGCGATCCGGCGTCAGTCGCACGGTTTCGCTGACGACGTCCATCGGCAGGCCGAATAACTGGCCGCCGGCGGCCACCACCATGATCTGCGACATCGCGACATTGACCGGCAGATCGAGCCGGACGGACGTCCCTGCGCCGACTGTACTCGTGACCGTGGTCCGGCCGCCCAACTGTTCGACGGTGTTGCGCACCACATCCATGCCGACGCCGCGCCCGGAGATGTCCGTCACCGCGCTGGCCATGGACAGGCCGGCGGAGAAGATGAGCTGGATCGACTGGTCATCGCTCAGCGCGTCGATGTCCTCGGGAGCCATCACATTGCGTTCGCGCGCTTTCGCTCGGATGGCGGCCGGATCGATGCCGCGACCGTCGTCGCGCACGTCGATGGCCAACCGGTCGCCGGCGCGTGTCGCTTCGAGCGTTATATGCGCCTGCTCCGGCTTTCCGGCCGCGCGCCGCTGCTCCGGGGACTCGATGCCGTGATCAACTGCATTGCGGACAAGATGAAGCAACGGCTCAAACAGACGTTCGACCAAATTCTTGTCACACTCGGTCGTAGTGCCTTTGACCGTCAATTCCACCTGCTTGTCGAGACGTAAAGCTATGTCGCGCACGACGCGCGGGAAGGAGCGGAAGAGTAGCGATACCGGCACCATGCGAAGCTGCAAAACGGCCGCATGCATTTCGGCGATCAGACGGTCGAGATTTTCGGTGGCGGTGCGGATATTGCGGCCGAGGTCACCATCGCCGACCGCAGCCTCAACACGCTGGGTCAGATGGGCGAGGCCGTTTTTCGCGACAATGAGTTCGCCGGAAAGATTGAACAGCGAGTCGATCCGCGCCTCATCAATGCGGAGCGAACGGCCAGCGGCTGGGGCGCCGTTTTGGCCCTGCTCGGCGCTTGCTAGCGGGGTCACCAGCCGCGTCGTCAAGTCACGTAGCGTTTCGAGCACCGGACCGCTGCTTTGTTGCACCCGAGCTCTTTGCAAAGCGGCCTCGACTTCGCTCGCCAGATCGTTGCGCGCAAAGTGGCGCAAAGCGTTTGCTGCGGCCCGCGCCGCCGAGCCGTAGCGGCCATAAAGGTTGTCGTGGGCCTGGGCATTTTCCAACATCGCGATCTGGCAACCGATGATGTCGTCGAGCAGCGTTGCCGGCTTGCTGTCAGCCGCCGTCGCCGCCGCCAAGGGCGGAACGTCGAACATCTCGATCTGGTCGGGAACAAGTCGGAATACCGCCGCCAGGTCGTCGCGCGTCGCCGCGGCGATGGCATGGATGCGAAGATTGCAGGCGTAGGGGTCGATGTCGACCAGCGGCGGCCACGCCTCGCGCGGCTCCACGCTCAAGGCCAGGAGGTCTGGGATCTTAGCGACCAGACCGAGCGGATCGTCGCCGTTGAAGAAGCAGCCGGGCAACGGAACATACGCGAGGGCCAGCAATACTTTCGACGATCGGTCGGAGGCAGACACCTGATCCACTAAAGCCGTCACCCATGCCGGCGCCTGTGCGGTTGCGCCGGCGCCTGACGGCGTCGTGTCCGACAGAAACGCTCGCAGGCGCAGCGCCGCACTGCGGGCCAGCTCGCCGGCCTGCGCGGGCAGCGCGCCGCGCGCCTCATACGCGTCGACCCAGGACGAGACCTGATCAAGACATTGTAACGCCTCACTCACCAGCGCCGTTGTCACCGGCCGCTTTTTGGCATTGACGGCCGCCAGCAAGTCCTCGGCAGCGTGCAGCAGCAGCCCCATGGCCGGCAAGTCGACGACTCCGGCCGAGCCCTTCAACGTATGAAACGCACGAAAAATACGATCGATCCGTTCGACCTCGAAGCCGGATCGCTCGATGGCCATGAGGTCGTCGGTGGCCTGGTGAACAAGCTCCCTGGCCTCCGCAACGAATTGTTCTTGCATCTCATTCATCGCGCCCACCCCGCGAGCGCGGAGACATGGCGGATCAGATCCGCCTCTGAGACCGGCTTCACCAGGTAGTAGTTTGCACCGGCCGCGCGGGCGTCGGCGAAGTCCTGCTCGCCGGCCTCGGTCGTGATCATCAGCACGGGCAAGGCCGCGACGTCTTCGTTGCGGCGCCGCAGATCCTTGACAAAGGAAATGCCGTCCATGCCGGGCATGTTGACGTCGACGATGAGCACATCGAAATCCTGGTCCAGAACCTTCTCGGTCGCTTCGATGCCGTTGATGGCCTGCTCCACCACAAAACCCGCCTTCTCGAGGGCGCTGAGATAATAGAGTCGGACCAGAGAGGAATCATCGACCACCAGAATGCGCGCGCGGCGCCCCTTGGTCTCAGCGGTTGCCATCGTCAGCCTCCGGCTTTTGATAAACAATCGCATCCGGGAATCGACAGACTTGGTAGAGCGACGAAATACGGCTCATCGTTTCGGAATGCCCTAGACAAATGTAGCCGCCGGGGCGCAGGCAGTCATAAATATTTTCCGCCGCCATGCGCCGCGACGCATCGTCGAAATAGATCAATACGTTGCGACAGAACACGATGTCGATATTGCGGTATTCGTTCATCGATGGCGTCTCGATGAGATTTGCCTTGGTAAAGCGGATGGAGTCGCGCAAGCCCGGATCGATCTGGAGGTTGCCGTCCGGAAGCGGGCGGAAATAGCGCTCCCTGATGGACTTGGTGAGGCGCATCAAGGCGCGCTCACCATAGATGCCTTCGGAGGCAGCCTTGAGGGCGCGCGTGTCGATGTCGGAGCCGACTATCTCGATATCGTAACGGTCGACGGCCGGCCAATTCTCCATGAGCCATATCGCAATGGAATAAGGCTCTTCGCCAGTCGAGCAGGGCAGCGACCAAATCCTGATAGGCTCGTCGCTGCTTCTCCGCAGCACAATATCTTCGAGCAGATTGGATGTCATGCAGCGAAGCTGATGATCCTCGCGATAGAAATAGGTCTCGTTGACTGTGAAGGCGTTGATTAAATGCTCGATCTCGTGCTCGGCGTCGGAGCGGAGATGCGCAAAATATTCATCGAACCTGTTCGACCGCGTCGCCAAAATACGCTCGGTGAGGCGTCGATCGATGTAATAGCGCTTGCTTCCATCGAAAAGCATTCCGGTTCGGCGATACAGGAACTCACAGAGTCGCTGAACGTCGTCGGCGGTGACGGTAACCGATGCTGCAACGGGTCTTTCGTGCGGCGACATTTCTTAGCCTAGCCCCCCGCGCGCGAGATACGGGTGATCGCATGGGAAATGGCGAAGGGCAGAAAGGGCGAGTCGGAAAAGCGATCGGCGCAGCCCTGCAGCGCCGGCAGCGCGTCCGGCGTGCCCAACTCGGTCAACACTTCGACCGCCGCACCGCAGACGTTTGGATGGGTCTCACGCTCAAGCAACGCTACGAGAAGGGAGGTCGCCTGGGCGGCCGGCATGCCGCGAACCAACTCGGCGGCGAGGATGCGCACATCGGTATCCGCATCGCTGAGAAGGGCCGTCATGAAGGGCAACGTTGCATCCGGCATCGCCCGCAGCGCGTCGATGGCGGCGGTGCGCGCGCTGGCATCCTGCACGCGCAGATAAGGCAGCAAGACACGCACGCTGGTCTCGTCGCCGATCCGCATCAACACCGTGATGATGGCTTCACGAATGCGGGGCACAGTCTCGCCTTGCAAGGCCTTAGCCAACGGCGCAACCAAGGCCGGATCCGGCGACAGCCCGCGCACAGCGCGCCAGCGCACGTCGACGTCGGGGCTGGTCAGATCACCCACGGGCGACCCGGTAACGCCGGGCGCTTTTGTCTCTGTCGGAAGAGGATTGCCGCGCTTAATGAGAGGCATCGACCACCACCACCGATTTGATGATGAGGTTCGCGATATCTTCGATACCGGCGACTTCATCGGCCCCGCCGGCTTTGATAAGTTCGCCCGGCATGCCCCAGACAACCGCGCTGTCTTCCGACTGCGCGATGGTGTGTCCGCCGGCCTTTTTCAGGCGGGTCATGGCTTCGGCGCCGTCATAGCCCATGCCGGTCAGCATTACGCCCGTCAGGCGCGGGGCATCGTAGCATTCCATGGCGCTCTCGACCATGCGCTCGACACTTGGGTGCCAAATGTAATCAGCTTTCGCCGGTGCCGGCATTGCCACGGCTCCTTTGGCACGCGTACCCACAATGACATCGGCGTCGCCGCGACCGATATAGATCGTTCCGGGCTCGAGCCGCATCGGCCGGGCCACTTCGACAACGTCCAGTTGGCAATAGCGGTCCAGCCGCTTGGCAAAAGAGTTGGTAAACGCCGCTGGCATGTGCTGGGCAACGACGACCGGCCAGGGAAAGTCCGATGGAAGCTGCGGCAGCACAATGTCGAGTGCGGCCGGCCCGCCGGTCGACGTGCCGATCAGAACGAGGCCCGGCCCCCGAGCGCTGTAGCCGCTGCTGCTTTTGGTCAAACGCGGCGGACTTTTTGCGCCGGACGAGGCATTGAACTGATGGCGAATGCGCTCGCGCAGCCGCAGCGCCGGGTTTATCCGCGCTTTGGCCGCGCCGCGGATTTTCGCCACGAGCATCGGCTCGAGATTGTCGATCTCCAATGAAATGACGCCCGATGGCTTGGAGACGAAGTCGACCGCGCCCAATTCCATTGCCTCCAGCGTGGCATCGGCGCCTTCGGCGGTGAGAGAGGAAATCATTACCACGGGACGTGGAGATTCGAGCATGATCTTGGCAAGACAGCTCAGGCCGTCCATGCCTGGCATCTGCACATCGAGTGTGACGACGTCCGGCTTGAAGGTCCGGACAAGTTCCAGCGCCTCGGTTCCGTTGCGCGCAAACCGAATATCGAAGTCGCCTTGCGCAAGGAAAATTTTCTCGAGCAGCTTTCGCATCAGCGCGGAATCGTCGGCAACGAGAAGTTTGATCACGTCGGCGACAGGGCCTTGCCCGCCAGACCGCGATCGAATTGTTTCAGCACATCGGTCTCGACATGATCCAGCAACTGCGCTGGATCGACCAGCAGAATCATGCGGTCTTGGCCGCCGAGATTGGCCACCCGCCCGATCAGCCGCATTTGCTCCGCCGACAATTCCGGCGCGGGATGAATATCGATCATTGCAATTTGGATGACCTCTGAAACATCGTCGACCAGGAAGCCGGCTTTGCCGCCGGCAAAAGACAAAACGAGGATGCGCTGTCCCTCCGACCGCGGTTGCGACGTAACGACGAAGCGGCGGCGCAAATCGACGACGGGAACGACAGAGCCCCGCAGATTGATGATGCCGTCGACGAAAGCCGGAGCTTTCGGCAGCTTCGTCAGGTGGCCTGGCATACGGGCGATTTCTTCGACGGCCGTGACGGGCATGCCGTATTCCTGCGCGCCCAGCCGGAAGACGATGAACTGTTCTTCGGTGGCTGCCATGTCACTTTTATCCCCGGCTTGCGCCTGGATGGAAGGCGCATGGTCGGCCATGATCCGCTTCACAAGATCGGAACGGAACAAGCGGTCCGGCGAGAGGACCGCGACCAGGCGTTTGCCGCCGTTGAGGCGGCAAATTGATGTGATTTCCGCTTCGCCCGCGCCGCGCGTCAGCAGGGAAGGAGCGGGGTCGACCGCGGTGGCCTCGATGCGCAGGATTTCGCGGGTGCGGTCGGCCACGACCCCGACCAGCGTTTCGCCGACCGACAGCACCACCACTTTACGACCGTCGCGACCGGCGGCATCCGCCATGCCGAGCAGTGCGCGCAGGGATACTATCGGCAACAAACGGTCACGTAGCGTGACGACGCCGAGCACCGCGCTTTCCGCGCGCGCTACCTCCGACACATGATCCGGCAGCGAAATGATTTCGCGCACGCTTTGTAGCGGCACGGCATATTCCTGCTCGCCGAGATCGAAGGTGACGAAGGATAGCAGATCGTTGGCCACGGGAGCGGGCGCCGGGAGCGTGCCGGCGGGGGCGGACGCCACGGATTGAGCGCGCGGCTTGGTCAAATTCGCGAAGTCGCGTTGCAGCAGCGGCTTGGAAGCGAGCAGCTTGATGGAGTCGCCGCCTTCGGTGCCCTTGATGACGCCTTCGACCACGGCCGGATCGATCGAGCCAGAACCGGTGCCGCCCGCATCAATGGCGTTAATCGGGACAATGGAGAGGCCGGTGATCCGGTCGACGGCGTAACCGATCGGAGCCGCGCCGCTCATCACAATCACGCGGGTCGCATCGTCCAACGTTGCAGGCTCGAAGCCGAGCAGCTGGCGCAAGCTGACCACCGGCAGCACGGTGCCTCGCAGATTTGCTAACCCCAGGACGCTCGCAGGTCCCAGCGGCATCTGCGCCAGCGGCGGCACGCGGATGATTTCGGCGGTCTCGTCCAGGCGGAAAGCGAGCTGCTCGCTGCCGACATGGAAGGTGACGAACTGACGGTCCGCACCCGTCGTCACGTTTTCTGATTGGGAAGCCGCTGCGGCGTTGGCCGGCGCCGGCTTTTCAGCGCGCCGGGGCTTAGCCATTGCGCTTCTGAGCCTCCTCGGCGAGCGAGGCGATTTCCTCGATGGCTGCAGCGAGCGTATCGGCGCTGGCGGCTTGCTGCTTGGCGGCGGCGGCGGCTTCGGTCGCCGCGCTGCCAGCCTCCTCGGCGGCCGCGGCCACCTGCTCGGCGCCGCGCATGGCTTCGCCGAGCGAGATCAGGATCGAGTCGGCATTGCCGAGGATCTGCCGGCTGCCGGCGGCGAGCTCGCGCATTTCGACCTGCACATTGCTAAGGCTGGCAATGACCGCGCCGCTTTTCTGATTTTCAGACTCCGCCGCGGCGATGGTCTGCTCGAGCTCACGGCGGACCGTCGCGGTCTGGCTCATGATGCTCTTGACGATTTCCTTGATTTGCTCGGCATTGGCGCCTGAGTCGCGCGCCAGGTTGCGGATGTCCTTCGAGACCACCGCGAAGCCTTTGCCGAACTCGCCGGCGCGCGCCGCTTCCACCGATCCGCTGACGGCGAGCAGCGTCGTCTGGATCGACACCAGCGCGATGCTGTCGACGATTTTCTCGACCCTGCGGTTGATCGTTTCGAGCGCCGCCAGCAATTCGAGACTCTGTCGCGTGGTTTCGGTCGACTGCGCGACGCCTTGCGCGAGGCGGTTCACCGTAGCGTTGATCTCGCCGAGCATGCTTTGCGTGCGCTCGGCGCCTTCGAGCGACTGGCTCGCATTCTGTTTCGCGACACCGGCGGACTTTTCCAGTTGCGTAAAGGCGGCGCTGGCCTCTTGAGTCGCCGAGGCCTGCTGTTGGGCGCCGCGGTTGATCTGCTCGACCGCGATCATGATCTGATTGGCCGCGCCGGAGATCTCCTGCACGCCGGTCGAGAGCTGCTCGGCCGCCGACGCGATGTCGTGGATGTGGGACGCATTCTGCGCCGCCTTACTCAAATCGTCGGACATGGTCGCCAGCGACTGGGTGGCGCTCTGACATTCGGCGAGCGCCACGGTCTGCTGTTCGACGCTCTTCGACGCCTCGGCGACGGCCGCGGACTGTTCTTCCGCCGCCGACGCGATGATCTCGGCGCCCTTCTGCGCCTCGCGCGCCGCGACTTCGGCCTCTCCCGCGCTCGCGGCAATCGCCTGGCTGCGTTCTGTGAGGCCGCCGACATCCTTGCGCAGTTCGCCCAGGGCTAGCACGATCATCTGGCTGTTCTCGGCCTCGGCGGCGGCGGCCTGTGCCGCGGTTTTCACCTTGCTGGCGACGGTTTCGACTTCCGCGCGGACCTGCCCGGCGAGCGTCTGCGTCTCCTTCGCGCTCTTGTCCGAGGTTTCGGCGAGCGCGCGCACCTCGTCGGCGACGACAGCAAAGCCGCGGCCATGGTCGCCGGCCCGCGCCGCCTCGATTGCCGCGTTGAGCGCGAGCAGATTGGTTTGATCTGAAATCTGGCTGACGGTTTTCGTCACTTCGGCGATATTCGATGCCTGCCGGCCGAGCTCGGCCATGATCGAGACTGAGCCGGCCTGCCTGTCCCCGTTGTGCTTGATGTTGGCCGCCCAGCCGGAAATCTGGTTCGAGGTATCGGCGATCAGGGCTTGCAGTGCTTCCGTTCGGCGCTGTGCGGCGTTGGCATGGCCGCGCGATTGCGTCAGCAGCGCCGCGGTCGAGGTCGAGACCGCCAGCGCCTCCTGTGCGGCGCTCGCGGCTTCCTCGGCGCCCGCTGCAATCTGGTCCAGCGAGCGGCGCAGTTGCTCAGATGCCGAGGCGGCTTGCGTAATGCCGCTGGCTAGTTCCTCGGTGGCGACCGCAATACGCTCTTCGATCTTGCGTCGCCGGCCGGCAGTGTCGACGGCGGGTGCTGTGCGTTTGGTCATTTTTTTAGGTGGGGCTGCGGACGTCGGCACATACGGGGCCGCTCCGTTTTTCTTCCCGCGCCCGATGGCTGTGGTCTTAAGGAGCGACCGCGCCGTTTTTTACCCATGACCTAAAACCCTTTAGATGCCTCAACACTATACAGCAATCTGCGCAATTAACGAATTTTCAGACGGCTGCAACAAGACTTGGTATATGACCTGAATGCGACTTATTCGTCGGTTTCCGCAGTTGCGACGCCTAGGTGCCCTGTGTTGACCCCCCTGACCGATCTCGAACGCGATGCTCTGGCGGAACTGTCAAATATCGCCATGGCGAGGGCGGCTACGAGTCTCCGGCACATGGTGGCTCATGAGGTTCTGCTCTCGGTCCCTTCGGTCGAGATTCTCACACGCCAGGATGCGATCGTTCGGATCACGCGGGCGGGCAACGCAAAGCTCGTGGCCATCCGGCAGGATTTCAGCGGGGCGTTGTCAGGGCGCGCGCTTCTGATCTTTCCCGAAGCCGGCAGTCTCGAACTCGTCAGGTTGGTGGTCGGCAAGCAGCTTGCCATTGAGGACATTATCGATCTTGAAGACGAGGCCTTGGCCGAGACCGGCAATATCATCTTAAACAGTTGGGTAGCGACGATCGCCAACCTACTCAAGCATAGGCTCAAGATGTCATTGCCGGTGGTGATGCGCGGCCACAACAACGACATTTTCAATACGGCTTCGGAAGCGCAAAACCTTGTTCTGTTCCTACACATCAGGTTCGAAGTGAGCAAACATCAGGTTAACGGCTACGTAGCGTTGGTCATGGACATTCCGACATTGGACGACTTTCGCGCCCTCATTGCGGATTTTATCGCGCGTGCCACGCGAGAAACGTGATTTGTGTGATCACGGCGCCAACGCAACCGATCAGCACATTTGTCGATTTGCCAGCCGACGTTTCTCTCGTTGGCATCGACTATACAAATTGTTGTTTGATCCAACGCCATCGTCTGGCGGTCGATGTACGCGCTTGGCCCAAGCCGGACTCAAGCGCCGTAGCGCTTGAGGTCCGTTTGCTAGTGCTAAGCGGCGTTCCAGGCAGACCCGGATACAGGCCAGCGTGATGTTTTGCGTTTTCGCGGACTTCACCGGACGGTATGACGCGCTAGGGGACGGTATGACGCGCGTGGTGTCGCTTCCGCATAACGACGGGACGGGCTGTGGCCGCATGCTTGTGCGTCAAGCAATTGCTGGCGGCTCGCACTGCCTCAGGGCTCATTGTGGCCTCAGCATGGGCCTTCGCAGCTTTGTAGCCATACTGTGCCACGGCGGCGCGCACTTGGTCGCACTGACCTTCGGACTGCGCCGTTGCCGAATTCACCGACAATAGCGTCAGTGCCATGACCGCCACCAGAATGCCTTTAGTCATGCGGGAGCCCCCAATTCAGTTCAAGCACTCGACACTCAACACCGGAGGGCCCACATGGTTGCAAGCACGGGCTGCGTCCGATTTCGGCGAGGTCGATTGTTCCGCTTTTCAGGCGACAATCGAAAATATAAAATTCCCGGAGTGAGTACTGTTTCGGCGTGAAACGAGCACCATATCAGAACGACGCCTGAGGGCGTCTTATCGTAATTTTCTCCGTTCAAAGATTGGAGTCTTTATGGCTAAAGCGCCGAAGACGCTTGCTGACTTGTTCCACGACACGCTCAAGGACGTATATTTCGCGGAGAAGAAGATCTACGCGACGCTGCCCAAGATGGCCAAGTCTGCGCAGAACGAAAGCCTGACGGCGGCTTTCGAAAAGCACCACGTCGAGACCGAGGGTCAGATCAAGCGCCTCGAAGAGGTATTCGAAGAAATCGGTGAGAAGCCACAGGGGAAGACCTGCGACGCCATCATGGGTATCCTCGACGAAGGCGCGGAAATCAGGGATGAGTACAAAGGCTCGCCCGCGCTCGACGCCGGTCTCATTGCCGCAGCACAGGCCGTGGAACACTACGAGATGTCACGTTACGGCACGCTCTGTGCCTGGGCACACGAGCTAGGGCACTCCAAATCCGTCAAGCTTCTCGAAGCCACGCTCGATGAAGAAGAAGCGACCGACGAAGCCTTGAGTGTCCTTGCGGAAAACGTGATCAATCAAGAGGCGGAAGTCGAAGCTGTCGATTGATCCGCGAGAGATCGATGCGGCGCCGACATTTGCGGCGGCGCTTCGATCGGCTCGAGTCGAAACCGTGGCGCGATCCGCGGTTTCGCCGTTCAAGCTTAATGGCAAACGCTCCTGTGAGAAGGCCAGGAGTTCGGACGATGCCGTCCGGTGCCGCTGGACGGTTCATTGGGATCGCATCCATGCGAATTGCAGTGGCACCTCTGGCTGAATCCGCTCCGCCGAGATCGTACCTGGAACGGAGCGGGTTGCACCGTGGCCCACGCCACAACCTGTCGCGCAAGGACACAACGTAACGTTGTTTGGGAGTAGGGATTCGGCGACTTCGGCCGAACTGGTTGGGCTCGAGGGCTTGAGGCCGGAATTCGGGGGTTCGAGATCAAACTGCGGACTTGTTGGTCATGCTGAGAGTCTGATGAAGGCGACCTTCGGTAATGCTTTGAAGTTTTAAGACGGTTAGACGCCCGAGAAGGAACGCTTCTTGCAACGGCACGTTGCCCCCGCATGACCAACATTGTCCCCGCCCTTAGAAAAAACATAGCCTCGGTGCAGGCTGAGATAAAGCGGGTACGTGGCAAAGCAAAGAGCCAACGCGCGCAGCCGGTCGAACTTCAGGAAACTACAAAGGAATTGCGAGGGCTGAACGTCCGTCTGAAGTTGTTGGATCAAAATCTTGCTGATGCCGAAATTCCAAAGGCTGTCGCGAACTCCGGGTGTTAGCCTCTCCCGATTCAGATCGACGCCTAGGGGTGGTTCCCCACCAAGATGAAGCAGCTGAGGTGAAGCAGGGGCGCGTGGTTGCTAAGTGATCAGTCGCATAGCCCTTGCCACTCCATCGACTGCTCAGCCGGTATCCATGGCACTGCATTGCCAGTTACCGCCGAGCTGTTTGTGGAATAACGCTCGCGCTCTCTCATACGCGCGAGCAATTCTATCCGCGCTGGCAGAAGGACGATTCATGAGTGTCTCACCGACTATCGTTTCCGCAGGAACGCGATCAAGGTCGAGCGACGCGAGACGTCTGCCATATGCCTTAGGTGCAGGAGCGCTAGTTGGCCTGCTCGCGATTTCGGCTCTGGTGAATTCGCGGTTGGCCAGAAAAGCAGAGCGGGATAATCCCCCGACGGGAAAGTTTGTCGAGGTAAGCGGCATCCGAATACATTACGTGGATCAGGGAGAAGGCGAGCCACTGGTGCTTCTGCACGGCAACGGCACTAGCATTCAAGATTTTGAATCCAGCGGACTGGTCCGCCTCGCTTCGAAGCAATTCCGCGTGATTGTCTTCGATAGGCCCGGCTTTGGGCATACCGCGCGACCGTCTGGGCAGGTTTGGACCCCAGGCGCGCAGGCTGAACTCTTCGCAGCAGCCCTTGAGAAACTCGGTATCTCACAAACGGTCGTGTTAGGCCATTCTTGGGGCGCTTCGGTGGCGGTGGCACTCGCGTTAAGATATCCCCGTCTGGTCGAGGCACTGGTGTTGGTTTCGGGCTATTACTATCCGACCCCCCGCCCTGACGTGCTGGCACTTGGCTTGCCGGCCATCCCTCTGCTCGGTTCCATTATTCGGTATTCGATTTCGCCGATCGTCAGCCGCTTGATGTGGCCACAGGTGGTGAAGAAGCTTTTCTCTCCGCAACGTGAGCCAGCCAAATTCAAGCAATTTCCCAAAGAAATGACATTCAGGCCGTCGCAAGTGCGAGCAGCCGCGGCGGAGAGCGCGCTCATGGTTCCGGCCGCATACAGCTCCAGCGAGCGATATGGCGAATTGAAAATGCCGCTCGTCATCGTCGCGGGCGAGGAGGATCAATTAGTAGATATCGAGAAACAATCAGCGCGGCTGCACCATGAATTGCCGCAAAGTGCGATGCACCGCATCCCTAGAACGGGTCACATGGTCCACCAGACCGCGACTGAAGCGGTCATGGGAGCCATTAACGAAGCTGCGCAAGCACGGAAAAGCGAGCCTAATGGTCTTCGGCAGCCACCCGATGTTCTGCAGCAGAGCCCGCTCAGGAGGGCGTCATGATATTGTTTACACTGCGAGAACTGTACGTCAGCTCCAATGGGGACAAATGGGAGGTCGCTGAGGACGACGACAAGCGGCTATTCATTCGGCATACCCCGAATCTTGCGTCTGGTGGTCGTCAGTCAATTATGACGCTTGCCTCGTTCCTCCAAGCGGAGCAGGCAAGTCCGCAACAAGACGCTCTGAACAAGCTCATTGAAAGCGGCCAGCTTGTGATGCCGAACACTCCGAAGCAGTATTTCGCTTGATTACGGAAGAGAGCGCAGGAGCGGGTGACCCAACGGAGACTGGCAGTTCCGACACCCTGGAGATCAGTTTACTTCCGAGTCTGGCCCGAGGCAGACAGGAGAGCTAGGGCGCCTTAATTTTTG
>Ga0310810_10003443_pt1 | contig 17231 bp, 15 predicted proteins | sample NCmetagenome_FD_207641 | JGI IMG/M metagenome (GOLD analysis project Ga0310810, IMG submission 207641) | Soil microbial communities from experimental microcosm in Duke University, North Carolina, United States - NC | ecosystem: Engineered > Artificial ecosystem > Soil microcosm > Unclassified ... | reverse complement strand
CAGCAGGCTGGTTTAATTCCTGTTTTATGTATTGGTGAAACTCGCGCGGAGCGTGAAGCCGGTCAGACAGAACCAGTCATCCGTGCGCAACTGCAATCCGTATTGGATGCCGCAGGAATTGAAGCTTTTCGTAACGCGGTCATTGCATATGAACCCGTATGGGCAATTGGCACAGGATTGACCGCATCTCCAGAGCAAGCTCAGACTGCGCATGCATATATCAGGCACCTGCTTGCGCAAAATAATGTTGATATCGCTCAAACAATTTGTATACTGTACGGCGGTAGTATGAAGCCGGAAAATGCTGCTGCATTGCTGGCGATGGCAGATATCGACGGTGGCTTGATAGGCGGGGCTTCACTGGATGCCAAAAGTTTTCTGGCAATATGTGCTGCAGCGAGTCAGGCAGAAGTAAAAATTTAAAGAATACGACAACGTCTAGGGTTATAAATGTATCAATTTATCTTACTCATACATGTATTGGTGGCAGCATTTCTTGTGTTGCTGGTGTTAATCCAGCAAGGCAAAGGTGCAACCATGGGTGCTGCATTTGGCAGCGGCGCATCGCAAACCGTATTTGGCGCACGCGGGTCGGGTTCATTTCTTTTCCGATTGACCATGGGCTGTATCGCTGTATTTTTTATGACAAGCATTTATCTGAATTATCTGGCTACTCAAGCATATAAGACAGAAAAAGTCATTACATTCCCTGCGGTGCCTGTGAAAACAGAGACAGCGCCGGCAGTACCAGATTTAACAAAACCGGTAGATCAGATACCGGTTAAGAAATGACACAGTAAGTGTCATCCCCGCGAAAGCGGGGACCTCCTGCTAAAGCCGTGCAAATAAACAGGAGAAGGTTCCCGCTTACGCGGGAATGACGAGAAACACGCCGAAGTGGTGGAATTGGTAGACACACTACCTTGAGGTGGTAGCGGCTAACTGCTGTGCCGGTTCGAGTCCGGCCTTCGGCACCAGAATATAGATAGGGTCTGTAGACCGACAATATAATCGCGAAACTCTAATAATGAAGGAGAGTCGGGTTGCTGCTTAACTATTTACCGATACTTATTTTCATGATCATTGGTGTGATTGTGGGTATGATCGCGCCAATTCTAGGCTACCTGCTCGGCCCAAGACGTCCTGATCCGGAAAAACTCTCAACATACGAATGCGGTTTTGAACCGTTCAATGATGCACATTCTCCTTTTGATGTGCGCTTTTATCTCGTCGCCATCTTGTTCATTATTTTTGACCTGGAAACTGCGTTTCTAGTGCCGTGGGCTGTGGTATTCCGCCAGCTTGGCTGGTTTGGAATCGCGGTCATGGGAATTTTTCTTGGCTTGCTGACCATTGGTTTTATATATGAGTGGAAAAAAGGAGCCCTGGAATGGGAATAAGCGATTTAATGAAGCCCGGCTTTTATGTCACCAGTATTGAAAATGTATTTAACTGGGCGCGTGCAGGTTCATTATGGCCAATGTCATTTGGTCTTGCCTGCTGTGCGGTAGAAATGATGCATTCAGCTGCGGCACGTTATGATCTTGACCGTTTCGGTGTGATTTTCCGCCCCAGTCCGCGTCAATCAGATTTGATGATTGTCGCCGGTACACTCTGCAATAAAATGGCTCCGGCACTGCGTAAAGTTTATGACCAAATGGCGGAACCGCGCTGGGTTATTTCCATGGGTTCCTGTGCCAATGGCGGTGGTTATTACCATTACTCTTATTCAGTTGTGCGCGGCTGTGATCGTATTGTTCCTGTTGATGTATATGTACCTGGCTGTCCGCCGACTGCAGAAGCATTAATGTATGGTGTGATTCAGCTGCAAAATAACATCCGCCGTAACAAGACTATCGAACGCTGAGGTTGTGCATGACGGACATACAAGTCTTATGCAATAAAATTAATGAACAATTTGCCGACTGGATTGAAAGTACGAAAGTCGAATTTGGCGAAGCAACAGTTGATGTCCTCCCGCAATATTTACTCGAATTTTGCCGTGTAATGCATGATGATCCCGCATTCAAATTTAATATGTTAATTGATGTTTGCGGTGTGGACTATCTGTATTACGGTCTTGATGACTGGCAGACTCAATCTGCTACTGGCTCAGGTTTTAGCCGCGGCGTAACAGAAAAGCCGCTGCGTGCAGCTGCCGCACATCCAACACGTTTTGCCGTCGTATATCATTTACTCTCGCTGGAAAAAAATCATCGTTTACGTTTGCGCGTCAATTTGCGAGACGAGCACAGTCTGCTGGTGGATTCAGTCATGAGTATCTGGCCTGCTGCGGACTGGTTTGAACGCGAAGCATTCGATTTGTACGGCATCATGTTTAAAGGTCATCCTGATTTACGCCGCCTGCTTACCGATTATGGTTTTTCCGGGCATCCATTCCGCAAAGATTTCCCGCTGATCGGCAAGGTTGAAGCGCGGTACGATGCGGGATTAAAGCGCGTTATTTACGAACCCGTCAGTATTGATATGCGCATACTTGAGCCTAAAGTCATTCGTCACGATCATCGTTATGAAGTAGAACCGCTGAACTCTGAATCTAAAAACAGGAGCGCATCCTGATGAAACAAGCTCCTGAATTTCGTAATTATGTTTTCAATTTTGGTCCGCAGCATCCTGCAGCGCACGGTGTATTGCGCCTGATTCTGGAAGTCGATGGCGAAACCATTACGCGTGCAGATCCGCACATTGGTTTGCTGCACCGCGCCACAGAAAAATTAGCGGAATATAAACCGTTTAATCATTCCATCGGTTACATGGACAGGCTTGATTACGTTTCCATGATGTGTAACGAACATGGTTATGTACTCGCAATCGAAAAATTACTCGGCATCATTCCGCCGGTACGCGCTCAATATATTCGCGTCATGTTTGATGAAGTCACACGCATTTTGAATCATTTACTGTGGCTGGGTGCGCACAGTCTTGATAATGGCGGCATGGCAGTATTTTTATATTGCTTCCGTGAACGTGAAGATTTGCTGGATTGTTATGAAGCAGTTTCCGGTGCACGCATGCATGCAACTTATTATCGGCCGGGCGGCGTTTACCGCGACTTGCCGGATCATATGCCGAAATTCAAAGCTTCCAAATGGCAGAGCGCAAAAGAAGTAGCGGATCTCAATGCGAACCGTGAAGGCTCATTGCTGGATTTTCTCTGGAATTTCACTGAACGGTTTCCGGGTTATGTCGATGAATATGAAAATTTGCTGACGAATAACCGAATCTGGAAACAGCGTACCGTCAACATTGGTGTAGTTTCTCCGGAACGTGCGATCGCACTTGGATTTACCGGCCCCATGCTGCGCGGTTCCAATGTCGCCTGGGATTTACGCAAGAAACAACCGTATGAGGTGTATGACAAACTGGATTTTGATATTCCAGTCGGCACAAACGGCGATTGTTATTCACGTTATCTGGTGCGCGTGGAAGAAATGCGTCAGTCCAACCACATCATTCGTCAGTGTATTGAATGGCTGCGCAAAAATCCCGGCCCCGTCATGATTGATGATTTCAAAGTGGCGTCGCCGTCACGGGAAGAAATGAAAATCAGCATGGAAGCCATGATTCATCATTTTAAAAATATGACCGAAGGATATTCCGTGCCGGAAGGTGAAGCTTATGCCGCGGTGGAGCATCCAAAAGGTGAATTTGGTGTTTATCTGATTTCAGACGGCGCGAATAAACCATACCGCATGAAAGTGCGTGCTGCTGGTTTCCCGCATCTTGCCGGCCTCAATGAATTAGTCAGCGGATATATGATCGCAGACGTTGTTGCTGTGCTTTCCAGTCTGGATATTGTTTTTGGCGAGATTGACCGATGATGGCAGAAAATACAAAAGTACAACTCTCTGAATATGCGCGCAATCATATCACTGATTGGATTAAACGCTATCCGCCGGAACGTCAACGTTCGGGGGTGTTTGAAGCGCTGCGTGTCGTGCAGGAAGAAAATAATGGTTCATTAACAGTGCCGTTGATGGATGCCGTTGCAGAGTTTCTCGATATTCCAAATATTGCCGTATATGAAGTCGCGACATTTTTCACGATGTATCGGTTGCATCCTGTCGGCAGACATGTTCTGGAAATATGCACTAACGTATCATGCACATTAAACGGCGCAGAAGAAATTGCTGCACACGTGAAGAAGTGCCTTGGCATAGACTGGAATGAAACAACTCCGGATAACCGCATAACTTTGCGTGAAGTTGAATGTCTTGGTGCATGTGTGAGTGCACCGGTGTGTCAACTCGGTAAAAAATATATTGAAAACCTTACACCAGAAAAAGTAGACGATTTGTTAGCGTCATTAAAATAATGGGATAAATCACAGCATGGCGAATGAAATTTGTTTTCGCACATTGAATCAGGAAAAACCATGGACGCTGGAAACTTACCAGCGTGCCGGTGGTTATGCGCAGTTAAAGAAAATCCTGACTGAAAAAATTCCGCCGGAAAAAGTAATTGAAAGCGTGAAAGCGGCAGCGCTGCGCGGACGCGGCGGCGCCGGCTTTTCAACCGGTCTCAAGTGGAGTTTTATCCGCCGTGACATGCCGGGTCAGAAATATGTTTTGTGTAATTCTGACGAAGGTGAGCCAGGTACTTGCAAAGACCGTGACATTTTACGTTTCAACCCGCATCAGTTAATTGAAGGCATGATTATCGGCGGTTACGCGATGGGTGCGACGGTTGGTTATAACTATATTCGCGGTGAATACTGGGAGCCATATGAACGATTTGAAGCGGCGCTGAATGAAGCACGCGCGGCTGGTTTTCTCGGTAAAAATTTGTTTGGCAGCGGTGTGGATTTTGAATTGTATTCTCACCTTGGCGCAGGCGCATACATTTGCGGCGAAGAAACCGCAATGATGGAAGCGCTGGAAGGTAAACGCGGATTGCCGCGTTTCAAACCGCCGTTCCCTGCGGCGCATGGTTTGTATGGACGCCCAACAACAATTAATAACACTGAAACATTCGCATCTATTCCTGTGATTATGGAAAAAGGTGCGGAATGGTTTTTGGGTTTAGGTAAACCAAATAACGGCGGCTGTAAAATATTTTCTGTGACCGGTCACGTTAATCGTCCGGGTAATTATGAAGTTCCACTCGGTACACCATTTAAAGACTTGCTGGAAATGGCAGGCGGTGTGCGCAAAGGTCATAAATTAAAAGCTGTTATACCTGGTGGCTCATCCATGCCGATTATTCCCGGCGATATCATGATGACTCTGGATATGGATTTTGATTCTATCCAGAAAGCAGGTTCCGGATTGGGATCAGGTGCTGTCATTGTAATGGATGAAACAGTTTGCATCGTGAAAATGCTCGCACGTTTATCGCGCTTTTATCAGGAAGAATCTTGCGGACAATGTACGCCATGCCGTGAAGGTACCGGCTGGTTATATCGTCTGGTCAGCAGCATTGAAGCAGGCAAGGCTACATTGGAAGATATCGAAATTTTAAAACGTGCCGCAAAAAATATCGAAGGCCGCACAATTTGCGCATTCGGCGAAGCGGCAGCATGGCCGGTCGGCGGCTGCCTGAAGCATTTTTATGATGAATTTGTGTATCACGTTGAACATGGGCACTGTATGCCTGGATGTTGTTAAGAGGTTTTGAATGTCTGACATAGAAATTGAAATCGACGGGCGCAAGTTAGCTGCGAAACCGAATCAAATGTTGATACAGGCTGCAGACGATGCCGGCGTTTATATTCCGCGTTTTTGTTATCACAAAAATTTGTCGGTGGCGGCGAACTGCCGTATGTGCCTCGTTGAAGTAGAGAAGGCGCCGAAACCGCTGCCGGCATGTGCGACACCTGTCATGCCCGGCATGAAAGTATTTACCAAATCTGAAAAAACCATAGCTGCGCAGCGCGCCGTAATGGAATTCCTGCTGATTAATCACCCGCTGGACTGCCCTATCTGCGATCAGGGTGGTGAGTGTGAATTGCAAGATTTATCAATGGGTTACGGTTCGAGTCATTCAGAGTATGATGAATGTAAACGTTCCATCGAAGATCAAAACCTGGGACCTCTGATTGCCACAGACATGACGCGCTGCATTTACTGTACGCGCTGCGTACGTTTCGGTGATGAAATTGCCGGAATGCGTGAACTTGGTGTCACATTCCGCGGCGAACATAGCGAAATTAGTACGTATGTAGAACAAGCCGTGAAATCAGAAGTGTCTGGTAACGTGATTGATTTGTGTCCGGTTGGTGCGCTGACTTCCAAGCCTTATCGTTTTACAGCGCGTGCGTGGGAACTGGATCAGGCACCGTCCGTCAGTCCGCACGACTGTATGGGCACAAATGTGAATGTGCACACACGTTATGGCAAAGTTATGCGTGTGGTGTCACGTGAAAATAATGATATTAATGATACCTGGATTGCTGACCGCGAACGCTATAGTTACAAAGGTCTTTATCACCATGATCGTCTGGATCATCCCATGGTGCGAGTTGACGGCAAATGGCGTGCAGTGGATTGGCAGCACGCTCTGGAAGTTGCCGCATCTGGTATTTATGCCGCAATCGCATCAAACAATGCTGATGAGTTAGGTGCACTGGCATCGCCGAATTCCACGCTGGAAGAATTTTATTTACTGCAAAAACTAATGCGCAAGCTTGGCAGCAATCACGTTGATCATCGACTGCGTGAAACAGATATTCGTGATCAAAATGAAATGCCTGCATATCCTGGCTGCAATCTGCCGATGAATGAAGTCGCTGAGTGTGACGCAATCCTCTTGGTCGGCTCCAATCTGCAAAAAGAACAACCTATTGCCGCGCTGCATGTGCGTAAAGCCATGCGCAAGGGTGCGAAAATACTTGCGGTTAATCCAGTTGATTACACGTTTAATTTTAAAGTCGATGCAAAACAGATTTGCGCACCGCAGCATATGGTGTCTGCGCTCAAATCAATTATGCATGCATTAAAAAATGAAACTGCGAATGATGACGCTCGCGCGTTTGCTGAGATGTTACGCGGCAAACAAAAAGTTGTAGTGATTGTTGGCGCTCTTGCCATGCATCACGAAAAAGCTGCTGAGCTGCGTTATCTCGCTGCGCAAATCGCTGAATTGTCACAAGGCTCGCTTAATATCATGACCGATGGTGCCAATGCCGCAGGTGCATGGATTGCCGGCGCGATTCCACATCGTCTTGCTGACGGTAGCAAAGTAAATGGTATGAGTGCCGCTCAGATGCTGGCTAAGATGATGCGAGCATATATTTTGTTGAATGTTGAACCAGATCTTGACTGCGCAAATGCGCAAGCCGCAGTTGCCGCCATGCGCGATGCGAAATTCATTGTGGCATTAACCGCATATAAAAATCCTGTTCTGGAAGCACACGCGAATGTGTTGCTGCCGGTTTCTGCGTTTACGGAAACGGCAGGTACTTTCGTCAACGCGTCTGGACAGTGGCAGAGTATTCAAGGCATGGCAAAACCGCACGGCGAATCACGTCCTGGCTGGAAAGTGCTGCGTGTGCTTGCAAATTTCCTGCATGTTGATGGTTTTGATTATGAAAGCGCTGACGAAGTGCGTGATGAAGTGCGCACGCATGCGCATCCATATAAATGGATAGGTTTACCGGCCGTCACGGGCGGAGAAGAAAAATGTGAGCTCAGTCGAATTGGTGAAATTCCAATTTATGATGTAGACGGGTTGACTCGCCGCTCAGAACCGCTGTGTGAAGCACAGTACGCGATGGAAGGTAATGTTGATGCTGCCCGCATGCATCCAGATACCGCACAGAAATATCATCTGCAAGATGGCGGCCGTGTAATCGTTAAACAAGGCGATGCCGGCATTGAGATGCAGCTTGTTTGTGATAATCGCATTGCCAAAGATGCTGTCTGGGTAGCGGGAGCGCGTCATGCTGCATCCGTATTAGGCGGTTTGTTTGACAAAATAGATATTCAAAAGGCGTGAACAGAAATGGCAGACGCATTATTTTTAATAGCAATGATTCTTCTGAAAATCGTCGGCATCGTATTATGTCTAGTCGTGATCGTGCTGTACCTGACTTATTTTGAACGTAAAGTTATCGGTTACATGCACGTTCGTATCGGTCCCAACCGCGTCGGTCCTGTCGGTATGCTGCAGCCAGTTGCCGATATGGTGAAACTGTTGACCAAAGAAATTATTGTGCCGACAGCATCTAACCGATTCCTGTTTATCGTCGCGCCGATTATTAGTTTCGGAACTGCACTAATTGGCTGGGCAGTGATTCCAGTAGATCAGGGTATGGTGCTTGCTAATCTGAACGCTGGTGTATTGTACTCACTCGCAATATCTTCTCTTGGTGTTTACGGTATTATTATTGCCGGCTGGGCATCAAATTCCAAATATGCATTGTTTGGAGCAATGCGTGCTGCGGCACAAACAATTTCATATGAAATTGCGATGGGTTTTGCTTTGGTTGGCGTCATGATGGCGGCAGGTTCGCTAAATTTTCAGACTATTGTGATGGCGCAAAATGGAAGTTTGCTGCACTGGTACATCTGGCCGCTGCTGCCTTTATTTATGGTTTACTGGATTTCCGGTGTTGCTGAAACAAACCGTCTGCCGTTCGACGTCGCAGAAGGTGAATCTGAATTAGTTGCAGGGTTTCATGTGGAATATTCCGGCGTGACATTCGCATTATTTTTCTTCGCTGAATATGCCAACATGGTGCTGATTTCTGCGCTGATTTCGCTTATGTTTTTAGGCGGCTGGTTATCTCCTTTCCAGGGTATTCCATATCTTGAATCCTGGCTTGCGTGGGTGCCGGGTCCGTTCTGGCTGTTATTTAAAACCAGTTTCTTCCTTTATTGCTACTTATGGTTCCGCGCAACTTTCCCGCGCTATCGCTATGACCAGATCATGCGTCTTGGCTGGAAAGTATTTATCCCGCTTACAATTGTGTGGATTGCCGTGATTGCGCTGGCAGTGAAGTTACAAATTGGTCCGTGGTTTGCCGTATAAATGAAATGGTGAAGAAAATGATACAGCGTTTGATGCAGTATATAAAAAGTTTTTCTTTGTTTGACTTGCTGGTTGGCCTGAAAGTCACAAACAAATATTTCTGGAAAAAGAAATTTACCATTCTGTATCCGGAAGAAAAAACACCGTACTCCCCGCGCTTTCGCGGGCTGCATGCGCTGCGCCGTTATCCAAACGGTGAAGAACGCTGTATCGCTTGTAAATTGTGCGAAGCAGTATGCCCTGCACTGGCAATTTCAATTGATGCTGAACCACGCGCTGACGGTTCACGTCGTACCACAAAATATGAAATTGATTTATTTAAATGTATTTATTGTGGATTTTGTGAAGAAGCATGCCCGGTAGATTCTATTGTGCTGACCAATTTGTCTGATTATCACTTTGAAAAACGCGGTGAAAATATCATGACAAAAGAAAAGTTACTGGCAATCGGCGATCATTTTGAAAAGCAGATTGCAGAGGATAGGGCAGAGGATAGGGGTTATAGATAACGTTGAGCGTAGGCACGCGTAGGTTGGGTTAGCGCGCTTTTCGCGCGTAACCCAACAGCAATCGCGAAGCACTTCTTGAGAAATCAAAAGCCGGTAACGGTAACGCAAACGTTCACGTTCACGAGAAAATGAGAGAAAAATAATGTTAGAACTAACACCGTTACACGCAATATTTTATTTATTCGCAACGATTGCAGTTGCGTCAGCAGTTTCTGTCGTTTCAGCGCGCAATCCAGTACGCAGCGTTTTATCGCTGGTGGTGACATTCTTCGCGATGTCTGGCGTCTGGATGATTTTGCATGCTGAATTTTTATCACTGATTCTGTTGCTGGTTTACGTCGGCGCGGTAATGACTTTATTCCTGTTCGTTGTAATGATGTTGAATATCGACACGGAACAAACGCGCGGCGGATTTGTAAAATATCTTCCATTCGGAATCTTGTTATCAGTTTTACTGCTGGGCGTAATGCTGTTTTCTGTCGGACCGAAGTTCTTTGGTTCTCTTGAAATGCCGTCACTCGAACCAGCTGACTATAGCAACCTGACCATGATCGGCAATGTATTGTATACCGACTATGCTTATCCATTTGAAATTGCCGGCGTTATCTTGCTGGCTGCAATTATCGCAGCAATTACGCTGACTCACAGAGGACCGGTGCGTCGTAAAGTTCAAAGCATTGATGCTCAGGTGGCAATGCGCCGTGAAGACAGCGTTCGTCTGGTAGAGATGCCTGCTGAACAAAAATAACAAAATCGGGAGGTTCCAGTCTAATGATTGCGTTGAGTGAATATCTAGGTTTGGCCGCTGTATTATTTGGTCTCGGTACTGCGGGTATTATTTTGAACCGTAAAAATTTAATCGCTGTGCTGATGTCAATTGAATTGATTTTGTTGGCAGTGAATACCAATTTCGTTGCGTTTTCGCATTACATTGGCAACGCAACCGGACAAATATTTGTGTTTTTTGTATTAACAGTCGCAGCTGCGGAAGCTGCGATTGGTCTTGCGATTCTCGTTGTGCTTTACCGTAAGCGCGCAACGATTGAAGTGCAGAATCTTGACGTATTGAAAGGATAATGATTGTGGAAAATCTATTAATACAGATATCGCTGCTCATCGGTTTGCTGCCGCTCGCCGGATCATTGATCGCCGGTTTGTTAGGCAAACGCCTTGGTACAACGCTCACGCACCGTATTGCTATATCGTTTGTCGGTATTGCTTTTTTCCTTTCCTGCTATATGTTCTGGAAGATTGTCATCCATGCTCAGCCTGCGATTGATCACGTCTTTTATACCTGGGCAAGCGCCGGCGTCATGAATTTTGACGTTGGTTTCCTTATTGACCGATTAAGTGCAACCATGACGCTGGTAGTGTTGTTCGTATCACTTATGGTTCACATCTACACCATTGGTTATATGGAAGATGATCCAGGATACACGCGCTTTTTCAGTTATGTTTCTCTGTTTACTTTTTCCATGTTAATGCTGGTGCTGTCGAATAACTTACTGCTGCTGTTTTTTGGATGGGAAGGTGTTGGTGTGGTGTCATACCTGCTCATCGGTTTCTGGTTTAAACGCGAAGCTGCCAACTTCGGCAGTTTAAAAGCGTTTCTTGTTAACCGCCTTGGCGACATCGGTTTTATTCTCGGCATCGCTGTTGTGTTATGGCTGTTTGGAACGTTGAATTATCATGAAGTATTTCGTCAGGTTCCGTCTGCGCTGGACAAAGTCATTAGCGTGACACCAGATTACTCTGTCAATGCAATTACCTTTGTTTCTTTATTATTATTTATTGGTGCCATGGCTAAATCTGCACAAGTGCCCATGCACGTGTGGCTCCCAGAATCCATGGAAGGTCCAACGCCGATTTCCGCGCTTATCCACGCGGCAACCATGGTGACCGCGGGTATTTACATGGTGTCGCGCATGTCGCCGATATTTGAATATTCACCACAAATTCTAAGCTTTATTCTCATCATTGGCGGTACAACTGCATTCTTCACTGGTCTGTTGGCGGTGGTGCAAAACGATATCAAACGCGTCATCGCTTATTCGACATTATCCCAGCTTGGTTATATGGCGGTTGCGCTTGGCGCATCAGCTTATGATGCGGCGATATTTCATCTGGTTACGCATGCCTTTTTCAAGGCGCTGTTATTCCTTGCCGCGGGCTCGGTCATTATTGCCATGCATCACGAACAAGATATGCGAAAGATGGGTGGGCTCGCGCGCTATCTGCCAATTACTTACATTACATTTGTGATCGGCAGCCTCGCATTGTGTGCGATTCCGCCATTCTCAGGTTTTTATTCAAAAGATACGATTATTGAAGCAGTGAAGCTAAGTGAAATGCCGGGAGCAGGTTATGCCTACTGGTGTGTCTTGCTGGGCGCATTCGTTACTCCTCTTTATTCTTTCCGCGCATTGTTCATGACATTTCATACCAAACCGCGCATGGATGAAGAAACCAGAAGTCATTTGCACGAACCTTCGTGGGTTGTGTGGGTGCCATTGGTTCTGTTGTCTATTCCGAGTGTCGTATCGGGTCAAATGCTGATTTACCGCATGTTGTACGCGCATCCATCACTGCTAGGTGATTCCATTTTCATTTTGCCGGAGCATGATGTGATTGCAAAACTTGGCGAAGAATTCCCGGGTTCTGTCATGATGGCGCTGGATGCAGGATTGACGCCGACGTTCTGGCTCACGATTGCTGGTATTGCAACAGCCTGGTTATTCACGGCGTATCGTCCTTCATTGTCAACATGGTTTACACACCGGTTTTCGATGCTTTATAAAATTCTGCTTCGCAAATATGGTTTCGATGATTTTAACCAGATTGTTCTGGTACGTGGTACGCAGGAAACTGGAACACTTTTTTATGATGTCAGCGATGTCAAATTGATTGACGGCAGTGTAAATGGTTCTGGTGCGATGGTGCGCTGGGTTGCGAAAGTCGTGCGTAATGTGCAGACAGGTTATCTGTATCATTATGCGCTCGCGATGGTGCTGGGTATAACAGTGTTTCTAATTTACTTTATGTGGGGATAATTATTTATGTTTGAACAGCTTCCCCTGTTGTCGATGTTGATCTGGATGCCGTTTCTGGGCGGTATTCTCGTACTCTGTACTGGCGGTGACAAGAACGCGAAATATGCACGTGTAATTGCTGTTGCTGTGACAGTCGCAACGCTGCTGCTTTGCATCCCTTTATGTCTGGGCTTTGATTCCAGCCGTTATGACATGCAGTTTACTGAAGATGTTTTGTGGATAACCGCATATCAGATTCATTACGCAATCGGTGTGGATGGTATTTCATTATTAATGGTGGTGTTGACTTGCTTCACCGGTTTGCTCGTGGTGATTGCCGGCTGCCAGTTTATCCGCAAGCGCGTTGCACAATACATGGCAGCATTCCTGATTTTGCAGGGAATGATTGTTGGTGTATTTTGTTCGATGGATGCCATTCTCTTTTATGTTTTCTGGGAAGGCATGTTGATTCCAATGTACTTATCTATCGGCATGTGGGGCAGCGATAATCGTTCCTATGCATCGATCAAGTTCTTCCTGTTTACATTCTTTGGTTCGATCCTGATGCTGGTGGCATTGATTTATCTTTACGAAAAAACCGGCAGTTTCATGATCCAGAATTTTTACGGCTTACAGCTGGATCTAACGACACAAATATGGTTGTTCGCTGCATTTTGTCTTGCGTTTGCGGTGAAGGTACCGATGTGGCCGGTACATACCTGGTTGCCGGATGCGCATACAGAAGCACCAGCAGGCGGTTCCGTGGTACTGGCAGCGTTGATGTTGAAACTTGGTGTGTACGGATTCTTGCGTTTCAGTATGCCAATCACGCCGCTTGCCTGTGAAAAGCTGGCCTGGGTGATGATTATCCTGTCGCTGATCGCAGTCGTTTATATCGGCTTAATTGCGATCGTTCAAACTGATATGAAAAAACTGATTGCATATTCTTCGATCGCCCACATGGGTTTTGCAACGCTAGCATGTTTTATCGTCTATCAAATCGTCATTGATTCACACTCACTGCAATATGCATACGTCGGTCTTGAAGGGGCTGTGATTCAAATGATTGCGCACGCATTCGGTTCCGGCGCCATGTTCCTTGGTGTCGGTATGCTTGCGGACCGTATGTACAATCATAGTCGTCTCATTAAAGATTACGGCGGCGTTGCCAATACCATGCCGGTATTTGCCGCATTCTTTATGTTGTTTGCGATGTCTAACGTGGGTCTGCCAGGAACAGCAGGATTTGTCGGCGAATTCATGATTATCATGAGCGCGTTGCAGACGCATTTCCTCGTCGCACTGTTTGCCGCAATGACGCTGATTTTAAGCGCTTCTTATACATTGTGGATGTACAAACGAGTGTTCTTTGGTCCTGTCGCAAATGAAAATGTTGCCGGATTTAAAGATGCGACCAAACTTGAATTATTTAATTATGTGTTGCTGACCATCGCGCTGTTTTACGTTGGATTGTATCCCGATCCAATCATCAAAGTGCTGCGTGTCACGCTGGGCCATTTATTGCTGCAAAGTTTGCCGCCTGAGCTGGCGATGAATATGTCGGATACGATCTACCTATAAGAATATCGAGGGTTATGATGGACTTTTCAATTTCAGAATTAGCTTACGCGATGCCGGAAATATTTTTGCTGTTCACGGCATGCGTTATTTTAATCGTTGACGTATGTTTGCCTGAACGTCTGCGTTACATGACTTATGCGCTGATTCAAGGTGTGCTTGGCGGTGCATTTCTGCTTGCCCTGCTGCAATTTAAAGAATATCCCGAACCTATCTATGCATTTAGCGGACATTTTGTCATTGATAAGCTGGCAGTGCTAAGCAAGTTAACTGTTTATCTCTTCAGTTTTTTTGCTTTCGCCTATGCGCGGGATTACATCAGAAGCCGCAACATAGCTGACAGTGAATATTACCTGCTGGGATTATTTGCTGTCATCGGCATGTCTGTCATGGCATCTGCAAATACGTTTTTAACAATTTATCTTGGCCTCGAATTATTGTCGCTTGCGCTTTATGCAATGGTCGCAATGTATAAAGATTCCAATGATGCCGTTGAATCTGCGATGAAGTTTTTTGTTCTGGGGTCATTCGCATCTGGATTACTGTTGTACGGAATTTCCCTGTTATATGGTTTGACGGGAAGTCTGGAGTTACACACTGTCGCAACTGTTCTTGCAGACAGACATGATGCAGCTGCGCTTGCTGCGATGGTGTTTGTCATCGCTGGTTTGATATTTAAATTTGGTGCGGTACCGTTTCATATGTGGGTGCCGGATGTGTACCAGGGGTCGCCGACGGCAACCACATTATTCATTGCCAGTGCCCCGAAAATTGCTGCATTTGCAATTACAGTCCGCATATTGCAGCAGTCTTTACCTGGTCTGCAGGAAAGCTGGGTGCCCATGCTGATTGTCATATCCATTGCATCCATGTTGTTTGGTAACCTGGTTGCTATCGCGCAATCTAACATCAAACGCATGTTTGCTTATTCATCCATTGCGCACGTCGGTTATGCGCTTCTTGGTATTTTGGCGGGCCCAAATTCTACTAACGGTTATTCAGCTGCGATGTTTTATATCGTGACTTATGTTTTAGTCGTTGCCGGTGCATTCGCCGTTGTTGCGATGTTGAGTCGTCATGGTGTTGAGTTTGACAAGCTGGATGACTATCGCGGCTTGAATGCTCGTAATCCATGGCTCGCATTCATGATGTTGTTATTGTTATTTTCAATGGCAGGCGTACCGCCAACCGTTGGCTTCTTTGCAAAATTAGGATTATTAGAATCAGTTGTGCAGGCTGGATATGTCTGGCTGGCTGCGGTTGCATTGATATTTGCATTAGTAGGCGTTTACTACTATCTGCGTGTCGTGATGTTGATGTATTTCGATGAACCGTCGCCAGAACACAGTTCGCGTATTCATCTTTCCAGTAGAATGCTGGCAGCAATCAGTTTGAATGGGTCAGCAGCGTTGATACTTGGTGTGTTGCCGAGTTTCACTATCGATCTGTGCCGCATTTCGCTGGGATAATAATTATATAAACGAGGTTGTCTCATGAATACCTTATATCGAAAGGCATGTTTGTGCCTTTCGTTGATGTTTTTTCCTTATCTCGCAATTTCTGCGTCCGATACATTAGTTTCATCAGATATGAAACATGCCGCGAAACAAATTACCAGTGACGGCATCGCTGCGCACATGCGTTTTCTATCTTCTGATGCGCTGGAGGGCCGCGGACCTGCGACACGTGCAGACAAATTGACACAGGAATATCTGCAATCCGAGCTCGCCGGTCTTGGGATAAAACCCGGCGCCGCGGGAGGCAGATGGATTCAACCTGTTCCGCTTGTGGGTATCACAAGTTACGCTCCAGAAACCTTGACTTTAACGCACGGCACGCAGCGCATCACGCTTAAATATAAAGATGATTTTATTGCATCTTCCGGCGTGCAAAAAACCAGTACGAAAATCAACGATGCAGAAATTGTTTTTGTCGGTTATGGAGTTGTTGCGCCTGAATTTAAGTGGAATGATTTTAAAGATGTGGACGTAAAGGGTAAGGTTCTTTTAGTCATGAATCATAACCCGTCTGCCTTTGCGGGTAATACGCGACTTTATTATGGCCGCTGGACTTATAAATATGAAGAAGCAGCAAGACACGGAGCTGCAGGTGTTATTGTCATACACACTACACCGTCGGCTGCTTATCCGTGGCAAGTGGTGCAAAGTTCATGGACTGGGAAATTGTTTGAATTGAAAGATGAAGGCGAGCCGCATGTGCAAGTGAAAGGCTGGGCAACGGAAGATGCATCGCGCAAGATCGTCAGTTTAAGTGGAAATGATCTTGATAAATTGCGTGCAGCTGCTGAATCCAGAGATTTCAGGCCTGTACCACTTGGCGTGAAGATGTCGATAACTTTGAAAAATACAATTAAAAAGGTCCAGTCCGCCAATGTTGTCGGCATGATACCTGGCAGCGATCCCAAGCTTGCGCATCAAGCAATTGTTTATTCATCGCATCATGATCATCTGGGTATGAAAGAAGACAAGTCTGGCGAACAGCATATTTTCAATGGCGCAATTGATAATGCTTCTGGTGTGGCTGCGCTGCTTGCAATTGCAAAGGCGTATAAAGAGCTGCATCAACCTGTTAAGCGCACTGTGTATTTTGTCCTGACTGCAGCGGAAGAGCAGGGTCTGCTGGGGTCACAATATTTTGTAGCGCATCCTCCTGTTCCAGTTAATCATATCGCTGCAAATCTCAACATAGACGGCATTGGGTTTTACGGTAAAACCAGTGATTTGACGCTAACTGGAATGGGTAAATCGAATATTGATAACGTTCTTATTGCGCTTGCCGCGACTCAGGGGCGTATCGTGAGACCGGATCCCAAACCTGAGCATGGTTCGTTTTATCGTGCCGATCAATTTAATTTTGCGAAAGCTGGCGTACCGGTTGCATATTTTTATTCGGGAGTGGATGCAGTTGGTAAACCGGATGGATGGGGTCTGCAGCAAATTGAAAATTATGTTAAACATGACTATCACCAGACTTCAGATAAGTTCAAGCAAAGTTATGATTTTTCAGGAGCAGTTGAAGATGCGCAGTTGAATTTCTATCTGGGTGTGAAACTTGCAAACGCTGCTAACATGCCGGTTTGGAATAAAGGTGATGAGTTTGAAGC
>Ga0310810_10003442_pt1 | contig 17235 bp, 13 predicted proteins | sample NCmetagenome_FD_207641 | JGI IMG/M metagenome (GOLD analysis project Ga0310810, IMG submission 207641) | Soil microbial communities from experimental microcosm in Duke University, North Carolina, United States - NC | ecosystem: Engineered > Artificial ecosystem > Soil microcosm > Unclassified ... | reverse complement strand
GAAGACCAGGCGCTCGAACGCGTAGCCGATGATGCCGATGACGACGAGCGAGGCCATCATGACGTCGGTCTGGAGGAATTCCTTGGAGTCGAAAATCACCCAACCGAGCCCGTAATCGGACGCGGCGATCATCTCGGCGCCGACCACCGCGATCCAGGAGCGCAGAAAGGCCTGGCGCATACCGGTGATGATGAAGGGCGAGGCGCCGGGAATGATCACCTTCCAGAACAGGCGTTTCTCGTCGGCGCCCATGGCGCCGGCCGCGCGCAGCCACAAGGGATTGACCGAACGCACGCCAGTCCAGGTGTTGAACAGCATCGGGAAGGTGGCGGCATAGAAAACGATCAGCACCGTCGTCAGGTTGCCGATGCCGAACCACAGCATGAACAACGGCACGAGCGAAAAGGAGGGGATCGGCATCAACGCGCTGACGAGCGGCAGAAGGAAATTCTCAACCGGCTTGAATCGTGCCATCAGGATCCCGAGCGGCAGGCCGACCGCGATCGCGAGCGCAAAGCCGAGCAACACGCGATAGAGCGTCGCCGCGGCGTGCTGCTCCATCGTGCCGTCAGCAAGCGCGCCATAAAGCGTCGTCAGGATGGCGGGGATGCCCGGCAGCAGCACTTTCGGGAAGAAGCCGCTCATGGCCACGCCCTGATAGAACGCCGCCGCTGCGGCGAGCGACAGAAGGCCGCGGACCAAGCTGCGTCGGCGCTGGTTGGTGTCGGTCATGGCCATCAACCCATCGACTCCATCATGCCCCAGCGCACCACCGTATAGTCCTCGATCTTCTGGAATACGTATTTCTCCAGGCTGATGCCGATCAGCGCGATGACGACGATACCGGCCATCATCGCGTCGGTGTTGAGGAACTCGCGCGCGCCGAAGATCAGCCAGCCGAGACCCCATGGCACGGCGGCGAGCATCTCGACGGCGACGAGGATGCGCCAGGCCTGCGCAAGACCAAGACGCAGCCCGGTGAGGATGTAGGGCAGGGCGCCGGGCAGGATGACATGCCGGAAGACGCGGCTATCGTCGGCACCCATCGCCATGGCCGAGCGCAGCCAGATTTCCTTCACCGCCTTCACGCCGGTCCAGCTGTTGAAAATGATGGCGAACATCGAGACGAAGGCGACCAGCAGCACCGCGGACACTTCGCCCGGCCCGAACCACAATAGGAAGAGCGGCGCGTAGGCGAGGCCCGGGATCGGCGCGAGGATCGAGACAAGCGGCAGGAGGATGTCTTCGGCGCGCCGCGAACGGCCCATCAGCACGCCGACGGTGACGCCGATGATAGCCGCAAGCCCGAATCCCGCCAGCAGTCGCGCCAGCGTCTCGATCGCATGATGCGGCAGGATGCCGGCCGCGGTGAGATCGACGAAGGAGCGCGCGATGTCTTCCAGTGTCGGAAACAATTGGCGCGGAAAAACGCCGGCGCGAGCGACGATCTCCCAGATGGCGCCGACGACCAGAAATGGAAATGCGTTGCGCGCAACGGCCGTCAGCCGATCGCTGCGCATCGCCGGCCCGGCGCCCAGTGTCGCGGCGTCGTCCATCGTGCCCGCATCCTCCCTGGCATTCAGCGGCAATCTCGCGTCAATTCGCCGCCGCGCCGCCGGTGGCCTTATTCAGCCTTTGACACAAGGATAGTGCGCTTTTCGTCGCGGCCACAAGCGCCGCCCTGGCCTGCCTGCTTCACGCCTCTGGCGCACATGCGACAGAACGGGTAAACGGCGTGCCGCAATCGTTCGCAGTGGCCGCGAAAGTTGAAGGGGAGAGTTTCGGGATGTCGAACAATCAGAAGATCGGCTGGATCGGCGTGGGCCGCATGGGCTACCAGATGGTGGAGCGCCTCGCGAAGGCCAAGCACGATGTGTCGGTCTGGAACCGCACTCGGTCGAAGGCCGACCCGCTCGCCAAGGACGGCGCGAAGGTCGTAGATAAGCTCGCCGACCTCGCCAACGTCGACATCCTGTTTGCCATCGTGTCGGAAGGCAAAGACCTCGAGGAGGTCTATTTCGGCAAGAACGGCGTCGTCACCAACGCCAAAGGCAAGCTGCCGAAGATCTTCGTCGATTGCTCCTCGATTTCGGTCGACGACTCGGTGCGCATCCGGGCCCGCCTGAAGGAGCACGGCGTCGAGTTCGTCTGTGCGCCAGTTTCCGGCAACGGCCTCGTCATTAAGGCCGGCAAGCTGTCCTCGGTCGTTTCCGGCCCGGAGGCGGCGGCCAAGGTGGCTATGCCCATCATCGAGGTATTCGCGCCGCGCGGCGTCTCTTACGTCGGCGATGGCGAACTCGCGCGTATCTGCAAGATCGCGCACAACGTCATGCTCGGCGTCGTCATCGAAAACCTGATCGAGATCACGCTGCTCGCCAACAAGATGGGCGTGCCGCGCCACGCCTTCCTGGCCTTCATGAACAATGGCGTCATGGGCTCGATGTTCACCGCCTACAAGACGCCGGCGCTTGTGAACCTCGACTGGGCCGCGACCTTCACGCCGGAACTGCTGCGCAAGGACCTCGATCTCGGCCTCGAGCTCGGCCGCGAATGGGATGTGCCGATGCCGGTGACGGCGGCGACCCGCGAGGTGATCCAGCAGCACATCGGCAAGGCGCTGTCGCAGTCGAACAGCAAGGAGATCCTGGCGCAGGACTTCGCCAAGATGGCGGAGACCATGGCCGAACTCGCGGGTATGACGCTCACGAGCGAGAACAAGAACGTCGGCACCGGCCTCTAGGGCCGTTCGCGACACGGGAACGCCGCCGGGACGGAACCGGCGGCGTTTCGTTTTTGTCGCAGGCCACCGCACAAAAAAAGAGGGCCGCTTTCGCGGCCCTGTGTGCATAAGGTGGAGGATTCACGCCACCGCTTGGCCTAAGGGAGGAAAAGCGGCGGCTGCGCACGACACCAATCAAGCGTTCGTGCGCATCAATCACAAGTAAAATGGCTATAAACACGCCGCTGGTATTCCAGCGCCGGTCCGCGCATCATCGCGGTTCGAAGACGCAGCGGGGAAATCATGGCCTTCACGCTCTACAACGCGCCGCAATCGACGTGCAGTCAGCGGGTGCGCTTCGTCCTGAACACCAAGGCGCTCCCTTTCACAGATATCAGGCTCAATCTGCTCGAGGGCGACCAGCTCAAGCCGGATTATCTCAAGAAGAATCCGAATGGGGTGGTGCCCACGCTCGATCATGACGGCGCCATCGTCATCGACTCCACCGTCATCACCGAATATCTCGACGAAGTCGAGCCGCGGGCGAGCTTCACGCCGGAAGATCCGGTCAGGCGCGCCCACATGCGCGCGCTCATGCACTTCATGGACGAGATGCCGGCTGCATCGGTGCGCGTGCCGACGTTCAATCTCGCATTCTTGCCGACTTTTCAGAAAATGAGCCGCGAAGACTTCATCGCCATGGCGGAGTCCAAGCCGCTGCGCCGCGAGTTCATGATGACCATGGGCCAGACCGGCTTTCCCAAGGCCGAGATGGACGCGGCGCTCGGCCGCTTGCGCCGGTCCTATGAGCGGATGGACGCCGAGATCGAAAAGAGCGGTGGCCCCTGGCTGCTCGGCAAGGACATTTCGCTCGCCGACGTCGCCGTCATGCCTGCTTTGGTCCGCATGCACGACCTGGGTATACCGGAATGGCAGGACCTGCCGCGCGTCGTCACCTGGTTCGACAATATCCGGGCGCAGCCGGCCTTCACGCCGACCTATTACCACGGCTCGCTCGTGTCCGAGCGCTTCCCGCACCTGCGCGAAAAGGCTGCGAAAACGGCGTAAGCTTCTCCTTGGCCGGACCGGGTCCGGCGAAGGAGGCGTGCCATGAACCAGATCACCGTTCTCGTCACCGTCGTGCTCGGCGCGATCGCCGCCGGCCTGATCGTCGTGCTGCACCAGCTTCAGGCCGGCGCCGTTGTCGCCGTGCTGGCGGTGCTGGTGTTTTTCGGCCTCAAGATGGCCAACAACTGGGAACGCTTCGTCATCCTGCGCGCCGGACGCCTGTCGAGCGTGAAGGGCCCGGGCCTGTTCTTCATGGTGCCGATCATCGACAGCGTCGCCGCGGTGATCGACGAGCGTATCCAGACGACCGGCTTCAACGCCGAGCAGGCGCTGACCCGCGACACGGTGCCGGTCAATGTCGACGCCATCGTGTTCTGGCACGTGCACGACGCGCAGTCGGCGGCGCTCAACATCACCAACTACCGCGAAGCGATCGAGCGTGTGGCGCAGACGTCCTTGCGCGAGATGATCGGCTCGTCGATGCTCTCGGCGCTGCTGGCGGAGCGCAAGGCCGCCGATGAGGTGCTGCGCAGCGAGATCGCGCGCAAGACCGCCGATTGGGGCATCTCGGTCAATTCGGTCGAGATCCGCGACGTCGCCATTCCGGTGGCGTTGCAGGACGCCATGTCGCGGCAGGCGCAAGCCGAGCGCGAGAAGGAAGCGCGCGTCATCCTCGGCAGCGCCGAGGCCGAGATCGCGGCAAAATTCGTCGAGGCGGCGAGGACCTACGGCAGCGACCCGGCGGCGCTGCACCTGCGCGCCATGAACATCATCTACGAGACGACCAAGGAGCGTGGCGCCACCATCCTGATGCCGACGAGCATGGTCGACTCGATGAGCGTGGCGCTGCCGGCGGCGTTCGCCGAGCAGGCGGCCTTGAAACCGAAGGGCTGAGTGGCGCGCGCTACTTGGCGACGTTGACCTTCGGCAGTTCGACCTTCAGGGTCGATGTCTTCGAGCCGCCGCCGATCGTGCCGGTGGCGAAGAGAATGCCGCCGCCGACGATGATCACGATGAGCGCGCCGACCAGGACGCCGAGCACGCCGACGCCGCCGCTGTTTCCATCAGCCATTCCAGCCTCCCAATTGTTAGCCGCCGGACACAAGTTCCGGAGCCGGCAATTGGTTCCGGGCGGGTATCAGGATGCGGCGGGGACCGCCGCGCGGCGGCCCTTGGAGTCCTCGAAGCCGTGCATGCCGAGGAACCACTGCATGGCGACGACAGCGCCCTTGATCGGCTGGAGGAGGCCGAGCGTGGCGACGAGCGCGACCAGCGGCCACACCGTCATGCTGAGCAGGACCGGCGGCGCGTACTCGGTCTCCACCGCCAGCACGATCGGGATGAGCACGTGGCCGACGATGACGATGTCGAGATAGGCCGGGAAGTCGTCGGCGCGATGATGGTGCAGCTCCTCGCCGCACTTCGGGCAGTGGTCCGCGACCTTCAGGAATTTGCGGAACATGCGGCCCTCGCCGCAGGCGGGGCAGCGGCCGCGCAGGCCGCGCATCATGGGCTCGCTCGCTTTGGCGGGCGGGGCGGCGGAGAAGATCTGGGTCATGGATGAGGCGATCCCGGAGGGCGTTACCGGCCTTACATAGAAGCAGCGGCATGCGTCCGCCAGCGGCACATTCGCACACCAGCCTTGCGGCCGCGCAAAAGAAGAGGGGCCCCGCAGGGCCCCTCCAAAGGTCGTATCGGCGCCGGCCTCAGTACCGGTGCGTGATCGGCAGCTCTTCCGCCGGGAACAGCGTGATCACCTTGCAGCCCTTGTCGGTGACCACGACCTCTTCCTCGATGCGCGCGCCGGAATAGCCGTCGGTCGCCGGGCAATAGGTCTCGATGGCGAACACCATGCCTTCTTTGATCTCGGTCGGATGGTCGAGCGACACGACCCGCGAGATGATCGGCCGCTCGTGGAGCGCGAGACCCAGGCCGTGCGCGAACTGGAGGCCGAACGCCGAGGTCTCGTCCGGGAAGCCGAACTCCTGCGCCGTCGGGAAGGCGCCGCAGATATGCGCGGTGGACGCGCCCGGCTTGATCCGGTCGATCGCGCCGTCCAGCCACTCGCGCGCCTTCTTGTAGGCGTCGTGCTGCGCGGGCGTCGCGCGGCCGACATTGAAGGTGCGGTAGTAGCAGGTGCGATAGCCCATGAACGACTGGAGAATATCGAAGAAGGCCTGGTCGCCCGGCCGCAGCATGCGGTCGGTGAAGTTATGCGGATGCGGATTGCAGCGCTCGCCCGAGATGGCGTTCACCGCCTCGACGTCGTCGGAGCCGTGGCGATAGAGGAACTCGTTGACCATGCCGACGATGTCGTTCTCGCGCACGCCGGGTTTGAGTTCCTCGTTGATCAGGTGATAGGCGCCGTCGACCATCGCCGCCGCGCGATTGAGCAGGTGGATTTCGTCGGCCGACTTGATCTCGCGCGCTTCCAGCATGACCTGCTGGCCGTCGACGATCTTCAGGCCCGCCTTCTGCAATTCGAACATCATCGGCGGCTCGATCAGGTCGACGCCGACCGGCATCTTGTCGCAGCCGGCCTCCTTGATCAGCGCCGCGATTTCCTTGGCGTGCTTCTCCATCAGGCCGAAGGCCGGATTGACCATGCCGCGCATGCCGATGATGCCGGCCTTGCAGTTCTCCGGCTTGAGCCACGGCGTGTAGAGCTTGTGGTGCACAGCGGCGGAGCCGAAGTCCCACAGGATCGGGTCGGACGAGCCCTTCGTCAGCAGCGCCCAGCGGCAGAGCTTGTCGCGCTCCCACTCGCCGATCTTGGTCGAGGTCAGATAGCGGATGTTGTTGACGTCGAAGACGAGCAGGGCGCCGAGCTCGGAATTCTCCAGCGCCTGCTTGGCGCGGGCAAGCCGGTAGCGGTGCAGGCGCTGGTAGTTGACGCGCTCCTCGAAGTCGACGCCGGTGATGCCGAGCGACGGCAGGGCGCGGCCCCAGTTGTGGCGCGGGTTGACGTCCTCGGCGCGGATTTGCAGCGGCTCGCGCGTTCTCTCGTCCATTTCGGGCTCCTCCTGCCGTCTGATGCGGCTTGTCGGGATCGGGTCGGCTGCGCTTATACACCGGGACACCGGCGCAAGTCATGCGGCGCAAAGTGCGGGCGCGGCTTGCTTATTCCGCGGGGTGCGGCTGCGGCGGTGGGCGGCGCAAGAAGGTGGGATTGGCGCCACCCAGCCTGCGGTGCAGGCGGTCGAGCACGAGGTAGATGACCGGCGTCGTGTAGAGCGTCAGCACCTGCGACACCAGCAGCCCGCCGATGATCGTGATGCCGAGGGGACGCCGCAGTTCGGACCCCGGACCGAGCGCGATGACCAGCGGCACGGCCCCGAGCATCGCCGCCATGGTCGTCATGAGGATCGGCCGGAAGCGCTCGAGGCAGGCCTCGTGGATGGCGCGCTCGGGCGAGAGGCCGCGCCGGCGTTCTCCGTCGAGCGCGAAGTCGACCATCATGATCCCGTTCTTTTTCACGATGCCGATAAGCAGGATGATGCCGATGAAGGCGATCACCGTCAGCTCCGTGCCCGACACCTGAAGCGCCAGCAGCGCGCCGAGACCCGCCGAGGGCAGCGTCGAGATGATGGTCAGCGGGTGCGCCAGGCTCTCATAGAGCACGCCCAGCACGATGTAGACGGCGATCAGCGCGGCGAACAGGAGAAGCGGCTGCGCGCCGGCCGACTGCTTGAACTGCTGCACGTCGCCGGCGAAGTCGGTGTGGATCACGTCCGGAACATGCATCTCGCCCACGGCCTGGGTGATCGCCGCGGTCGCTTCCTCGATCGTGGTGCCGGGCGCGAGGTTGTAGGTGATCGTCGTCGACGGGAATTGCCCCTGATGGTTCACCACCAGCGGCGCGATGCCCCGGTGCACTTTTGCCACGGCCGATAGCGGCACCTGGGCATTGCCCTTCCCCGGCACGTAGATCTGGCTCAAATCGTTCGGGTCGCGGCGATAGCTCGCATCGACTTCGAGGATGACGCGGTACTGGTTGCGCGGGCCGTAGATGGTCGAAATCTGCCGCTGCGAGAAAGCGTCATTGAGCGCGTTGTCGATGTCCTGGATGCGGACGCCGAGCCGCGAGGCGGCGGTGCGATCGATGTCGACGAGCGCCTGAAGGCCGCCCTGCTCGCGATCCGTGGTGACGTCGACGATGCCGGGCACCGTTTTCACCCGGTCGAGCACCTTCGGCACCCACGTCTGCAACTGGTCGATGTCCGCGCTCCACAGCGTGAACTGGTATTGCGAGTCGCTCTGGCGCCCGCCGGCGCGGATGTCCTGCGCCGGCACCATGAAGACGCGGATGCCGGCGACGTGATTGAGCTTGGTGCGCATCCGGTTGACGACCTGCTGCGTCGTCAGGCCGCCGCGCTGGTTCAGCGGTTTGAGACTGATGAACAGCCGGCCCTTGTTCACCGATGCATTGAAGCCGGAGGCGCCGACCGAGGAACCAACGCCGGCCACGGCGGGATCGGCGAGAACGATGTCGGTCGCCTGCTGCTGCAATTTTTCCATCGCCTCGAACGAGATGTCGGTCGAGGCCGTGGTGCCGCCGAAGATGAGGCCGGTGTCGTCCTGCGGGAAATAGCCCTTCGGCACCTTGATATAGAGCCCGACCGTGAGCGCGATCGTGGCGGCGAACACGATCAGCATCAGCGGCCGGTGCTCGATGGCGAAGGCAAGCGTGCGGTCGTAGAAGCGAGTCAGGCGCGAGAGCACGCGCTCGACGATCCGGTCGAGCCAGGTGCGATCCGGGCTCGGCCCTTGCCGGACGAAATAAGCGCAGATCATCGGCGTCACCGACAGCGACACAACGGTGGAGACGGCGATGGCGAAGGCGAGCGTCACCGAGAACTCACGGAAGAAGCGCCCGACAATGCCGCCCATGAACAGGAGCGGGATGAAAGCCGCGACCAGCGACACCGAGATCGACACGACGGTGAAGCCTATCTGCCGCGCCCCGGCGAGCGTCGCGCGGATCGGCGACAGGCCGGCCTCGATATTGCGGAACACGTTCTCGATCATGACGATGGCGTCGTCGACGACGAAGCCGACCGAGACGACGAGCGCCATCAGCGACAGGTTGTCGATCGAGAAGCCGGCGAGCCACATCAGCGCGCAGGTGCCGGCGAGCGACAGTGGCACGGTGATGCCGGCAGCGATGGTCGGCGGGCCGCGGCGCAGGAACCCGAACACGACCAGCATCACCAGCACGATGGTGGCGGCGAGCGTCCATTGCATGTCGTGCACGCTGGCGCGGATCGTCTGCGTGCGGTCGTTGAGCACGGAGACGTCGAGCCCCGCCGGGATCCATTGCCGGAGTTCGGGCAACAGCGCGTAAATGCGGTCGACCGTGTCGATGACGTTGGCGTCGCCCTGCTTGGTGATGACGAGCAACACCGACGGGTCGCGGTTGAACCAGCCGGCGGACCGCGTGTTGCGCACGCCGGGGCGGATCGAGGCGATGTCGGGCAGACGGACGACGCGGCCGTCGACGGTCTTCACCACGAGCGTGTTGTAGTCGGGCGCGGTCTTGAGCTGGTCGTTGATGCCGATCGAGGTCGCGCGCGCGGGCCCGTCGAACGAGCCGAGCGGGCCCATCGCGTTGGCGTTCGAAATCGCCGTGCGCACGTCTTCGAGCGCGACGCCCATGCTGGCGAGCCGCGTTGGATCGACACGGACGCGCAGTGCCGGCTGCTCGGAGCCGGCGACGGTGACATCGGCGACGCCTTCGACCTGGGAGAGCCGCTGCGCGATAATGCTGTCGGCGGCGTCGTAAATGTCGCTTGCCTGCATCGTCTTCGAGGTCAGCGCCAGGATCAGGATGGGCGCGGCCGACGGGTTGAACTTGCGGAAGGTCGGCAGCGTCGGCATGTCGCCGGGCAAGTCGGACAGCGCGGCGTTGAGCGCCGCCTGTACGTCGCGCGCCGCGCCGTCGACGTTCCGCGACAGGTCGAACTGCACGACGATGCGCGAGGAGCCGAGCGACGAGACCGAGGTCAGTTCGGTGACGCCGGCGATCTCGCCGAGCCGGCGCTCGAGCGGCGCGGCGACGGTCGCCGCCATGATGTTCGGGTCGGCGCCGGGTCGGCTCGCCGACACCGAGATGGTCGGCAATTCGACGCTCGGCAGGCTGGCGACGGGGAGAAACACGTAGGCGACGGCGCCGATCATGAACAGGCCGATCGCCATCAGCGTCGTGCCGATCGGTCGCCTGATGAAGGGCCAGGAGAAGTTCATTCACCTTCTCCGCTCGTCCCCGCGAAAGCGGGGACCCAGCGCTGAGGCGCGTCCAACGTTAGCCCAACTGGATTCCCGCTTGCGCGGGAATGAGCGGAAAATGTGGAGGCGACCCATCCCCTCACTCCGCGGGCAGCGCGCGCACCGCGCCGCGGCCGGTCAATCGCAAGCGCAGCCGTTCCATGTAGAGATAGACGACCGGCGTCGTGTAGAGCGTGAGCAACTGGCTGAGCAGCAGGCCGCCGATGATGGTGACGCCGAGCGGATTGCGCAGCTCCGAGCCTGTGCCGGATTCGAGCGCCAGCGGCAGCGCGCCGAACAGCGCGGCCAGCGTCGTCATCATGATGGGTCGGAAGCGCAGCAACGCCGCCTGCACGATCGATTCCTCAGGCGACATGCCCTGGTGGCGCTCCGCCTCGATGGCGAAGTCGATCATCAAAATGGCGTTCTTCTTGACGATGCCCATCAGGAGCACGATGCCGATCAGCGCGATCACCGAGAGGTCGTAGCCGAAGATCATCAGCGCGAGCAGCGCGCCGACGCCGGCCGACGGCAGCGTCGACAAGATCGTCAGCGGATGGATGAAGCTCTCATAGAGCACGCCCAGCACGATGTAGATGGTGATCGCGGCGGCGAGGATCAGCCACGGCTCGCCGGCGAGCGAGCGCGCGAACTCGGACGCGTCGCCGGAATAGCTGCCGGTGACCGAGCGCGGCATGCCGATCTCGGTCTGCGCCGCGCTGATCGCCTTGACCGCGTCCGACAACGCGTAACCGGGCGCGAGGTCGAAGCTGATCGTCACCGAGGGGAATTGCTCCTGGTGCGCGATGGCGAGCGGCGCGGTCGTTCGCACGAAGCTGGCAAAGGCCGCGAGCGGCACCTGGTTCGAGCCGGTCACGCTGTTCGGCGTCGCGGTCGTGTTGGTGTTGGTCGTGCCGGTCGACGTATTGCCGACCGTCGCCGTCGTGCCGGTCGATGTCGTCGATCCCGTCACGTAGATCTGCGACAGCGACGCCGGGTCCTGCTGATAGCGCGGCTGCGCCTCGAGCACGACGCGGTACTGGTTCGCCTGGCCGTAAATGGTCGAGACCTGCCGCTGGCCGAAGGCGTCGTAGAGCGTGTCGGTGACGCTCTGCATCGAGACGCCAAGGCGGCCGGCCTGCTCGCGATCGACGCGCACGTCGATGCGCGGCCCGCCCTCCTGCGCCTCCGAGGCGACTTCGCGGAACGCAGGATCGCCGCGCAGCGCCTGCGTGAGCTTGTCGCCCCACTGGATCACTTCGTTGCGGTCGGTCGACACCAAAGTGTACTGGTATTGGGCGCGGGAGGCGCGCGTCGAAATCTGGATGTCCTGCGTCGCCTGGAAATAGACATTTGCGCCGACGACGCGCGCGACGCTTTTGCGCAACCGAGCGATGATCTCCTCGACGCGCGCGGCGCGCTCGTCGCGCGGCTTGAGCATGATGGTCAGCCGGCCCGCATTGGGCGTGGCGTTGAGCGGGCTGACGCCGATCACCGAGACGACGCCGGTCACGTCCGGATCCTGCCGGATCGCGGCCTCGACCTCGGCCTGCTGCCGCTGCATCGCGGCGAATGAGACGTCGGTGCCGGTCTCGGTCACGGCCGTGATCAGCCCGGTGTCCTGCAAAGGCAGGAAGCCCTTCGGCATGAAGGCGTAGAGCAGGATCGTCATGGCCAGCGTGGCGAAGGTGACGATCAGGGTCTCGGGCTGGTGCCGCAGCACCCACAGCAGCGTGCGGTGATAGAACGCGACCGTGCCGTCCATCAGCCGCGCGAAGCCGCGTGGCTCGGCCTGCGCCTCGCGCTGACGCCGCGGCCGCAGCAGGCGGCTGCACATCATGGGCGTCAGCGTCAGCGACACGACCGCCGAAGCGACGACGGCGATGGTCAAGGTCAGCGCGAACTCGCGGAACATGCGGCCGACGAGGCCGGTCATGAACAGGAGCGGGATGAACACCGCGATGAGCGACAGGGTCAGCGAGATGACGGTGAAGCCGATCTCGCGCGCGCCGCGCAGCGCCGCTTCGAGCGGCGGCTCGCCGTCTTCGATGTGGCGGACAATGTTCTCGATCATCACGATCGCGTCGTCGACGACGAAGCCGGTGCCGATGGTCAGGGCCATCAGCGACAGGTTGTCGAGCGAGAAGCCGCAGAACCACATCACGCCGAAGGTGGCGATCAGCGACAATGGCAGCGCCACGCCGGCGATGATCGTGGCGCTGATCGTACGCAGGAAGACGAACACCACCATCACGACGAGAGCAACGCTGAGCGCCAGCGTGAACTGTACGTCGTGTACCGAGGCGCGGATTGTGCCGGTGCGGTCGTTGACGATGGTCAGCGTCGCGCCCGCGGGCAGCGACCGCCGCAGCCGCGGCAGTTCCGCCTGGATGCGCTGCACCGTCTCGATGACGTTGGCGCCGGGCTGGCGCTGGACGTCGAGGACGATCGCGGGCTCGCCTTTGTACCAGGCGCCGACCTTGGTGTTCTCCAGGCCATCGACCACGTCGGCAATGTCGGAGAGCAGCACCGGCGCGCCGCTGCGGTAGGCGACGATGATGCTCTTGTAGGCGTCGGCGCTGGCGATCTGGTCGTTGGCGGCGATGCTGTAGGATTGATGCGTGCCGTCGAGCGAGCCTTTGGCGCCGGCGACGTTGGCGCTGACGATGGCCGTGCGCAGATCCTCGAGCGCGATGCCGTAGGCGGCAAGCCGTCCGAGATCGGCCTGGATGCGGATCGCCGGCTTGATGCCGCCCTGTACCGAGACGTGGCCGACGCCGCTCACCTCGGAGAGGCGCGGCGCCATCACCGTGTCGGCGAGATCGCTGAGCGTGCGCTGGTCGATGGTCTTGGAGGTCAGCGCCACGGTGATGATCGGCGAGTCGGCCGGGTTCACCTTGGAATAGAGCGGCGGGTAGGGGAGGTTGCGCGGCAAGGTCGAGGCGGCGGCGTTGATCGCGGACTGAACGTCCTGCGCCGCCGCGTCGATGTCGCGGTTCAGGTCGAATTGCAGCGTGACCTGGCTGATGCCGAACGAGGACGACGACGTCATCGTCTGGAGCGACGGGATTTGTCCGAACGTCCGCTCGAGCGGGGCCGTCACCAGCGAGGCGATGGTGTCCGGGTTGGCGCCGGGAAGCTGCGTCGTCACCTGCACGGTCGGGAAATCGACCTGAGGCAGCGCGGACACCGGAAGCCACCAATATCCCAGCAAGCCGCCAAGCATCACCGCGATCCCGAGAAGCGACGTCGCGATCGGCCGGTGGATGAAGGGCGATGAGACACTCATTGCTGTGCGGCGGGCCTCGTGCCGTTGCCGCCCCTCTGCCGCCGTTCGCCGTTGCCGCCAGGATTGTTGCCACGCTGGCCGGCGGCGGGCTTCGCGCCATCGGGAGCCGTCGTCGCAGCCGGCGTGGCGCCGCCGATCGTCACCTGCGTACCATCGGTCAACCGCACGAAGCCGTTGGTGACGACCTTGTCGCCGGGCTTGATGCCGCTCGCAATGACCGTCTGGTTCTCGTCCTGGCGCTCGATCTTGATCGGCCGCATCGCCGCCTTGCTGTCGTCGCCGACGACGTAGACGAAGGTTCCGTTCGGCCCGCGCTGGACGGCGCCGGTGGGGATGATGGTGACGTTCTTGAGCGTGTCGACCAGCAGCCGGACGTTGACGAATTGACCCGGCCAAAGCTGCACACTGGCGTTCGGGAATTCAGCCTTGAGCTTCACGGTGCCCGTCGAGGAATCGACCTGGTTGTCGACGACGGTCAGCTTGCCGCTCTCGATCACCTTGCTGTTGTCCGAGCGCAGCGCGTCGGCGGCGAGCGGTCCCTTGGCGAAGGCGTCGTTGATCGTCTGGATGTCCTGCTGCGGAACGTTGAAGGTCACCGCGATCGGCTTGATCTGCGTGATGACGACGATGCCGGTCGAATCCGAGGCATGAACGATGTTGCCGACGTCGACCTGCCGAATGCCGGTGCGGCCGTCGAGCGGCGCGCGGATATCGGCGTAGCCGAGCGTCGCCTGCGCGCTCTCGATCGCCGCCTGATCGGATTGCGTCTGCGCGGTGTACTGCGCGACCAGCGCGCGCTGCGTGTCGGCCTGCTGGCGGTTGATGGCGTTGGTGGCGGCGAGCTGCTCGTAACGCGTCAGGTCGTTCTTGGCGTTGGCGAGCAGCGCCTCGTCCTGCGCTTTCTTGGCGACCGCTTGATCGTAAGTGGCCTTGAACGTCGTCGGATCGATCTGCGCGAGGATGTCGCCTTTCTTGACGTCCTGGCCTTCCTGGAAGTTCACGGCGATCAGCTTGCCGTCGATCTGCGGACGCACCGTCACGGTGTTGAGCGCCTTGGTCGTGCCGACCGCGTTCAGATAGACCGGCACGTCGGACGAAACGGCCGCGGTGGCGAGCACGGGCACCGGGCCGGACGCAGCGGAGCGCGCGCCGCGGCCACCGGTACGCTGCTGTTGGGCCTGCATGCCGAAAAACACGTAGCCGAGCGCCGCCGCGACGGCGCCGAGCACGATCAGGATCGTCAGCCCGCGCCGGAAGCGGCTACGCGGCTTCGCCTCGGCATGCGTCTTGGGGAGCTCACCGTGCATCCGCTGTATCCAGAGGCTTGGGCTTCCAGCCGCCCCCGAGCGCCTGGTAGAGGCTCACGACCGCCTGGAAATGGGCCAGCCGGGCCACGACCAGAGTGTCCTGAGCCGAATATAAAGTCTGCTGCGTCTGAAGGACCGTCACCAGATCGATCGTTCCCTCGCGCAACCGCTGCTCCGATATATCGAAGGCGCGCCGCGAGCTTTCAACCACCGCCCTCTGCAGCCGTTCCCTGAGAGCCGTCTGGCGGATGTTGCTGAGCGCCGTCTCGACGTCGGAGAAGCCGGAAATCACCGATTTGCGATAGTTCTGGAGCAGTTCGTCCTGCCGCCCGGTTTGCTGGTCCAGATTGCCGAGCAGCCGCCCGCCTTCGAAGATCGGCTGCGTCAGGCCGGCGGTCAGCGTGTAGAACGCCGATTCCGGCCGCAGCAGCGTCTTGAGGATGGCGCTCTGATAGCCTCCCTCGCCGGTCAGTGTGATCGACGGCAGGAACTGGGCGCGGGCATTGGAGACATTGGCGTTGGCCGCGGCGAGCTGAGCCTCCGCCTCGCGTATGTCAGGGCGCTGCGCCAAGAGCTCGGACGGCAAACCCGGCGTCACACGCGGAACGGCGAGCGCGTTGAGCGAGCCGCCGCGAATACGCACGCTTTCCGGAGAACGCGCCATCAGCACGGCCAACGCATTCTTGTACTGCGCGAGGGTCTGCTCGAGGGGCGGGATCGAGGCATTGATCGTGTCGACTACGCTCTGCTGCTGCGCCGTCTCGAGGGCCGAGGCGGTGCCGGCGGCCAGTCGTTGCGCGATAAGGTTCGCGACGCGCTTCGCGCTGACGAGGTTTTGCCGCGCAACGCGCAACCGGTCCTGCGCTGCTAGAACCTGGAAATAGGAATTCGCCGTCGTGACCACCGTCGTCAGCGCGACGACGTCGCGGTCGAAGCGGCTGGCGATTGCGGTCTCTTCCTGGGCGCGGAGCGCGAAGCGGTTCTTGCCCCAGAAGTCGATCTCGTAGCTCGCCGTCAGCGAGGCGCTGAGATTGTCGCGCTCGGAGCCGCCGAACGAGGTGCCGGTCGTGCTGCCGGTCGACTGCGACGCGCGCGAATGCGTGGCGTCGCCGTTGAGGCCGACCTGCGGCAGCAGCGCTGCGCCGGCGATGCGGGATTGCGCGTCGGCCTGCACGATGCGGGCCACCGCGGCGGCGATGTCGAGATTGGCGGCGTTGGCGTCGTCGACGATCGTGGTCAGCTCACGCGAGCGGAAGCCGCGCCACCAGTCGAGCGAAGGGGTCGCGGCGTCCGCGAGTGACGGCTTCTTCGGCCCGGCGCTGTAGACGGCGGGAATGTCGAGGCCCGGCTCCGGCGGCGTGCCGTTGATCCAGCAGCCCCCGAGCGGCACCGCGATGATGGCGGCTTGCAGCATGGTCCACACCGGGCGGGCGGGTCGTGCCGCCGCCAATGTCCTGCCCGCTCCAAAACGCATACCGACCCTACTCTCGACGACTGACGCGACCCCGGAAGCCTAGCCCGGACTACTTGTCCTTGCTTGCGGATTTTCGGCGGGGAGGCCAGTCGGCGAGGGCGTTACGCCCGCTATTCGACATCCTGGAAGCGGCGTTGGCGAAAATGCCTTGGAGCGTTTGATCGAAATTCTGCCGAGCCGTGCGGGTCTTGAGCATGGCCGCGCGCATGTCGTCGGCGCTGAACGGATCGCGCCGCAGCGCGGTGTGAATCTGTTCACGCGCTGTGAAGAACTGATGCTGGGCGTCCTCGAGGGCCTGCCGCCGCGCCGCGACCTCGCCGCGCAGGAGGTCGGCATCCGCCGCGGGCAAAGTCGTGGCAATGCGTTCGATGCGCACGAAAACGTCGCGATCCCAGGTCGGCGCAGCCGGGGCACGGATCGCCATCGCGACCGCGATGCCGACGAAAAAGAGGTTGAGCGCGAGCGAGGCAAGCAGCAGCCAGCGCGACGAGCCGCGGCTGAGCGCCGCCGGCGCGAACTGAGCAATGCTCATGGTCGTGCTCCGGTGATCGGTTCGGCCTCGAAGACCGCTGAGGTGATATCGCCACCGCTCGAGGCGACCGTCGTGACCCGCTCGAATGGCCGGTCGAGCCCGGAAATGCCGACCATGAAGCCGATCGCCGCGCAGCACGCGAGCGCGGCGACACGCGGCCAGGCCGGCGCGAATTCCCAGTCGAGCAACACGGCCGGCCAGCGCCACCAGGCGCGGTCCTGCCGCGGCAGGGGCGCGGCGAGTTTGGTCAGGACCCGCGCTGCGGCCGTCTCATCGTCCGGGGCGACTTTGGCGTAACGGGCCAACGCGGTGTCGAACTGCAACGCCGCTGCGTGAGCGGCGCGCGCCGTGTCGTCGGCGGCGATCAGGCTAAGCGCCGCCACCCGCAAGGCTGCTGGCCACTGCGCCGGATCGGCGCCGTGACTGTCGAGCAGGGTCTGTAAGTCGTCCAACGTCATCTCACTCACCTTCATCGATCACGCCGCTGAGCGCGCGGCGCAGGTTCTGCTTGCCGCGCACCAGCAAAGTCTCCACCGCCGAGACGGAGGTATCGAGCGCTTCCGCCACCTGCGCATTGCTCAT
>Ga0310810_10003441_pt1 | contig 17236 bp, 22 predicted proteins | sample NCmetagenome_FD_207641 | JGI IMG/M metagenome (GOLD analysis project Ga0310810, IMG submission 207641) | Soil microbial communities from experimental microcosm in Duke University, North Carolina, United States - NC | ecosystem: Engineered > Artificial ecosystem > Soil microcosm > Unclassified ... | reverse complement strand
AGATCGCCGCGTACGTTGCGCACCTGGAGCGCGACGTCATCCCCAGGGCGACCGGCGATTTCACGATCGGTGCGACGAACCTCGCTCGCCGCTATCAGGCGGAGGAGCTGATCGACACGCCACTCCCCACGATGGTCGCCATCGGCGAACGGGAGCTGGCCCGATCGCAGGCAGAGTTCCGTGCTGCCGCCGCCAAGCTCGACCCGAAGCGCGACCCGGTAACGGTCTGGCAGGGCGTGCGGAAGGACCACCCGAAGATGGGAGGGGTCGTCGCCGCGACCCAGGCGATCGTCGATTCGTTGGCGGCGTTCGTGGCGGCGCGCGGGATCGCCACGCTGCCGCCTAACGAACGCGTGATCGTTGCGCCGGCCCTGGCGTTCGACCTCGGGTTCGCGTCGATGCACGCGTCGCCTCCGCTCGAGAAGACGCCGGTGAAGAGCGTCTACTACATCACCGACGCGCAGCCCGGCCTTTCGCCGGCCGAGCAGGACGCGTGGCTCGAGCGGTATAACTACGCGTCGCTCACGAACACGTCGGCCCACGAGGCCATCCCCGGCCACTGGCTGCACTCGACGTACATGCGGCGCACGCCCGGCAAGGTGCGGCGCATCTGGATCGGGCTGAACCCATTTCCCCAACCATCGTCCGGACAGGACGGGTGGGCCCATTACGCCGAGCAGATGGTGCTCGACGAAGGGTACGGCAACGGGGATCCGAAGCTGCGCCTCGCGCAGCTGAGCGATGCGCTGACGCGCATCTGCCGGCTGCTGTCCGGCATCAAGCTGCACACGAAGCAATGGACGCTCGCGGACGCGCAGCGCTGCTTCGAGAAGGACGCGTACGTCGCCGCGCCGGCCGCGAAGCGCGAGGCCGAGCGCGGCGCCTACGACCCGACGTACGGCGGCTACTTCCTCGGGAAGCGCGCGATTCTCAAGCTCCGCGGGGATTACCAGAAGCGCATGGGAGCACAGTTCTCACTGCGCGACTTTCACGAGCGATTCATGACGAACGGCATTGCACCGATCTGGGCGCAGCGCCAGCTGCTGCTGCCGGGCGACACCAGCGCGGTGATCCAGTGACGCCCGCGCACCGGAAGCCAAAGACTGGTCGCGTGCGTGTCGGCGTTCTCGGCGCCGGCGCGTGGGCCGAGTTCGCGCACATCCCCGGCTACAAGCGCGACGCCCGCTGCGAGCTGGTGGCCATCGCCGACCCGGTCGTCGAGCGCGCGAAGGCGTTCGCCGAGAAGTTCGACATACCCGACGTGTACGACTCGCACGCCACGCTGATCGCGCGCGATGACATCGATCTCGTGGATGTCTGTACGCCGAGCACCACGCATTTCGAGCTGAGCTGGGCGGCGCTCGAGGCCGGGAAGCACGTGCTGTGCGAGAAACCGGTGGCTTATGACTATCGAGACACGCTGCGCGCCGCTGCCCTCGCGAAGCGGCAGGGCGTGAAGACGAAGCTCGGCTTCACGTTCCGGTACAGTCCCGCCATGCAGTACATGAAGGACCTCATCGACCAGGGATTCGTGGGCACACCCTTCATCTTCAACGGCTACGAGCAGAACTCACAGTGGCTGGACCCGCAGAACCCGCTGCGGCAGGTCGATCACGAGGCGGACCAATCGGTCATTCAGGTGTCGTCCCTCGAGGGGTACGGCGCGCCGATCATGGACCTCGGCCACCTGTTCATGGGCAGCCGCTTCAACCAGGTCGTCGGGACGATGAAGAATTTCATCCCCGAGCGGGTGGTCCGCGCGACCGGTCGCATGATGCGCATGAACATCGATGACGGCGACATCTTCATCGGCGAGTTCGCGAGCGGCGCGTTAGGCTCGGTCCAGACCAGCTTCGTGACCGTCGGCAACTACCCCGGGCTCGAAGCGCGCGTCTACGGGAGCAAGGGCGCGCTCATCTGCCGCCTCGTGGAGGAGAACGGGATCTGCGAGTCGCTCAAGGCGGCTACGGCCGATCAGGTGGAGTTCCGGGATATCGAGGTGCCCGAGCACTATTATCCGCCCGGCGGGAGCAAGCGCGAGTCGTGGCGATCGCTCTTTTACGCGAACCTCGTGCACTCCTTTCTCTCGGAGATCCTGAGCGATGGCGCGGAAAACGAGGGGAACTTCGAGGACGGCGCGCACGTGCAGGAGCTGATCAATGCCGTGGAGCTGTCCTTTCGCGAGCGGCGTTGGGTGTCGATTCCGCTGGAGGGCGAGCGCGGGGCGTGACGGCGATCGACGATTTCTTCACGCACTACTACGCCCGGCGTCCGGTGAACGCGACGTTCACCGGCGTGCACGCCTACGATGACTGTCTGCCCGACTGGTCGCCCGACGGGCTGGCGGCCATGGACGACGAGATGCGGTCGTTAGGCGAGGCACTCGCGCGCGAGTATCCGGCGCCACCGTCCGCGGCCGCTTTCCGGAACGGTCCGGATCTCCTGGACGCTGAGCTGGCGCGGGGCTTCCTCGAGATCCAACGTGCGGAGAACGCGAGTCTGCACGGGCCGAGCGGGAATCCTGCGCTCTGGACGGGCGAAGCCGTCTTCTCGATCATCTCGCTCATGATCCGCGACTTTGCGCCGCTGGAAGTCCGGGCGGATCACGCGGCGCGACGAGCGGAAGGTACTGGCGGCTTCCTCGGTCGACGTGTCGCCGCCCCGCTGCCGCGACGATGGGTCGACCGCGCCGCACGCGATTGCGAGGGCGCGGCTGTGCTGCTCGGGGACGGCGTCCGGCGGTGGACTGCCGCACTGGATTCGTCTGCGCCACGCGCCATCGACGTGCTGAACGCGGCAGCCGCAGCAAGCCGACACATGCAGGACTTCGCCGAGTGGCTGCGTTCACAGCCAGAGGCGCCCGAGTCGGCAATGTCCTGCGGCCCGGACCTGTTCGACCTGCTGCTGTCGCGGGGTCACTTCTGTCTGCGTTCCCGCGCCGACCTTCTTGCCGACGTGCGCGAGCGATTCGACGCCGCCCGCTCGGAGCTCGATGTCAGGGCCCGCTCGGTCGCCGGATCGTGGCACGACGCGCAAGCGCAGCTCGCGGCGGACCGCCCGTTGCCTGACGAGTATCTCGAGGCATTCGAGAGCACGTGGCGCGCATGCCACGAGTGTGCGAATGCGGCGAACGTCGTGAGCTGGCCCGAGTGGCCCATTCGCTACGTGCCCTTCCCCGAATGGACCGCCGGCGCGGCGCCCTACCTCTACTATCTCTACTACCGCTCCCCCGCCCCGTTCGACCCGTACACCACGTACGACTACGTGGTGCCGCCGTTGCCGGCCGATCCCGACGAGGCCGACAAGCATCTGCACGCCTGGAACCACAGCACCATCAAGCTGAATCACGTCGTGCATCACGGCGCGATCGGCCATCATGTCCAGAACTGGTTCGCGTACAACCAGCAGCGATCGCGCGTGGGGAAAGTGGCGGCCGTCGACTGCGCGAACCGGATCGGCATGTTCTGCGGCGGCACCATGGCCGAGGGGTGGGCGTGTTACGCAACCGATCTCATGGAGGAGCTCGGGTTCCTCACGCCGCTCGAGCGCGTGTCGCAGCAGCACACGCGTGTGCGCATGCTCGCGCGGGCCATCGTGGACATCGAGTTCCATCAGGGGACAATGTCATTCGCCGACGCGGTAGCGTTCTACGCCGAGCGCGTGGGTATGAGCGCTGAAGCCGCGCGGGCCGAGGTGGTCAAGAACTCGATGTTTCCGTGTACGGCGATCATGTACTGGTTAGGCACGCAGGGCATCCACGACTTGAGAGCAGAGATGGAGCATCGTGAGGGGTCGAGGTTCTCGCTGCGCCGGTTTCACGGTGAGCTGCTTGGTTACGGGTCGATTCCGGTCCCGCTCATGGCTCGCATGATGACCGAAGTCCCACAGCCAGGACGATGAGGATTCCTCCCTTCGTCGCTGCCGCTCCTCTGGGCAGGCCCTTCGCTCGGGACGACAACCGGTTCCGTGTTCCCGGTTCCCGCGTCGCGCGGCACTTCCTTCTCGCAGTCGCCGTCGCGGCGTGCGCACGCGACACGTCCCGCTCCGGCCCGTCCAACAAGCTGCTCATCGTCGGCTACGACCGCGAGCCCGACACCATGAACCGCTATGCGACGCACATCCTGGAAGACATCCAATCGTGCGTCGTGGAGGGCCTCGTCACGAACGACGAGAAGATGAACGCCGTCCCCGTGCTCGCTGCGGAGATTCCCACCATCCAGAACGGCGGCGTCCTCTTGCGCTCGAACGGCGGCATGGACGTCACCTGGAAGCTTCGGCCCGGCGTGAAGTGGCACGACGGCAAGCCGCACACGTCCGCGGACGTCAAGTTCACCGTCGATGCCATCAACAAGGGCGACTGGAAACCCGAGAGCACCGACGGCTTCGACCGTATCGCCTCGGTGGATACGCCGGACTCCCTCACGGCCGTCGTGCATTACAAGGAAGTGTACGCGCCCTACCAGATGCAGTTCTTCCGCGGCACGCTGCCCAAGCACCTGCTCGAGGGTCGCAACATCGACCAGGCGAGCGACTACAACCGCAACCCCATGGGCACCGGGCCGTATCGGCTCGTCGAATGGAAGACGGGCGAATACGTTCTGCTGGAGAAGGTCAAGGATTACTGGCGAGGCCCCGACTATCCGAAGATCGACCGCATTCTCTTTCGCTTTCTCCCGAACACGACCACGCGCGTCAACCAGCTCAAGGCCGGCGAAGTCCACCTCGTGGCGCTCGTGCCGTGGGACAAGGTGCGGGAGCTGCGCGCGCTGCCGTCGGTGCGACTCAACCAGGTTCTCGGCAACGGCTACGAGCACGTGACGCTGAACGAGAAGCACTTCCCGCCGTTCAAGGACGTGCGTGTCCGTCAGGCGCTTGCCCACGCGATCGACCGCGAGCTGGTCGTCCGGACCATCCTCGACAGCCTGGTCACGACGGTGGACGGGCCGATCCAGCCGCTGTCGTGGGCGTACGAGCCTAACGTCCAGCGGTACCCGTTCGACACCGCGACGGCGAATCGCCTGCTGGACGAAGCGGGCTGGAAGCGCGGGCCCGACGGGATGCGAGCGAAGGACGGCAAACCGCTCGCGTTCACGCTCATTACCCAGGCAGGCTTCGCGATCCGCGAGAATGTGGCCCAGGCACTCCAGCGTCAGTTCCGCGACGTGGGCGTGAACGCATCGGTCAAGCTCATCGACGGAACCACGATCAGCTCGGTGTGGTTCAGCGGCGACTTCGACGCGATGCTGCACTGGTGGCAGTCCGGCGCGGACCCGGAGATCACGCTGTTCTTCGCCAGCGACCGCACGCCGCCCGCGGGGCGAAACATCAACTACTTCGCGGACGACTCGCTCACGCGCGTGCTGTACGCGTCCGATCGCACGGTCGACCAGACGAAGCGCGCGGAGCTGCTTCGGGCAGCGCAGCGGCGCGTCGCGGAGCTCGTACCGGAGCTCGTGCTGTACAACACCGCGAAGGTCGATGCCGTGCCGGCGTCGCTGCGGAACTTCAAGGGCAACCCGACGAACGCCGGGCCGTTCTGGAACGTGCACGAGTGGGCGTTCGGCCCAACCCCTTGAAACCACCACCCAGTCACGCGCTTGTCCTTCGCCGCCAGACGCCTCGCGCAGGCCGTTCCGCTGCTGCTCATCATCTCGCTGCTCGTCTTCGGTCTGATCCACGCCGCCCCGGGCGGTCCGCTCAGCCTGTACCTCGACAACCCGAACGTTCGTCCCGAGGACATCGAGCGATTGAAGCGCGCGATGGGGCTCGACAAGCCGTTAGGCACCCAGTACGTGTCGTGGCTGGCGTCGTTCGTCCGGGGTGACTGGGGGTATAGCTACGCCGACGGCCGTCCCGTGACCGAACGGATGCTGGAGCGTGTGCCGGCCACGCTGCAGCTCGTCGGCATCTCCACCGTTCTGGCCGTCCTCGTCTCCGTTGCCGTCGGCGTCGGGGCGGCGTTACGCCGCGGCGTCGACCAGGCCGCCAGCATCGGCGCCGTTGCCGGCCTCTCGGTTCCCGTATTCTGGCTCGGCCTCGTGCTCCAGCTGCTGTTCAGCAACACGTTAGGCTGGCTGCCGTCGTCGGGGCGCGCATCGTTCGTCGGCGGGGGACTCGCGGACCGGCTCGCCCATCTCGTGCTGCCGGTAACGGTGCTCGCGCTCGCGCACGCCGCGGGCTGGTCGCGATACCTGCGCGGATCGGTTCGGCTCGCGCTCGCGCAGCCATTCGCCAAGGCCGCGCGCGCCCGTGGAGTGACCGAGACCCGAATCGTTCTGCGGCACGCCTTGCGGCACGCGCTGCTGCCGTTCGCGACCGTCGTGCTGCTCGACGCGTCGATCATGGCCTCCGGCGCCGTGGTCACGGAGAGCGTCTTCGCGTGGCCCGGCATTGGCAGCCTGTTCACCGAAGCGCTCGCCAAGCGGGACTACACGGTCCTCATGGCGTTCCTCATGTGCGCCTCCGTGGCTGTGGTGACGCTGAGCTTTCTGGCGGACGTGGCCGTGCACGCGCTCGATCCCCGCACACGGGACGCGTCGTGAGGTCGATGGCCACGCGAGTCCCGCGTCAGGCGATGGTCGCCGGCGCCATCCTCATCGCGCTCGTGGTGCTCGCCGCGCTGGCCCCGGTAATCTCGCCGTTCGCGTTCGACGCGCTCGACCTGGCGCACCGGCGCGCGCCACCTTCGATCTCGCACTGGTTCGGCACCGACGAGCTCGGACGCGACCTCCTGACCCGCGTGCTGTTCGGCGCGCGCGTCTCGCTGGCCGTCGGATTCGTGTCGGCTGCCGTGAGCGTGCTCCTCGGCGTCGCGATCGGCGCGACCGCGGGCTGGAGCGGTCGATGGATCGACGCGATCCTCATGCGGGTCACGGACGCAATGCTCGCCGTCCCGCGCCTGCCGCTGCTCATGATTGCGGCGGCGGTGCTCGCCCCTAACGTTGCGGTGCTGGTCCTGCTCGTCGGCGCCGCCGGGTGGATGGAGACGGCCCGGGTGGTCCGCGCCGAAGTGCAGTCGATCAAGGCGAACGACTTCGTGACCGCCGCGCGCGCGGTGGGCGCGGCATCCTCACGCGTCGTGATACGCCACGTACTGCCTGGCGTGCTGCCAACGGCCGCCGTCGCCACCACGCTCGCCGTGGGCCGAGGCATCCTGCTCGAGAGTGCGCTCAGCTTCTTCGGGGTGGGCGTGCAGCCACCGGCGGCGAGCTGGGGGAACATGCTGTACCAGGCGCAGACGACGATGACGTCGGAGCCGTGGCTGGGCATCTTCCCGGGCGCGCTCATCTTCCTCACGGTGTTGTGCTGTAACTCGCTCGCGACAGCACTCACCGAGTAGATCAAAGGGGTTTTCAAGCGGTTTCAAGGGGGTTTCAAGGGGTCAGAGCCCTTGAACCGCCGGGTTCAAGGGCTCTGACCCCTTGAAACCCCCTTGAAACTGCCTTGAAACTGCCTTGCAACGCCGGGTTGAGCTGCTACACTCGCGAGGCCGGGGGGACGACTCCGGCGAGACGCGCGTACACCACGAGCTGGCCGTAATGTTCGCCCCCGTGCTCGATGAACGACACCATGGTGCCGGCTTCGCCTTTCGTCGCACTGCCGTTCATTCCGGCGAGCTCCTTCGCGACGTCGTCGAACGTCGAACGCAAAACCTTGAGAAGCTTCGCTTTCGTTGCGTAGCTCGTCCGCGACAGCTCGTTCGCCTGCCCGTCGGCTTCCTCTCGACGCAGCGTCTTCTGCACGTAGCGATTCCAGAAGGCCACGTGGCGCAGCTGATCCGCGAACGACCGGATCTCGGGCACCGGGTGAGCATCGTATCGATCTTCCGGAAACTCCTCGGCGAGCTTCACGATCTTGTCGCCGATCTCTGACCATCGGGTCACCAGCACGTCGCGCATGACGTCAGCTCCAATCGGATAGGGTCGCGGCCCCAAGGGCCTTGCGCCTAACGCCATCGCGTCAGGCGCGCGCAACCTATCCGACGCGCGATCGCTGCGCTTTCGGATTCTTGCTTCGCGTCAATCCGCCCACGACGGCGCCGACAATCCCGCGCGAAGCGCGTGCACGTTGCCGCCGCGTCGCACGGCCGACGGGACGACGCCGAACCGTTTGCGGAACGCGGTGACGAAGTGACTCAGCGATCCGAACCCCACCTCGTAACACGTGAACGTCACCGCGGCGCCCGCGTCGAGCATCCTCGCGGCGTGACGGAGGCGCACGCCCGTGAGGTACCGGTGTGGCGGCACGCCGACGAATCGCTGAAAGGCCCGCGCGAAGTAGAACGTGCTGAGCCTCGCGGCCGACGCGAGGTGGCCGAGCGTGAGCGCCCGCGCGTAGTCGGTCTCGATTAGCTGCACCGCACGTTCGACGCGCCGCATGAGCGGAGTGAGCTGACTGTCCGTGCGTGCCGGCGCCGACGGCTTGTTGGCGGCGACCGACTCGAACAGCGCACCGGCGAGCAGCTCGAATCGCACCTCATCTCCGGTCACACACGACCGCAGGCGATGGCGCAAAAACTGCCGCCGCGCGGACATGCGAGCGAGCGGCGGCCGAAGCGGCGGCAGATCCGCGCGCATGAGGTCTTCGACCGCACGCTCGGAGTACGACACCGTGAGACAACGATCCGTCGGTACGTCGTCGACGTGTCGACAGCGGAATGCCATGCCGGGCCGGGTGACGAAAAGCGTGCCGGGACCGAGCGTCCATTGCTCGTCGTCGACATGGGCGTCGAACGATCCATTCTCCACGAAGCTGATCGACTCCTGCGCCGACACTTCGTGATCCGGATCGCAGTGCTCCACTCCGTCGGGGTGGTCGAACTCCACCAGCGCCACCGCGGGGGTCCTGAGCAAGACGGCAACCCGATTCATGCGTGGACGCTAAGCGCACGCGTCGGACGGATCAACGAGCAAGAAATCGAAACCCGCGCGGGAGGGTTGGCGGCCTCGCCATTGGCACTGGTAACGGACGATGCGGCCCCGTATGCTTGCCGGGTCGAGGCCCGACCCAATCGCTGCCGACCCTTTCGCGGAGCGTGGAAACCTATGCCACGTCCCTGGTTACGTGCCTGGATCATGGCCCTCGCGAGTGCCGGCACCGCGGCCTGCGCGCAGGCCAATCGACCGGCCGGCCTCAAGGCGGCGCACGTGGAACGTCTCTACTTTGGCCGGAACATCGGTGACACGGCGGTCGTGAGCGACTCGGCCTGGAACGGCTTCGTGCGAGCCGTGCTCACGCCCGCCTTTCCGGAAGGCGCAACCGTCTGGGACGCCGCCGGCCAGTGGCGCGCGCCTAACGGGCAGCTCGTCCGGGAACGCAGCTTCGTCGTCGAGCTGGTGCACCTCGTAACGCCCGATGTCGAGGCCCGTGTTCAGCGCGTCATGGCGGACTACAAGACCCGGTTCGCACAGCAATCGGTCCTGCGCCTGGTCACGAATGCGTGGGCGGGATTCTGATGCCGGACCTAACGATTCGCATCAAGAAGAACACGGACGGCACCGCCGCGTTGAGCTGTACCCGCGCCGACGGGACGGTGACCTGGCAGCGCCAGCAGGGCGCGCAGGGACTGTTCTTTCCGCGCCACGACCTCACGCACTACGCGGTCGAGACCGTGCTCGAATATCGCTCCGCCTTCTACGGTCTCATCGCCACCGGATGGGACATCTCGGACTTCGGCCCACCGTGGCCGCGCGGCCGAATTCCGGAGGAGGCCGGCGTGGCCGAGCTGATCGTCGGCTTTCTGGACGCCGAACGGGCGTCGCCAGCGCGGTGGTCCGCCTCGGACTTCAACGACAAGACGGCTCTCTACTACCGCGAGCACAACCTCAAAACGATCCCGCCGACGCTCACCGACGACGACCTCGCTCGCGTCCGCCAGCGACGCGCGGAGCTGTTCGCCCAATGGGACGCCGTGGCGCCCGGCAGCGCCATCGAGCTGCAGTTCCCGACACGTTAGGCTCGCATCATCGCATGACGACGACAGCACACCCCGACTACATCCGCGACCTCGAGACGAGCGTCGACGCCATGGCCGCCTGGCTCATCACCGTTCCCGACACGGCCGCGCGCTGGCGCCCGAAGCCACACGCATGGTCCCCGATCGAGATCATCGGACATCTCATCGACTCGGCGGCCAACAACCATACGCGTTTCGTCCGCGCGGCCGGCCAGGACGATCTCGTCTTCGCCGGATACGCGCAGGACGACTGGGTGCGCGCGCAGAATTACGCGGCGGCACCCTGGAGCGAGGTCATCACGCTGTGGCATTCTTACAACCGCCACATCGCGCGCGTGATGGCCGCCATTCCCGCGGCCGTCCGGTATCGGAAGCACGATCGACACAACCTGGACCAGCTCGCGTGGCAGCCCTACGCGGCCGAGGAACCCGCGACGCTCGACGATCTGATGCGCGACTACGTGCTGCACCTCGAGCATCACCTGGCCCAGGTCCGCGACCGGGTGCGCGACGCGACAACGACGGACTCCTCCGCGTGACCGGGCCCACCGACGGGAATCCGCTGCGACGAGACATCGAGAGGCTGGACATCGAGCTGCGCGTCACCGGTGACGACCTCGACCCCGAGCGCATCACGCGAATGCTCGGCGTTTCTCCAACGGTCGCGGCGCGCAGGGGTGAAGAGATCGACATTGGCGGAGTTCCGGTCGTGCAGCGGACAGGCGTATGGGCGTACGCGCTCCCTGCCTCGTCAGAATGGGAGCTCGGCGACGCGATCGATACCCTGTTGGAACGGCTGCCGCATGATCCCGCGCTGTGGGAATCGCTCGCGAGTTGGGCGAGCGTCGCGGTGATCTGCGGGCTCTTCATCCATGACGCCGATCGAGCGGCGGATCTCGCACCGGACACGCTCGCCCGGCTCGCCGAGCGCCGACTCGCGCTGAGCCTTCAGATTCGTGGCGGCCCCAGCGGAAGGTGAACAGCCCGTCCGCGAAGGCGGTGCCCGGTACAATACGGCCGATCGCGACCAGGGTCGGCCTAACGCGTCATTCCGTGAACTTCGACGACTGATGCACTTGAATGATGCGGACGGAGTCTGACCCCCAACGAAGCAAACCGGCGCAAAACATCTGTACCAAATTCCGTCCAATTCATACGCCTAACGTACCCTTGCAGAAAAAATGTCTGGACATGGAGCGGTACACGTCGCATTCTCCGGCGATCAAAGGATCGGCGACGCCGTCGCCGAGTGCACGGGCGAATTACGAGGGTCAGGTGCCATGGACAAAGTCCGGTGCGGGACGTGCGGGGGCGAGCACGACCTGAGCGAAATGGAGCCGAGCTACACTTACCCGGACGCGTATCTGGCCGTACCCCCCGAGGAGCGAAGTGCCCGCACCACGGTAGGCAGCGATGAGTGCCGCCTCCGCGACGACGTGACCTCCGACACGCGGTTCTTCCTTCGTGTGCTCCTCCCGATGCCCGTGCGCGGCGAGGCGGAGATTTGTGCCTGGGGCGTTTGGGCCGAGGTGAGCGAAGCAGCGTTCGCGCGCACCCGCGAGCTGTGGAACGATCCGGCACAGTATGACGAGCCGCCCTTCACGGCAACCCTCGCGAACACCCTTACCTGCTACTCGTCGACGCTTGGACTCCCGGGCGAGGTAATGCTGTCTGGACCCGCCACGATTCCAACGTTCACGCTCGCCGACGGGCTGGACCACCCGCTCGCGCGTGAACAGCGCGACGGAGTCCATCCCGAACGCGTCGTGGAGTGGCTGTTCGCGCATCTGCACTGAATGTCGGCCCAGCTCCGCAGGCTGTTCGCGCATCTCAAGTGGGCGGACGCCGCCGCGCGCGAGGCGCTGCGTGCGTCCGATCGCTCCGATGCACGGGCGCTGACCATCTACTCACACGTTCTCGGCGCCGAAGCCGTGTGGCTCGCGCGTCTCGCCGGCCGACCGTCAGACGTCGCTGTCTGGCCCGTCCTGACGCTGGAACAGGCCGCGGCGCTTGCCGCGCGAAACGCAGCCGAGCTGGAAGCGTTCGTGGCATCGCTCGGCCCTGATGATCTGGGTCGCGAGATCGACTACCGCACCAGCGATGGCCGTGCCTTCCGCAGCTCGATCGAAGACATCCTCCTCCACACGGCGCTCCACGGGTCGTATCATCGCGGTCAGATTGCGCTCCTGATCAGAGTTGGTGGCGGGGAACCTGCACCGACGGACTACATCGCATTCGCCCGCGGCGCACCGGCCGCGCGAACAGCTCCGCCAACTCCGATCGCCTGACTCGATGATCCGCAAGCTGAAGGACGGTCGCTATCGGCTGTACTCGAAGAAGAAGGACCCGAAGACCGGACGCCGCCGTAACCTTGGCACGTTCGCGTCACGCGGCGCCGCCGAGAAGCACGAGCGCGCCGTGCAATTCTTCAAGCGCGGCGGATAGCTCGCCCTGCCGCGGGTTCCTGCGTGACAGGTCTTGACCGCAGAGCCCGCGAAAGGCAGGGTAAACGGCGAATGGGAACCAACGGCGCCGCTCGCTACGTCAAAGTGTGGATACAACTCCTTCCGATCGATGAAGGAGGTCGGCGCACTCCCCTCGACCTCAGCTCCGAGTGGCCGGTCGCGTATCGCCCGCAGTTCCGCGTGCGAGGCGGACGAGGGCGGCTCATCGACGTGGAATTCGTCGCCGGGCCGTCGGAGCCCGTGACACCAGGTGCCGGAGCTCACGCGACCATCCGCCTCGCGAACCCCGGACGATTACAGTCCGAGCTCGTCGCCGGCGCGGAATTCGACGTACTCGAGGGCCCGCGCCTGATCGGGTATGGTCACGTCACGAGCCTGCAATGACTGATCCCACTATCGACATCGCACTCGGCAAACGAGAGCTGCTTCGGCACGCCGTGGCGACGCTGGCCTACCGCGGCGCCAAGGCGATCCGGAATGCTCCTCCGGAGCTCGCTGATTTTCGAATCGGCGACGCGACACGGAGCCCGCTGCAGATTCTCGCGCATCTCGGCGATGTCCTCGAGTGGGGCGTCTCGATGGCGGAAGGGAATCAGAAGTGGAACGTCGCGACGCCGGGATCCTGGGACGCAGAGTCGGCTCGCTTTTTCTCCGCGCTCGCTCGCCTGGACGAGTACCTCGCGACTGATCGGCCGCTTGGCTGCAAGCCGGAGAAGCTGTTGCAGGGGCCGGTCGCGGATGCCCTGACGCATGTGGGTCAAATCATGATGCTACGTCGGCTCGCGAGCGCGCCGGTTCGCTCGGAGAACTATGCGATCGCGGAGATCGTGCCCGGTCGCGTGACGGCCGAGCAGGCCGCGCCGAGGTTCGAGTTCGATTAACGTTGTCATCCCCAGCGTTAGCGAAGCGTTAGCGAGGGATGACACGACACAATGGCCATATGACTGCCCCCGCTCAAGCCATCCGTGAATACGAAGTGCGGGCGCGCTCGACCGACGTCTTTGGGCGAGTGCTCTGCAACGCACGCGATCACCACTTCATCATTGATGGCCCCATCCAGAACGGGTGTCCCGGCGAGGAGGTGACGCCACCCGAGGCATATCTCGCCGGCGTCGCAGCGTGCGGGGTGGAGCTGCTGCACGTGATCGCGAAGGCGGACGGCGTCCCACTCGGCCACGTCGCCGCGACGCTGAACGCGACCGTCGACCGCGCCAATCAGCCGCGCACCGACTTCACGATATTCAACAGTGTTCGCCTGTGGTTCGTGTTGTCCGGCACGGACGCCGCGCGCGCCGCGGCGCTGGTGGAGGGGTTCAGGCGCCGGTGACCCCTCTTCGGAACGATCGCGGTCGCGGTCGCCGACGTGAAGGTGGACTACACGGTCGAAGCCTAACGAGCTTCGCGTGACGACGAGTACGTCACTCCGCATTGCCCGGTACGCCGAAGGTGTCTACGCAGCCGTCGCGATCGTCCTGGCGTTCGGGCTGCAGTTCCCGCCGCGCGGGCCGTGGATCGTGCTGTTCGTACACTGGATCGGCACGGCGCTGCTGGCCGGAGCCGTCTGCCTGAGACTCGGGCGCCCGAACCGCCAGGTCTGGTACGTCGGCGCGCTGCTGAGCGCCTACGTGCTCGTCAACGCCGTGGTCGCCATCGCTCGACTCGTCGGGCCGGAGTCCGCGACGTTAGGCAGGCCCGGAGCACTGGCGCTCGCCGTTGGCGCCCTGCTCCTGGTGACGCAGATCGTCGTCGCGACGTGCCTGTACGAGGCACGAGAGCTTCGGACGATGGCGTCACCGCCGTCCGTCCGCCATCGCTGACCTGGCGGCCGCTCGATAGTGCGCCGATACACGGTCGCATTCCTCGGATTCGGAAACGTCGCGAGGGCCCTGGCACGCCTGATCGAATCGCGGCGCAGCGAGTTGGCCGTTCGGTATGGCGTCTCGTGCCAGGCCAGCGGCGTGGCGAGCCGATCGCTCGGATGGTGGGCCGACGCCGGCGGCCTGACCTTGTCGAGCCCTCACTCCGCCACCCGATGCTACGACATCGGTGATTGGCTGCTCACCGCGCGCCCCGACGTGGTGTTCGAGTCGATAGCGCTCGACGCTCATACCGGCCAGCCGGCGCTGGACTACCTCGCCGAGACGCTCCGCTCGGGCATCCACGCCGTGTCCGCCAACAAGGGACCGGTCGTGTACGGCTACCAGCGACTCAACGCGCTCGCCGATTCGCACGCCAAGCTGTATCGATTCGAGGCCGCCGTGATGGACGGCGCGCCCGTGTTCTCACTCGTCAGGCGGTGCATTCCGCTGGCGGGTATGCGCGGCGTGAGCGGGGTCTTCACGTCGACGGCGACCGTGGTGCTCGAGGCCGTGGAGCGTGGCGGTTCGATCGACGACGGCATCCGCGAAGCCCAGCGGCTCGGCATCGCCGAGTCGGATCCCACGTATGACGTGGATGGATGGGATTCCGTGGTGAAGTTGTGTGCCGTATCGAACGTCATCCTGGAGCGTGCGCTCCGGCCCGCGGATGTGCAGCGAACGGGAATCCGAGACCTCGACCCGGCGATCGTGCGCACCGCACATCGCGATGGGCGTCCGTATCGTTTGATCGGTCGCCTCACGGTCGACCACGATGCGGTCGTCGCGCGCGTGGTGCCCGAGCAGGTGCCGGCCGGAAGCCCGTTCGCGGTGTCAGGGTCAACACTCGTCACCCACTACGACGCGGCGGTTTTTCCGGGGGGACTGACGATGACGTCAGCTGGCCCCGATCTTACGACTACGGCCTATGGCATGTTCGCCGATTTCCTCGAGTGTATCGGCGCCACGTGACACACGAGTGGTACAGTCCATGGAAAAAGTCAGCCTCGCATCCAAGTTCGCCTCGTTCTCCGAGCACTGGTCGCCGAAGATCATTGGCGAGCTGAATGGCCAGCACGTGAAGGTCGTGAAGTTCGTGGGCGAGTTCGTGTGGCATCATCACGATCACGAAGATGAGATGTTCCTCGTGCACCGCGGGCGCTTCCGGATGGAGCTTCGGGACCGCGCGATAGAGCTCGAGGCGGGCGATTTTCTGATCGTTCCGCGCGGCGTCGAGCACCGCCCGGTCGCCGACGAGGAAGTGGAGGTTGTCCTGTTCGAGCCAGCCGGGACGTTGAATACGGGAAACGTGCAGGGTGAGCGCACCGTGGCGGACCCGGCGAGGATCTAGGCGAGGCGACCGGTGTGATGTGGTTCGTTAGGCAGCGGCCTGACTGACCGTCTGGCAAGCTCGAGCTTCTTGACTGACCGGGTTTCCACTGGAAGCGAGCCTGTACGCTGGCCTAAATTGGCCCGCAATGTCGCTGAGTCTCCTTGTCGGCACGGTCGCGCTCGCGCTCGTCGGCCCCGCCGACAGTCTGCGCGCCGTGGCCAAGCCGTCTGTCGTCCCCCCACGCGCCACGAACGGAGCGCCTGTCGACTCCGTCGTCACAGCCCGGGTGCCGCTCGATCGTGTCCTCGCCGACAGCATTGTCGTCGAGAAATCACACCATCGTCTGTCGCTCTATCATCACGGTACCCTCCTGCGCAGCTATCTGGTCGCGCTGGGGGAACACCGGACGCCCGAAGGTCTCTTTCGCATCGAGGCGCGGAATGCGGCCAGCCTCTACCACCGGTCGCTCAAGATCTCGTATCCTGATGCCGCGCACAGGGCGCGAGCCCGCTCGCTCGGCCTTTCGCCCGGTGGGGATATCATGATTCATGGTCTGCCGGCTCGACAGGCGTGGGTCGGCGCCGCGCACCGCGACTTCGACTGGACCGAGGGATGCATCGCCGTCACCAACGAGGAAATCGAAGAGATCTGGAGCGTCGTACCCGTCGGCACTCCGATTCTGATCAAGCCATAGCCCGGCGGCCCGAGGCGCCGCGCGCGTGAATGCCCAACTGATCGAGTCCGATGACGAGCATCACTGGGTGCTTCTCGATCATCGCGTCACACAGCTCGTGATCGATCGGTCTTCGATACGCATTCAGACGTGGTCGCTCGACGGCTCGGCCGACGTTCGTCTTGCTGGGCCGTTCGTCGCACATCTGGCCAGCGGCGCCGCCCGACACATCGACCCGGCGGATACCGAGCGCCTGGCGCCGTGTCTCGCGCTCGTGGGACTCGGCGTTCGGAGTGTGACGGTCACGCGTACCGGAACGCTGACCCTCGCGTTCAGCGACGGCACGTCGATCTCTGCGCCTCCCGACCCGCGCCGTCAGGCATGGGACGTCCAGGGAGGCGGGATCCTCGAAGGAATGGCGTACGCGGGCCAGCCGGGGGTCGAGCTTTGGTAGACTGCCGGGCGACGGGCGACGGGAATCAAGGGCGGTGCGGTGATCTGGCTGGCTGTCAACGGCGCGGCAAGGTCGCCGTCGATCGCGGCTTTCCCAGGGCGTGCGTCAACATCAGTAGCATCCGACCTGATATCCTCGGCCCGCTTCAGGAGCGGCGCCACTCGGGCGGGAGTCGCGTAGCCGAGGAGCTGCGCGATCTCGAGCAGTGTGACGAGCTCGGAGACCGACCCGCGCGCGATCGAGACGTGGTGCGCGTACTCTCCTTCCGATATAGCCGACCGTTGCCCGCGGCGATGTTCGCCGGGACGGACGACGCCGCGCGGCGGATCTGATCTGTCAGGCCGTAGAGCTTGGGCCGCGGGAACTCGCGTGTGAGCGCGTACACGTCGACCACGAGGCCCACGCCGACGCTTCCACACGTCGAGGTCGCGGTAGTTCAGTAGCTTGGGCAGTGGGCTGGCGGCGGAGTGGCGGACAACCGGTCGCTCCCCTAACCTGTG
>Ga0310810_10003440_pt1 | contig 17237 bp, 11 predicted proteins | sample NCmetagenome_FD_207641 | JGI IMG/M metagenome (GOLD analysis project Ga0310810, IMG submission 207641) | Soil microbial communities from experimental microcosm in Duke University, North Carolina, United States - NC | ecosystem: Engineered > Artificial ecosystem > Soil microcosm > Unclassified ... | reverse complement strand
TGCAGCTCGCCGCGCGCGAGCGCCGGCTTGAGCATGTTGCCGGCGTCGATCGCGCCCTCGGCCTTGCCGGCGCCGACCATGGTGTGCAGCTCGTCGATGAAGACGATGGTGTTGCCTTCGTCGCGCGCGAGCTCCTTGAGGACGCTTTTCAACCTTTCTTCGAATTCACCCCGATACTTGGCGCCGGCCAGCAGGGCCGCCATGTCGAGATTGAGCAGGCGCTTGTTCTTCAGCGTCTCCGGCACTTCGCCGTTGACGATGCGCTGCGCGAGGCCCTCGACGATCGCCGTCTTGCCCACGCCCGGCTCGCCGATCAGCACCGGGTTGTTCTTGGTGCGCCGCTGCAGGATCTGGATGCAGCGCCGGATCTCGTCGTCGCGGCCGATGACCGGGTCCAGCTTGCCGGAGCGGGCTCGCTCCGTCAGGTCGAGCGTGTATTTCGCGAGCGCCTGGCGCTGGGATTCATCTGCTTGGGAAGAAACGTTCTCCCCACCCCTGATTTCCTCGATGGCTTTCTCGAGGGCGCCCTTCGCCACGCCGAGGTGCTTCACCGCGGCGAGCAGGAAGAGCTCGGAAGCGATGTACTGGTCGCCGCGCTTCTGCGCTTCCTTGTCGGCGACGTTGAGGAGCTGGGTGAGCTCGCGCGAGAGATGTACCTCGCCCGGCGTGCCTTCGACCTTCGGCAGGCGCGAGACCTCGTCGGCGAGCTTTTTCTTAAGGGCATTCGGATTGCCCCCGGCCTTGGCGACCAGCCCGGCGACCCCGGGGTCCTCGAGCAGCGCCAGCAGCAGGTGCTGGGGCTCGATGTACTGGTTGTCGTTGCCGAGCGCGGCGCTCTGCGCCTCGGCGAGCGCCTCCTGCAGCTTGGTCGTGAACTTGTCGAATCGCATGGCCTTGATTCCAGTGGGTCTCTAGTCGTTTACCTCCTGCCAGATAGGGTCATTTTGCGCAAAATCAACCGGGTCAGACGATGACGATGTCGCTCGTGGCGTCGCCGGTGATGCTGAGTGCGACGCCCACGTGCACGATCAGCTGCAGTGCACCGGCGCCGCTACCGTCGGCGTCGTAATAGAGGTCCCCGGTGTTGAGATCGAATTTGAGGAACGTCTGGTCAGTCCCCGAGACGGCACTCACCCCCGCCGCCTGCTCGACGCTCGCCGTCCCCACCGGGCCGGCGGCCGGGAAGGGGCTCAGGAACTGGTAGGCCAGCTCGATCTTGTCGGCACCGCTCTGGAAATCGAGGAGGGTCGGCACGTTGATGCCGTCCGCAGCGCCCTGGAAGAGAAACACATCATTGTCAGTACCGCCGAAGAGCTGGTCGCTGCCGGAAGAGGCCACGAGCGTGTCCTGGCCCGCATCGCCAAAGATCGCGTCGTCACCAGCCGCGCCGTCGAGAACGTTCCCCAAGACGTCGCCAAAGATGAAGTCGTTGCCTGCCGATCCGATCACATTCTCGATCTGGGTGAGGACGTCGTTGCCTTGACCGCTCGCAGTCCCGCCGAACAGGTCGACCACGACCGGCGCGCTGCCGTCGAACCGGGCGGTGTCGCTACCGCCGCCGCCGTTCAGAACGTCGTCGCCCGAGGATCCCAGCAGGGTGTCGTCGCCCGATCCGCCGAGCACCGTGTCGTTGCCCGCCCCGCCGTCGAGGACGTTGGCGCCGCCGTCGCCGGTGATGCTGTCGTTGCCCGCCGAGCCGATGACGTTTTCGATCTGGGCGAGACTGTCGTTGCCCTCGCCGGCAGCGGTTCCCGCCGAAAGGTCGACGATCACCCGCACGGCGCTGCCGCTGAAGTCCGCGGTGTCAGTGCCGGCGCCGCCGTCCACGCTATCGTCGCCCGCGCCGCCGCTGAGGGTGTCGCGGCCGGCGCCGCCGTCGAGCGAGTCGTTGCCCGAGCCCCCGGAGAGAACATTGGCGCGATCGCTGCCGGTGATCTGGTCGTCGAAGTTGCCGCCGGACACGTTCTCGAAGCCGGACAGGGCGTCGGTGCCGTCGCCATCGGCCGTGCCTAGCGCGAGATTGACCGTCACCGCATCGAGGGCATTGCCGAAGTCGACGAGGTCCTGCCCCGGGCCGCCGATCAACGTGTCGTCGCCGGGGCCGCCGGCGAGGGTGTCGTTCCCCGATCCGCCGTCAAGGCGGTTGGCAGCGCCATCGCCGGTGATGAGGTCGTCGCCGAGCGTACCGATGACGTTTTGAAAGTTACCGACGCTGTCGAGGTCGACGCCGTTCGTGGCGCTCGACGCAGTCAGATCCACGTGCTCGGCCAGACTTTCGCCACTGAAATCCACGGTATTGTTGCCCGCTCCGCCGTCGAGCACGTCGTTGCCGGCGCCGCCGGAAAGCGTGTCATTGCCGGCGCCGCCGCGAAGGATGTTGTTCCCGCCATCGCCGGTGAGCGAGTCGTCGCCGGCAGATCCGAACACGTAGTCGACGTCCAGGGTGAAAAGGAAGCTGCCGTTCACCGCGCGGGTGGCGAGGTTCAGCGTCACCGGCGGAGCGCCGTCGAAGATGAGCTGGTCGAAGCCGTTCCCGCCGCTCACGTTGTTCCCGGGCGTGCCATCGGCAAAGAAGATGTCGTTGCCGTCATTGCCGACGAAATTGTCGCCGCTGCCGCCGTACAGGATGTCGTCGCCGCCGCCGCCGATCAGCTGGTCGCTCCCGGCACCGCCGTAGAGCACGTCGTTGCCGAAGCCGCCGTCGAGGATGTCGTTGCCGCCGACGCCGTCGAGCGTGTCGTTGCCGGTCCCGCCGGTGAGCGAATTGGCACCGTCGTCGCCGATGATCCAGTTGCTGCCGAAGTTGCTGCCGCGAACGTTCTCGATACCCAGCAGCACGTCGTTGCCGTCGCCGATCGCCGTACCGGCGCCAAGATCGACAGTGACGCCAGCGAAGCTGGACTGATAGTCCGCAATGTCGCCGCCCGCGCCACCCATCAGCGTATCGTCGCCAGCCCCTCCCGAGAGCGTGTCGTTACCCGATCCGCCGTCGAGCCGGTTCGCGCCGGCATCGCCGACGATGACGTCGTCTCCCTGCGTACCGATCACGTTCTGGATGTTGACCAGGCTGAATGTGCCGCCCGCACCGGAAGCGAAACCGAAGGTCCCCAGCTGGGCGACCATGCTGGCGGACTCGCGGCTGAGATCCGCGGTATTGATTCCCGCTCCGCCGTCCAGCGTGTCCGCGCCGCCCAGACCTTGCAGGGTATCGTTGCCGTCGCCGCCGAGCAGGTTGTTGTCGCCGAAATTTCCGGCCAGCAGATCGGCGCCAGTTCCGCCGCGAATCTCCTCGATGCTGGTGAACTGCACGGAAGCGCCGTTCAAGGTGTTGGCCAACAGGTCGATGGACACGGGCGCCGACCCGTCGAAAGCCACGGCGTTCCAGCCACTGCCGCCGTCCAACGTATCATTGCCCGCGCTGGCGACCAGCGTATCGTTGCCGGCGCCGCCGGACACCGAATCGTTGCCGGCGCCGCCGTCCAGGCGGTTCGCGGAGCCGTCGCCGGAGATGCTGTCGTCGAACGCGCTGCCGATCACGTTTTCCACGCTGACGAAGCCGGCTGAAGCGAGCACGATCGAGGCACCGCCAGCGCTTCGGCTGTAGTCGGCCGTATCGATGCCGGCGCCCCCGTCCAGCGTGTCGTTGCCGCCGCCGCCGTCGAGGGTGTCGTTGCCGGCGCCGCCGTGCAGGAAGTTGTCAGCCGTGTCGCCGGTGATCACGTCCGCGTTCGCGCTGCCGGTGACATTCGCAACCTCGGCAAGGATGTCGTTTCCCTGGCCGCTTGCTGTCCCCGAGAGCAGATTGACGGTCACGGGCCCGCCGATGCTGAAGTCGGCCTCGCCGCCGATCAGCGTGTCGTCTCCAAGCCCGCCGCGCAGCAGCGTGCTCGCCGCCGAGGCGATCAGCATGTCGTTGCCGACGAGTCCGGTAAGCAGAATGGTGTCGCTGCCGCCGGCCAGCACGTCACCGAAGTTGCTGCCGATCGCGTTCTCGATGCCGGTCAGGGAATCGTTGCCCTGGCCGCTCGCCGTGCCCACGGCGAGGTCCACCGTCACCGGATTGAGGCTCGAAGAGAAATCGGCCGCGTCGACGCCGTCTCCGCCGACGAGCGTGTCGTCGCCGAGGCCGCCGCGCAGCGTGTCGTTGCCCGCGCCGCCGTCCAGCCGATTGGCGGCCGCGTCGCCGGTGAGCAGGTCGCCGAAGCCGCTGCCGATCACGTTCTGAATGTTCGTCAGGGAATCAGTGCCGGGGCCGCTCGCCGTGCCGGAGAGCAGGTTCACCGTAACGGCCGATCCTTCCGCGCCGAAATCTGCGGTGTTGATGCCGCCCGCGCCATCGAGCGAGTCGTTGCCCGTGCCGCCGGCGAGCGTGTCATTGCCAGCACCACCGAAGAGACTGTCGTTGCCACCGCCGCCGTCCAGCCGCATGCCAGAGTCGCTGGCGATCAGGAAGTCGCCGAAGGCGCCGCCGATAAGCACCTCGATGTTGCTGATGTTCGGCGCGGATGCGATGTTGAAGAAAGCAGCGAAGCCTTGGGCGCTGAAATCGAGCGCGTCCGTCCCATCACCGCCATCGATGGTGTCGGAGAAAGCATTGATGCCTGAAAAAGAGTCGTTGCCGGCGCCGCCGTTCAGCGAGTTCTCGCCGAGGCCGTTGCCGACGATCACGTCGTTCCCGGAGCTGCCCAGGACGCTGCTGATGTCGGTCAGCACGTCGTTGCCTTGCCCCGTGGCCGTGCCCAGCGCGAGGTTCACCACCACGGCGCCGCCACTGCTGAAGTCCGCCACTGAGGCGCCGAAACCCGAAGCCCCGATCAGCGTGTCGTTGCCCGCTCCGCCGTTCAGGACTGCGAACGAGCCCGCGCTGCCGTCGAGTTGATCGTTTCCGCTGCCGCCGTTGAGCGTATCGGCGCTGAACAGGCCCGCGGTGAGAGTGTCGTCTCCCGCGAGCCCCGTAAACACGCCGCTGCTGCCGTTGCGGCCCGTGATCGAGTCGTTGAAGTTGGTACCGATGACGCTCTCGACGCCGGTCAGCGAGTCGTTTCCTTGGCCGGTCGCCGTCCCGAGCGCAAGGTTGACCGTCACAGCGCCGAGAAAATTGAAATCGAACTCCGCGGTGTCGATGCCCGCGCCGCCGACCAGCGTGTCGTTGCCGAGGTCCCCCCACAATGTGTCGTTGCCGGCGCCGCCGTCGAGGCGGTTGGCGCCCGTGTCTCCGCCGATGAAATCGCCGAACGCGGTACCTATCGCGTTCTGAATATTGCTGAGGCTGTCGAAGTCGCCCCCGACCTGGCCGCTCGACGCACCGAGGACGATGAGCGCGGCCGAAACTTCGCCGGTGTAGTCGACCGTGTTGACGCCGGCCCCGCCGTCGAGGAAATCCGAGCCGGCGCCGCCTGCCAGCGTGTCGTTCCCGGCCCCGCCGTCGAGGAAATTGACGCCTGAGTCGCCGGTGATCGAGTCGGCGAACGGCGTGCCGGTAACGTTCTCGATGCCGGAGATGGAGTCGTTGCCCTCGCCGCTGGCCGTCCCGGCGGCGAGGTTGACCACTACCGGCCCGGTGCCGAGGAACGTCACGAGGTCCGTACCGTCGCCGCCGATCAGCGTGTCGTTGCCGAGCCCGCCGGTCAGCGTGTCGTCGCCGAAGAACCCATCGAGCCGTGCGCCGGCGTTTCCGCCGGTGATCGAGTCGAAGAAAACGGTGCCGATGACGTTCTCGATGCTGATCAGCGTGTCGGTGTCGCCGCCCCTGGTCGCCACGCCCGTCGAAAGATTGATCACCGCCGGCCCGTTCAGCGCCTCGAAATCCGCAGTGTCGCTGCCGCTGCCGCCGTCCAGGCGGTCGCTGCCGGCATCGCCCGCCAGGGTGTCGTTGCCTGCGCCGCCGCGAAGGTCGTCGTTTCCGGTACCGCCGGAGAGCGAGTCCGCACCGCCGCGCGCGTCCAGGAGATCGTTGCCGGCCCCGCCGTCCAGCGTGTCGCCAAAGGCGGACCCCGTGAGGATGTTGACTCCCGCGTTGCCATAGACCGCCACGCCGACGCTCGCGGTGGCGGCATTCACGTTGAGCGCAGTGGTGCCGCTCGAATCGCCGCCGGCGTCGCTGATGCGGACAGCTTCGACGCCGATCAACCCGCCCGCGGCGATCGCCAGCGTGTCCCCCGCGGTCGTCGAGACGAAGCGCAGCTGGTCCGAGCCGCTCCCGCCATCGACCGTGTCCCGGGAGCCCTGCGCGCCGGAAACGACGAGCACGACGTCGTCGCCCGCGCCGCCCGATATCGCGTCGGCTCCGCGCGTGCCGACGAGCGTGTTCGCGCCCGCGTTGCCCTGGATCGCCAGAGGACCGGCGAGCGCGCGCGCGTCGATGCCGGCGTCGGCGGAGCCGCCGATCGTCACGGCTTCGATGCCCTGCGTCGCCGTGCCGCCGGCGAGAACCAGGGTTTCCGCGCTCAGCGCATCGAAGCGGATCGTGTCCCTGCCGGCATCGCCGGAGACGATTTCCCCGGCTGCGTAGTCCGCCGCATGGGCATACACGAATGTGTCGTTACCGAGGCCGCCGCGCAGGACGTCCGCGCCGGCGCCTCCCTCCAGCGTGTCGTTGCCGGCTCCGGCGGTCAGCGCGTTGGCGGCGGAATTGCCGGCGAGCCAGACCGCCGTCGTAGCGGTAAAGGCGCTGGCGTTGATGCCGTACGCCTGCGTTCCGGTGAGCTCGAAGCGTTCGATACCGATGGCCCCGGCAGGCTTGAGGGTGAACGTGTTCGCCGTCGCTGTCGGCGCGACCGTCGGCGAGAAGCGGACGACGTCGAAGCCTGCGCCGCCGTTGTAGCTGTCGCCGGTCGATTCGGCGACGCTAGCGACAATGAACAGGTCGTTGCCCGCGCCGCCGCTCATGCGGTCGCCGCCCAGGCCGCCGGTCAGCGTGTCGTTGCCGGCGCCTGCGGTGATGGCGTTGCCACCGGCGTTGCCGGTGATGCTGTAGCTGTCGGTCCGTGCCGCGGCGATCGTCACGCCGATCGCCGAGGTCGCGGTGGCGCCCGCGAGATTGACGGCCTCGATACCGGTGGTGCTCGCGCCCATCAGGAACACGCCGCTCGGCAGCCGCAGCTCCAGCACGTCGATCGCGCCGTCGTCGCCCGAGTCGGAGATCGAATCGCCGGCGACGACGTCGGTCGCCTTCGTCACTACGTAAGTGTCGGCGCCCTCTTCGCCGTCCAGATTGTCGATTCCCGCGCCGCCGTCGAGGCGGTCGTCGCCGTCGCCGCCGAGCAGCACGTCGTTGCCCGCGCCGCCTTCCAGCGAGTCGTTCGCCGACCCTCCCATGAGCACGTTGTCGCCGGCGTTGCCCACCATGGCGATCGCCGTGGCAAGCGAGGATGCGTTGACGTCGAGCGCCGCGCTCCCGGTCGTAACTGCCGCGCCTGTGGTGCCGGTGCCGAGCACCACCCGCTCGACGTCGGTTCCCGCTCCGAGGATCAGCGTGTCACCGTCCGGCGCGGTCGAGGCGAAGCGGAGCTCGTCGATGCCCGCGCCGCCGGTGATGACGTCGCCGGCGAATTCCGCCGCCGAGGCGACGACGAACACGTCGTTGCCCGCGCCGCCGACCAGGGCATCGGCGCCCAGCCCGCCGATCAGCGTGTCGCCGTTGCTCGTGCCGGTAAGCGCATTGTCCCCGGCATTGCCGACGAGCAGCAGCCCGTTCGCAGCGTAGTCCGAAGCGTCGATGGAGAGCGCCACCGTGCCGCTGGTCACCGCCGTCGCGCCGCTGCCGGTGCCGAGCACCACGGACTCGATGCCGGCCAGGCTCGAGAAAGCGCCCAGGTCGAGCGTGAACGGCGTGGCGTTGTCGAAGCGGATCTCGTCGAAGCCGGCGAGTCCGTTGATCGCCCCGCCGATGCCCGCCGAGCTCGGGATGATGATCAGGTCGTTGCCGGTGGTGGTCGCGCCGGCGCCAACCGTCGCCACGTCGGCGACAGTGCTCTTGATGATGATCGACATGCTTCTCCCCTGTGATGTGCTGCTCGCGGCCCCCCCGGGCCGGGTGATCGATCGATTAGGCACTAAACACTTAGCTAAAGCCTGACGCAGCCGAAAGGTCGTTGGCGCCGGTCAATGCGTAGCCCGCCGAAAGCTTCCGCCGCACAGCGTAAAACGCTTGCGATTTCACGGGCTTGGCAGGGGCTGCAGGCAGCGCGCCGCGCCTGCTGCCGGCATTCCCACGTTCGATATCCGAGCGAAAATGCGCCCATGGAACGCCGCGCCCGCTTTCACATCGCCTACGTCGTCTTCGCCGTCGTGGCCATGCTGCTGATACAGGAGGCCTGGCAGCGCGCGCAGACGGTCGAGGTGGTGCCCTACAGCGAGTTCGAGAGACTGCTCAAGGACAAGAAGATCGAGGAGGTGGTGATCTCCGACCAGCGTATCACCGGGAAATTCACCGCCAAGGAAGGCGGCAAGACGGTGGCAGTGGCGAACCTCGTGCCGCCCGAGCTGGCGGACCGGCTCGACAAGTACGGGGTGAAGTACACGCGCGTCTACGAGAGCACGCTGCTGCGCGACATCCTCGCGTGGGTCGTGCCGGCGCTCGTCTTCTTCGGCGTCTGGTACCTGCTCGCGCGGCGCATGAGCCAGGGACTGGGCGGCATGGGCGGCGGCTTCATGAGCATCGGCAAGAGCCGCGCCAAGGTCTACGTCGAGAACAAGACCGGCGTCACCTTCGCCGACGTCGCGGGCGTGGACGAGGCGAAGGCCGAGCTGCAGGAGGTGGTCGAGTTCCTGAAGAACCCGAAGAAGTACGGCCGCCTCGGCGCGCGCATTCCGAAGGGCGTGCTGCTCGTCGGGCCGCCGGGCACCGGCAAGACGCTGCTCGCACGCGCGGTCGCCGGCGAGGCCGGCGTGGCGTTCTTCTCCATCTCCGGCTCGGAGTTCGTCGAGATGTTCGTCGGCGTCGGCGCGGCGAGGGTCAGGGACCTGTTCGAGCAGGCACGCGGCAAGGCGCCGGCGATCATCTTCATCGACGAGCTGGACGCGCTCGGCCGCGCGCGCGGCGCCGGGCCGCTCGGCGGCCACGACGAGAAGGAGCAGACGCTGAACCAGCTGCTGGTGGAGCTCGACGGCTTCGATCCGTCGACCGGCCTGGTGCTGCTCGCCGCGACCAACCGGCCGGAGATCCTCGACCCGGCGCTGCTGCGCGCCGGGCGCTTCGACCGCCAGGTGCTGGTCGACCGGCCGGACAAGGTGGGCCGGCTGCAGATCTTGCGCGTCCACATCAAGAAGATCCAGCTCGCCTCGGACGTCGACCTCGAGCAGATCGCCGCGCTCACCCCGGGCTTCACCGGCGCGGACCTCGCCAACCTGGTGAACGAGGCGGCGCTCCTCGCCACGCGGCGCGGCGGCGAATCGGTGACCCTCGAGGACTTCAACCAGGCGATCGAGCGCATCATCGCCGGCCTGGAGAAGAAGAACCGCGTGCTCAACCCGCGCGAGCGCCGCGTCATCGCGCACCACGAGATGGGCCACGCCATGGTGGCGATGGCGCTGCCCGGGAGCGACCCGGTGCACAAGATCTCGATCATCCCGCGCGGGGTCGGCGCGCTCGGCTACACCATCCAGCGCCCGACCGAGGACCGCTTCCTGATGACGCGCGAGGAACTGGAGAACAAGATGGCGGTGCTGCTCGGCGGGCGCGCCGCCGAGGACGTGGTGTTCGGCCATACCTCGACCGGCGCGGCGGACGACCTCGCCAAGGTGACCGACATCGCGCGCAGCATGGCGATGCGCTATGCCATGGTCGGCGCGCTCGGCCACGTTTCCTACGAGGAGGACCGGCCGCCCTTCCTCGGCGGGCCGCTGCCGCAGGGCCACCGCGAGTACAGCGAGGCTACGGCGCGCGAGATCGACGTCGCCGTGCGCGACATCGTCGAAAGCGTGTACCAGAAGGCGCGCGCCATCCTCACGCGCGAGAAGGCGACGCTCGAGCGCTGGGCGGCGCGCCTGCTCGAGAAGGAAACGCTCGGCGACGCCGATCTCGTCGAGCTGAAGCGGTCGCTGTCGTCGGCGTGACGCGCGCTTGACGCTGCGCTACCAACTGCGCGCGTTCGGCGAGGCGCTCGGCGGCGCTGGCGCGGCCACGCTGATGCTCGCGCTCTTCGTGGCGTGGCTGCTGCCCGGGCTCTTCGGCCACGACCCCTGGAAGCCCGACGAGGCCTACACCTTCGGCCTCGTCTACCACATCCTCGAGCGCGGCGACTGGCTGGTGCCGACGCTCGCCGGCGAGCCGTTCATGGAAAAGCCGCCGCTCTTCTACTGGACCGCGGCGCTCTTCGCGCGGAGCCTCGCCGGCGTCATGCCGCTGCACGACGCCGCGCACCTCGCCTCGCTCTTCTATGTGGCGCTCGCGCTCGTCTTCACCTGGCTCGCCGCCGACCGGCGCATTGCCGCGCCGCTCGTCCTCGCCGGATGCCTCGGCTACCTGCAGCATGCCCACCAGCTCATCACCGACGACGCGCTCGTCGCCGGGATCGCCATCGGCCTGTACGGCCTGCGCGAGTCGCGCGGCTGGGTGCTCGGCACCGGTGCCGGCATCGCCTTCCTCGCCAAGGGGCTGCTCGGCCCGGGCGTGCTCGGGCTGATCGCCCTTCTCGTGCCCATCCTGCCGGCGTGGCGCGCCAGCTGGAGGAGCTGGCCCTGGGCGCTGGTCGCGTTCGCGCCCTGGGCCCTCGTCTGGCCGTGGCTCCTCTACCGCCATTCGCCGCAGCTCTTCCACGAATGGTTCTGGGTCAACAACATCGGCCGCTTCACGCGCGAGAACACGCTCGGCGGCGTGCTCGACCACTGGCATTACGCCAAAGCGCTGCCCTGGTTCGCGCTGCCCGCCTGGCCGCTCGCCCTGTGGACGCTGCTGCGCCGGCCGGGGCTGCCCGAGGTGCAATTCGGCGCGCTCGCGTTCGCCGCGATCTTCGGCGTGCTGAGCGCCGCGTCCTCGGCGCGCACGCTCTACGGCCTGCCGATGCTCGTGCCGCTCGCGATGCTCGCCGCGGTGGAGCTCGACACGCTGCCGCGCTGGCTCGCCTGGCCGGTCGAGAAGCTCGCGACGTGGCTCGCGGCGCTCGCCGGCGTCGCGCTCTGGGCGGCCTGGCTCGCTTTCCTCTACGGCTGGCGCCCTCACGGGCTGGTGGAAGCCTCGCCAGGCTTCGTGCCGCAATGGCAGCCGGTGCTGGCGGCCGCGGCCGCCGCGCTCAGCGTGGTATGGCTGCTGTCGCTTGCGCTCGCGCCGGCGTTGGCGGTGCGATGGCTGGTCGGCGTGGCGCTTGTCTGGGGCTTGTCGATGACGCTATGGCTGCCGTGGCTCGACCATGCCAAGAGCTATCGCGGCGTGATCGCGAGCATGCAAGCGGAACGGCGCAAGGTGCCCGGATGCGTCGCGACGCGCGACCTCACCGAGCCGCAGCGGGCGATGTTCCACTACCACGCCGGCATCGTCGCCCTGCCCAAGGACGCGGACTGTCCGTGGCTGCTCGTGCATACCTCGGACAACAAGCCGCCGGAGCCGGGGCCGCAATGGCGCCTCGACTGGCAGGGCACGCGGCCCGGCGACAGCAAGGAATGGTTCTGGCTCTTCGCCCGGCTATAGGACGCGGGCGAGGATCGCGCGCACTTCGCCCGCCGCGTCGGTGAAGCGCTCGACCACCGCGAACGCCGGGTTCTTGGCGAGCTGGCGCGCGAGCAGCGCTCCCTGGCCGGCGCCGACCTCGAAGCCGAGCCAGCCGCCCGGGCGCAGGAAGCGCGGCGCCTCGCGCACCAGCTTGGTGAGGATCGCCACGCCGTAGACGCCGCCGTTGAACGCCGCTTCGGGCTCGAAGAGCGAGATCTCCGGATGCATCGCCTTCAGCTTCGCGGTCGAGATGTACGGCGGATTGCAGCTCAGGAAATCGCAGGCGCCGAGGAACGGCGCCGTGTCGAAGGGCTCGAGCAGGTCGCCGACGCGGAACTCGACCCGCTCGGCGAGACCGAGATGGGCGGCGTTCTGCCAGGCGAGCTGCACCGCTTCCGGAGAAAGGTCCGCGGCGAGCACGCTCGCCCGCGGCTCGTAGTGCGCATAGGCGAGCGCCAGGTTGCCGCTCCCGGTGCAGACGTCGAGCACCCGCACCGCTCGCGCCTGCTCGGCCATGCAGCGGATCTTGGCGAGCGCCGCGCGGCCGAGGATCTCGGTCTCGCGGCGGGGAATCAGCGCCGACGCGCCGGCGAGGAACTCGAGCCCCATGAAGCTCTGCCGCCCGGTGAGGTGGGCGAGCGGCACGCCGGCGCGCTTGCGCGCGATCAGCGAACGCAGCCGCGCCAGCCCCTCGGCATCGAGCGCGGGCAGGCGCGCCGCGCTTGCCCGCGCCACGGAGACCGGCTCGCCGCAGGCGGTGCGCCAGAGCGCGGCCAGCACGCCCGCCGGGCTCTCCTCGGGCTTGTCGGGCAGCGGGATCCAGAAATCCTCGATCTCGGCGAGCAGGGTCGCGAAGCTGGGCACGGCGGCGCAATCCTGCATCGCGGCATTAGATGCCGCGATGCGCCGCGGTCGCTAGCTTGCGCGGCCGGCGGGTCTTAGACCGGACGGGCTACTTCCGCCAGCGCTCGGCCTTCTCGTCGTCGGCGCTGCGCGCCTCGACCCACGCCGCGCCCTGCGCCCGGTGCTCCTTCTTCCAGAAAGTGGCGCGCGTCTTGAGGTAGTCCATGATGAACTCGCAGGCGGCGAAGGCGTCGCCGCGATGCGCGCTCGCCACGGCGACGAGCACGATCTGATCGCCGGGCGCGAGCTCGCCGTAGCGGTGGATCACCGTGCAGTCCATCACGTTCCAGCGGCCGCGCGCTTCCTCGACGATCGCGGCGATCGCGCGCTCGGTCATTCCCGGGTAGTGCTCGAGCGTCATCTTCACCTCGCGCACCAGGCCGACGAAGCTCGCCACCGCGCCGACGCTGGTGGCACCCGAGATCGCCTTCACCTCGCGCGAGAGGTCGAAGTCCTCGTGCTGGACGGAGATCTTCATCCGCTGCCTCTCATCCACCTGTGACCGGAGGGAAGAAAGCCACTTCATCGCCCGCCTTGAGCGGCGCGGACGCCGGCACCATCTCCTGGTTCACCGCCATGCGCAGCGCCTTCTTCTCGCCGAGCGCGCTCTCGTAGGCCCCGCCGCGGCTGCGCAGGTGCGCGCGCAGCGCGCCGACCGTGGCGGCGCCGGCGGGCAGCTCGACGTCCATGGCCGCGGCGCCCAGCTGCTCGCGCAGGCCGGCGAAGAAGAGCACCCTGACTTTCAACCGTAGAGCTCCGAATAGGGAAGAAAGCGCACCGTGTCGCCCTTGCGGATCGCCTGGCCCGCCGGATTGTCGAGCAGGCCGTCGGCCCACGCCGTGGAGGTGAGCACCGCGGAATCCTGCGTGGGATAGAGGTCGAGGCCGCCCTGCGCGTTCCATTTTGCGCGCAGGAACTCGCGCCGTGCGTCGGGCTCCGGCCAGTCGAAGTCGGCGCGCGCGGCGATGGCGCGCGGTTCCACCTCGGCGATTCCTTGCCTGCGCAGCAGGAACGGCCGCACGAACACCAGGAAGGTGACGAAGCTCGAGACCGGGTTGCCCGGCAGGCCGATGAACGACGACTTGCCGATCGTGCCGAAGGCGAGCGGCCGGCCGGGCTTCATCGCGATGCGCCACATGAGCAGCCGTCCTTCGGCTTCCACCGCCGGCTTCACATAGTCGGCCTCGCCCACCGACACGCCGCCCGAGGTGACCACGAGGTCGCACTCCGCGGCGGCGCGGCGCAGCACTTCGCGCGTCGCCTCCAGGCTGTCGGGCACGATGCCGTAGTCCCTGAGCTCGCAGTCGTGGACTTCCGCGAGGCCGCGCAGCGTGAAACGGTTCGAGTTGTAGATGCGCCCCGGCGCGAGCGGCTCGCCCGGCATCACCAGCTCGTCGCCGGTGAAGAACAGGCCGAGCCGGACCCTGCGGTACACCGGCAGGCGACCGATGCCCACCGAAGCGGCGAGGCCCGTGTCCTGCGGCAGCAGGCGCTTGCCGGCGGCGAGGATCTCGGCGCCGGCGCGGATGTCGGAGCCGGTCCGGCGCACCCATTCGCCCGGCTTCGGCTTCCGGTCGAGCCTCACCTCGTCGCCCGCCACCGTGCAGTGCTCCTGCATCACCACGGCATCCGCCCCGGGCGGAATCGGCGCGCCGGTGAAGATGCGCGCCGCGCTTCGCGGCTCGAGCGCCCGGCCAACGGAGCCGGCGAGGATCTTCTGGCTGACTTTGAGGACGGCGCCGTCGGAAACGCGCACCGCGTAACCGTCCATGGCGCTGTTGTCCATCGGCGGCACGTCCATGGTCGAGCGCTGCGCGCGCGCCAGCACCCGCCCGGTCGCTTCCAGCGTCGGCACTTCCTCGACGTCGCCGACCGGATGGGCGCCGGCGAGCATCTGCGCCAGCGCCTCGTCGACCGAAAGCAGTCCCTTGTTCATTGCAGCCGCAGATGAGCCAGGATGAACGACGCGATCACCGCGTCGTCGTTGAGGTCGAGCACCGGCAGGCGCGTCTCGACCCGGCCGTCGGTCGCGACCGCCACGATGTGCTCGTCGTTCGGGTGCAGCAGCGGCTCGCCGGTCGCGCGTCGCCACACCTCGAGCTTCGGGATCGCCGCGTGCTTGAAGCCCTCGACGATCACCAGGTCGCACGGCGAAAGGCGCTTCAGCTGCTCGTCGAACGGTGGCTCGGCCGCGCCGCGCAGCTCGTGCATCAGTACCCAGCGGCGCGACGAGGTGACCAGCACCTCGGCGGCGCCGGCGTGGCGATGGCGGTAGGAGTCCTTGCCGGGCTGGTCGACGTCGAAGCTGTGGTGCGCGTGCTTGACGAGCGAGACGCGCAGCCCGGCGCGCACGAAGCGCGGGATCAGCTTCTCGATGAGGGTCGTCTTGCCGCTTCCCGACCAGCCTGCAAACCCGAATACTTTCACAAGCTTGGGATTTTATCAGCCGCGCTAGGAGGCTTCCGCGCTGATCCGGGCGTTGTCGAGGCGCAGCCGGGTCGTGCCCGGCAGCGCGATCAGCTCTTCATCGTGGCACGCGACGATGACGGTGCTTCGTTCGTCGCGCAGCTGGGCGAGCAGGGCGAGGGTCTGTGCGCGGCCCTCCTTGTCGAGGTTGCTGGTCGGCTCGTCGAGCAGCATGAGCTCCGGCCGCAGCGCGCGGGCGCGCGCGAGCGCGGCGCGCTGCTTCTCGCCGCCGGAGAAAGCGGCCGGCGGCGTGCCGAGCTGGCCGCGCAGCCCGGCCCAGGCGATCGCGTCCTCGACGCGCCGGGCGCGCTCGCCGGCGGGAACTCGCCGGCACTTGAGGCCGTACTCCAGGTTGTGGCGAAGGCTGGTGTGGAAGAGGTACGGCTGCTGGTGCACGTAAACGGCCGCGCCGCGCAGCCGGACCTCGCCGGCGTCGGCATGCTCGAGCCCGGCGAGGATGCGCAGCAGCGTGGTCTTTCCCGAGCCGTTGGGTCCGGTAAGGATGTACGTGCGTCCTTCCTCGACCTCGAGCCGGTCGATGGCGAGAAGCAGGCGCGCGCCGAAGCGCTTGCGCAGGCCGGTGGCGAGCGCGATCGGCGCGCTCATCGCAGGCCGCCCCTGCCCTGCAGCAGCGCGAGCGCGATGTTGACGCCGAGCGCCACGGTCATCAGCACCAGGCCGAGCGCGATGCCCTGCGCGAAGTCGCCCTTGCTCGTCTCGAGGGCGATCGCGGTGGGGATGTTGCGCGTCAGCCCCTCGATGTTGCCGCCGACCATGATCGCCGCGCCGACCTCGGAGATGACCCGGCCGAAGCCGTTCACCACCGCGGCGAGCACGCCGAAGCGTACTTCCCGGAGCGTGGTCGCCGAGGCGCGCACGCGGCCCGCGCCCAGGCAGCGCGCGGTCTCGTAGATGCGTGCATCGGCGCCCTGCACCGCCGAGATGGTGAACACCACGAGGATCGGAAAGGCGATCATCGTGTAGCCGAGGATGATCGCCGTCGGCGTGAACAGGAGCTCCATGAAGCCGAGCGGCCCGCGCCGCGAGAGCAGCAGGTAGATGACCAGGCCGATCACCACCGTCGGGAACGACAGCAGCGCCTGGACGAGCACGACGATCGCGCGCTGCCCCGGGAAGCGCCGCTTGGCGAGCAGGAAGCCGAGCGCGATCGCGGGCGGCGCGATGATCGCGATGGCGACGAGCGACGTCCAGAACGAGAGCCAGATCGCCTCGACGAGCCTCGGGTCGCCGGCGGCGAGCAGCGCGAACGCCCGCCGCGTCGGCTCGAGGAGGTTCACCTAGTTCCGGTAGTCCGGGAAGAAGAGCTGCGCGCCCTTGGGCCGGTACGACGCGATCGCGCTCTGCCCCTCGGGCGAGGTCAGCCAGTCGATGAACGCCATCGCGCCCTTGTAGTTGAGGGACGGGTATTTCTTCGGGTTCACCGCGATCACGCCGTAGGGATTGAGCAGGTTCTTCGCGCCCTCGACCATGATCTCGAGCCCGGTCTTGTCCTTGTAGGTCGCATAGGTCGCGCGGTCGGTAAGCGTGTAGCCCCGCTTCTCGCCCGCCACGGTGAGCGTCTGGCCCATGCCCTGGCCGATCGCCAGGTAATTCGCACCCTTCGGATCGACGCCGGCCGCCTTCCACAGCTCGAGCTCCTTCTTGTTGGTGCCCGAGTCGTCGCCGCGCGAGACGAACACCGCGTTCGCAGACTTGATCTTCTTCAGCGCCGCGTCGAGGTCCTTCATGCCGTGGATGTGCGCGGGATCGGCGTGCGGGCCGACGATCACGAAATCGTTGTACATCAGGTCGCGGCGCCCGACGCCGTGGCCTTCCTTCACGAACTTGTCCTCGGCGGCGCGCGCGTGGACCATGATCATGTCGACGTCGCCGTTCTCGCCCAGCTTGATCGCGTTGCCGGTGCCGACCGCGGTGTAGCGCACCTTGCAGTGGCACTTCGCCTCGTACTTCGGCAGCAGGTACTGCAGCAGCCCCGAGTTGTCGGTGCTGGTGGTGGTGGCCATCTTGATGTCCAGGCCGGCCGCCGCCGCGCAGAGCGGGAACAGCGCGGCGAGCCAAAGCGCGACCAGGCGCGAGCGCATCATGGGTATTCCTCCTAGTGGTAGTTTTCAGCCATTTGGCGTGGCCGCATCCTAAGCTAAGGGCGACGGATCTCTAATATGCGATAAACTGCATATAGATGCGCCTGGTGCCCGACATC
>Ga0310810_10003439_pt1 | contig 17237 bp, 15 predicted proteins | sample NCmetagenome_FD_207641 | JGI IMG/M metagenome (GOLD analysis project Ga0310810, IMG submission 207641) | Soil microbial communities from experimental microcosm in Duke University, North Carolina, United States - NC | ecosystem: Engineered > Artificial ecosystem > Soil microcosm > Unclassified ... | reverse complement strand
CTCGTCGATCCACTTCTGGACGTCGGCCATCGGTTCTTCCTTCATCGGCGTCGGCTTGATCTTGCCGGCGCGCGCCAGCGCCATCAGTTCCTTGCCTTCGGCCAGCGTGCCCACCATGAACCCCTCGATGGTCATGCGTTTGTAGACCCATTGCACCATCGGCAGACTGAAATTGCCGCCCATCAGGCCGGAGACCACGATCTTGCCGCCACGCGCCAGCACCGACACCGCGAACGCCATCGATTTCTCGTTGCCGGCAAAGTCGACGATCTCGTCGAAACCGCCCTCGGTTTCCTTGATGATGCGCCGGGCCACTTCCGGCTCGGACGGATCGTAAGCTACCGCAGCGCCATTCTTCAACGCGCTCTCGCGCGCAGCCTCGCTCAAATCCGCCACCGCGATCTTCTGCGTGAACATCGCCTGCGCAAAGGATAACCCCATCATGCCGACGCCGCCGAGCCCGATCAGCAGCAGATTGCGTTGCCGCGGACGGTCGACCAGGCGCTTCAACGCGCCATAGGCGGTAACGCCGGAACACATCAGGGTTGCGGCCTGATTGACCGGCAGCGGATCGTAATCCAGCAGATACTTTGCGTCGGGCACCAGCACGTGGCTGGCAAAGCCGCCGTCGATCGAGACGCCGAGGAAGCGCTGCTTGACGCAGAGGTTCTCGTCGCCATTGGCGCAGTCGCGGCACTGGCCGCAGCCGATCCAGGGGAAGACCGCCTGCTTCTTGCCGATCAGCTCCCTGGGTGCATCGGGGCCTGTTTCCTCGACCACGCCCGCGATCTCATGACCGAGCGTGAACGGCAGCGTCATGCCGCGCGTGGTATCGAGCCGCTTGCCGCCTCCGAGATCGGCGTAACCGTCCTGGATATGCAGGTCGGAATGGCACAGCCCGCAACGCTCGATGCGGACGAGGACTTCCCGGCCCACCGGTTTCGGCGTGTCGACAATGGTTTCGCACAGCGGCGCATCGAATTTGACCAGCGATTGGCGACGCATCAGCGCCATGGCATTTTCTCCTCAACGGACATTTGGTTTTGTGTTTCGTATATCGGTCAATTCACGGGCCATGGCAACAAAGCCGGAGACCGGGACGGTCTCGGCGCGCCGGGTGGCGTCGACATTGGCGGCCGCGGCCAGCCTCGCCGGATCGACCGACAGCGATTTGAGGCTCTGCCGCAGCATTTTGCGGCGCTGGCCGAAGGCGGCCGCGGCCACCTGCTCGAGCGCGCGGCGGTCGCAGGGTTCCGGTGCGCTGCGCGGCACCAGCCGCACCACCGAGGAGGTGACCTTGGGCGGCGGCACGAAGGCCGCCGGTGAAATGTCGAACAGGATCTTCGTCTCGGCGCGCCAGTTGGCGAGCACCGCCAGCCGGCCATAGGCTTCGTCAGTTTCCTTCGCCACGATCCGCTCGGCGACCTCGCGCTGAAACATCAGCACCATCATGTCGTACCAGGGCGGCCACGGCTCGACCGAGAGCCAGTCCACCAGCAACGGGGTGGCGATATTGTAGGGCAGGTTGGCGACGATTTTTGCGCGTTCGCCGCCGAGCAGGGGGCGGGGATCGAAAGCTTGCGCGTCGGCATGCACGACCTCGAGCCGGCCCGGATACCGTTTGGCGATGGTGTCGAGCGGCGCCAGCGCGCGCTCGTCGCGCTCGACCGCAATCACCCGCCGCGCGCCCAGTGCCAGCAATGCGCGCGTCAGTCCGCCGGGGCCGGGGCCGACCTCGATGATCGTGGCGCCTTCGAGCGGACCGGCGGCCCGCGCGATCCGCGCCGTCAGGTTGAGGTCGAGCAGGAAATTCTGACCGAGCGATTTGCGTGCCGACAGGGAATGTTCGCGGATGACGTCGCGCAGCGGCGGCAGATCGTCGAGCCCGCTCATCTAGGGCCTTGCCGCGGCCATGCGTGCGGCAAGCCGCAACGCCGCCACGAGGCTCGACGGATTGGCGCGACCGGTGCCGGCGATGTCGAAGGCGGTGCCGTGATCCGGCGAGGTGCGGATGAAGGGCAGACCTAGCGTGACGTTGACGGCGTCCTCGAAGGCAATGGTTTTGATCGGGATCAGCGCCTGATCGTGATACATGCAGATCGCGCAGTCATATGTTTTTCGTGCGGCATCGTGGAACATGGTGTCTGCCGGCAGCGGGCCGCGGATCTCGATGCCCTCGCGGCGCAGGATGTCGACCGCCGGCGCCACCACCTCGATATCCTCCATCCCGAGCGAGCCGTCTTCGCCGGCGTGCGGGTTGAGCCCGGACACCGCAAGCCGCGGCCTTTCGAGGCCAAAGCGGGCCTTGAGGTCCGCCACCGCGATGCGCGCCGTCCTGACGATCAGGTCGGTCGAGAGCGCGGCGAGCGCCTCGCGCACCGACAGATGGATCGTCACTGGCACGACGGCGAGCGCCGGCGACCACAGCATCATCACCGGCTGCGGCGCCGCGCCGCCATTTGCCGCCAACTCGGCGAGAAATTCGGTATGGCCGGGATGGCGGAATCCGGCACGGTACAGCACGCTCTTGGCGATCGGGTTGGTGACGACAGCGCTGGCCTTGCCGGCCCTGACATGATCGACCGCCTGACGGATCGAAGCCAGAGCCGCGCTGGCGCTGGTCTCGTCCGGCGCGCCCGGCCGCGCCGTTGCCACCTGATCGGTCGCCACCACGGGCAACGCGCCGGCAAATTGCGCGGACGCATCCTCAGGGCAGGTGTCGGCGAGTTCGATCCTCAGCCCGAGCGTTTTGGCGCGGTGGGCGAAAAAATCGCGGTCGCCGAGCAGATAGAACGGCGGAAGCCCCAGTTCATTGCGCCGCGACCACGCTGCGAGGGCGATGTCGGGGCCGATGCCCGCGGGCTCGCCGGATGTCAGCGCGAGGGGCTTTGCCATGCATCAACGATATTCGATCATCGCGGCTTTGCGGACTTCCTGTAGGTAGTCTTTCGACTTTTTTTCGTATTTCTCGGTGTACATCTTCTCGCGGATCTCCCGCTTCTTCGGCGTGTCGATGGTGGTCGGCTTGCGGCCGCACAGCGCCACCATCTCCACACCCTGCTTGGTGATCTCGGGCGCGGTCAGATGGCCGATCGGGGTCTTGTCGAGCAGTTCGCGCAGCGGGCCGGGCAGATCGGCCGATGTCTTGGTGACGACATCGCGAATCGCGACATTCCGCATCGACTTGAAATAGGAATTGGCGGCCTCGCAGGACTGGATGCGTTCGCGGAGCGCATCGGCTTCCTTTTTTCGCGATTCGATTGCTGCCGGCGCCGCGCCTTTCGGGACGATCAGGATGATCGGCTGCATCTGGTATTCGAAAGCCTCGGTCTGGGATTGGTCACCGGCGGCCGTGGTGACCTCCTTTTCGCCGACCTGGAGGCTTTCCTTGAATCGGCCGCGCACCAGACTGCCCCAAACCATTTCAGTCTTGAGGCGCGCCTTCAGCGTGTCCGGCCGGATGCCCTGGCTCTCGAGCGATTTCGTCAGCTGGTCGACCGAGATCCTCATCCGCGAACTCATGGCGGCGTAGGATTGATCGACATCAGTTGACGTGGGATCGACGCCGTATTTTTTGGCCTCCTTGATCTTGACCTTTTCGTCGATCAGCTGGTCGATCACTTCCTGCCGGGACGGTTGCTTGTGGGACGTCAGGAAGATCAGCTTGCTGCGCTGCTCGATATCGTAGTTGGTGATGGGTTCGCCGTTGACCAGCACCGCCACCGACTGCGCACGCAGCGGAGAGGCGCTGACTATCAGCGCCGCGAGCGCCATGGCGCAGCCGGCGATGAGCGACCGGATGCGATAAGGTCCAGACTTGATGGTCGTCGTGGTCATGTCAGGTTTATCAACCAATTCGATCCGTCATGCGGGGGTAAACTCCGACAGAGCCCGGGCTAATAGATGGTACCGCCGGTGGCCGATGTGGACGAGTTCGCAATGGTACGCAGGCCGATCTGCAGCATGAAGGCGTGACTGAGGACCGGCGGTGTCGTACCGGCGGTGTAGGCGTAGGACGTCACATAATTGGCGGCGAGGACGAAGCAGTCGTCCACATAGCCCGCCCCGACGATGTATTGATTGAGCTTGTTGGCTTCAAGATCCCAGCGCGCCGATCCCGACACCACCCAGTTCGCCGCCAACTTGACCGAGGCGCTGCCGAGCAGGCCTTCGCGTCGGGTCAGGTATCCGAGTTCCGGCTGGGCTGCATAGTTGCCGTACAGCAGGCTCACCGACCAGCGGTCGAATGCCGCGCGCCCCTCGGCCTCGAAGCGGTTGATGTTGAGCGTTGCTTCGTCAATGCGCGAGCGCACGCTGAACGTATAGGTCCGGTTCGGCGAATAACTGACGCGGGCGACATAATCGGAGCGCGTGTTCTGCAGGCCGGAATCGACGCCGGTATTGGTCGCGTCGGCGACGGCGAACGAGTTCATGCCGAACAGCTGGTATGACTGTCCGAACAGCACATTGACGCTGCCGCCGCGGTCGAACTGCGTGGTCGCCTGCACGCCGACATTGGCGCGGCCGCCGCCCTCGACGCGGTCATAGCCCGAGAACTTGTCGACGGAGAACAGGTTGGAGGCGTCGAACACCATGCTCTGTGCGTCTTCATTCGGGAGCTTGCCGGCGTAGGTTTCGTTCGGGCGGATGATGACCTGAGCGATCGGCTCGATGGTGGTGGAGCCCCACGGCTGAACGTTGATGAAGGGATAGCGATATTCGAGGCCGACGGTCGGCATCACGCGCAGCGCCTGGGTGTCGCCGACGGGCAGGAAATTCGAAACGCCCGGCTGGTTCGAAATCGAGGAATTGATGGCGTCGGCGCGAACGATCGCAAACGGCGTCCAGATTTGACCATAGGGGTCGGTATACGACCGCCGCCACTGCGCTTCCACCGTTGCGCGCGTGTAGGTGCCGGGCATGCCGCGCAGCAGGCATTGCGACGGCGTCCGCGCCAGCGGGTCGGCGGAAATCGCCGTGCACAGGCTGGCCGTGTTCGCCCGCGTCGTAATCGGGTCGAAAGCCGCGTCATTTCGCGTCAGGTTGGTGAAGTTCGTCTTGTAGCTGACCTCGCCGCCGAAGATCGGGCTGTTGATCACGTTCGAATAGTCGATGACCGGATAAATGACCGGAACCTGCTGCTGGTTTCCGGAGTAGCTGAGGTAATAGATCGTGCGCGCGTCGAAGAAGCTGCGGTTGCCGACGCCGGTCAGATAAAGCTGCGAGATCGCTTCGGTCGGCAGGCTGAGGAAGGATCCCAGCGGATCCTTGTACTGGGCCAACCGGTAGTCCGACATGAAGAAGTAGTCGGACAGCAGCACGCCGTCCCAGCCCCAGGTCCATTTGTCGTTGAGCGCGAACTGGCCCTTGGTGTCGATGCCGCCGCGGAACTGGCGGTCGCCGGGCTGGCCGGCAAAGGCTTTTGGATCGAGCTGGTCGATGCCATAGGCGCGGATCTGATAGGAGCCGTCGAGCAGGCGCTGGCGGAATTCGCCCTGGAACAGCACGCCCTGCCGGGTCGTGTAGCGCGGACTGAAGGTCGCGTCATAGTCCGGCGCGATCGCCCAGTAGAACGGGGTTTCGACACCGTAGCCGAAGGGCGTGTACGAGCTTATTGCGGGCATCAGGAAGCCGGTCTTGCGCTTCACGGTCGGATCCGGCGTCGAGAAATACGGCAGATACGCCATCGGAACGCCGAAGAACTCGAGCTGCGCGTTCTCGAAATACAGCATCTTGTCGGTCTGGTCGTGGATGATGCGCGCGCCCTTCACCTGCCACAGTGGCGGCTTCTTCGGATCGTCCTTGCAGGGCGCGCAGGCGGTATAGACGCCGTTTTCGAACACCGTGTAGTTGCCGTTGGTCCGGTCGGCGCGGGTCGCGGCCATCCGCGTCGCATCCTCGGTATCGACGCGCAGCGAATCGACGAAGCCGTCACGGTAGTCGTCGCTCAAATCCATGATGTTGGCGTAGGTGACCTTGCCTGCGGCATCGGTCAGGCGGATGTTGCCCTCGGCATGAAGACGCTTGGTCTTCTGGTCGTAGATGACCTTGTCGGCCTCGACGCTGGTGCCGTTGTAGAACATCTGCACGTTGCCGACCGCCGACACACGCTGGTTGTTGTAGTCGTAGTCGACCTCGACGGCCTGCACGAGCATCTGCCCGTCATTGTTGACGGGCCGTGGCGGCGGCTTGGGCGGGCGCGGGTTGTAGGTGAAACTTTGCGCGGAAGCCGGCGCCGTCGAGCCAAGGCCGATCACCGCGGCAAGCGTGATGCCGGCAAGGAGGGCAATGATGGGTGCGCTGACGGCGGCCAAGCGGCTCCGATGGCGGCGCAACGGGGTGCGCCGCCTGGACGTAGGCGACCTCAACTGGCGGGCGGCGACAACGGCCACTACCCGTCCTCCTGGTACAGCAAGGCCAAAAAGCCGGTGAGGCCGCCCACACACACAGGCAGCCACGCCGCAGCGATAGGATGCATCAACTCGGCCTTGCTCAAATCCTCAGTTACTTTCGACAGAACGTAGAGCAGAAAGCCTGCACCCACGCCACTCAAAACCATCTTTTGCACGCCGCCCATCCGGAAGAAGCGAAGGCTCACGGACGCTGCCAGCATCACCATGGCAGCCAGCAAAAACGGCTGCGCGATGAGCTTGTGGTACTGCAACCGGTAGCCCGCCGTGGCAAAGCCGGAACTCTCGGAAGACCGGATATAGCCCGGGAGTTGCCAAAAAGACACAGTCTCCGGCGTGGAGAAACTATTGCGGACCTGGGCCGGCGTCAGGGTGGTTGCAAGGTAGTAGGTGTCCTGGTCGATCGGCGGCTTGTCGAGGGAATATCGCCGCACCGATTTGAACGCCCAACGCCCTTCTTCCAGCGAAGCCTCGCGCGCCTCGATTCGCTCCTTGAACTGCAGGTCTGTATCAAACCGGAACACGGTGAGTCCGGTCAGCCGCTCGCCCTGCTGCTCGCTGCGGACGGCATTGATGATCGACTGGCCCTCGCTGTTGATCTGGTTGAGCCAGAAGCCGGCGGCGTCCTGGATGCCGCCGCCGGGCGCCGAGCCGAACAGTTCCGCCTCCATCCGCTTGGAGAGTTCGCGCAAGTTCGCCGACACCGGATTGTAGGCGGTAGTCGCCACGAGGCCGAGCAGGATGGCGCTGGCGAGCGCCGGTGCGATGAATTGCCAGGCCGAAACGCCGGCGGCGCGTGCGACCACGAGCTCAAGCCTTCGCGACAGCGCGAGGTAGCAGGTCATCGCGCCGATTAGGACGCAGAATGGCATCAGCTTCTCGAGCAATTGCGGCACGCGGAACAGCGATGTCTCCGCCACCGTGATGGCGGAGGCCGAAACCAGGCCCGAGGTCTTGCGCACCATCTCGATGTAATCGACCAGTACCAGCAGCACGAAGATGCTCGCGAATACGCCTACCGCCGCGATCAGGAAGCGGCCGGCGAAATAACGCCCGAGTGTATTGGTCAACATGCTCATGCTGTGACCGGCCGTCCGAACAACCGCGCGATTCGCGCATTCGATTTGTTGATGGCCTCGATCAGGGCGGCCGGCGGTTCCACCACCACGCCGGCGACGATCATCCACAGGCCGATTCCGATCGAGGCGAACAGCATCGAATACTGGATCAACGCGGCGGCGGGCGTCTTCACCGTCACGACCGAGCAGGCGAATCCGGCCATGCGCAGGCCGAACACCGCAAGAATCGAGCCACCAATCGAAAAATTGCGGCTTTGGCGCGTGGTGCGCGGCGTGCCGAGAAACGCAAACGTCAGCACCGCGAAGGCGAACGGATAGACCGGCGCCATGAAGCGGTCATGCAATTCGGCACGGAACTGGCCGCCCAATTGCTTGACCAGCGGATCGTTTTCGTCCGGCGAAACCAGTTCCCAGATATAGCGTTCGCGAATCCCGAGCGCGACGTCGCGGCCCTGCGAGAACTTCGACATGTCGAAAGCGTAACGGCCGAACGCCACCAGCGCGGGGTCGCGCTTGCCGACCTCGAATCGCTCGAGATTGCCGTCCTCGAGAATCAAATATGAGCCGGTGTCGGTTTTCAGCACCGTGCCGTGGTCGGCGATGATGGTGACGCGTTCCTTCGGATCGCGGCGATCGTCGACGAAGATGCCGCCGAGCACGCCGCCGGGCAGCCGGTCGCGAATCCGGATGGTGAGGTTCTGGTCGAGCTGGGCAAATCGGCCGGGCTGCAGGATGTTGGTCAGCACGTCGGCGGTGATCTCGGCGTCCCATTGCTTGATCCGGCGCATGCCGTCGGGGGCGAGGTAGGCGCCGATGAAGGCGACCAGCAGCGCCACCACGCAGGTGGCGAAGAAAAACGGGCGGAACAGCCGGTACGGCGACAGGCCGGCGGCATTCATCACGATGATTTCGGAGTCGGTGGCGAGCTTGTTCAGCGTATGCGAGATCGCGATCATCAACGCGATCGGCGCAATGATCAGGACCAGGGCGGGGATCACGAGGCTGGTGATGCCGAGGAACGTGAGGATAGTCTGACCCTGGCTCGTCATCAGGTCGATGCCGCGCAACGCCTGCGTAATCCAGATCACGCCCGTCAGGCTGACCAAGACCAGCGCAAACGACGCAAGCGTCGTGCGGAAGATATACTTGTCGATCGACCCCATCGTTACCGCACGGTCCCACCTTGCGCGCTGGAACAGCGGCCCGCGACCAAATCCCGGAAAGCCGGGATCCCCAATGGTCGCGCCGCCAGCCTTCCAGCCATCTACTTTCTCACTACCATCCCTTTGATCCGTCAACAAAATGGCCGCGCCATGGCACCCTTAGGATATGGTTAACAATTCAAGCCGATGTGGCGGGGCGGCCACGGCGGCGCTTGGCAGTGCGGCGGCTGACAGGCCATAGTGCGGCAAATCAACGGTCCTGCTCGATTCAGGCCGCCACCCAAGAGAACAAGACGAGAATAATCCGATTGGTTTGGACCCGCTCCGGGTCTTTAAAACAGCCCACAATTCTGGAGGATTTGCCTATGTCCGACGCCGTCAAGGTCGGCTTTGTCCCGTTTTCCGCGGCGTCCCGCGGCATTCTGGTGGTGTTTTGCGACGACGCCTTGAAATTGGGCGCGGCCAGCCGCAAAGCGCTGGGGACGGCGGCCAATACCATCAAGCGTGCGGCGGCCACCAACCAGTTCAAGGGCAAGAGCGCGTCGACGCTGGACATCCTGGCGCCGGGGGGAATCAAGGCGCAGCGTCTGATCGTGGTCGGCGCCGGCAAGCCATCTGCGCTCAAGGAGAAGGATTTTCTCAAATTCGGCGGGCTTATCGCCGGCAAGCTCAACGCGGCCAGCGACGCCGTCACCATATTTGCGGAACTGGCCGATGGCGCGATGCAGCCGGAGCAGGCGGCCGCGATCGCGTCGGGCATTCGGCTGCGCGCCTACCGGTTCGACCGCTACAAGACCAAAAAGAAGGACGGCGAGAATGGCGCCCTGCGTGCCGACATTTCGATTGCGGTCGGCGATGTCGGGGCGGCGCGAAAGGCGTTCGCGCCGCAATCCCATGTCGTCGATGGCGTGATCATCGCGCGCGAGCTCGTCAACGAGCCGCCGAACGTTCTCTATCCGACCGAATTCGCGCGGCGCGCCAGTCAGCTCAAAAAACTCGGCGTCGATGTCGACGTGCTCGACGTCAAGGCGATGACCAAGCTCGGCATGGGTGCTTTGCTTGGCGTTGGCCAGGGCTCGACGCAGCCGAGCCGGACCGTGATCATGCGCTGGAACGGCGGCAAGAAGGGCGAGCAACCGGTGGCCTTCATCGGCAAGGGCGTTTGCTTCGATACCGGCGGCATTTCCATCAAGGGCGCCGCCAGCATGGAGGACATGAAGGGCGACATGGGGGGTGCTGCCTGCGTCGTCGGCCTGATGCACGCGCTCGCGGCGCGTAAAGCGCGGGTCAACGCGGTCGGCGCCATCGGCCTGGTCGAGAACATGCCCGACGGCAATGCCCAGCGCCCCGGCGACATCGTCACCTCGATGTCCGGGCAGACCATCGAGATCATCAACACCGACGCCGAAGGCCGCCTGGTGCTGGCCGACGTGCTCTGGTACGTGGCGAAGAAGTTCAAGCCGCAATTCATGGTCGATCTCGCCACCCTGACCGGCGCGATCATGGTCGCACTCGGCACCGAGCACGCCGGCCTGTTCTCCAACAATGACGAACTGGCGGAACGCTTGAGCAGGATCGGCGTCGAGACCGGCGAGAAGGTCTGGCGCATGCCGCTCGGCCCCGAATACGACAAGCAGATCGATTCGCAGTTCGCCGACATGAAGAACACCGGCACGCGCAACGGCGGCTCGATCACCGCCGCGCAATTCCTGCAGCGTTTCGTCGACGATACGCCGTGGGCGCATCTCGACATCGCGGGAACCGCGATGGGCGCGCCGAAGACCGACATCAACCAGAGCTGGGGTTCGGGCTATGGCGTTCGCCTGCTCGAGCGGCTGGTCGCGGAATATTACGAATCCAGAAAGTAGGCCCAGGAAGACCTCGAGGAAGACCTCGAGGAAAACCCGCGGGAAAACCTGAATGACGGAAGTCCTGTTCTATCATCTGCAGAACATGTCGCTCGAAAGCGTGTTGCCGCCGCTATTGGAAAAATCGCTGGAGCGGGGCTGGCGCGTGGTCGTGCAATCGACCTCGCCGGAGCGCACCGAGGCGCTCGATGCGCATCTGTGGACCTACAGCGACGATTCGTTCTTGCCGCACGCCACCTGGCGCGTCGGCGACGCGCAGGATCAACCGATCATCCTCTCGATCGAGGAGGGCAACCCGAATCGGGCCAATGTCCGCTTTTTGATCGACAACGCCGGCCTGCCCGCCGACAGCGACAGCTACGAGCGTCTGGTTCTGGTGTTCAACGGCGAGGATGCCGACGCGCTCGCCGCGGCGCGCGAGCGCTGGAGCACCTGCAAGGCGAGGGGGTTCGAGGTGACCTATTGGCAGGCGGACGAACGCGGCCGCTGGCAGCGCAAGCAATAAGCGGTATAAGGGCAATTAATGATAAATTGAGATATCGGGCCGGGCGCTTGCCGGGAGCCATGGTCATGCCGCAAAGTGATGTTGGGACAACTGGTTAGAGCGCTTTCGCGCGAAACGGGTGCCAGCGCGCATCGAGAAAGCGCTTCAACATTGAGGACTAAAGCCTTGGTTTTACCCGTGGCTTTGGAGGCAGGGGCGGGAGCCGGATCTATCGTGCAGGGAACTATCGGTCGAAAGCCATGGCTGGCGTTGTTGCTGCTCGGGCCCGCGCTCGCCGGTTGTAGCAGTGCGTCCGACATCCTGTCGCGGGATGCGGATTGGTTTTCGCGTACCGGCCGGGTCTTTACCCGCAGCATTTCGATCGAGACGCCACCTTTGACGCCGGACCGGCCGGTCACGGCAGAAGATCTCGTCAGCGCCGATGGTGCATGTCCGGGAATGACCCCGGCACCCGGTGCGGGCGATGCGAATGCGCTGGCGGATGGTGCAGCCGGCGGCGCGCCGGCTGCCAGGGGTGGAACGGTGGCGCTTGGCCACACCGAATGCGACGTCATCCGCGGCATCGGCGTGCCCGACAGCGTCAATCTTTCCAACAATGGCCGCGGCGATCGGGTGGCGGTGGTCACCTTCTCGCGCAGCCCGCGCGCCGGCATCTACACCTTCACTGCCGGACGCCTGAGTTCGATCGAACGCGGACCCGAGCCGGTAGCGGAGCCGAAAGCGGCAAAACCAAAGCCGAAGAAGAAACCGGCGGCGACGTAGGCGACAGTCGCATCTTTCCGGGGAAGAAACGTTAGGTCTTTCCGAGGGCGAACGCTTTCGGGGATGCGGTGGCATCTCAACGTTGAGCGGCTACAAGCAGCATCATCGGCCGCTCCAGCTCATCCGCGAGATCAGGGTTTGCCGCGACCTGATCGTCCGCGGGGCTCCACTCCTGAACATGCCGAATCGTGAAGCCCGCACCGATCAGGGTGTTGAGCGTTGCTCCAAGGGTCCGATGATATTTGAGCACGTCTTTAGCAAGCCAGTCTGTCCGTCGCGGACCCTCGACGGAATAGCGATCGACAGGCCACGTCTTGCGGCCATCGCTGTCAATCAACCAGCCCGGACGAGTCGGCGCCATGTATATCGGATGTTCGATGCTGAACACGAGGTATGAGCCTGGAACGAGGGAACGATGCACCGTCCGAACCAGTCTGTCGAAATCCCGAATGTAGTGAAACGCGAGCGAACTGTAGGCGAAGTCGAACGATGCCTCGGGCAGATCGAGGCGATTCAGGTCGGCGATCGCATATTCGATATCGGGATCGCTGGTATCGGCCTTGGCTCGGGCAATCATGTTCCGGGAAAGGTCCAGCCCGAGAATATGGGCTGCTCCATGCTGTTTCGCCCACCGGGAGAACCAGCCGAATCCGCAGCCGAGATCGACGATGCGCTTGCCATCGAAGTCCGGAAGCAGCGCACGGATGGCAGGCCATTCCGGGGCGCCATCAAGTCCATGAACCGAGCGGCGCAACTTGCTATAGCCTGCGAAAAACTCAGGTTCGTCGTAGATATTCTGCGCCATTCCACGTTCCAAAAATGCGGGGTGGGATTCGCTCGAATACGCGCTAACCCGCCGCTTGATCGTATTGTGAACTTGCTTCCAGCCAGTCTTCTTCGGCGCGCTGCAACGCGCTTGCCGCACCGACGCGCGCCTTGCTCAGCTGGGCGGCCTGCTTCGGATCGCGCGTGAACAGATCCGGCAGCGCAAGGGCAGCGTCGATCTTGGCGATGATGGCGTTGATGCGGGCGATCTCGGCCTCGGCTTCCGCGATGCGCCGCGTTAACGGCATGCGCTTTTCGCCCCGCGCGCGCTCGGGCTTGTCGCTTCTATTGTCGCGCCCAGGCGGACTTCGGTCGCGCGCACTGGTGCGCATGCCGCGCGCCGACAATACCATGCGCCGGTAGTCGTCGAGGTCGCCGTCGAAAGTCGTGACCGCACGGTCGGCGACGACCCACAATTGATCGGCGCAGGCCTCGATCAAATAGCGGTCGTGCGAGACCATGATGACGGCGCCCGGAAATTCATTGATCGCTTCGGCAAGGGCGCCGCGGCTGTCGATATCGAGATGGTTGGTCGGCTCGTCCAGAATGATCATGTTGGGGCCGAAAAACGTCGCCAGCCCGAGCAGCAGCCGCGCCTTCTCGCCGCCCGACAGGCTCTTGACCAGCGTGTCGCCGGCTTTGCCAGAGAAACCGATGGCGCCGACGCGGCCGCGCACCTTGCTCTCGGGCGCATCCGGCATCAGCTTGCGGACATGGTCGTAGGGCGAGCCGTCGAGGTTGAGCTCGTCGACCTGATGTTGCGCGAAATAGCCGACCGAGAGCTTTTCGGCGCGCGTAATCCGTCCCGAGAACGGCGCCAGCTTGTTGGCGATCAGCTTGACCAGCGTCGACTTGCCGTTGCCGTTCGATCCGAGCAGCGCGATGCGGTCGTCGGTGTCGATGCGCAGCGTCACCTTGTTGAGCACCGGCTTTTTCGGATCGTAGCCGACCGAAACGTCGTCGACCGCGATGATCGGCGGCGACAGCATCTTTTCCGGCGTCGGGAAGGTGATCTCGCGCACGTCCTGTGTCACCAGTGCGGTGACCGGCTTCATCCGCTCCAGCATTTTGACGCGGGACTGTGCCTGACGCGCCTTGGACGCCTTTGCCTTGAAGCGGTCGACGAAGGCCTGCAGCCGCTTGCGTTCGTCAGCCTGCCGCTTGGCATGCTTAGCGTCGAGCATTTCGCGGGTAGCGCGCTGTTCCTCGAACGAGGAGTAGGTGCCCTTGTAGAGCGTCAGCATGCCGCGATCGAGATGCAGGATCTGGTCGACCGACGTATCGAGCAGGTCGCGGTCATGGCTGATGACGATCACGGTGCGCGGATAATTCGCCAGATGGTCTTCGAGCCACAGCGTGCCTTCGAGATCGAGATAGTTGGTGGGTTCATCCAGCAGCAGAAGATCGGGCGCTGAAAACAGCGTCGCGGCGAGCGCCACGCGCATGCGCCAGCCGCCGGAGAATTCCGAGCAGGGCCGGGCCTGATCCGCGGTTGAAAATCCGAGGCCGGACAGGATCGCGGCCGCGCGCGCCGGCGCCGAATGGGCGTCGATGTCGACCAGGCGTGTCTGGATTTCGGCGATCCGGTGCGGATCGTGGGCGGTCTCGGCTTCCTCCAGCAGCGCGTCGCGCTCGAGGTCGGCCTTGAGCACGACGTTGATGAGGCTTTCGGGGCCGTCGGGCGCTTCCTGCGCGAGAGAGCCGATGCGCCAGCGCGGCGGAATCGCGATACTGCCGGACTCAAGCGGCAGGTCGCCGCGGATCGCGGCAAACAGCGTCGATTTGCCGACGCCGTTGCGGCCGACAAAGCCGACGCGCGCGCCGGGCACGATCTGCGCTGAACTCGCGTCGATCAAGAGCCGCCCGGCGATCCGGACCGAAATGTCAGTCATTGAAAGCATGCGGCCTTGTCACCGGAGCCGGGCGCAAACGCAACCCATTTATCGGTGAAATCGGGCCTTTGGCGGCCCTTATCGGCTCAGTGCAGCCTGTTGTCGCGCCGGCGCAACTCCTCCAGGAGCTGCTCCAAATGGGTTGGAAGCTTGGTTTCCGGGCGCAAGCTTTGCTGCAGCCGTTCGCCGATGCCGTCACAGATTTCCCGTGAGGTTTTGCGATCGATCTGTTCGTGATCGCGATTGATTCGGCAGCTGTTCATAGCGAGTTCCTGCGTCGCGCTCTTGAGTGAGGTATGCGGATCAAGTCATGAGGACGTGATTTGTTTCCCCTGCAGGTCCCGAATACGTCCCTTGCGGCGGCGCGGGGCAACCGGTTCCCCACGCCGGATGAAAAAAAGCCCCGGCGCGATGGCCGGGGCGTAGTCAGGGGGAGTTTAAATCAGATCAGTAGCAGCGGTTCACCAGCCGCCAGCGCGGACCCCAGGGGGTCCCGACCAGACGCTGCACGTAGCAGCCGCCATAGCCGCCGGCGTAATAAGCGGGGCCACCGACGACGATGCGCGGGCCACCAAAACCCCAACCGTGGTGCCAGCCACCATGGTGCCAGCCGCCCCAGGCGGAGGCGGAAGTCGGCGCCAATGCGGCCACGCCCAGCGAAGCCGCGGCAAGTGCAACAAGCGAGTATTTGCGAAGCATGGTCGTCTCCTCGAGGTTTCCGGCACGCATGGCGCCGTTGGTTAGATCGCCTCTCGATACGGTCTGGATGGCGGATGAGCCACAGATCGTCCGATTGACCGAGAACCTAGCCCCGCCAATCTGAATGCAGGCGTCATGACGCCTGCAGAATGGGTTCACCTTTGTGAAATTGCTGTAATCCGCCGGCAGGGTGGCCTCAGTTCAGTCCGGCCCGAGGGGCGCCTGAAGGGCCGCATGCGTTTTTGCACACGCAAAACCCGACAAAAACCGCTGATAGCGCGTCACCGGGTCGCTTGCCGTCGCAGGACGGCGCCGATATAAGCCCCGCAACTCCCACCCAGCGTTTTGTAAGGACGTAATCATGGCGATTGAACGCACTTTCTCGATCATCAAGCCCGACGCCACCGAGCGCAATCTGACCGGCGCCGTCAACGCGCTGATCGAGAAGGCGGGGCTTCGGATCGTGGCCCAGAAGCGCATTCGCATGACCCGCGATCAGGCCGAAACCTTCTATGCGGTCCACAAGGCGCGGCCGTTCTTCGGCGAGCTGGTCGACTTCATGACCTCGGGGCCGGTCGTGGTGCAGGTTCTGCAAGGCGAGGGCGCCGTGCTGAAATACCGCGACGTGATGGGCGCCACGGATCCGTCGAAGGCCGCTGACGGCACCATCCGCAAGGTTCACGCGAAGTCGATCGGCGAGAATTCGGTGCACGGTTCGGACGCGCCGGAGACGGCCGCGATCGAGATCGCGCAATTCTTTTCGGGCAACGAAATCGTCGGCTAAAGAAGAGCGGCGGTCATTCGCCGCCCAAGACGGCCGCAAGGCCGAAAACCAGGGCGGTCGAAAGGCCGAAAGGAAGCGCTGTGAACTGGTTGATGCAGATTTTCGATCCGGCGAACATCGGGGCGTTCGTCACCCAGTTCCAGAACGAAATGACCCAGGCGGCGTTCTGGGTTGCGGTCGGCAAGATCATCTGGATCAACGTCCTGTTGTCCGGCGACAATGCGCTGGTGATCGCGCTGGCGTGCCGCGGGCTCGCGCCGCGGCAGCGGCTATGGGGCATGGTCTTCGGCGCCGCCGCCGCGGTCATCCTGCGCATCATCTTCACCGGCATCGTCGCAACCCTGATGGAGTTGCCGTACCTGAAACTGGTCGGCGGGCTGGCGCTGATCGTGATCGCGGCGAAGCTTCTGGTGCCCGAGCCGGAGGACGAGGACAGCGTGCAGTCCGCATCCCATCTGTGGGCGGCAGTGCAAATCGTCGTGGTCGCCGACATCGTGATGAGCCTCGACAATGTGATTGCGGTGGCTGCCGCGGCCAATGGCAGCGTGCCGCTGTTGATCCTGGGCCTTGCCATCAGCGTTCCCCTGATTGTCGCAGGCGCCGCGTTGATCATGGCATTGCTCGAAAAGATGCCGATCCTGGTGTGGGCCGGTGCCGCGCTGCTGGGCTGGATCGCCGGCGACGTGATTGCGACAGATCCGGCGGTGCATCCGCGGCTGGATGCGCTGTTTGCAGGTCCGCTTGGCGCCGGGCTCGACGGCGTGCTGAACGCGCTCGGCATGGCGCCGCATTTTGCCAATCACGGCAATGGCGGCGAACTTGCGCTCGCCGGGCTCGGCGTCATCGTCGTGCTGGTCGCCGGAACGATCTGGCGCAAGCGCACGCTGCAAAAGCACGCCGAGGAGTCCGCCAAGGCGGCCTAGATTCCGGCGTCAGTGCCTCGTCGCAATTCGATGCGGAAATAGCCGCCCGGCAGCGCCTGCTCAGCGCTGACCTCATGCGGCATCGGGAATCCACAGCGCAGGTACTTTCATGGCGACGGGATGAAAACGAATTGATCGGGGTTAAGGAGCGATACGAGAATCACTCACTTGTCGGGAGTAAGCGGTCTATGCAGCGATTAATCGTCATCGTTGCTTGCCTTGCCGTGTTGACGGGATTGGCAAGCGCTGCACGCGCCGCTGACGGACAAACCGTTTACTTCGCAAGCAGCGGCCACCAGGTCGCGATGGATCTGGCTCGACCCGCTC
>Ga0310810_10003438_pt1 | contig 17239 bp, 18 predicted proteins | sample NCmetagenome_FD_207641 | JGI IMG/M metagenome (GOLD analysis project Ga0310810, IMG submission 207641) | Soil microbial communities from experimental microcosm in Duke University, North Carolina, United States - NC | ecosystem: Engineered > Artificial ecosystem > Soil microcosm > Unclassified ... | reverse complement strand
ACTGGAGGCTGGCCCGGGCGGCGGCGGCCCGCGGTTTCGAGCACTACGAGATCTCGAACTACGCGCGGCCGGGCTTGCGCTCGCGCCACAACCAGGTCTACTGGCGCGCGGCCGAGTACCTGGCGGTTGGGCCCGGTGCCTGCGGCTATCTCGGCGACGTGCGCTACGCCAACCTCAAGCCCGTGACCCGCTACTGCGCGACGCTCGAGGCCGGTGCCTTGCCGATCGACACCTCCGAGCACCTCACGCCGCGCCAGCGGCTCGGCGAGCGCGTGATGCTGGGCCTGCGCCTCATCGACGGCGTCCCGCAGGCGTGGCTCGACGAGCGACTGTCCGGTGACGCCGGGCTGGCGCGGCGGGCCGAGGGCTGGCGCGACGCCGGCCTCACGATCGCGCGGGGCGATCGCATCGCCCTCACCGAGTCCGGCTTCCTCGTCTCCGACTCGATCTTCTCCGAGCTCCTGTAGCCGGCGGCGGCCGTACGGTCATGGCACCGCCGCGCCGCCGCTGCGGTCAGCCGCCCGCCGACTCCAGCAGCTCTCGCGTGGCGAGCTCGGTCGCCTCGTCGGCCGGGAAGAACGACTCGATGCGGAGCTCCTGGAGCGTGATGTCATACGGGGTGCCGAGGCTCGTCAGCGCGGTGAAGTAGCGCAGCGAGAGATCGTTGCGCGTGAACTCGATGGACAGGAACGGCGCGGTCGAGACGTCGAGATCGAGCCGTCGCCACTGGCGTGGCACGTCCGGATAGCCGAGCAGCTCGTCGAGCAGCGCGCGGGTGCGATCGTCGCCGGCGCCGCGGGCCACGTCGCGGTGCAGCCACTGGATCAGCGAGGCGGCGGTCGGCTCCCAGTTGACGATGTAGGGCCGGAACCCGTCGGGATGGAACATCAGCCGCATCGCGTTGGGCGGCCCCAGCGCCGCGACACGATCGGGATCGAGGAAGCGTGCCTGCACCCGCGCGCTGCCCTCGTTGACGGCCAGCACGTCCCAGTGGCGATCGAGCACCAGGGCCGGGTACGGCTCCTGCTGGCGCAGGAAGAGATCGAGCGCGCGGCGAACCTGGGCCAGGGCCGGCGCCGCGAGGTCGGTCCGGCGATAGAGCGGAGCGTAGCCGGCGGCCACCAGCAGGTCGTTGCGGTCACGCAGCGGCACGTCCAGCGTGCGGCTCAGCAGCAGGACCATCTCGCGGCTGGGCTGGGCCCGGCCGGTCTCCACGAAGCTCAGGTGCCGGGCCGAGATCCCGGCCTCGACGGCCAGGTCCAGCTGGCTCAGGGCGCGCTGGGTCCGCCACTGGCGCAGGAGCGCTCCGATACCCGCCGCGGCCGCCGCCGTCGCCCGTTGCATGGGGGCGACTGTACACTGCGCCCCGGCCGCGCGACATTACCTCCCAGGTAGTTGCGGGCCTTCCACCCCGGCGGCGATGCTCGCCCGTACAACAAGAGGAGAGCGTGATGACGATCGATCCGGCCTCGGTGACCGAGCGGTTCAAGGGCACGCTGGGCGAGCTGCTCGGCATCCGCTTCGTCGAGACCACGGCCGACCGGGTCGTCGCCGAGCTGACATACCGCCCCGACCTGACGACGGTCGGCGGCAGCCTGCACGGCGGGACCCTGATGGCCTTCGCCGACACGATCGGCGCCGCGGCGACCGTCCTCAATTTGCCGCCGGGTGCGGCCGGCACCACCACCATCGAGTCCAAGACCAACTTCATGGCGGCCGGCCGGGCCGGCGTGATCCGTGCCGAGGCCACGCCGCTGCACCGGGGGAAGCGCACGATGGTCTGGCAGACGCGCGTGACCGATGCCTCGGGCCGCCTGCTGTCGGTGACGACCCAGACCCAGATGGTGCTGGATGGGCGCTGAGTCCCAGGTCCGCGGCGCCTGTCCGCTCGACTGTCCCGATACCTGCGCCTGGGTCGTCACCGTGCGCGACGGCCAGGCGGTGGCGCTGCGCGGCGACCGCGACCATCCCTACACGCGCGGCGCCCTGTGCGCGAAGGTCCACCGCTACCTCGACTACACGCGTGCACCCGATCGGCTGCTCCATCCGCTGCGGCGCGTGGGCGCCAAGGGCGAGGGACGCTTCGCGCCGATCTCGTGGGACGAGGCGCTCGACGAGATCGCCACGCGCTGGCGCGACATCATCGCTCGCCACGGCGCCGCCGCGATCTGGCCCTACTACGGCTCGGGCACGATGGGCATGGTGCAGGGCGTGGCCGGCGGCGGCCGGCGGCTCTGGAACGTGCTCGGCACCTCGCAGCACCTGATGACGATCTGCACGATCGCCGGCGGCGTCGGCACCGGCTACACCCTGGGCGACAACCGCGTCGGCATGGATCCCGAGACGCTCTCGGCCTCGCGCCTCATCCTGCTCTGGGGCACCAACACGCTCACGACGAACCATCACCTGTGGAAGTACGTCGAGGCGGCCCGGCGCGACGGCGCGCACGTCGTGGCCATCGATCCCATCCGCACGCGCACCGCCGCCGCCGTCGACGAGCACCTGGCGCTCATCCCCGGCACCGATGCGGCGCTGGCGCTCGGCCTGCTGCACGTCGTCGTCGCCTCGGGCCGCGAGGACCGCGCGTTCATCGACGCGCACACCACGGGCTGGGAGGCGTTCCGCGCGCGCATCCTCGAGTACCCGCCGGACCGCGTCGCCGCGATCACCGGGCTGCCCCGCGCGCGCATCGTGGCCCTCGGCGAGCGGCTGGCCACGACGCGACCGACCGGCATCCGCCTGACGATGGGACTGCAGCGCCACGCTGGCGGCGGCATGGCCGTGCGCGCCATCACCTGCATCCCCGGCGTCACCGGCGACTGGCGCTACCCCGGCGGCGGCGCCGTCTATGACACGCGCGGCTTCTTCCGCGGCAACTGGCGCGCGCTCTGGCGCGACGACCTGCGGCCGGCCGGCACGCGCAGCCTGAGCATGACGCGCCTGGGCGAGGCGCTGCTGGAGGTCGATGATCCGCCGGTGGCCTCGATGCTGATCTATGCCAGCAACCCGCTGGCGAGCGTGCCCGACCAGGCGAAGGCGCGCCGCGGCCTGGCCCGCGAGGATCTGTTCACGATCGTCGTCGAGAACTTCCCGACCGACACCGCGGACTACGCGGACCTGCTGCTGCCGGGCACGATGCAGACCGAGCACGCCGACCTGCACTACTCGTACGGTCACATCTACCTGAACTGGAACGAGCCCGCGGTGGCACCGCCCGGCGAGTGCCTGCCGCACACCGAGATCTTCCGGCGGCTCGCCCACCGGCTCGGCGTCACCGAGCCGTGCGTCTACGACAGCGACGACGACCTGGCGCGCGCGGTGCTCGGCTCCGAGGATCCCGCGCTGATCGGCATCACGCTCGAGCGCCTCAAGCGCGACGGCTGGGCGCGGCTGAACGTCCCCACGCCGTTTGTGCCGTTCGCCGAGGGCTTCCCCACGCCCTCGGGCAAGCTGCAGTTCGTCTCACCGCGCATGGTCGAGGCGGGCCTCGATCCCGTCCCGACCTACACGCCGCCGGCCGAGGCCGCCCAGGACCGGACGGAGCTGGCTGCGCGCTATCCCCTGGCGCTCATCGCACCGGCCTCGCACTACTTCCTGAACTCGATGTTCGCGAACGTCCCCGACCTGGAGCGGCGCCAGGGCGGTCTCCGCATCGCGCTGCACCCCGACGACGCGGCCGCGCGCCGTCTCGCGGACGGCGACCGCGCGCGCGTCCACAACGCGCGCGGCGAGTTCTGCGCGACGGTGCACGTCACCGACGCCGTCCGCTGCGGCGTCATCGCCGCCAGCAAGGGCTACTGGCCGAAGCGTCTCAGCGGCGCGGCCAACGCCAACGCCACCGTCGCCGAGCGTGACGCCGACATGGGCGGCGGCGCCGTCTTCCACGACAACCGCGTCGAAGTCTCGCGCGCCTGACGCCGGGCGGCGCATCGCCGCTCGCGCTCGCTAGCGATCCGCGCGCGCGGATCGCGTTGCCCAGTTGGGTCGCTGGCGCCGGCGTGCGCCCGCGTGGGTCCGGCTGCGACATCACGGCGAGCCGTCGTCGCCGTTGGTCGCTCCGGGCCCGGCGAGGGAGCCGCCAACAATTCGAAGTGGCCTGGCGCGAGCCCCCGCCTCGGGGGATGGGGGACCGACCGAGCCGAGCCCGGAGCGACTTACGGCGACAGGCGAGCCGTGCTAGGCGCAGCCGGGCCCACGCGGGCGCACGCCGGCGCCAGCGACCCAACTGGGCGCGCGGTCCGGCGCGAGCGAGGAACTAGCGGACGCGGCGGGCGATGCGCTGCTCGGCGTCGGCCCAGCCGGCGTCGAACGGGTGGCCGGGCGAGTCGAGGTCGATGACCAGTGGCGTGTGATCGGACGGCACCGGCTTGCCCTTGCGCGCCTCGCGGTCGATCTCGGCGGCGACGACGCGCTTGGCGACGCTGGCGCTCACCAGCAGGTGATCGATGCGCATGCCGAAGTTCTTGTGGAAGTTGCCGGCACGATAGTCCCACCACGTGAAGCGCGCGGGCTCCTGGTGGTGCAAACGATAGGCATCGGTGAGGCCCCACGCGCAGAGGCGGTCGAAGGCGGCGCGCTCGGGAGGCGAGACGTGCGTGCCGCCGTGACAGGCCGTCGGATCCCAGACGTCGGCGTCGGTGGGCGCGACGTTGAAGTCGCCGCCGAGGGCCAGCGCCTCGCTCGCCTGGCGAGACTCGGCCAGCCAGCGCGCCAGCCGCGCGTACCATGCGAGCTTGGCCTGGTAGAACGGCGAGTCGACGGTCCGTCCGTTCGGCGCGTAGAGGCAGACCAGGCGCACGCCGCCGCACACGGCGGAGAGCATCCGCGCCTCGGCCAGCGGCTCGTCGTCGCCCACGTCGGAGGTCGTCGCCGGCTGCAGCGGGGCGCCGAAGTTGGTGATGACCTCCGCGATGCCGACCCGGCTGGCGATGGCCACGCCGTTCCAGCGGCCCTCGCCGTGATGGGCCAGCTCGTAGCCGGCGGTGCGGAAGACGTCGGCCGGCGCATCGGCGTCGGCGAGCTTGGTCTCCTGCATCATCAGCACGTCGGGACGGGCGCGCTCGAGCCACCACGTCACCTTGTCGAGCCGGGCCCGCAGAGAATTGACGTTCCAGGTCGCGATTCGCATCCCTTCGTCCCCGGGCGTCATCATAGCCGAAGCCGCAACCGGGCCCCCGTCGACGGAGGTATCATCAGGCCACCCAGCACCAGGCAAGGAGGACACCATGGGAGCGAAGGGCGAAGGGTTCGCGAAGCAGTTCGAGGCCAAGGCCCAGGAAGTGACGAGCACGGTCGAGCGCATCAGCGACGCCGACTGGAAGAAGGTGACGGCGTCCGAGACATGGCCGGTCGGCGTGGTCGCCCACCACATCGCCAGCTCTCACCAGGGCCTGTCGGGCATCGTGAAGATGCTGGCCGACGGCAAGGGCGGCCCGAACATCGACATGGAGATGATCCACGCCGGCAACGCCAAGCACGCGAAGGACTTCGCCAACGTCTCCAAGGCCGACACCCTGGCCCTGCACAAGACCAACGTGGCCGCCGTCGGTGCGCTCCTGCGCGGCATCAACGACGCCGACTTCGACAAGAGCGGCCCCGTGCTCAAGGGCATGCCGGCGATGAGCGCCGGGCAGCTGGCCGGTGGCCTGCTCTGCGGTCACATGGACGAGCACCTCAGCAGCATCAAGGCCACGATCGGGCACTGAGCCGAGGCAGGCGATGAGCTCGCTGACGCGCGCGCTCGAGCTTCTGGAGGCCGGGGACTGGAAGGAAGCGCACGAGATCGTGCAGGGCGACTCCTCCACCCTGTCGGCGTGGCTGCACGGCATCGTCCACACTCTTGAGGGCGACTTCGACAACGCGCAGTACTGGTATCGCAAGGCCGATCGCGTCTTCCGTGGTCGCGACGCGGTCGGTGACGAGCTGGCGGCGGCGCGCCGCGCGCTGCCGACGTGAGCTCCCGCGCTCCGGGCGCGGAGGGTGCCCAGCCCTCCGCGCCACCGCGTGACCTCGGCGCGGCCGTCGCATCGTCGATCGATCTGCTGTCGGCGTGGATCGCGGCCCAGATGGCGTACTCCGGCCTGCCCGGGCTCTCGATCGGCATCGTCCACGACCAGTCGCTCGTGTGGGCCCGCGGCTTCGGGCAGGCGTCCCTCGATCCGGTGCGGCCGGCCACCCCCGACACGCTCTACCGCATCGCGTCCATCACCAAGCTCTTCACCAGCACGGCGATCATGCAGCTGCGCGATGCGGGCAAGCTGCGCCTCGACGATCCCATCGTCGAGCACCTGCCGTGGTTCCGGCTCGGCCAGTCCCACGCCGACGCGCCGGCCATCACCATCCGTCACCTGCTCACCCACACCGCCGGGCTGCCGCGCGAGGCGGGCTTCCCGTACTGGACCGACGGCGCGTTCCCGACGACGACCGACGTCCGTGAGCGCCTGGCCACCCAGCCGGCCGCGTTGCCGACCGAAACCGAGTGGAAATACTCCAACCTCGGCCTGACCTTGGCCGGTGAGATCGTCTCGGCGGTCTCGGGCTGCGCCTATCCCGCCTACATCAGCGAGCACATCCTCGAGCCGCTCGGCATGCGCCGCACCCTGGTGGCGACGCCGCCGCGCGAGCAGCCGGATCTCGCCACCGGATACTCGCGCCGGCTGCCGGCCGGCCCGCGCGTGGCCGCGCCCCACACCGACTGCGCGGGCATCACGCCGGCGGCGAACATGTCGACGTCCGTGAGCGACCTGGCGCGCTTCGCGATGCTGCAGTTTCGCGATGGCCCGGCCGGCGGCGCCCAGATCCTGCGCGGGAGCACCCTGCGCGAGATGCAGCGCGTGCACTGGCTCGAGCCGGACTGGGAGGCGGGCTGGGGGCTCGGCTTCCGCATCATGCGCAGCAAGGGCAAGACGTACGTCGGCCACGGCGGCTCGCTGCGCGGTTACCGCACCATCGTGCACCTCTGCCCCGCCGATCGCATCGGCGTGATCGCGCTGACGAACGCCGATGACGGCAATCCGCTGGTCTTCGCCGAGAAGGCCTTCCAGTGGGTCGCGCCCGCCATCCTCGAGGCCAGGCGCCCCGCGGCGCCGGCCTCGCCGCCGGCCGGCTGGGAGCGCTACGCGGGCCGCTACCGCAACCCGTGGGGCGACGCGCAGGTCCTCGTCGTCGGCGGACGCCTGGCGCTGCTCGATCCCTCGCAGCCCGATCCGATGCTGACGGTCACCTGGCTGCACCCGACCGCGGAGCACACGTTCCGGAGCGAGACGAAGAACGGCTTCGGCAGCCATGGCGAGCCGGTCGTCTTCGAGCTCGATCGCGACGGGCGAGTGGTGCGTCTGCGGGTCGGCGAGAACTTCCTCACGCCCGTGATGGACTGGTAGCACGCCAAAGGAGGCATCATGCTGGAGCTCGAGACGCCGCACGACTGGCTGAAGCAGATCGGCCGCGAGCTGGGCCCCTCGGACTGGATGACGGTCGATCAGCCGATGATCGACAAGTTCGCCGAGGCCACCGGTGATCATCAGTGGATCCACGTCGACGTCGAGCGCGCGAAGAAGGAGATGCCGGGCGGCAAGACCATCGCCCACGGCTATCTCACGCTCTCGCTCGTGCCGCGCCTGGCCTCGACCCTGAGCCGCGTGAAGAAGCGCAGCCGCGGCGTGAACTACGGCTCGAACAAGGTCCGCTTCATCTCGCCGGTCCCGGCCGGCGCGCGCATCCGGCTGCGCCAGCGCATCGCCAACGTCGAGGAGGTGCAGGGCGGCGTACGCGTCACCTCGGAGATGACCGTCGAGATCGAGGGTCAGCCGAAGCCGGCACTGGTCGCCGAGACGATGGGCGTCTCCTACGCCTGAGGCGCCGTCCCGCCGCTCACGTCCGTGACAGCGGCGGCAGCATGAACGCACCGTCGATGGGCCACGGGCCGCGGACCATGAGCGCGTCGTACCAGACGTCGCCATGCTCCGCGGCCCGCTCCTGATCCCAGGGCTCCGCCGTCCACTCGCCACCGAGACGATCGGGAGCGAAATAGGCCCGCACGCGGGAGACGTCGCCGCCGATGGCGCGCACGATCGTCTCCAGGGGTGGGATCTCCGCGCCGACCACGTCGTGGAGCGCGAGCTCCCCGCCGCGGATCTCGTGCACCGTGATCAGGTCGAGCGCCTCGTGATGGTGCACGCGGGCCAGATCGCCCCAGATCAGCAGCAGCGCGACGACGAAGACCACGCCAGCCTCGACGGAGCCGCCGCGCAGCGAGACCGGCGCACGGCCGCCGAGGAGACGACGGAGCAGCCGCGCGTCGGCCTCGCGGGCCTCGAGTCGTCGGCCGCCCCCGCTGATCGGAGGACGCCCCGGCCGGGACGCCAGCGGGTGCGTGAAGGCGTGCTCGCGCACGACCCGGAAGCCGAACCGCGTGTAGAACTCCGGGATCACGGTGGTCAGGATCACCGTCTCGAAGCGACGATCGGCCTCGGTCATCGCCTCGGCCATCAGCGCGTGCGCGATGCCGCGGCGGCGATGCTCGGGGTCGGTGCACACCGCATGGATCGAGCCGACGTGGATCGGCCGGCCGCCCAGGACCAGCGGCAGCTCGATCAGCCCGACGTGGCCGACCGTGCGCCCGCCCTCGCGCCGGACGAACGGCGTGGAGACGTCCGTCCAGGCGAATCCCAGCGCGGCGGCGCGCGCGACCGCGCCCGGCACCCGTGGCCACACGCGCCCCAGCAGCGCCGCCAGTGCGGGATCGAGTGACGGAGACGACATCGGCGCATTGTAGCCATGGCCGCCTTGACTTGCCCCGGCCCGGCCGTTACAAGGTGATAGATGGACGCGCGTCACCGGGACGTCCTCATCGCCGTCATCCGCGAGTACATCGACTCCGCGGAGCCCGTCGCCTCGCGCGCGCTGAGCAAGCGGCACTTTCCGAACCTCTCGCCGGCCACCATCCGCAATGCCATGGCCGATCTGGAGGACATGGGCTTTCTCGCCCAGCCCCACACGAGCGCGGGCCGGGTCCCGACCGACAAGGCGTACCGGTTCTACGTCGACTCGTTCCCGCCCTCCCAGCCCGGTGCCCCCACCTCGCCGCGGCCGTTTGGCGCGCGGCGCGTGGGCGTCGAGGGCTTCATGGAGCAGGCCTCGTCGCACCTGTCCTCGGTCACCCGGCTGACGGGCCTGCTGCTGGCGCCGCCGCTCAAGCACACGACGATCGCCCGCGTCGACCTCCGTGCGCTCGACAACGATCGCGCGCTCGCGATCATGGTGACCGACGCCGGCTGGCTCACGGTGCGCGAGATCACGCTCGATCCGCCGCTCGGCCCCGAGGATGTGCGCGCGCTCGGCCGTGAGCTGACCCGGCGCTTCCGTGACCGCACGGTGCAGGAGATCGTGCAGATGGAGCAGACGCCCGACGACCCGCTCGACGCCCTGCACACGCGGGCTCGCGCGGTGACCGATCAGATCGTGGGTATGCTCCGCGGCCGCACGCTCTACGTCAGCGGCGCCATCAACATGCTCGATCATCCGGAGTTCTGGGATCTCGAGACCACGCGCCAGCTGCTGCGGACCTTCGAGCAGAAGGAGCGGCTGGCCGAGATGATGACGGCACTGGCCGCCGACGAGGGCGTGCGGGTGACCATCGGCGACGAGAACCCGGTCAGCGAGATGCGCGAGTGCACGCTCATCACCTCGACCTACATGTACCGCGACCAGGTGCTGGGTATCCTGGGCGTCGTCGGCCCCCGGCGGCTGCCCTACCCCGACGTGATCTCGGCCGTGGACGAGACCGCCCGGCAGGTGACCGAGGCGCTCGCGCGCGTCCGCCAGGACCTCTACCTGCCGTCCTGACCGCCGGGCCGCGCTCGGCGCGGCTGCTATAATTCGACTACATGGACGATCTTCCGACGCCGGGCGCCGCCACCGAATCCGACGCTGCCGCCAGTCCGCAGGGCGAGATCGAGCGGCTCCGCCGCGAGCTGCAGGACAAGCAGGACCGCCTCCTCCGCGCGCTGGCCGAGACCGACAACGTCCGCCGCCGGGCCCAGCGTGACCGGGAGGACTACGTCAAGTTCGCCTCGGAAACGCTCCTCCGCGACCTGCTCCCGGTGCTCGACAACCTCGATCGCGCCCTGACCGCGGCCCGCGCCGCCGGGGGGGCCGCCAACGTCGTCGAGGGCGTCGAGCTGATCCAGCGCGAGATGCTGCGGGTGCTCGAGCGCTCCGGGCTGACGCGCTACTCGGGGCTCGGCCAGCGCTTCGATCCAACCCGACACGAGGCGATCGCCCGCATGGTCAGCGCCCAGGCCGTACCCGACACGGTCATACACGAGACCGCGCCCGGCTATCTGCTGCACGGCCGGGTGCTCCGCCCCGCGATGGTCGCGGTCGCCGCCGCTCCCGACTCCGAGACGGCCTAGGGTGGCCCGCGACTTCTACGAGATTCTCGGAGTCGGGCGCCAGGCCTCCGAGGCGGAGCTGAAGAAGGCCTTCCGCGCGCTCGCCATGCAGTACCACCCCGACCGCAACCCCGGCGACAAGCAGGCCGAGGAGCGCTTCCGCGAGGCGAGCGAGGCCTACGCCGTCCTGTCCGACCCGGACAAGCGTGCGCACTACGACCGCTTCGGCTCGGCGCCCAGCCCGACCGGCGGGCCCGGATTCGACTCCGGCTTCGGCTCGCTGTTCGAGGACATCTTCGAGAACTTCCTCGGCGGCAGCGGGCGGGGCCGACGCTCCCGCGCGGCGCGCGGCGAGGATCTGCAGTACGAGATCAAGATCACGCTCGAGGAGGCGGCCACGGGGCTGGAGACGAAGATCCAGATCCCGCGGATGGAGAGCTGCGAGACGTGCAGCGGCACCGGCAGCGAGCCCGGCACCCGCAAGGTCACCTGCGAGAGCTGCGGCGGCCGCGGCGAGGTGCGCATGAGCCACGGCTTCCTCACCGTGGCGCGGCCGTGCCCGCGCTGTCAGGGCGAGGGCCAGATCAACAAGAGTCCGTGCAAGACCTGTCACGGCGAGGGCCGGCAGCGCGCCGAGCGACTGCTGTCGGTGAAGATCCCGCCGGGGATCGACGACGGCATGCAGATGCGGCTGACCGGCGAGGGCTCGGGCGGCCTCAACGGCGGTCCCTCGGGCGATCTCTACGTGCTGGTGCACATCCGCGAGCACGCGATGTTCGCCCGCAACGGCGCCGACCTCTACTGCGACCTGCCGGTGTCCTTCCCGCAGCTCGCCCTCGGCACCGAGATCGAGGTGCCGGTGCTGGCCGGCACGGCCAAGCTGAAGGTGCCGGGAGGGAGTCAGCCGGGTCAGATCCTGAAGCTCCGCGGCCGGGGCATGCCCCGCCTGCGCGAGCGCGGCCACGGCGATACCTGTTATCGCCTCCTCCTGGAGGTGCCGTCGAAGCTCAACGCCGGGCAGCGCGAGGCGCTCGAGGCCTTCGAGGAAGCCTCGAAGGAGCGCGGCCCGCTCGCCGCCTCGTTCCTCGAGCGCATGAAGAAGCTCCTCGGGTGACGACGGTCGCCGGTCGCTCCGCCTACGTCGAGCTGACGGTAGACGCGGGCGAGGACGCGACCGAGGCGTTGACGAACTTCCTCTGGGAGCAGGGCGCGGTCGGCGTCGTCGAGGACCTGAACGTCGGCGCGCCGGCCCGCCTGCGCGCGTTCTTCCCCGTCGCCACCGCTTCCGCGGCGCTCACCGATCGCGTCGAGGCGTATCTCGACGGACTGCGCGCGCTCGGCCTGTCGGTCGGCGCCACAGCGATCGTGGCGCCGCTCGCCGACACCGACTGGGCGGCGGCGTGGCGCGAGCACTTCCGGCCCGTCCCCGTCGGCCGGACCTTGCTCATCGCGCCACCGTGGGAGCTGCCGGCGAAATCGGAGCGCATCGTGCTCGCCATCGAGCCGGGGCGCGCGTTCGGCACCGGGCACCACGGCACCACGGCGGGATGTCTCGAGCTGCTCGAGGCGCTCGTCGCCGCGGATCGGCCGGCGCGCGCGCTGGACCTCGGCACGGGCTCGGGCATCCTCGCGATCGCGGCCGCGCGCCTCGGCGTGGGCGAGATCCTCGCCTGCGACACGGACCCCGACGCGGTGGCCGCGACCGAGGGCAACGTAGCGCGCAACAGCGTGTCCGACCATGTTCGCGCGGTCGTCGCCGACGTGGCATCGCTCGCCGCCGCGCCGGCGCCGCTCGTCCTGGCCAACCTGCTCGCAGCCGCCCACCGCGCGCTGGGCCCTCGGTATCGCGAGCTGGTCACGCCGGGCGGCGTCCTCGTCCTCGGCGGCCTGCTCGACGGGGAGGGCGACGACATCGCCGCCGCGCTGGCCGCTCACGGCTTCCGTCACGAGGCGACGCGCCACCTCGAGGGCTGGACGAGCCTCGCCCTCCGTCATGCGCCGCTTCACGCTTCAGCCTGAGCAGCTCGCCGGGGGCCGCGTCACCTTCGACGCGGCCGAGTCGCATCACCTCGCGCGGGTGCTGCGCCTGCGCTCGGGCGACACGATCGTCGCCACCGACGGCAGCGGTCGCGACTACACGATCCGCCTGGAGAGCGTGGGCGACGTCGCCACTGGCATGGTGCTGGCCGAGGCCGCGGGCGCGCCGGCCTCGCCACTGGCCATCACCCTGATCCAGGGCGTGCCCAAGGGCGACAAGATGGAGGCGATCGTGCGCGCGGCCACCGAGCTCGGCGTGGCGCGCATGCACCCGGCCCTCTGCGAGCGCACGATCGTACGCCTCGAGGCCGCGCGCTGGCGCGATCGCGCGCGACGCTGGCAGCGCGTCGCGCGCGAGGCAGCCAAGCAGTGCGGGCGCGCGATCATCCCCGAGGTCGAGCCGCCTCGTCCGCTCGCCGAGTGGATCGCCGACGCCGGGCGCGCGGACCTCGCCCTCTGCCTGTGGGAGGGCGACGCCGTCCCGCTGCGATCGCTGCTCGATGCCGCGAGCTCCCCGCGCTCGGCCGTCGTCGTCGTCGGTCCGGAGGGCGGCCTCGCCGACTCCGAGGTCGCGACGGCACGCGCCGGCGGCTTCGCCGTCACCTCGCTCGGCCGGCGGATCCTCAGGACCGAGACGGCCGGACCGGCCATCGTCGCGGTCCTGCAGTCGCGCTTCGGCGACCTGGGATGAGCGCGGCAGGCTGGCGTCACGAGGCCAGCGATGCAGACGTCGAGGTGCACGGCTGGGGCGACACTCGCGCCGACGCCTTCGCCCAGACGACGCTCGGCGTGTTCGCGTTGCTCGTCGAGGCTGGCACGGTCGCATCGAGCGAGCGCCGCGAGGTGCGCGCCCAGGCCGACTCGACGAGCGCGCTGCTCGCCGCCTGGATCGACGAGTGCCTCTACGTGCACGAGATCGAGGGATTCGTCGCGGCGACCGTGGAGATGACCGTGTGCACGGATCGGCTCGCCCATGGCGTCCTCGACGGCGAGACGCTGGACCCCGACCGGCATACGATCCGCGCTCCCGGGGGCCGCCCGCGGCGGGTCTCGCTCGACGTCGATGGGGGTCTCCATCGGGCGACGGTCGCGTTCCCCGGCCGGATCAGAGATGTCTCATAAACGAGACTGAGGCGTCCCGGAGCCGTGTCATCCCAGCGACGCCCGGCTCTCGACAACAAGCCGACAATGGGCATTACCTGCTTCTTATCAGGTAGTTACGAATCACCAGGGGTGTGGCACTCACGTTGCTCTCATCTCCCGCCGTGATGCGCCAGCAAACGATCCGGCGGTCGGTTTCGCTCGAGGGTATCGGCCTGCACTCCGGCAAGCGCGCCCGGCTCACGCTCTCTCCCGCGCCGCCGGACTCAGGCATCGTCTTCCACGTCGGCCCTGACGGCGCCCCGATCCCGGCGGCGCCGGAGAGCGTCGTGGACTCGCACTACGCGACGACGATCGGCCACAACGGCTGCCGCATCCAGACCGTCGAGCACCTCATGGCCGCCGCCGCCGGCCTCGGCGTCGACAACCTCGACGTCGAGGTCGAGGGCATCGAGGTGCCCGCGGTGGACGGCAGCGCCAAGCCCTTCGTGGCGCTTCTGAACTCGGCGGGCCGGACCGCCCAGGGCGCTCGCCGCCGCCCGATCACCATCCGCCAGCCCCTGCGGGTGGGCAGCGGTCAGCGCTGGATCGAGATCGTGCCGGCGAGCGAGTTCCGCATCAGCTACACGCTCGACAACGACCATCCCGCCATCGGCATCCAGGCGCTGTCCGTCGTGCCGACGGAGGAGCTGTTCGTCAACGAGTACGCGCCGGCCCGGACCTACGGGTTCCTGAAGGATCTTGGGCTCATGCGCAAGAACGGGCTGGCCCTCGGCGGCTCGCTCGACAACGCCATCGTCGTGGGCAAGCGCGGCACCCTCAACGGCCTGCGCTACCGCGACGAGTTCGTGCGTCACAAGGTGCTCGACCTCATCGGCGACCTGGCCTTGCTGGGCCGGCCGATCGTGGGTCACGTCATCGCGCGCAACGCCGGCCACGCCCTGAACTTCGAGCTGGTGCTGGCCATCCAGCGCGCCCTGGGCCTGGAGCGCCGCCCGGCCGGAGCCGCGCTGCGCGTAGTCTCCGCGCTGGAGACCATCGAGCAGCCGGACAGTTTCGCTCCCGCCCCCGCCGTCTAGACCGCCCCGGACCCGGCCGCGCCCGGTCCGGGCGCTATAATGTTGCGTTCGCCTATGGGTGCGATCCCTCACGTGCGTTCGCTCGGGGCGGCGGCGCTGGCGGCGCTGGTGATGGTGATCGCCGCTCCGGCGACGGCCGATCTCCGCATCAGCGACCTCGACGTCTCAATCGCCGATCACGAGCTGACGGTGAACGTCGCGATTCTGGGCGTCATCGCGCCCACCTTCCAGGAGGGGATCCGGAGGGGCAACCCCTCCCACGTGCGTTACACCGGGCAGCTCTGGCAGTCCGGCCGTCGCACACCGTCGAGGGCGCCGTAAGATGCCGCTGCTCAGTGATCAGAACCGCCACAAGCGCAACCTGGTCATCATCGCCGCCTTCCTGCTGCTCATCGGCGGCGCGACGGCCTTCGACCTCGGCATCTTCGCGCCCGAGCTGCCGGTCGCCTCCAACATCGTCATCTTCGCGCTGTTCAACCTGAACCTGATCGTCCTGCTCCTGCTGATCCTGCTGCTCTTCCGGAACCTCGTAAAGCTGTGGCTGGAGCGGCGCCAGAACGTGATCGGCGCGCGGTTCCGGGCCAAGCTGGTGCTGGCCTTCCTGCTGCTCTCGGTGGCGCCGGCCGGCCTGATCTTCGTCATCGCGTCGAACTTCATCAACAAGTCGATCGAGGGCTGGTTCAAGCCGCAGGTCGAGCGCCCCCTCGACCAGGCCCTGGCGGTGGCCCAGACCTACTACACGAACCTGGAGCGCACGGCGCTGCGCCACGGCCAGCATCTGGCGCGGGTGATCGATCGCGACGGCCTGCTCGCCGAGGGCCGGCGCGAGGCCCTGGCCGCCTTCGTCGTCGAGCAGCAGGACTTGCTCTCCATCGGCACCATCACCGTGGTCGACGGCCGCGGCCGCGAGCTGATCCACGTGCGCGATCCCATGCTGGGTGACTTGCCGACGCGCGATCTGAACGAGGCCCAGGTGCACCGCGGGCTCGGCGGCCAGGAAGTGACGACGGTGCGCGAGCTGCCCACCGGCGACCTCATCGAGGCGGTGACGCCGATCTGGTCGGGCCAGGCTGCGTCCCGTCAGGTCGCGGGCGCCGTCGTCGTCGGCACCCACGTGACCGAGCGGCTCGAGCAGAAGGTCCGCGGGATCTCCCAGGCCTTCCTCGAGTACAAGCAGCTCAAGCTGCTCAAGAACCCGATCAAGGGTATCTACATCCTGCTCTTCCTGCTGATGACCCTGATCGTCGTCTTCTCGTTCACCTGGTTCGCGCTGCACCTGGCCCGCGGCATCACCGGGCCCATCGAGCAGCTCGCCGAGGGCACGCGCGAGGTCGCCGCCGGCAACCTGGCCTACAAGGTCGAGGCGCGCGGCGACGACGAGATCGGCACGCTGGTCGAGTCGTTCAACCGCATGACCGACGACCTCGGGCAATCCAAGCGCCAGCTGGAAGAGGCGTACATCGATTTGCAGGACAAGCACACCGAGCTCGAGGACCGCCGGCGCTACATCGAGACCGTGCTGGAGGCGATCACCACCGGCGTCGTCTCATTCGATCCGCTCGGCCGGGTGACGACGATCAACCGGGCGGCGGCGCGCATGTTCGGGATCGCCGAGACGGGCAGCGTCGGACGGTTGCTGGAGGAGGTCTTTGCCGGGCCCGCGGCCCGCGAGATCGTCGGCCTCGTGCAGCGCGTACGCCGCCCGCGCACCGGCACGGCGGCCCTGCAGCTGCACCTGCGCCGCGACGGCGTCGCCCAGTCGCTGCTGGCGGCGGCCACTGCGCTGCGCGGCGAGAACGGCGAGTACACCGGCGCCGTCGTCGTCTTCGACGATCTCACCGAGCTGCTCAAGGCCCAGCGGCTGGCGGCCTGGCGCGAGGTGGCCCAGCGCATCGCCCACGAGATCAAGAATCCGCTGACGCCGATCCAGCTCTCCGCGCAGCGGCTGCGCCGCCGGCTGGGCTGGCGCGACGACGACGAGCACCGGCTGGTGGTGGAGTGCACCGACACGATCGTGCAGGAGGTGGACGGCCTGCGGCGGCTGGTCGACGAGTTCTCGCGCTTCGCCCGGATGCCGGCGTTCATTCCCCGGCCGACCGACGTGCGACCACTCGTGGAGGGCGTGGCCGCGCTCTATCGCGACTCGCACCCCGGGCTGGCGCTGACGACCCGCCAGGCCGAGGACCTGCCGCTCTGCGAGGTCGATCCCGACCACATCAAGCGCGCCGTCCTCAACCTGGTCGACAACGCCGTCGAGGCGGTCGGCGCCAGCAGCGGCGAGATCGTGGTCGAGACGCAGCACCTGGCCGCGGCCGGCCGCGTCCGCATCGTCGTGAGCGACACCGGTCCAGGCATCCCGCTCGAGGATCGCGACAAGCTGTTCCTGCCGCACTTCTCGACGAAGGTCACCGGCATGGGGCTGGGGCTGCCGATCGTCAGCGAGATCGTCACCGAGCACGGCGGCACCGTCCGCCTCGACGACAACACCCCGCGCGGGTCGCGCTTCACGATCGAGCTCCCTGTCGCGCACACGCCTGCGCCCGTCGAAGCATGACGCCTCGATCACTCAGCGCCGAGCACCGTGGTGCCGCCGGTCGGGACGGCGCGGGGGGGCGGGGCGCGCCTGCATGG
>Ga0310810_10003436_pt1 | contig 17241 bp, 12 predicted proteins | sample NCmetagenome_FD_207641 | JGI IMG/M metagenome (GOLD analysis project Ga0310810, IMG submission 207641) | Soil microbial communities from experimental microcosm in Duke University, North Carolina, United States - NC | ecosystem: Engineered > Artificial ecosystem > Soil microcosm > Unclassified ... | reverse complement strand
TGCATCGGCACCTTGACGAGGCCGTTCGCCAGCAGACCCATCTTGCTGTGCGCGATCGAACGCCCGGTCAGGTAGCGGCCGACCTGCGACTGGTCGGTGCCGAAGTACGACATCTGCAGGAAGAAGCCGCCGATCAAGCCCGACCACAGCGTGTAACGGCTCGTGGGATCGAAGTGCGTGTCCACGGCGTGCAGCTTGCCCAGGTGTCCGGCCAGGCCGACCGCGTCGCCGAAGCCGACGCCGTGCGGCAGGCGCAGCACGGTGAGCGCGAACGCGACGGCCATCGCGCCGAGGATGATCAGGAACTGGAGCGTGTGGCTGTGCCCGACGGCTCGAGCGCCGCCGGCCGCCGTGTACGCGACGACCACGGCGCCCAGCGCGAGGCACGTCGCGTGCAGGTTCCAGCCGAGCAGCACCGACAGGATCAGCGCGGGCGCGAAGATCGTGATGCCGGCGGCCAGCCCGCGCTGGACGAGGAACAGGACGGCGGTCAGCGTGCGCGTGTTGCCGTCGAAGCGGCGCTCCAGGTACTCGTACGCCGTGTACACGTGCAGGCGATGGAACAAGGGGACGAGCGTCACGCTGAGCGCGACCATGGCGAGCGGCAGTCCGAAGTAGAACTGCACGAAGCGCAGCCCGTCGACGTACGCCTGCCCCGGCGTCGCCAGGAACGTCGTCGCGCTGGCCTGCGTCGCCATCACCGACAGCGCGACCATGCCCCACGGCAGCGCGCGATCGGCGAGCACGTAGCTCTCGAGGCCATGGCTGCCGCGGCCGCGCCACGCGCCGTACGCGATGAAACCGACGAGCGCGGCGCCGAGCACGATCCAGTCGAGCGCGCTCATCGGAACGCGCGGGTCAGCCACAGGCCGAGCGCGATGCACACGGCCAGCTCGATCAGCACGAGCGCGTACAGCCGGCTCCACCGCCCGGCGATGGGCGGCGGCTCGTCGGCGCGAGACTCGGCGAGGTGCGCGCCGTCGCCAGGCGGGGCGCCGCGCGCCACGCCGTCGCCGGTCGCCTCGCCGCGCGCCGGGACGCGCGGCCGCTCGCCGCTCACGGGCGGGCGCTCACCAGATTCGCGAACAGGCGGTAGGCGCCGGGCACGCCGGCCGGGAGCTGGCGGAACCACGAGTAGCTGGTGTCGATGAACATCCCCTTGCCGAACTTCGCGACCAAGAGCCCGCCGTCGCGCGGCGGCTCGCCGGGATCGTTCGCGGACAGCACGGTTTCGTAGCGCGGGTCCCACGGGCTCGCGAAGTTGAGGCCGCGCTCCTGCACCCATCCGGCGAAGTCGTCGGGCGTGATCTTGTTGGGCCGCGCGAGCAGGGCGTGATCGGGCTGGAGGAGGCGCACGGGCGTGTCCTCGACGGCCACGCGGTCGCGCGAAATCGTGAACGGATAGGGCCCGATCTGGTCCTTCAGCGCGTCGTCCGCGGTGTTGTACTGGACGACGAGCGTCCCTCCCGCCGCGACGTAGTCCATCAGGCGCTGGTGCTGGGCACGCAGCGCCGGCCGCGTGTTGTACGCGCGCACGCCGATCACGATCGACGCGAAGCGTGCGAGCGCGCCCGACGCCAGTTCGTCGTCGGTCAGCGCGGTCACGCGATAACCGATCTGGCGCAGCGCGTCCGGGATCGCGTCGCCGCTGCCGGCCACGTACGCGACGTCGTCGCCGACGTGCCGCACGTCGGCGCGCACCAGGTGCGCGTCCGCCGGCGGGAACAGCGTCTGCGCGCCGATGTGCGGGTAATCGATGCGCTCGCGGCCGCGATCGTAGCGCCGGCCGTCCTTCTCGACCCACGCGTGCAGCGTGGCCGCCGCCGGCGTCGCGCCGGGCGTCACGTGGAACACGACGGTCTGTGTCGCGGCCGGTCCGGCCAGCTGCACCGGGGCGCTCGGCGGGTCCGACTTCCAGCCGTCGGGCAGCGCGAGACGCGCGGTGCCGGCGAACACCGCGTCGCCGCTCGTCACGGCCAGCCGCACGTCGCGCGGCGCGGCGTCCGGGAACAGATAGGCGGCCTCGTCGAGGGCCAGCGTGACGGGTGGCACGATCTCGAAACGCTGGACGCGCTCGCCGAGCACCGGGTCGGTGGAGCGGTACGTCACGGGCACGGCGAACGCCATGGACTCGCCGAGCACGCGGATCACCGCGCGCACGACGAGCGCGGGCGGCGACTCGGGCAGCCCGATCATCCGCGCATCGGCGACGCGGAACAGTCCCGCCGAGGCCGGGACCTCGAGCCAGTAGGGCTGCGACGTGGGCGCGTCGGCCGGCAACGTGAGCGTCGCCTCGCCGCTCGCCGCGCGATTCTCGGGCAGCGCCTGCGCCTGGACCTCGGCGCCGCCCGGTCCCTGATCGGCCACGGCCGCGGTGCCGCTGAAACCGCCCGAACCGGGCCTCGGCGGTGCGGGCGCGAGGGCCGCCGCGCCGAACGGCATCTCCAGTCGTTCGAGCACGAGCGCCGCGCTCGAGCGATTGAGCGCGAGCGCCGTCACCTTGACCTTGCCGCCGGGCGAGGCCGACGGACGATCCGCGCTCGCCTCGAGCCACAACCCGGCCGCGGAGCGGATCGCGCTCTCGACTTCGGCGCGCTTGATCGTGGCCCACGGGTCGTCGCCGAGCGTCGCGAGCGCGCGGTGCACCTTGACGAGCGCCGCCAGACTGGCCGCGGGGTGCGCCGGGTCGTAACCGTGGACGGCCTCGGCCACGGCCGCCGCGACCGCGGCGGACTTGGGCACTCGCGCCCAGGTGGCGACGACGCCGTCGAACAGGTCGCGCGTAGCCGGCTCGCCGCCGCGCAGCGTCAGCCAGGTCGGAATGGAACCGCGACGCCCGGAGCTGCCGAAGCCCTGGCTCTTGTGCATGCTGCGACTCTCGGCCGCGATCTCGGTGTACGAGCGCCCGAGCACCGCATTGTAGCGACCGACGTCCACGCTCAGCGACGGCGACGTGCCCAGCGAGTCCGCCCACGCGTTCCACAGGATGCGCCTGGCCTGCCACGGCTGGACGCCGAGCGCGAGCTGTTCCGGGAAGCGCCTGGGATCGGCCGCGGCGCGGAACGCCTCCTCGGCGAGCAGCGCGGACGCGGTGTGGTGGCCGTGGCCGCCGCTGCCGTCCGTCGGGAAACGCGTGACGATGACGTCGGGGCGGAACCGCCGGATCGCCCACACGACGTCGGCCAGCACCGAGTCGCGGCCCCAGAACGCGAGCGCTTCGTCGGGGCTCTTCGAGAAACCGAAGTCCACGGCGCGCGTGAACATCTGCTCGGCGCCGTCCACGCGCCGCGCCTCCAGCAGCTCCTGCGTGCGGATCACGCCGAGCGCCTCGCCGGTCTCGCCGCCCAGCAGGTTCTGCCCGCCGTCACCGCGCGTCAGCGACAGGTACGCGACGCGCGCCAGCCGCTCGCGCGACAGGTACGCGAGGAACCCGGTGTTCTCGTCGTCGGGATGCGCTCCGACGTACAGCACGCTCTCGAGCACGCCGAGCTTGCGGATCGCGAGGCCGAGCTGGGCCGCGTCGAGCGGCGCGGGCGGGCGGGCGTCGGCGCGCGCCACGCGCGGCGCGAACGCCAGCGCGGCGGCGAGGACGAGGGCGGCGACGAGGGCAGGTCGAATCGGCATCCGGGGTTCCTCGAGGGGCGAAGGGTGGTGTGCGGCGAACGACCGCGCGGCCGCGGCGAACCGGGCACGCGAACTCAGGGCGCGGCCGCGCCCCACAGATCGCGCAGCGAGATCGGGCCCTCGTGGAGCGCGCGCATCCCGTTCTCGATCGTCGCGCGATCGCCGACGACGACGATCGCGAAGTGATCGGGATCCAGCACTTGGCGCGCGACACGCTGGACGTCCGCGGCCGTCACGGCGCGCACCGCGGGCACGTAGCGCTGCCACGTGTCGAGCGGCAGGTCGAAGCGCAGCAGCTCCGCGAAGCGCGCGGCGGCGCCGGCCGTCGTCTCGAATTCGCCGGGCAGGCCGAGCGTCAGGTACGCGCGCGTCTTCTCGAGTTCGGCGGCGGGCACCGTTTCGTCGCGCACGCGCCTCAGCTCCTTCAGGAACTCGATCAACGAACTGTCGGTCTTCGCGGTCACCACCGACGCGCTCGCGGAGAACGTGCCCGTCCCGTGGCGCATGTCGAAGCGCGAGTTCGCGCCGTACGTGTAGCCGTGCGTCTCGCGCAGGTTCTGCATGAGGCGCGACGTGAACGAGCCGCCGAGCAGCGTGTTCAGCACCTCGAGCGCGGCGTAGTCGGGCGTCGAGCGCGCGACGCCGAGCTGGCCGATGCGGATCACGGACTGGGCGGCGCCCGGCTTGTCGATCAGGTAGAACGTGCGCGCGCCCGCCGCGGCGGCCGGCGCTTCGGGCAGCGCGGGCGCGGCGCCCTTGGCCCACGCGCCGAAACGCGCGAGCACCAGCGTGCGCGCGTCGGCCGGCGTGATGTCGCCGACGACGAGCAGCCGCGCGCGATTCGGTACGTAGTGCGCCGTCCAGAACGCGAGCACCGCCGCGCGATCCAGCTTCGCGACGGACGCTTCGTTGCCGTCGGGCGGGCGGCCGTACGGGTGCGTCGGCCCGTACACGATGCTGTTGAACGCGAGCGGCGCGATCTGCGTCGGCTGATCGCGGAGCTGGAGCAGTGCGGTGCGCCGCAGCTCGCGGCGGCGCGCCACTTCGCTGTCCGGGAACGTCGGGCGCAGCACGACGTCGGCCAGCAGGTCGAGACCGCTCGGCAGGTTGCGCCGCGTCACGTGCAGGTGCACTTCGCCCATCTCGGGGCCCGCGCCGGTTTCGAACGCGGCGCCGAGGAAGTCCGCCTGTTCGGCGATCTCGAGCGAGCCGCGCTTGCCCGCGCCTTCGTCCAGCATGTCCGCGGTGAACGTGGCGAGACCGGGCACGTCGGCCGGGTCGTACGCCGAGCCGGCCGGCACCAGCAGCGTGACGTCGACGACCGGGGTCTTGTGCATCTCGACCACGGCCAGCTCGAGTCCGCTCGGCAGCGTCTGCACCTGGACGGGCGGCAGATGGAGCGCCGGCGGCTCGCCGAGTCCGGGCGGTTTCGTTCGATCCACGTCGCCGTGCGCCGCGGGGGCAACGGCGAGCGCGAGCAACGCGGCCGTCACGGCCGCGGCCTTCCAGCTCCGAGCGCCGCTCATGGCCGCGCCTCCCCGCCCACCGCCAGGTCTTTCTTGCCCGCCGGCACCACGCTCAGCACCACGCGGTGCGCGTTCGCCACGTACTGTTTCGCGACGCGCTGCACGTCGGCGGGCGTCAGGCGGCGATAGCGATCCAGATCCTGTTCGTAGAAGTCCGGCGTGCCCGCGAAATCGCTGTAGAAGTTCAGCTGGTTCGCGACGCCGCCGTTGCCGCCCATGTGCTCCAGCCCGGCCAGCGCGTCGCTCTCGGCCAGGTTCACCATGCGCTCCATTTCGCGCGCGGTCGGCGGCGTGGCCGCGATGCGCGCGATCTCCTCGTCGATCATCTTCTGCAGTTCGCGCAGCGTATGTCCGGGCTTCGCCGTCGCGATCACCTGCAGGGCGCCGTCGAGGCGCGCGCCGTTCTGGAACGCGGCCACCTGCGACGCGACCTGGGTCTCGTACACGAGGCGCCGGTACAGGCGCGACGACTTGCCGGTCGCCAGGATCGTGCACAGCGCGTCCAGCGCCGCGTCGTCGGGCGCGAACGCCTTCACCGTGTGATACGCCAGGTACAGGCGCGGCAGCTGCACGTGATCCTCGAGCGTCGCCACGACGTCGGCGGGCAGGGCGAACGCCGGCACGGCGGGCCGCGCGACCGGCGCGCCGGCCTGCACGTCGCCGAACGCGGCCGTCACCAGGCGCTTCGCGTCCGCCGTCGTCACGTCACCGGCGATCACCAGGGTCGCGTTGTTCGGCTCGTAGTACTTCTGGAAGAAGCCGCGCACGTCGTCGATGGACGCGGCGTCGAGATCGACCATCGAGCCGATCGTCGTCCAGTGGTACGGATGTTCGGCCGGGTACAGGCGCGCCGCGATGTTCTCCTGCGCGAGGCCGTACGGCGCGTTCTCGTAGCGCTGGCGCCGCTCGTTCTTCACGACGCCGCGCTGCAGATCGACCTTGTCGGGCGTGATCTCGGGCAACAGGTGTCCCATCCGGTCCGAGTCGAGCCACAGCATGAGCGGCAGCGCGTTCGCCGGCCCGTCCTCGTAGTAGTTCGTGCGGTCGCCGTTCGTCGAGCCGTTGTTCTCGGCGCCCGCCGACTCGAGCAGCTGATCGAACCGGCCCGTCGGCACGTGCTGCGAGCCCATGAACATGATGTGCTCGAACAGGTGTGCGAACCCGGTGCGCCCGGGCCGCTCGTCGCCGGAGCCGACGTGGTACCACATGTTGACGGCGACGACCGGAACGGAGTGGTCCTCGTGCACGATGACCTTGAGCCCGTTCGGCAGCGTGAACGTGTCGACCGGCACGCGGATCGCGGCATGCGCCGCGGCCGGCAGCGCGAACGCGCCCGCGAGGAGCGCGAACGCGGCGCCGAGCCGTCGCGCGGTCGTGCGCGCGGCGCCGAACGAGAAGCGATGGCGGCGAGAGAGTGGGCGCATCGTTTCCTCTCCTGATGGAGGTGCGGGGCGCGGCAGGGCGGACGATGGCGCGCAGTATCGCAGCCCGCGGCGCGTCCGGGCCAGTCCCGCGTGACGGGTGCGCCCCGCTCGGCGCCCGGGAAGGCCGCGCTCGCCCGAATGCGCCGGCGCCGGCCGGTGCGGCGCCCGCGGTCAGTCCGCGAGGTGCTCGGGGCGCAGCAGGTCGAGCACGGTCTTGACCGGGTTGAACACGGCGAGCGGAACCTCGACGAACCGCGTGCCCCAGTGGGCCATCGCCCCGTTCCACAGCCCGGGCCGTTCGAGCGCGCGCAGTTCGCGGCCGTACGCGCTCTTGCGCGTCAGGATCGCCGCGTCGGGGTCCACGAAGCGCGCGATGTCGACGCGCTCGCCGCTCGGCTCGCGCAGCGCGCACACCATGAACACCGGATTGAAGTGCGTGCTGCGCGCGAACACGTCGCGCTGCGCGGGGTCGTCGCGCACTTCCGCGCTCTCGACGATCTGCCGCGTCACCCCGCCGTCCGGCTGCTTGACCCAGAACGGACCGCCGCCCGGCTCGCCGGTGTTGGGCACCATGCCGCACACGCGCAGCGGCCGGCGCAGCGCGGCGCGCGCCCACGCGCGCAGCTCCTCGAGCGTGCGGCCCTCCGGCCCGCCCTTCGGCAGGCCGCCGAGCTCGCGCTGCGCGAACGCGAGCGCGCTCGTGATCGTCGACACGTCGGCCTCGCCCTCCAGGCGCTCGAGGTGCGTCGTCACCATCGACTGGGTCTCGAGGAGCAGCCCCGTCAACCGGCGCATCCACTCGAGCGTCGGCGCGCGATGCGCGGCGTTCGCCACATTGTCGATGTTCTTGAGCGTGACGAGGTCGCCGCCCGAATCGGCCAGGTTCTCGATCAGCGCGCCGTGCCCGGCCGGGCGCAGCACGAGGACGCCGGACGGATCGCGGAACGGGCCGCCTTCCAGGTCCACGGCCAGCGTGTCCGTGCTCGAGTGCTGCACCGAGAAGCCGACGGAGAAGCGCCGCCCGTCGCGCTCCAGGTCGCCGCGCACGGCGGCGAGGCGCGCTTCGAATCCGGCGAGGTGCTGGGGCGAGACGGTGAAGTGCAGGCGCACGTCGCCGGCCGCGTCGGCGGCGAGCGCGCCGGCCTCGGCGAGGTGCTCCTCGAACGCCGTGCGCACGCCGCCCGCGTCGCGGTGGAACGCGAGCAGCCCCTTCGGGCGCTCGGCGTAGCCGAGTCCCGACGGGTCGAGCAGCGCGCCGAGCAGTTCCTCGAGCAGGCCCGCGTCGCGCAGCCCGGCCAGCGACGCGCCGCCGCGCGCCAGGAACTCGTCGAGTTCGCTCGCGAACGCGAAGTCCGTGAGCTGCTGGATGAGCGCGAGCGTGCCGCGTGCCTCGGCCGAACCGCCCGCGGCCGCGGCCTCGAGCGCGGCGCGCGTCAACGGCCGGATGCCGGCGCGGCACACCATCGCCTCGCGGAACATGCGGGTGGCGGCGCCCGACGCCGGGACGAACGCGCTGACCCGACCGGCCGCCGCGGCCATCTCGTGCAGCGCCTCGAGCGCCGCGAAGCGCCGGGGGTCGATGCGCTCGATGCCGTCGCCCGCGGTGCACGGGCGCACCAGTTCCGGCCCCGGCGGCGGGTGGCGCAGCAGCGCGAGCTGGCGCTCGGCCTCGTCAGCGCCGATGCCGGCCTCGTGCAGGCGCGCCAGGTCGCGCGGCGAGAGCGCGTTCACGGGCGCCTCAGCCAGTCGCGCAGCGCGGCCACGGCGCGCGCCGCCTGCCCCGCGGCCACGCTCACCGCGAACGGGCGCGGCCGCGTGACGTCGCCCGCCGCCCACACGCGCGGCGACGACGTGCGTCCGACCGGATCGGCGCGCACGAAGCCCTCCGCGTCGCAGTCGACCTGACCGCGGCACCACGTCGTGTTCGGCACGTTGCCGACCTTGATCACGACGCCTTCGACGGCCAGCGTCTCGACCCCGTCCGGACCCTCGAGCCGCGCGCCGCGCACGCGGCCGTCGCCCTCGACGGCCCTCACTTCGGTGCGCTCGCGCAACGCGATCGCCGGCGTCGCCGCGACGCGCGCGCGGAACTCGGCGCGAGCCCGCACCGCGCCGCGCACCGCGAGCGTCACGCGCGAGCCGGCCGACGCCAGGTTCAGCGCGTTCTCGAACGCGGCGTCGCCACCGCCCACGACCAGCACGTCGCGGCCCGCGAGCTGCGCGTGGTCACGCGTCGCCGAGTACGTCACGCCGCGCCCCTCGAACTCGGTCTCCCCCGGCACGCCGAGCCGGCGGCGGCTGAGCCCGGTCGCGATCAGCGCGGTGCGTGCGGCGTGCGGCGCGCCCGACGCGTCGCGCACCGTGACGCCGTCGGGCGAGGGCTCGAGCGCCGTGGCCACGACGCCGAGCCGGATCGAAGCGTGCTCGGCCTCGAGCTGTTGCGCCATCGACGCGGCCAGCGCGCGGCCGTCGCCCGACGTCACGCCGACGACTTCGCGCGGATGGAAGTGCACGCGCAGCAGCTGGCCGCCGACTTCCGCACCGGCGTCGAGGGCGAGCGCGTCGAGCCCGAACGTGCGCGCCCACAGCACCGCCGAAGCGCCGGCCGGACCGAGCCCGACGATCACCAGGTCGTGGGTCACGATCCGGCCTGGGCCGCGCCCAGCGCTTCCGCGACTTCCCAGAACGTCTTGATCTCGAGCGGCGGCAGGCCGTGGCGCTCGGCGAGCCGGTCGAGGCACTCGCGGCGCTCGGGCCCGCGCTCGTGCGACGCGTGCCCGGCGTGGCGCATGCGCACTTCCACGGTGACGCCGGCGACGCGGCGCGGCTGCGTCACGCGCGCGGCGCGCAGCAGGAAGTCCCAGTCCTCGGAGAAGCGGAAGCTCTCGTCGAATCCGCCGAGTTCCGTGAACAACGTGCGGCGCACGGCCAGGGCGCTCGGCGGGATGTAGTCGTCGTGGCGCATCCACTCCGGGTCCCACTCGCGCGCGATCAGGCGGCGTTCCAGCTCGACGCGCGCGCCGCGCGACTCGAGGATCTCGCGCATCACGACCGCGTCGCGATAGGCCAGCGCGACATCGGGGTTCACGAACGCCTGGGCCAGGCCCTCCAGGTGTTCGGGGCGCCACACGTCGTCGTCGTCGAGGAACGCGAGCACGTCGCCGTGCGCGCCGCGGGCCGCGGCGTTGCGCGCGCCCGCGGCGTGCGCGCAGTCGCATTCCAGCAGCACGACTTCCAGCGCCTCGAGCTCCGCGGCCGCCTCCGTCACCGGGATCACGCCGTCGTTCGCGATGCGCACTTCGCGCGGCTCCAGGCGCTGCGCCGCGACGGACGCGAGCGCGTCGGCCAGGAGCTGGGGGCGATCGCGCGTCACCACGATCACGCTCACCGACGGCAGGCCGGCGCTCACGATCGCGCTCAGCCTTCGCGCGTCAGGCGCAGCGCGTCCGACCAGCGCGCCTCGGTGAGCAGCCCGCGCACGGTGCGCGTCTCGACCAGGCCCTGCCGGCGCACGCCGCGCATCTCCATGCACAGGTGGCGCGCTTCGAGGACGACGGCCACGCCGCGCGGGTGGACGGCGCGCTCCAGGTGGTCGGCGATCTCGGCGCCCATGCGCTCCTGCAGTTGTGGGCGGCGCGCGTAGCGCTCGAGCAGACGGGCCAGGCCGCTGATCCCGAGCAGCCGCTCCCCCGGCAGGTAGGCGATGAGCGCGCGCCCGAAGAACGGCGCGAAGTGGTGCACGCACATCGAGTGGAACGCCAGGTCGCGCACCAGCACGAGGTCGTTCGCGCCGTCGCACGGGAACGTGGCGAGTTCCGGCTCGTCGGCGGCGGCGAGGCCGGAAAACGCCTCCGCGTACAGGTCCGCGACGCGTGCCGGGGTGGCGTTCAGCTCGGGCTCGCGCGCCGGATCCAGGCCCAACGCGCGGATCAGATCCGCGACCGCCTGTTCGGCGGCCCGGCGGTCGGCCGGCGGCTCCCAACCCACGCGCACCTCCCCGAAAACACGAGCGGGGCCGGCAGTAGCCGGCCCCGCGAAGATGGAGCGGAAGACGGGATTTGAACCCGCGACATCCACCTTGGCAAGGTGGCGCTCTACCGGTCTGAGCTACTTCCGCTCAAAGAATGAGCGGCGGGGACTATAGCGAGCGCGCCCGAAGGGCGTCAAGACGGGCGACGCCGCACACGCGCTGGCGCCACGCGCTCCGAAACCCTATAACTCCCGGCCATGTCGCTCCTCGTCCAGAAGTACGGAGGCACGTCGGTCGATGGCGCGGAGCGCATCCGCGCCGTGGCGCGTCGCGTCGCCGACGCGCACGGCGCGGGCCACGAAACCGTCGTCGTGGTCTCTGCGATGGGCCACGAGACCGATCGCCTGCTCGCGCTGGCGCGCGACGTGTCGGCGCGGCCGAATCGTCGCGAGCTGGACATGCTGCTGACGACCGGCGAGCGCGTGTCGATGGCGCTGCTCGCCATGGCGCTCGGCGATCTCGCGGTGCCGGCCATCTCGTTCACCGGCTCGCAGAGCGGCATCCTCACCGACGCCGCGCACAACGCGGCGCGCATCGTCGACATCCGCCCCGAGCGCATTCGTGCCGAGCTGGCGAAGGGCCGCGTCGTCATCGTGGCCGGATTCCAGGGCGTGAACCCCGAGACCAAGGAGATCACGACGCTCGGCCGCGGCGGCTCCGACACGTCGGCCGTGGCGCTGACCGCCGCGCTCGGGCCCGGGCGCTGCGAGATCTACACCGACGTGGACGGCGTGATGACCGCGGATCCGCGCCTCGTGCCGGCCGCGCGCCGGCTGCCGCGGATCTCGTATCGGCTGTGCTCGACGCTGGCCCACCTCGGCGCCGGCGTGCTGCATCCGCGCTGCGTCGATCTGGCCGCGAAACACCGCGTGCCGCTCGAGGTGCGCTCTTCGTTCAACGCCAACCCCGGCACCCAACTCGTGGAGGACGACGTGGAAGGACCCGGCGTGATCGCGGTGACGCACCGCGACGACTGCTCGATCGCGATCGCGGAAGGGACGTCCGGCGGCAAGGGCGAGCCGCGCGGCATCCTGGAAGCCGTGGCGCGCGAGTATCCGAACCTGGAACTCATCGCCCACGAGCAGGACACCGACGCGCACGGCGCCATCGTGTGGATCGGCGGCCGCGACGACACGGCGTCGCTCGAGAAGAACTTCCGCGCGCTGAGAGGCCCGGGCGGCGAGTGGAAGATCAACGTCGAGCACGGCACGGCGTTCGTGTCCGCGGTCGGACTGGGCCTGGGCGCGCGCGAAGCGGCGGCCGGCGAAGCCGCGCTCGAGAAGGCCGGCGTGCCCATGATCGCGCTGCGCGTCACGCCGACCGCGCTCGTCTTCCGCGTGCCCGGCGGCCGCGCCGCGGACGCGGTGAAGGCGCTGCATCGGGGGCTGCTCGCCTAGTTCGGCGGCGCCGCGTCGTCCGCGCCGGGCCGCGCGCCGGCCAGGGTCTGTTTCACCGCGCCCGCGCGCGGCTCGTTCGGCCAGCGCCTGAGGAACTCGCGGCCCGCGGACTCGGCGGTCGCGCGGTCGCCGGTCACGGCGGCCACGGTGACGCGGCCGAACAGCGCGTCGGGCAGGGTGTCGCCGCGCGCCAGCGAGCGCACGAACAGCGAGTCCGCGCCCGCGAACTGGCGCAGGCGCAGCTTGAAGTAGCCGAGCTCGGCGAGCGCGACGCTGCCGTGGCCGATCCAGCGCGCGCTGCCGTCGCCGCGGTACAGCAGCGCCTCGGCGTCCTCCCACTCCCTCGGCAGATCCGTGCCGAAGCCGGCGTAGCGCAGGCCCGGCTTGAGCACGCGGATCGCGTCGCCGCCGGCGAGCGCGGCCTGCAGAGGGACGTAGCCGTGCACTTCGTACCCGGTCGTGTCGACGAGCGCGAAGCGCCGGTACGGCGACGGATTCACGTAAGCGATACGCGAGCCCGCGGGCACGTGCAGCGTATCGAGCGTCGCGGCGACGTGGCTCAGCAGGCGGCTGTCGCGCATCACGCGGTCCGCCGGGAAGTCGCCGATGCGCGCGGTCTCGCGTTCCAGCACGGCCGCGAAGTCGCGCGCGACCATGGCGACGAGCGCGAGCGCCAGCACCCAGCCGAGCGCGCGGTGACGCGCGGCCAGGCGTTCGCCGATCGCCGCCGCGACCCAGCACGCGCCGGCCCACGGCAGGTACAGGTAGTAGAGATACGTGTGGTTCGCGAGAAGCAGCAGGGGCGCGAGCAGCACGAGGAACCACGCCGCGCCGGCGCGCAGCGCCCGCGCCGAGAACGCCCGGCCGTACGCGGCGAGCGCGACGAGCAACGCGAGCAGCGGCAGCGCGACGCCCCAGGCCAGCGGGTCGATCGCGGCCGATGCGTCGGGGATCGCGGGACGCCACGGCGCGGACCAGGCCACGTACGTGCCCAGGTTGCCGAGCCAGACGAGGGGATTCGCGCTCGGCGTGTACGCCGCGCCGCCGATCCAGTCCACGCTGCGCAACGTGACGAGGAGCGCGAGCGCGAACGTGGCGGCGACGATCGACAGCACGACGAGCGGCCGCGGCGTCGCGCGCCGCGCCATCGCGCGCCAGCCCACGCCGAGCGCCGCGGCGCATGCGAGCGGGAGCAGCAGCGCGGTCTCCTTCGACAGCAGCGCCAGCACGAACGCGACAGCCGACAGCGCGAGCGTCACGCCCGAGCCGCGCGCGTTCGCGGCGCCGGACGCGGCGCGCGAACCGGCGCCGTGCGCCGCCGGGCCCGCGGGCAGGCCGGCCGCGGCGAGACCGCGCTCGAACGCGATCAGCGCGAACGTCGTCACCATCAGCTCGCCCCCGCCGCTCACCCAGTGGAGCGGCGTGAACGCGATCGACGTGCTGCCGAACAGCACGGCGGCCGCAGCCGCCGCCGGCCTGGCGAGCCCGAGACGCCGCGCCGCGCGATACACGAGCACGACGTTCAGCGCGTGCAGCACGAGATTCGCCGCGTGATAGGGCGCCGGATTCAGCCCGAACGCGGCGTGCAGCGCGCGCCAGCGCAACGGTCCCGACAGCAGCCGGGCGATCGTCCACTGCGTCGGCTCGATCCCCGACGCGCGCGCCAGGAACACGATGTCATCGCCCGCGAAGAACGTGCCGAGTGCGCTCGCATACAGCGCGAGCGCCAGCGCCACGCCCGGCCAAGGGCCCGCGAGCGCGAGCGCGCGCGTCGGCCACGGCTCGCGCTTCGGTTTCTTGGATCGCGGCGCGCGCGCGGGGCGGGTGCCGTGGGGCTTCGGGTCCGGCGCGCCCGGCGGGCGGCCCGCGGCGTTCACGCCCCGACCTTTGAGCGGAAGTCCATGAGCCGGCGCACCGAGTCGAGCGTGGGCGGGCCGTCGCGCTCGAGCGTCACGCGCGTCGCCGCGTACAGCGCCTCGTAGCCTTCGGCGCTGGCGCGCCACGAGAAATCCCGGGCCATGCCGTTCAACTGGAGCTTCAGCCACAGCTCGTGCTGGCGGTGGAGCGCGAGCGCGTGGCGCAGCGCCGTCAGCATGTCCTCCGCCGCGAAGCGCTCGAAGCGGAACCCCGTGCCCTCGCCCGTCAGCGGATCGAACTCGGTGACGGTGTCGGCGAGGCCGCCGACCGCGCGCACCACCGGCACCGTGCCGTAGCGCATGCTGTACATCTGATTGAGTCCGCACGGCTCGTAGCGCGACGGCATGAGGAAGAGATCGCTGCCGGCCTCGATCTGGTGCGCGAACGGCTCGTCGTAGCCCTCGCGGTAGTGCACGCGTTCCGGGTGGCGCTTCGCGAGCCGGCGCATCAGCTCGACGTAGCGCGCCGGACCGCTGCCCAGCACGACGAGGCGCATCTCCAGTTCGACGAGGTCGTCGGCCGCCTCCTCGATCAGATCGAAGCCCTTCTGCTCGACGAGGCGCGACACCATGCCGACGATCGGCCACGGCGATGACGCCGGCCAGCCGCACGCGGTCGCCAGTGCGACGCGGTTCGCCGACTTGCCGCCCAGGTGCTCGCGGTCGTAGTGCGCGGGCAGGTGCGGATCGGTCGCGGGATTCCACACGTCGACGTCGATGCCGTTCAGGATGCCGGTCACGTCCGCGCTGCGCCGGCGCAGCACGCCTTCGAGACCGGCGCCGAACTCCGGGCTCTTCTGGATCTCGCGCGCGTACTGCGGGCTCACCGTCGTGATCGCGTCCGCGAACGCGAGGCCGACTTTCATCTCGTTCACGCGGCCCCAGTACTCGAACGGGCTGCCCGCGTAGAACTGGTCGAGCGCAAAGCCGGCCAGCCCGAGCACCCAGTTGTCGACGATGCCCTGGTAGCCGAGATTGTGGATCGTGAACACGCTCGCCGCGCCCGAAAACGTGAGGTCGTACGCCTCGTGCGTGCGCATGAAGCACGGCGCCCACGCCGCCTGGTGGTCGTGCGCGTGGACGACGTCGATCCGCTCGCCGAGCAGCTTGAGCCCCTCGATCGCGGCGCGCGTGAAGAACAGGAAGCGCTCGGCGCTGTCGGGGTAGCCTTCGCCGCTCTTGGGGTCGTCGTACACGCCGTCGCGCGCGAAGAAGCGCCGCTCGCCGGCGTGCTCGACGAGCAGCACGCGGGGGCCCGCGGCCGGCGGCTCGAGCAGGCGCAGCCGCGCCGGCTCGCGGCTCACGCCCCACGGCACCCAGCGCTCGGCCAGGTCGCGCAGCGCCCAGCCGGCGGGCGCGCGCAGCGTCTTGTAGTGGGGCAGGGCGACGACGACGCGGTGCCCGGCCAGCGCCTGCTCGTGGGCCAGGGCGCCGACCACGTCGGCCAGCCCGCCGACCTTGACCAGCGGCGCCATCTCGCTCGCCAGATGGGCGATGGTGAGCGGCGTCCGCGTCATGCGAAACCTCCGCCGAAGCTCAGCTCGGAACCGCGATGTCGCGCAGGTACTGCGCGGCGTCCTCGGGGGGCGTGGGGTTGATGTAGAAGCCCGAGCCGATCTCGAAGCCCGCGACGCGGGTCAGCTTGGGCAAGATCTCGATGTGCCAGTGGTAGTACTCGAGGTCGCCGTCGCTCATCGGCGCGGTGTGGATCACGAAGTTGAACGGCGGCCGCTCGAGCGCGAGATTCAGCCGCTGCATCACGTCCTTGAACAGGCCGGCCAGGTCCGCGAACTCCGCCTCGTCGTCGACGTTCGCGAACGCGGCGTCGTGACGGCGCGGCAGGATCCAGGTCTCGAACGGGAAGCGCGGCGCGAACGGCGCGAGCGCCACGAAACGCTCGCTCGTTGTCGTCGGCGGTGTCCTGCTGGACGATGTCGCAGAACACGCAGCGCTCCTTCAGCTCGTAATAGCGCCGCGCCCCGTCGAGCTCCTCCTGCAGGTTGCGCGGGATGATCGGCGTGGCGATCAGCTGGGTGTGCGAGTGCTCGAGCGTGGCGCCGGCCTGCGCGCCGTGATTCTTGAAGATCAGCACGTAGCGCAGCCGCCGGTCGCGATGCAGGTCGAGCATGCGCTCGCGGTATGCGATCAGCACCTGGCGCAGGTGCTCGATCGGCAGATCGGCCATGTCCTGGTCGTGGCGCGGCGTCTCGATCACGACTTCGTGCGCGCCGATGCCGTTCATCTTGTCGTACAGCCCCTCGCCGCGCCGGTCGAGCTGGCCTTCGATCTGCAGCGCGGGGAACTTGTTCGGCACCACGCGCACGTCCCAGCCGGGCGTGTTCGGCGCGCCGCTCTCGAGGCGGTGCACGTACACCTCGGGCGGCGTCTTGTCCTCGTTTCCCGGGCAGAACGGACAAAAGCTGTGGGGTTTGGCCGGCGGCGCGGGCTCGAAATTCGTGGGCCGTCGGCTGCGCTCGGTGGAGATGATCACCCAGCGTCCGACGACCGGATCCTTGCGAAGCTCGGGCATGTGGGTCCTTGAGAGTGGTGAACTCGGCGGCGCGGGCCGTCCCTGGGTGACCGACGAACGGGCGAGTTTAGGCGGCGCTTTCGAAGAGCGTCAAGCGGCCGGGGGCCGCACGCCGCGGCCGGGAGACACGAGCGCGGCAGGTCAGCCCCTGCGCTCCTTCGCCGTCGCGGCGAACGCCTCGCGCAATACGGCCTCGTCGGCCGGGGACAGCGTGACACCGCGCCGCGACATCGCGATGCGTGCGGTGGCGACGCACTTCTCGAGTTCGTGTTCCGCGCTCGTCGCGCCGTCCCACCACGCGAACGACGCGACGCGCTTGGGCGCGAAGTGGCCGCCGCCGAACAGGTTCGCGGCCACGCCGACGGACGCGCCGGTCGGCAGCAGCGTGCCGATGCCGGTCTTCACGTGATCGCCGATCATGGCGCCCACCTTGGACGAGCCCGAGTCGATCTCCGCGCCGTCCACCCACACGCGCACCGAGCCGTAGTTGTTCTTGAGGTCGCTTGTCGTCGTGAGCGCGCCCAGGTTCGCCCACGCGCCGATCACGCTGTGCCCGACGAACCCGTGATGGCGCTTGTTCGCGTAGCCACGCCACACGCACTCCTCGACCTCGCCGGCGACGCGGCACTCGGGTCCAAAGCTCGAGCGCGCGATCACGCCGCCGAGGAGCTGCGTGCCCGGGCCGACGTAGCACGGGCCGATCACGAGCGTGTGCGAGCGCACGCTCGCGCCGCGGTCGAGATAGATGGGGCCGTCGCGCGCGTCGAGCACGGCGAGCGCATCGACGCGCGCGC
>Ga0310810_10003435_pt1 | contig 17244 bp, 17 predicted proteins | sample NCmetagenome_FD_207641 | JGI IMG/M metagenome (GOLD analysis project Ga0310810, IMG submission 207641) | Soil microbial communities from experimental microcosm in Duke University, North Carolina, United States - NC | ecosystem: Engineered > Artificial ecosystem > Soil microcosm > Unclassified ... | reverse complement strand
ACGCCGGCAAGACCGGAGTGAAGATCAACTATCAGTCGATCGGCTCGGGTGGAGGCATCCGGCAGCTCTCCGAGCAGACGGTCGACTTCGGCGCGAGCGACGCGCCGATGTCCGACGCCGAACTCGGGAAGGCGAAGGGGGGTGCCGTGCTGCACATCCCGACCGCACTCGGCGCGGTGGTGGTGATATACAACCTTCCGGGCGTCCCCTCCGGGCTGAAGCTCACGGGCGACGTCGTCGCGGCGATCTTTCAGGGTCAGATCACGAAGTGGAACGATCCGCGCGTCGCGGCGCTCAACCCCGGGGCGAGCCTCCCCGCGACCGGCATCCTCGTGGTGCACCGGTCGGACGGCTCGGGCACGACGTACGTGTTCAGCGACTACCTCTCGAGCGTCAGTCCGGCGTGGTCGAGCCGGCCGGGGAAGGGGAAGGAGCTGCAGTGGCCGGTCGGCCTCGGCGCCAAGGGAAACGAGGGCGTCGCCGGCCAGGTGAAGCAGACGCCGGGTGCGATCGGCTACGCGGAGCTGGCGTACGTCAAGCAGAACAAGCTCAGTGGCGCGACGATCCGGAACGCCGCCGGCGAGTTCGTCGCGCCGAGCATCGAGGCGGTGACCGCCGCCGCGGCCGGCGCGGTGGAGAGGTTGGGGCCGAGCACCGATTACCGCATCTCGATCGTGAACGCGCCGGGGAAGGGCGCCTATCCGATCTCGTCGTTCACCTGGATCCTCGCGTACGCGAAGCAGCCGAATCCCGAGAAGGCGAAGCAGCTGACGGACTTCCTGAAGTGGGCGCTCACCGACGGCCAGGCACTGGAAGCCGCGCTCGACTATGCTCCGCTGCCGGAGGCGATGCGCAGCGCGCTCGTGGCCCGGGTCGACTCGATCGGCTAACGAGGCTCGTCGCGTCATCGACGCCGCACGGCGAGCGAGACAGGATGCGGTCGCCGGCGGCTCTCCCCTCGAACCAGAAAGTCGCCGATGCGCTACGCGCTGATCTCGGACGTCCACGCGAACAGGCCAGCTCTGGAGGCGGTGCTACGCGACATCGGTGCGCGGAGTCCCCTGACGGGCATCTATCATCTCGGTGACCTCGTCGGGTACGCGCCATGGCCCGATGAGGTCGTGTCGATGATCCGACACGCCGAGATCGCGGGTGTGGCGGGCAACTACGACTCGACGGTCGCCACCGGATACAAGCACTGCGGGTGCCGTTACGAGGATCCGCGGCAGGAGGCGCTCTCGCACGAGTCGTACGCCTGGACGCTCGCGCACACGGCGGAAGCGACGAAACGATTCCTCGGCAGCTTGCCGTTCCACGTCGCGATCCGGCCCTTCGGCGGTCACGTCGCCGGCCCGACGATCCATCTCGTGCACGGCAATCATGCGCTGAACACCGTGTACGTCCATGGGGATCGCTCCGACGAGTTCCTCACGAAGACGGCGAGGAGTCTCGGCGCGACGAAGGGCGACATCGTGGCGTTCGGTCACACGCACGTGATGTGGCACCGAGTCGTCGAGGGCGTGCACTTCGTGAACACGGGGAGCGTCGGCCGTCCCAAGGACGGCGATCCGCGCGCGGGTTACGTCCTGCTCGAGGTCGCGAGGGACGGGATCGGCGTCGAGCCCGTGCGGCTCGCATACGACGTGGAGGAGGCCGCGCAGGGAATTCTCGAGAGCACCTTGCCCGACGAGTTCGCCGAATATCTGCGTAGCGGCGGCGCGCCGGCGCCCGTGTCGGCGGTGAGCGGAGCCACGCGCCCCGCTGTTACGTAGTGGTGCCGGCTGGGCGGTGGGCGTTCCGCGTGCGCGCTCAGCCGCTCGCGGCGTTCGCGCTGGCGGAGCGCGCTCCTGCGCCGTGCTTGATATTCTTCCCCTCGGCAAGGAAGACCGCGTCCTCACCGATGTTCGTCGCCAGGTCGGCTACCCGCTCGAGATTGCGGCTGACGAGCAGATACTCGAGCGACGGATTGATGGTGCGAGGGTCGGCCATCATGTGGGTGAGCAGGATGCGAAACACGGACTCGTGCAGGGCGTCCACTTGGTCGTCCCGCGCGCACACGTCGCGCCCCAGGGTGCCGTCGGCGCGGAGAAAGGCGTCGATGGCGTCGCCCAACATGGCGCGCGCGCGGCGAGCCATCTCCTCGATCTCCGGATCGGGCGTGATCGTCGTCTGGAGCGAGATGAGGCGCTGGGCGGTCTGCGCGATGTTGACGGCGTGATCGCCGACGCGTTCGAGGTCGCTCGTGACCTTGATGACGCTCACGATGAAGCGGAGATCGCGCGCCATCGGTTGCTGGAGCGCGAGCAGCTCGAGCGCCGCCGCCTCGATCTCCAGCTCCATTGCGTCGACCTCCCTGTCGCCGGCGACCACGGCATCGGCCTTGGCTTCGTCCTTCGAGAGGAAGGCGTCGACCGACAGCTCGACGAGCGCTTCCGCCTTCTCGGACATCGCCAGCACGCGACGGTTGAGGGCGGTGAGCTGATCGTGAAAATGACGGAAGGGTGCGTCTGCGGTCATCCGAATCTCCCGGTGATGTACGCCTCGGTGCGCGACTCCCGCGGACTGGTGAAGAGCCGCTGCGTCTCTCCCACCTCGACGAGGCGACCCAGGTAGAAGAACGCCGTCCGGTCGGATATGCGCGCCGCCTGTTGCAGGTTGTGCGTGACGATCACGACCGTGAGGTCGCGCTTGAGCGCGTAGACCAGCTCCTCGACCTTCTGCGTCGCGATCGGATCGAGCGCGGACGCGGGCTCGTCGAGCAGCAGAACTTCCGGCTCGTTGGCGAGCGCTCGCGCGATGCAGAGCCGCTGCTGCTGCCCTCCGGAAAGCGCCAGAGCGCTTTCGCGGAGGCGGTCGCGAACCTCGTCCCAGAGTGCCGCGCGACGGAGCGCCGACTCCACGATGCCGTCCAGCTCGCGCCTCGGCGTCCCGTTGATCCGCGGGCCGTAGGCGACGTTGTCGTAGATCGACTTCGGAAAGGGATTCGAGCGTTGAAACACCATGCCTACGCGCTGCCGCAGGGTGACGACATCGACCCCTCTGCCGTAGATGTTCTCTCCGTCGAGCCGGATCTCGCCGGTGCGACGCGTGCCGGGAATGAGCTCGTTCAGTCGATTGATCGACCGCAGGAAGGTCGACTTGCCGCAGCCCGAGGGCCCGATCAGCGCGGTCACGGCGCGCGGCGCGATCGTCAGGTCGATCTCGTGCAGCGCCTGCGTGGCACCGTACCAGAAATCGAATCGTTCGACGTCGATACGACCGGTCTGCTCGTCCGCCTCGGCGGGCCGGGTCGCCGCGCTCACCCGAACCGTCCGGTGATGTACGCTTCGGTGCGCGAATCGGAGGGCGCCGTGAACATCGTCCCCGTGTCCGCGGTCTCGATCATCTCGCCGGCGAGCATGAACACGGTGCGGTCCGAGACCCGCGCCGCCTGCTGCATGTTGTGGGTCACGATCACGACCGTCATCGATTGGCGGAGCTCGTACACGAGCTCCTCCACCTTCTGCGTGCTCAGGGGGTCGAGCGACGCCGTCGGCTCGTCGAGGAGGAGAACCTGAGGCTCGGAGGCGAGGGCGCGCGCGATGCAGAGGCGCTGCTGCTGACCGCCCGAGATCCCGGTCGCGCTTCCCCCGAGCCGGTCCTTCACCTCGTCCCAGAGCGCCGCGTGGCGAAGCGCTCGCTCCACGACGGCGTCCACCTCGCGACGGCCGAGCCGTTCTCCAGGCCTCGCGCGGAGACCGGCGGCGACGTTGTCACGGATCGACATCGTGGGAAATGGCGTCGGTCGCTGGAACACCATACCGACCTGGCGGCGCAGCGCGATCGGGTCCACTCCCGGGCCATAGACGTCCCGCCCGAAGAAGAGAACCTCGCCCGCGACGCGTGCCAGTGGCACCGTCTCGTGCATTCGGTTCAGGCAACGCAGGAGCGTGGACTTTCCGCAGCCCGAGGGGCCGATGATGGCGGTCACCTCCTGGGTGGGAAAGCCGAGCGTCACGTCGCGTACGGCGGCGGTCGCGCCGAACCAGGCGTGAAGCCGGCGCGTCTCGAGCGCGGTCGGCGCGTCCCGCGCCGCGCTCGGTCGCGGCGTCGAATCGATCGTGGCCGAGTCAGTCATTGGGCCGGCCGTGTCGGGCGCGAACGGCGACCCGCGCGAGCACGCTGATGAGGAGGACCAATGCGATCAGCACGAGCGCGCCGGCCCACGCCTGCGCATGCCACTCGTCGTAGGGGCTGATCGCGTAGACGAACACCTGCAGCGGCAGCGCGGCGATCGGCTCGGTGACGTTCGTCGACCAGAACTGATTGCCGAACGCGGTGAAGAGTAGCGGCGCAGTCTCGCCGGCGACGCGCGCGACCGCAACGAGCACGCCGGTCACGATGCCGCCGAGCGCCGTGCGTAGCACGATCTGCAGCGAGGTGCGCCAGCGCGGGTAGCCGAGCGCGAGGGCCGCCTCGCGCAACGAGCCCGGGACGGTCCGCACCATCTCTTCCGTGGTGCGCGTGACGAGCGGGATCATCATCGCGCCGATCGCCGCGCCACCGGCGAGCGCCGAGAAGTGTCCGAACGGGCGGACGAGGAACTGCCAGGCGAAGATGCCCATCACGATCGACGGGAGCCCATTCAGCACGTCGGCGAGAAAGCGCACGAGGTTCGCGACCCTGGTCCCGCCATGTTCGGCGAGGTACAGTCCCGCGCCGATCCCGACCGGCAAACCGACGGTGGATGCGATGCCGACGAGGATCAGCGTGCCGACGATGGCGTTCGCCATGCCGCCGCCCGTCTCGCCGACGGGGCGCGGCATATTCGTGAAGAAGTCGACGGAGAGTGCTCCCGCGCCTTCGCGCAGGAGGTAGCCGAAGATGAGGAGCAACGGGACGATGGCGATCGCGGCGGCGACGCAGGTCAGCGCGATCATCGTCACGCTCGTACCGCGCCGCCGTGCGAGACCGCGGCCGCGCACGCGCGCTCGATGGCGGTGCTCCGCCGCGACGGGCGTGGTCATGCCCGCCGCCCGCCCGTGCGCCAGACGAGCCATCGCGCGATCCCGTTCACCGACAGCGTGATCAGCAGGAGGACGAATCCGACGGCCATGAGGGCGGAGAGATGGATGTCCGACGTCGCCTCGGTGAATTCGTTCGCGATCAGTGACGCCATGGTGTAGCCGGGCGCGAAGAGCGACGCGGAGAGCTCGTGGCGGTTGCCGATCACCATCGTCACCGCCATCGTCTCGCCGAGCGCGCGCCCGAGCCCGAGGATGACCCCGCCGATGATCCCCGAGCGAGCGTACGGGAGCACGGCCCCGGTGATGGTCTCCCAACGGGTCGCGCCGAGCGCCAGGGCGGCCTCGCGCTGCGCACGCGGCACGGCCAGGAGCACTTCGCGCGATACCGCCGCGACGTAGGGCAGCACCATGATCGAGAGGATCAGCCCCGCTGCGAGCAGGCTCGGTCCGTACGCGGGCCCGCTGAAGAACGGCGTCGCGCCGAGATGCAGCGTGTCGCGCAGAAAGGGCATGACCGTCTCGCGCAGCAGCGGCAGCAGCACGAACACGCCCCAAAGGCCGTACACGACGCTCGGAACGGCAGCGAGCAGATCGATCAGGAAGGACAGCGGCTGCCGGAGCCAGCTCGGGGAGAAGTCCGACAGAAAGATCGCGCCGCCGAGCGCGAGCGGCGTCGCGATGAGCAGTGCGATGAGGGAGGTGAGGATGGTGCCGACGATCGCCGGTGCGGCCCCGAACTCGCCGGCGACGGGGTCCCATACGCTCGTCGTGAGAAACGCGAAGCCGAACTGTCGAAGCGCCGGCCAGCCCGCCCTGCCGACTTCGACGAAGATCACCAGCAGGAGGAGCGGGATGCACAGCGCGAATGCCAGCACCGCCCAGCGATACACGCGGTCGGCCAGGACGGTGCCCTCGATCGAGGCGCGCCGGCCGGCGGCGCTCGTCGGACCGCGTCGTTCGCCCGGCTCGACGACGCCGGTGCTGAGCGCGGGACGGTTCGCCGTCGCGACGGCGGAGGCGAGTCGGCGTGTCTCCATTTGGACTGGAAGGTCGCCGGACTGCGTATCGACTCGACGCCGCCCATGTAACGGTCCTGTCACGGCGGCCGCTCCGATCGACCGACGCGGCCGTTACGAAAGGGAGACCTGCCAATGCTCGTTCCGTGACCCATGCGGAGGAGCCTTCTTACCGAGGCATGCGGCGCGAACGCGCCCGCCCATAAGGGCCTTCACCTCTCACTCGATACTTCGATGTCTCGTGTCAGACCGGCTCGATTCCTGATCCTCGCCGCCACGCTGTCCGCCGCGGTACCGGCGGCCGCGCAGCAAAGCACCGCCACGCCGTCCAGCGGGGCGGGCGACAAGCCAGCGCTCGACTTCTCCGGCGTCGTCTTCGGCAACTACCAGTACAACACCGGCGAGAGCAACGCGAACGCGAATGCGTTCAACGTCGACCGCGCCTATCTCACCTTCCGCATGCCGGCGGGCGATCGCGTGAGCGTGCGCGTCACCACCGACGTCTTCCAGGATGCCGGCTCGAACGGGTATACCGTTCGTGCCAAATACGCGTACCTGCAGTACGCGTTTCCGTCGCTGGGCCAGGGCGCGTCGGTGCTCGCGCGCGCCGGCATCCTCCACACCGTGGAGATCGAGCACGAGGAGACGTTCTGGCCGCGGTACCTGACGAACAGCGGCGTCGAGCGCGCCGGCTACTTCTCCTCTGCCGACGTCGGCGTGGCGTCGCAGCTCACGCTGCCGAACAAGCTCGGTGAGGTATACGCCGCGATCACGAACGGTCCGGGATACGCCGCGCGTGAGGTCGATCGGTTCAAGGACTACCAGGCGCGGCTCTCGATCACGCCACTCGCGTCCAGCACGACCGTCCCGTCGCTCTTCCGCACGCTCACTCTGACCGGCTGGGTGTACCGAGGCTCGCTCGCGAGCAAGTTCGCGTCGGGGGGAGCGGGGCAGATCGCGCCGATCGGCGAGGCGCTGCCACGGGACCGCTACGGCGTTCTCGTCGGCATCAAGGATCCGCGACTGACGCTCGCGGGGGAGTACGGACGAAGCACCACCGGGACGGAGTCCGGCGACAACACGCCGGCCTCTCCACGCGTCCGGACTGACGTCGACGGATCGCTGCTGTACGGCTTCACGGTCGTCCGCCCGCTCGCGTTCGTGAACGCGTCCGGCACGTCACCGCTCGCCCTCATCGCCCGATACGACCGCTACGAGCCGGTCACGAACCTGAACGACTACGCCTACCACTTTCTCGTCGCCGGACTCTCGTACGACATCTCCTCGAAGGCGACGATCGCCCTCGACTATCAGGAGCAACTTCCGACGTCCGGCGCACTGCCGCCGCAGACGACGACCGGAACCGTCGGGCTGCCGCCGGCGCGCCTGAAGACGTATTTCGTGCATTTCGTCGTCAACTTCTGACCGGAGCGGTCGCCCCAGCATGCGCGAGCGGCGACGTACGCGCGGTGGACGCGTCGCGTTCGACCACCGTCGCCACGACGTGGTCCGACTCGAAGCAGAGTTCGCATCGGTTGACGGCGCGCGCTCGGCTCGCGCACGATCTCGTAACGTTCGGATTGCGGTCGGACGTCACGCGGGGAAGTGCACGGCGACGGTCGTGCCTCGCCCCACCGTGCTCGTCGCCTCCACACGCCCACCATGGGCATCGACGAGATGGCGCACGATGGCGAGGCCGAGCCCGGTGCCCCCTTCCGCGCGCGAGCGGCCGGCGTCGACACGGTAGAAACGCTCGAAGATGCGCGGCAGGTGTTCGGCGGCGATACCCATCCCGGTGTCGCTCACTTCCACCCAGATCCCCGCCGCGGCGGCGCGCGTGCGCAGGGTGACGCGCCCGGCCCGGGTGTACCGTATCGCGTTCTCCACCAGGTTCAGCACGATCTGCCGGAACGCGGTGGGATCCGCGCGCACGCGCGACGCGTTCGGCGCGATCTCGGCGTCCAGCGCGAGCCCCTTCGCCGTCGCCTCGGGCTGCATCGAGCTGAAGACGTCATGCACGACACCGTCGACGTCGACGAGCGTCAGGTTCGGCTGCCATCCCCCGCTCTCGATGCGGGAGAGGTCCAGCAGGTCGTCGACGATCCGCTGCATGCGAGTCGCGTTCTCGTGGATCGTCGTCACGAAGCGGCGCCGCTGCTCCTCCGGGATGCTTCGGTCGAGTAGCGTCTCCGCATAGCCGCTCACCGCGGTCAACGGCGTCTTGAGCTCGTGGGAGACGTTGGCCACGAAGTCGCGCCGGATCGTCTCGAGCCGTCGCAGCACGGTGAGATCGAGCACCGTCACCACGGCCCCCCCCGTGAGCAGGGGTCGCGAGGCGATCGCGACGGTCCGTTCGTTCAGCGCGATCTCCGCCGCCGCGGTCGCGGTGCCGCGGCTCGCCTCCTCGATCGCCTCGCGGAGCGCCGGCTCCCGCGGGAGGAGCTCTCGCGCGAACGGCAGCGCGCTGCCGACGCCGAGCAGCATCCGGGCGCGTTGATTGATCCGGATGACCATGCCGCGCTCGTCGAGGGCGATCACTCCCTCCTCGAGTGACTCGAGCACGGCGGTCATGAGCTGGTCGTCCGCCTCGAGTGCTTCCAGCCGGTGTCCCAACTGTTCCGACATGCGGTGCACCGCCGTGGCGAGGTCGCCGACCTCGCCGGGCGCGGCGAGCGCCGGTCGCCGCGAGAGGTCCCCCGCGGCGATCGATCGAGCCACGTCGCGCAGCTCGACCACGGGCCGCGAGATGCTCCGCGCGAACGCGAACGCGAGCGCGGCGGCGCCGAGGAGCGCGAGCAGGCCTCCGATCAGGACGTCCTGCTGTGCACCACGAACGATCTCCTCGAGGCTGCGCGTCGTCAGCGACACGCGGACGTAGCCAAGCGGATGCCGCTGCGCGACGTAGAGTTCGTCGTCCCCGGCGGAGGCGCTGTGACGTCGCGTGCTCCCGCTGCCGGCGGCGCGCGCCTCGACGATCTCGGGTCGCATGAAGTGGTTCTCGAGCCGGGCCCGTGCTTCCGCCCCGAACTCCGTATCTCCCACGACGACGCCCGTGCTGTCGATCAGCGTGACGCGGTAGCCCAATGCGAGTCCGGCGCGGCGCGCGAGGGAGTCCACGTCGATCCCGGCCCGCCATTCCGTGGCGATCATGCGTCCGACGCGCAACAGCTCGTCGCGCTTCTCCTCGACCAGCCGGTCGCGCAGCCGCCCCCCCGCGATCAGCACGACGGCGGCCACCAGCGTCGTGATGACCACCAGCGACCCGGCGAGGAGCCGCCGCGCGAGAGTCACGCGGGCCGGCTCTGCGGAACCCGCAACCGGTAGCCGAACCCGCGCACCGTCTCGATCAGATCCCCGCCTGGCCCGAGCTTCGCGCGCAGCCGCTGCACGTGCATGTCGACGGTGCGCGTCTGGATGTCCGGCGCGGCTTCCCAGACGGTCTCGAGCAGGTGCGCGCGACCCTGCACGCGGCCGCGTCGCTCGGCGAGCGTGAGCAGCAGCTTGAACTCGGTCGGCGTGAGCTCCACCGCGGCGCCCTCCACACGCACCTGATGCGCTGCGAGATCGATCTCGATCGGACCCAGCTGCAGCAGCTCGCCGGGGGTGCCGCCGCCGGCGGCAAGTCGCCGAAGGATCGCGCCGACGCGGAGAACGAGCTCCTGTGGACTGAATGGCTTCGTGAGGTAGTCGTCGGCGCCCATCGAGAGGCCCTGGATGCGGTCCGGTTCCTCGCGACGCGCGGTCAACATCAGCACCGCGAGCTCGCGCGTCGCCTCCGCACTGCGGAGCTGCTCCAGCACCTCGTAGCCCGACATGCCCGGGAGCATGAGATCGAGGACGACGAGGGCTGGCCGCTCGCGACGCACGGCGTCGAGCGCCTCGACGCCCGAGCCGGCGGTCGAGACCCGATAGCCGGCCTTCGCGAGGTGATAGGCAACGAGGGCCACGATGTCCGGCTCGTCGTCCACGACGAGGATGCGCTCCCCGGGCGGAGACGACGTGGCCGCCCGGCTGGGCGGTATCATCGGCTCAGCCTGGCGGCGATCAACGATCGCCCTCGCTCGGCGCGCCAGGAATCCGTCACGAGGCGCGACGTTTCGGGCCGCGCGTGCACGCTGCGAAGCACTTCACGCATGTCGGATCGAAAGCTGGATACGCGCCGCGACCGCGTGCAGATCGCACATGTCACGATCGTGTATAGGCGCGGTCGCGAGAGCCCGCGACAAGTGTGGCCCGGCCCGGCGGAGGCGTCAACCGCCCGCCGCTGCCTGCGTTCCGCACCGCCGTGTAGCTTCTCTCCATGCCGATCCGAAAAACTCGATGAGCCCGACGGTTCGCGTCTTCGTGAACGGCGTCGGATACGACGCACCGGCCGGCGGTACCGCGCTGGACGCGGTCGCCCTCCATCGCGCCGACGACGCGGCCGCCGTCCGGGCGGGGACGCTTCTCGTGACCGACAGCCGCGGGCTGCCGATCGACGCGCTCACGCCCCTCGTCGACGGCGCCGTGTTCCGTCTCGTGCCGAATCGTGCGCGCGACCTCGCCGATCCTGCTGCCCCGTTCGACGAATGACGCCTCCGCTCGACCGCGAGCTCCTGCGACGGTTGCCGAAAGCCGAGCTGCACTGTCATCTGGACGGCTCGCTGCGCGCGGAGACGATGCTCGAGCTCGGCCGCGAGCTCGGGAAAGCAATGCCGGCTCGCGATCCCGCCGCGCTGCGCGAGTTCATGCGCGTCGACGACGCACGCCACCTCGAGGACTATCTGGAGCGGTTCGCCATCACGCTCTCGGTCATGCAGACCGCGCCGGCGTTGGAGCGGATCGCCTTCGAGTTGGCGGAGGACGCGGCGGAGGACGGGGTTCGGTACATCGAGGTGCGGTACGCACCCGTACTCAACACGCGCGAGGGGCTGACGCTCGACGAGGCGGTCGAGGCTGCGCTGCGCGGGCTCGCCGGCGCGGAGCGTGATCATGGCATCGTCGGCCGGCTCATCGTGTGCGCACTGCGACACATGCCGCCCAGCGCCTCCCAGGAGCTCGCCGAGCTGGCGGTGGCGTATCGTCACCACGGTGTGGTCGGGTTCGATCTCGCCGGTGCCGAGGCCGGAAATCCAGCGCGAGTGCACGCGCCGGCGTTCGCCTATGCACGCGAGCACGATCTCTCGTGCACCTGTCACGCCGGCGAGGGCGACGATGCCGCCTCGATACGTGAGGCGGTGCACGTCTGTGGCGTGCACCGCATCGGACACGCGACGCGCCTCATCGAGGACACCTCGCTCACCGACTACTGCAACGATCACCGCATCCCGCTCGAGGTCTGCCTCACCAGCAACGTGCAGACGCGGGCGGCCAGATCCTACGCCACGCACCCCGTGCGCGAGTACGTGCACCGAGGGCTCAACGTGGTGCTCAACACGGACAACCGGCTCATGAGCGGGACCACGCTGACCGACGAGTATCTCCACGCGGCGACGTCGCTGGGCTTCACCTTCGACGATCTGGCGACCGTCGCGATGAACGGCTTCGAGAGCGCCTTCATTCCTTATCCGGAACGCGTGCGGCTCGCGGCGCGCGCGCGCGAGGAGATCGCGGCGCTCCACGCGCGCCTCGTGTGAGCGGGGCGTCTCCCTTCGGGAACGCCGCCGCGGCGCGTGCGGCGGACGCGGTCCGCGATAAGATCGGCGAGATCGGCGCACCCGTGCTTGGTCTCGTGCTCGGCTCCGGACTCGGAGGATTGGCGGATCGACTCGAGCAACCAGCCGTCGTCGGCTATCCCGACGTTCCCGGATTTCCTCCGACTGCGGTCGCCGGCCATGCCGGCCGATTGATCGCCGGCACCATCGCCGGCCGGCCGGTCGTGGCGCTCTCCGGCCGATTCCACCCCTACGAGGCACATCCGTCCTCTCTCGCCGCCTTTCCCGTTCGCGTGCTCCATGCACTCGGCGCGCGAAGGTTGCTCGTCTCCAACGCCGCTGGCGGCATACGCGAGAGCTTCCGGGCGGGCGACCTCATGCTGATCACCGACCAGATCAACTTCGCATACAGGAATCCGCTCATCGGCGCCGCCGAACCGGATGAACCGCGCTTCCCCGACATGAGCGAGCCATACGACCGCGAGCTCTCGGCAGCGCTCCGAGCGCGTGCACGCGAGATCGGCGTCACGCTCCGCGAAGGCGTGTATTGCGGCCTGCTCGGCCCGTCGTACGAGACACGGGCAGAGATCCGGATGTTGCGTGTCATCGGCGCGGACGCCGTCGGCATGTCCACGGTGTCCGAGGTGATCGTGGCGCGCGCGCTCGGCATGCGCGTGGCGGGGCTCAGCTGCATCACGAACGTCGCGGCGGGACCCTCTTCAGGTTCCCTCTCGCACGCCGAGGTGCTCGATGCGGCGGCGCGCGTCGCCGCGCGGTTCGAGGCGCTCGTCGAGCGGTTCGTCGTCTCGCTCTGAGCTCGATGCGCGCGCTCCGCGTGAGGCGCGCTCAGGCCGAGTGCTCGAGCGGTCCATGCCCTCCGCCGATCGCCGGCGCCCGCGCAATGGCGCGCGCCACGTAGTCGAGCCCCCCCTCCACCGCGCGCTCCAGCGGCTCGCCACGCGCGAGCAGCGCCGTGATCGCGGCCGACAGCGTGCATCCGGTGCCGTGCGTGCTCGTCGTACGCACGCGCGGGTGTACGTAGCGGCGGACTCGCCTGCCGTCGAACAGCACGTCCACGAGGTCGTCCCCCGCGAGGTGTCCACCCTTCACGAGCACCGCGCGCGCTCCCAGTGCGGTGACGAGCCGTCGCGCGGCGTGCTCCATTCCCTCGGCGTCGTCCGGCCGCTCGCCGACGAGCAGCGCGACCTCGTCGAGGTTCGGCGTGACGAGCGTCGCCAGCGGCACGAGTTGCTCGACGATCGCGGCAATCGCGTCGGGCTCGAGCAGGGGATCCCCCGACGTCGCCGCCATCACGGGATCGAGCACGTACGGCGACAGCGAATGCGCCGCGATGCCTCCCGCCACTGCGTTCACCACCGCCGCGTCGGCGAGCATGCCGCTCTTGACCGCCGCCGGCCGCAGGTCCTCGGCCACCGCATCGACCTGCGCGCGCACGAGCGCCGGCGAGACTCGCTCCCACGCCCGTACGCCGAAGGTGTTCTGCGCCGTCACCGCCGTCAGCGCGGAGGTGCCGAACACGCCGAAGCGGGCGAAGGTCTTGAGGTCCGCCTGGATTCCCGCGCCGCCCCCCGAGTCGGAGCCGGCGATGGTCAGCGCGATCGCGCCGGCACGGTCGGTCATGCTACGAAAGATGCGCCGCGCGACGGCGCGGCGCATCGATGTGAACGAGGATGCCTGGCTAGCGCGACGCGCGCGTCGTCGGCGGCGGAGGGAGCGAGCGAATCCGCTGCTTGAACGACTGATACCGCTGCGTGTCGGTGGTGAGCGTACGCATCACGGCGGCCGGAATCTGGGCGATCAGCGCCTTCGTCGCGGCGATGCGATCCTCCTCCAGCGGGTGGGTCGCGAACCAGCCCTCGACCGCCGACGGGTTCCGGCTGCGCTCGTCGATCAGGATCTGGAACATCTCCGGGATGCCGTTCGGGTTGATCCCGGCACGAACGACGTTCTTCACCCCTTCGGCGTCCGCCTCGGCCTCGTCCTGGCGGCTGAACTTGGCGAACAGCGCCGTGCCGCCCACCTGGATCGCCGCCTGACCCGCCTGGTTGTCGCAGATCCGCGTGAGCACGCACGCGAGCGTCACGCCGATGTTCGCCCCCTGCTGCTGCTGCATCTGCTTGATGGAGTGCCGCCGCACGACGTGCCCGATCTCGTGGCCGAGCACCCCCGCGAGCTGGTCCATCTTCTGGGTGCGCTCGATGAGGCCGCGGTTCACGTAGACGTAGCCCCCAGGCACCGCGAAGGCGTTCACCTCCTTGCTGTCCACGATGTAGAAGTGCCAGTCCGGAATGTCCGTCCGCGACGTCAGGTGGGCGATGGAGTCACCCAGTAGGTTGATGTAGCGGTTCGCTTCCGGGTCGTTCACGATCGGAAGCTGCTGATTGATCTGCTGGGCGTACTGCGCGCCCATGTCGATCTCCTGTTGCGTGGAGACCCCGCAGCCCGTCAGAGTCACCGCCAGCGCGAAGCCAGCTAGAAGTCGTCTCATCGTCTCCCCTCGTTGGAAGCGAACGCCGCGATGCAGAGCAAGAGCCATTCCCGAGCGGCGCGAAACCTAAGACCTTGAAGCTGCTCACGTTAGCGCGCGACCTCAGGCGCCGCCGAGCCCGCGAGCGCCAGCGCCTCTTCGTCGCGGAAGGAGTCCGCGCCGTCGACGAGCTGCTACGCTCCCCCCTCACGGTGCGCGGGGTGCTCGTCTCGCCGAAGGAAGCCGCGGCGCCACGCGCGATCGCGCTCTTCGAGACCGCCCGGCGCCGCGGCGTCGACGTCCTCGAGGTCACCGACCGCGAGTTCGCCAGCGCCGCCGAGACGGACTCTCCCCAGGGAATCCTCGCCCTGGCGGAGATTCCGTCGGGCGAGCTCGGCGATCTCTCGCTCGCCGGCCGCGGCCGCGTCGTGATCCTCGATGCGGTGCAGGATCCGGGGAACGTCGGCACGATCGTGCGCACCGCCGCCGCACTCGGCGCCGCGGCGGTCGTCGCGATGCCGGGCACGGTTGACCTGTGGAACGCGAAGGTCGTCAGAAGCGCGATGGGTGCCCTCTTCCAGCGGCCTGCGTATCTGTCTACCTGGGCGGAGCTCGATACGTTCCGATCGGCTCGCGGCGTCGCGCTGTGGGGAGCCGACGCGCACGGCGAACCGCTCGGCGCCGTCACTCCGCCGGCGCGGCTCGCGCTCGTCGTCGGCAACGAGGGCGCGGGACTGACTGCGGAAGCGCGCGCGCGCCTCGACCACGTCGTCGCGCTCGAGATCGGTCCCGCGATCGAATCGCTCAACGTCGCCGTCGCCACCGGCATCCTTCTCTACCAGCTCCGGCAGTGATCCCTTCCGCGCTCGCCACCATCTACGCCTTCGTCCTCGGGCTCTGCGCCGGATCGTTCCTCAACGTGTGCATCGCGCGCTGGCCGCGCGAGCTGAGCGTGGTGCGTCCGCGCTCGCGCTGCCCGAACTGTGGACACCAGCTCGCCTGGTTCGAGAACATCCCGCTCGTCAGCTGGCTCGCCCTCCGCGCGCGCTGCCGCTGCTGTGACGAGCCGATCTCCGCGATCTATCCCGCCGTCGAGCTGCTCGTCGGCATCCTCTGGGCCGCGTGCGTCCACCAGTACGGTGCGACGTTCACCGCGCTGCGGCTGGCGATCTTCGTGACCGTGCTCCTCGGCGTCGCGGTGACCGATCTCCGGCACTACCTCATCCCCGACGGCTTCACGATCACGGGACTCATCGTCATGCTCGCCGGCGCGCTCCTCGCGCCTTTCCTCGGCGAGTCGGCGATGTTCGCGGGACCGTTCGACGCGCTCGTCGGCGCGTGCGCGGGCGCTGGGCTCATCGCGATCGTCGGCTGGCTCGGCGAGGCGGCACTCGGCCGCGAAGCGATGGGGATGGGCGACATGACGCTCATGGCGTTCGTCGGCGCGGCGCTCGGTCCGGCGCGCTCGATCGCGACCGTGTTCGTCGGCGCGACCATCGGCGCGGTGGCGTTTCTGGCGATCGTCTATCCGATCGCGGTCATTCGCCGCGGCCGCGCGTCGTCGCAGACCGAGCTCGCGCTCGGCGCGACGCAGGAGCCCCTGCAGCTGCCGCTCGTGCCGTTCGGCGTCTTCCTCGCGCCGGCCGCGGTGGTGATGCTGCTCTGGGGCGAGCGGCTCCTCGGTCGCGTCTTCCTCGCGCCGTACTGAGCGCGCGTCGCGCATGCGAGGCGGGGAAACCGCGCCTCGTCGCGGTGCGTAGGGGTGTTCGCGAGCATGCGCGGCTCGCGCCGCCCGTTCCGGTGTATTCCTTGCGCGAGACCCGCCGCCGTGCTCCTTTCGGCGTACGTGCCGCGCCGCGCCAGGCGCCCAACCGCTCCCACGCCGTGATCGACGATTCCTTCCGCTCCGACACCGGGGCGCTCGACCGCTTCACGCGGGACCTCACCGCCGACGCGCGCGCCGACCGCCTCGAGCAAGTGCGCTGCCGCGACGAGGAGATCGCGCGCACCATCGACATCCTGCTCCGCCAGGGGAAGAACAACCCCGCGCTCGTCGGGCCGGCCGGCGTCGGCAAGACGGCGATCGTCGAAGGGCTGGCGATGCGCATCGCCGCCGGCGCGGTCCCCGTCGCGATGCGCGAGCTACGGCTCCTCTCGCTCGATTCCGTCTCGCTGCTCGCCGGCACGACGTATCGCGGCCAGTACGAGGAGCGGCTCCGCGCGCTCGTCGCCGAGACGAGCGCCGCCGGGGACGTGCTCCTCTTCGTCGACGAGATGCACAATCTCATCGGCCAGGGAAGCGCGAGCGGCTCGGCGATGGACGCCGCGAACATGCTCAAGCCCGCGCTCGCGCGCGGCGACTTCCGCATGCTCGGCGCCACGACCGACGAGGAGTACGAGCGCTGGATCCTCGGCGATCCCGCGCTCGAGCGCCGCTTCCAGAAGATCGCCGTGCGCGAGCTCTCCCCGGCGGAGACCCTCGAGATCCTGCGCACGCGCGTGCCTTCGCTGTCGCGGCATCACCACGTGGTGATCACCGACGCCGCCGTGCGCGCGGCCATCGAGCTCACCGACATCTGGGTTCCCGATCGTCGCCGCCCAGACAAGGCGATCGACGCGCTCGACGAAGCGTGCGCGCACACGCAGGCGACGGCCGTCTATTCGCCGCACCTCGAGTCGCTCGTCGCGCGGCGGCGTGCGTGGGCTCGCCGCGTCTCCGCCAGCGAGCGCGCCGCCGCCGACGCGCAGTTCGACCGGATCGCGCGCGACGGCTTCGCCGTGCTCGAGCGACTCGGCGCCGAGATCGAGGCCGCCTTCGCCAGGCCGGCGCCGGTCGAGGCGCAGGGCGAGCGCCCCGTGGCCGCGACGTCCGCGCCGCGCGCGGCGTCCGCGCCCGAGCCCACGGCCGTCGACCGTGCGGCGCTCGACGTCGAGCTGGAGCGGCAGCTGCTCGACGAGGGGATCGTCGTGCGCGGCCACGACGTCGCGCGCGTCGTGGGCCTGATGATCGGCCGGCGCGTGGAGTGGGAGGAATGAGCGCGCGGCGCATCGTCGCACCGGCGCTCTCGATCCTGCTCACCACCTCGGCCGTCGGATGCCCG
>Ga0310810_10003434_pt1 | contig 17245 bp, 12 predicted proteins | sample NCmetagenome_FD_207641 | JGI IMG/M metagenome (GOLD analysis project Ga0310810, IMG submission 207641) | Soil microbial communities from experimental microcosm in Duke University, North Carolina, United States - NC | ecosystem: Engineered > Artificial ecosystem > Soil microcosm > Unclassified ... | reverse complement strand
ATCAGTTGTTATCGAGATGACGTGTAGCCACAGGCTTCGTGCTATTCGGCGCCACCACAGAACGCGCGGAGGCGATGCGCCTGGCCTAGCGCTCGGATCGGCAGCGCGTTGATGTAGCGGGAGCACACGAATGAACGCCACCTCGCCGGACCCGCACGACCACCAGCACACGACGCCACCCGCCGCCGACGTGCCTGGCAGAGGCCATGATCAGAATGGAACGACCGGCCACGCCGGTCACGGTGAGCCGGGCGCGCACGACCGTCACGCGGGGCACAGTGTCGCGATGTTCCGCGACAAGTTCTGGATCACGTTGCTGTTTAGCATCCCGACCCTTCTATGGAGCGGGATGGTGCAGCACATGTTTGGCTTTTCGGCGCCGACCTTCCCGGGGTCGGAGTACGTTCCGGCTGTCTTCGGCACCGCCGTCTACGTCTACGGTGGGTTGGTGTTCGTCAAGGGCGGCCTGCAAGAGCTGCGCGATCGAAAGCCCGGGATGATGACGCTGATCTCCCTGGCGATCACGGTGGCGTTCGTCTTTAGCCTGGCGGTGACGCTCGGGTATCCCGGCGAGGCGTTGTGGTGGGAGCTGGCCTCGCTCGTGACGATCATGCTGCTTGGTCACTGGATCGAGATGCGTTCGATCTCCCAGGCGTCAGGTGCTCTGCGCGAGCTGACGAAGCTGCTGCCCAGCACGGCGCAGCGCATCGCCGGCGAGACGCTCGAAGATGTTCCCATCTCGGCGCTCCGTGAAGGCGATGTCGTGCTCGTGCGGCCGGGGGCAAGCGTGCCGGCAGACGGCATCGTGCTGAGCGGCAAGAGCGACGTGAATGAATCGATGATCACCGGCGAATCGGTTCCAGTGCCAAAGGTCGATGGTGCGACAGTCATCGCCGGCACCGTCAACGGCTCCGGCTCCCTCCGCGTCACGGTGACGAGCACGGGCGAGCGTACTGCGCTCGCGAACATCATGCGGCTGGTTGAACAGGCTCAGACGTCCCGATCTCGTGCGCAGGCCCTGGCTGACCGCGCAGCGTTCGTGTTGACCATCGTCGCGATCGTCACGGGCGCGCTCACGTTTGTCGTATGGCTCGCCGTTGGAGCGACAGGCGCGTTTGCCGTCGAACGGCTGGTCTCAGTGCTCGTCATTGCCTGCCCGCACGCGCTGGGGCTCGCCGTGCCGTTGGTGGCGGCCATCTCGACCAGTCTGGGTGCACAGTCGGGGCTGCTCGTCCGCGATCGACGTGGTCTCGAGGAAGCGCGCAACCTCACGACTGTGGTCTTCGACAAGACCGGCACGCTGACGCGGGGTGAGTTCCGGGTGGTCGACATCGCCACGGACGGAAGCCTGAGTGCGGACGAAGCGCTTCGGATTGCGGCGGCGGTCGAACGCGATTCGGAGCATACGATCGCGCAGGGAATCGTCAAGAGCGCCGACGAGAAGAATCTGCGCGTCCCAAAGGCTGACCAGTTCGAGGCGATTCCCGGATTTGGTGTCAAGGCGATCGTCGAGGGCAAAGAGTTCTACATGGGAGGGCCCGCGATGCTGAAACGCCTCACGCTCACGCCGCCCGCCGCCGTGCGTGAAGCAGCCAACCGCGCGGCGGAGCGGGGGCAGGCATCCATCTACCTCCTGATGCCGAAGGCGGCCGTCGCGGCATTCACGATCGCGGACGCCGTGCGGCCGGAATCACGCGAGGCGATTCAGCGGCTCCATGAACAAGGGATCGAAGTCGTGATGCTGACCGGCGATGCGAAGGCGGTGGCCAACGCCGTGGCCGCCGATCTTGGGATTGACACTGTGTTCGCCGAGGTCCTGCCGGGTGACAAGGTCGACAAGATTAAGGCGCTCAAGTCTCAGGGCAAACGGGTCGCCATGGTCGGGGATGGCGTGAACGATGCGCCCGCCCTGCTCACCGCGGACGTCGCCGTCGCCATCGGCGCTGGCACCGACGTTGCCGTCGAAGCCGGCGATGTGGTCCTGGTTCGGAGCGACCCGCGAGACGTGCCACGAATCATCGCGCTTAGCCGCGCGAGCTATCGGAAGATGTTGCAGAACCTCTGGTGGGCAGCCGGTTACAACATCGTCGCCATCCCGTTGGCCGCCGGTGTGCTGGCATCGCAGCGGATTCTGCTGCCGCCGGCGATTGCCGCGGTCCTGATGTCGGCGAGCACGGTCATCGTCGCTATCAACGCGCAACTGCTGCGCCGCGCCAAGGTGTAACCCGTTGCATCGGACCGTGCTAGGAGCGCCGCGCCGGCTCGAAGAGTTCGACTGGGTTTCCATCGGGATCGAGCAGTTGGATCTGCTTACCGCCGGGACCAGCGATGATGTCGCTTCGGAAGGGGACACCCGTCCCGCGAAGTGCGGCGACGACCGCTGCGAGATCGTCGACGGCGAGCACCAATCGATTCCAACCGCCAGGCTGTTGCTGCTGACCGTCGGGCATCGGCCGGGCCCCTGAACTTTCGGCCCCACTCAGCAACAGATCGATCCCTCCGCACGACACCGCCGCAAAGGCGGCGCCCTGTTGATGCTTCAGCTCACACCCGAGGTGTTCGGTGTAGAACGTCACCGCGCGATTGACGTCCCGGGTCTGATACCGCACGCCGTGTGCTCGAAACACGGGTACTCGATCACCGTCGTTGACAGGCATAAGACCTCCGCTCTAAGCTCGGATTCCGTTATCTGAATGCATAGTCGAAAACCGATAATAGCTCAGACGTGCGGTCAATGCTGATGAACCGTCTCCGTCGCATCGCCACCATCGCCAGCCTCCTCGCATCGTCAACGGGCGCACACGCGCAGGTCAATGACGCTCAGGCCACACCCAGAACATTCACGCTCGGGGAAGCGCTTCAGTACGCGGTCGATCACTACCCCACGGTGAGAGCCGCCCTCGAGCACGTGAACGCATCGACCGCGAACGTCAGCGTGGCGAAGACCGCCTACCTGCCGCGCTTCGAGGCTCTCTGGCAGACCAACCGCGCCACAGCGAACAACATCTTCGGACAACTGTTGCCTCAGTCGACCATTCCGGCGCTCTCGGGACCCGTGCTCCTCTCGGCGTCATCGCAGTCAGTCTGGGGAAGCGCGGCAGGCGGTCTGTTCTCCTGGGAGCCTTTCGACTTCGGCCTCCGCGCGGCCACTGTTCACGAGGCGGAAGCGGGCGTCGTCCGGGCGCGCGCCGAAGAGGGATTGACGCGCCTCGGGGTGCAGAATGCGGTCGGCGTTGCGTTCCTCGGCGTGATCAGCGCGCAACAGGCTGTGACCGCAGCGGAGGCCGACGTGGAGCGCCGCCAGACACTCTCCCGCGCCGCGCAGACCCTCGCCGACAATCAGCTCCGTCCAGGTGCAGAGGCCTCGCGCGCGAGCGCAGAACGCGCCGCCGCCCAGACACGCGCCATTCAGGCGCGCCAGGTGCTGGTCATGGCCCAGGTCACGTTGAGCCAGGTCCTCGGGATCGTCGATGGGCCGGTGGACGTGAACGCGGCGGGCCTGCTCGACGAGGTTCCGACAGTCGCCCCGCAAACGGTATCCCCACCAGGGCATCCGCTCGTGCAATCCAGTCAGGCGGCGGTTGACGTCGCCCGCGCGCGAGAAGACGTGCTGGCTCAGACGAATCGGCCGCACGTCTACCTGCAGTCAAGCGCGTTCGCCCGCGGCAGCGGTGCGAATCCGGACGGGCAGTTCGACGGAGGTGCCGACGGCTTGGGTCTGGAGCGTGCCAACTGGGCGGCCGGCGTGCAAGTGGTCGTCCCGAACCTCTTCGACTTCGCAAGTCTGCGATCGCAGCGGGCTGCTGCAGGCGCATTGACGCGTGCCGAAAGCGCCCGATACGACGAAGCCGTCCTCGGCGTAACCGGCCAGCAGCGAATGGCGGATGCGGCACTCGCGGCGGCACTCGCCATTGCGCAGAACACTCCGGTTCAACTCGCTGCAGCGCAGCAAAGTGAGGCGCAGGCGCGCGCCCGCTACGACGCCGGCCTCGCGAACATCATCGAAGTCGCCGAAGCGCAAAACCTGCTCGCCAACGCCGAGTATCAGAACGCTGTGGCGCGAGTCGATGTGTGGCGGACGCTGCTGGCGCAGGCTGTCGCGCGGGGAGACGCCGCCTCGTTCATCGAACTCGTCCGCACGTCGGGAGTGCCGTAGTCATGTGGTTGATTCGCGCAGCGCTTCGACGACCGATTACGGTCCTTGTGGCCGTCATCGCCGTCGCGTTGACGGCTGGCTTTGCTATCAGCCGCATGCGCGCGGACATCTTCCCTGACCTGGATCTGCCTGTCATTTACGTCGCGCAGCCGTACGGTGGCATGAGCCCGGCGCAGATGGAGGGTTACATCACCTACTACTACGAGTACCACTTCCTGTACATCAACGGTATCGAGAGCGTTGAATCGAAGTCGATCCAGAACACGTCGCTGCTGAAGCTCACGTTCCATCCGGGCACCGACATGTCCGAGGCGTTGGCGCAAACCGTGGGCTACGTGAATCGCGCGCGCGCATTCATGCCTTCCGGCACGGTCGGACCTTTCATCATGCGGTTCGACGCGGGCACCGTCCCGGTCGGGTATCTCGTCTTCCGAAGTGAGTCGCGGAGCCTGGGAGAGATTCAAGACCTCGCGCTGAACCGGGTGAGGCCGCAGTTCGCCACGCTCCCCGGCTTGACGTCGCCGCCACCCTTTGGGGGCAGCCAGCGCACGATCGTCATCCGCGTCGATCCGGATCGCCTGCGGTCGTACGGCATGGCCCCCGACGACGTCATCCGCGCCGTCACGACCGGCAACGTCATCATGCCGTCGGGTAGCGTCAATATCGGTGACGAAACACGCATCTCGCCGATGAACTCGGTCGTCGGCACGATCAACGATCTCCTCACGCTGCCAATTCGCACAGGGAGTGGGCCACCGGTATCGATTCGCGACGTCGGCTCGGTGAACGACAGCGTGGACATCCCGACCGCGTATGCCCTCGTCAACGGTCGTCGGGCCGTGTACATCCCGGTCACGAAGCGGCCAGATGCGTCCACCCTGACGGTTGTCAGCGAGGTGAGGGCGAACCTGGGACGCTTTCAGGCGCTCGTACCCGACGACATCAACGTGTCCTATGAGCTCGACCAGTCGACGAATGTCTCGGCGGCGCTCGCGTCGGTGCTGCGTGAGGCCATTCTCGGAGCGCTGTTGACTGGTCTCATGGTGCTGGTGTTCCTGCGCGACTGGCGAAGCTCGGCGATCGTCGTCGTCACGATCCCCTTCGCGCTGCTGGCCGGCGTCGTCGCGCTCTGGGGCGCCGGACAGACGATCAACATCATGACGCTGGGGGGACTGGCGCTCGCCGTCGGCATCCTCGTCGATGAAGCCACCGTCGCGATCGAAAACATCCACACGCACCTGGCGCGCGGAACACCGCTCGCCCGAGCCGTACTCGACGCCAGCGGCGAAGTGGTGGTGCCCAGACTGCTCGCGATGCTGTCCGTCGTCGCGGTGTTCGTGCCCTCCTTCTTCATGACCGGGGTCTCGCGCTCGCTCTTTGTTCCGCTGTCACTCGCGGTCGGCTTCGCGATGATCGCGTCGTTCTTGCTTTCTAGTTCTCTCGTGCCGGTGCTCTCGGTGTGGTGGCTTCGTGCGTATCCGCACACCCATGCCGAGGAACGACAGCACCCGAGCGACTGGGTGGACCGGCTGCGTAATCAGCTTGGTTCAACGCTGCATCGAATCGCGCCGGCTCGCGGTCTCCTGGTGACGGCGTATGCGATTGTCAGCATCGGCATCGTGGTCGCCGTCGGCCTTACGCTGGGTCGCGAGATCTTTCCGCCCAGCGGCGTCAAAGCATTCCAGCTCCGCTTCCGCGCACCGGCGGGCACGAAATTCGAAGCGACGGAACAACTCGGACGCGACGTGTTGGACGTGATTCGAGATACGGCCGGTGCCGAGCATGTGGCGATCACGCTCGGCTACGTCGGTGTCCAACCCTCGTCCTACCCGATCAACACGATCTTCCTGTGGACCGGCGGCTCGCATGAAGGAGTACTGCAGGTGGCCATTCGGCCCGACGCGCCGATGAGCCTCGATGCCCTTCAAGAGGCACTGCGCGGTGAGTTCCGCGACAAGTTCCCCGACGCAGAGTTTTCGTTCGAGCCGGGCGACATCGTCAGCCGCATCATGAACTTCAGCGCCCCCACACCCGTGGAAGTCGCCGTGATGGGGCCTGACTTCGCCGCAAGTCGAGCATTCGCCACGAAGGTGCGCAGCGAATTGGCCAGGATCTCGTCGTTGCGTGACCTGCAGTTCGGTCAGACGCTCGACTACCCTGCCATTCAAGTCGATGTGGATCGCCAGTTGGCAGGACAGCTCGGCGTCACAGTGGACCAGGTCGGACGATCATTTGCCGCAGCGACTTCTTCCAGCCGGTTCGTCGCCCCCAACTACTGGGCGGACCCTCGAACCGGTATCGCCTTTCAAGTACAGGTAGAAGTGCCGCAGCCACGGATGACGACGCTCGAGGATCTGCGAGTGGTGCCGATCACCGCCGGTGGCACGGCAAAGCCTCTTCTCGGAGACGTCGCGCGCATCGAGAACACCACGATCGTCGGTGAGTACGACCGGATCAACGGGCAGCGCATGGTGACGCTGACCGCCAATGTATCCGGCGAGGATCTTGGACGCGCCGCGACTGACGTTCAGTCCGCCATCCAACGCGCGGGAGAACCGCCTCGCGGCACCACCGTTGCCGTGCGCGGTCAGATCGCCGCCATGACGGAGACCTTCACCAACATCACGGCCGGACTCGTGGTCGCCGTTGTGGTGATCTTCCTGTTGCTCGCGGCGAATTTTCAATCGCTGCGTCTCGCGTTCGTGGTGATATCCACGGTGCCCGCCGTTCTCGTGGGTGTCGTCCTCATCCTGTGGCTCAGCGGCACGACGCTCAACGTGCAATCGTTCATGGGCGCGATCATGGCGATCGGTGTTGCCGTGGCGAACGCGATCCTGCTCGTGACATTTGCCGAGCAGGCGCGCGTCCGCGGTGGATCGCCGTCAATCACGGCCATCGACGCCGCACGCGCGCGCATGCGGCCGGTGCTCATGACAAGCGCGGCGATGATCGCGGGCATGATCCCGATGGCCCTCGCGATCGGTGAAGGCGCCGAAGCGACGGCGCCGCTGGGTCGGTCAGTGATCGGCGGATTGGCGGCCGCGACGATGGCCACGTTGATTGTGTTGCCGTCGGTGTACGCCCTCGTACAACAGTCAGCCAGCTCGCTGTCGCCGTCGCTGGATCCTGACGATCCTGACAGCGCCCTTCGGTTGCGACTGAATCAGCCATGATCACTTTGAAGCCTGTCATGTGTACTGCGTTTCGACTGTTCAGGATCGCACTGATCGCAATTGCGGCGGTCTCCTGTGGGCGATCGGACAACACGACACCGGCGACTGTGGCAGCGCCCGGCCCAGCAACGATCGACATCGTGCGCGTCGTCGAACAGCCGCTCGATGTCGAGCTCTCCCTGCCTGGCGAGTTGACTGCGTATCAGATGGTGGCGATCTACCCGCGAGTCACGGGTTTCGTGAAGAGCGTGGCGGTCGATCGCGGGTCGAGAGTTCGCGCCGGTGATGTTCTCGCGATCATCGAGGCTCCTGAACTCGTGGCGCAACGGGCCGAAGCAGAGTCGAAGCTCCAATCCGCAGAGGCACAGCTGGCGGTCGCGCGCGCGAGGTCCGACGCCGACAAGAGTACGTTTGCGAGGTTGAAAGCCGCGTCCGCAACACCCGGAGTCGTGGCCGGCAACGACGTCGTGATCGCCGAAAAGACGGCCGACGCCAGCCAGAGTCAGATCGTTTCCGCGCAGCAGACCGTGGAAGCGTCACGCCAGGCGCTCAACGCCCTCCGCGACATGGAGGGGTATCTCAGGGTGACTGCGCCATTTGCAGGAGTGGTGACCGAGCGAAATGTGCATCCAGGCGCGCTTGTCGGCGCGTCGAGCGCCGCAGCCGCATCGGCGCCCCTGTTGCGGCTGGTCGAGAACACGCGGCTCCGCCTGGTCGTACCGGTTCCCGAGTCGTATACGAGCGAGCTGAAAGCGGGCACGCCGATTCCGTTCTCTGTGGCCGCCTATCCGGGACAAAGCTTCTCGGGCAAGGTCGCACGCATCGCACACGCCATCGACGTCTCCACGAGAACGATGGCCGTGGAAGTGGACGTCATCAACAACGACGGTAGACTCGCACCAGGCACCTTCTGCCAGGTACGCTGGCCTGTCCGTCGGTCCCAACCTTCGCTCTTCGTCCCGAGCACGAGCGTGGCGACGACGACGGATCGCACGTTCGTGATCCGGGTTCGCGGGGGCAAGACGGAGTGGGTGGACGTTCGCACCGGGCTGACGTCAGGACCGCTCGTCGAGGTGTTTGGCGATCTCAGTGCCGGAGATGAGATTGCTGCGCGCGGAAGCGACGAATTACGACCGGGAACAGAGGTTCACCCTCGTGAAAGCAAACCAGCGGCGTAGCATATTTCGTAGCGTGGCGAAGAAGACGACCGACCCCATCGTCCGTGAGTTTCTGCTGACGTTCTGGAAGATTCATATCCTGCATCACGCGGAAGAACAGGGCGTGTACGGGCAATGGATGCTGGAGGAACTGCACCGGCACGGCTATCGGCTGAGCCCGGGGACGCTCTATCCGTTGCTGGCGCGGATGGCTCGTCGCGGGTGGTTACGTTCGGCGGAACCGAAGAAAGCGCGAGATGCCCGCGTGTATCGCATCACGCCGGAAGGGGCAGACGTATTGAAGCGACTGCGCGCCTCGCTTGGAGAGCTCCAGCATGAGGTCACCCCTGCATCTCGCTCCCAGCGTCGATCCGCTGCGGCACCGCGCCGAGCTCGCGGCAGCATACGGCGGTGACACTCGATGACGCTGCGGGTAGCGTAGGGTGGGAAGGCAAGCCATGCACACAATCAGCGGCATCCTGCTCGGGTGTTTTCTCTCGTGCGCGATCGCAACAGTGCACGCCCAGACGATGCCCAAATCCGAACTGATCAGCCGACTTCGGCAAGGCGGGTTCGTGCTGGTGATGCGACACGCCAGTTCACCGCGCGAAGCGCCGTCCGCGAGCAGCGCCAACGCTGACAATCTCAAATTGGAGCGTCAGCTGGACGAAGCGGGACGACGAGGGGCGAGCGCGATGGGCGATGCCCTCCGCGCCCTCAACATTCCGATCGGCGCAGTCTTCACCAGTCCGACTTACCGGGCAATGGAGACCGTGAAGTTCGCCGGGCTCAGCTCTCCCGTGCAGGTCAACGAGCTCGGCGACGGCGGTCAAAGCATGCAGGGTGCGAACGAAGCGCAGGCTGTGTGGCTTCGCTCGAAGGTGACAGAAGTGCCTCGGTCTGGAAACACCATCCTGGTGACACACCAGCCGAACCTTGCGCGCGCCTTCCCTGACTGGGGTCCAGGCGTTGCGGATGGCGAGACCGTCGTCTTGCGTCCGGATGGCAAGGGCACCGTCACCGTGGTTGGGCGCATCACGATCGACGAATGGCCACGACTGCGTTAAGAGCCGTTTGGGCGTACGCGGATGCCGACGTGACCGCCTAGGAGGATCACGCCGCGCGAATGGCCGTGACCTGACGCTGCCCAACTGCAGACACTCTTCCTGGGCTCGTCGGGCACCGGCGCACCGTACGACAAGAAGTGAAACGGGTCGTCCTCGCGGACCAACTCCCAATGCCCCAACCCCCAACTCCCAAACTTGATTCTTGGGAATTGGGAATTGGAGGTTGGGAGTTGACAAGTGACGATCAGAAGTCGAACTGCGCGCTGAACCTGGCGTACCGCGCCGGCACGATGGTCGTTGGAGTCAGCCACGTGCCACCCGTTACGAACCCATAGTTGTAATTGGTGACTGTGTCGGCATTCAGCAGGTTGAAGATGTCGACACCCACCTGGGCTCGCGTCTTACCGAAGCGGAGAATCTTCGCGATGCGCATGTCGACGTTGTTGCGCCGCTCGCCCCACATCGTGGCTGGAGCGATCAGGTTCACCTGGTTGAGCGCCCCGGTGAGATTCCGGCCGAGGGGCACTGGTCCGGCGTTGACCCAGGCGTTCGTGAGCGTGAAATCCGCGCGCAGGGAGTCTCCGGGGATACTCGCCCACGTCGCGGACAGCTGAACGTCGACTTTCGGGACGATGTAAGTGGCCAGACCGCGGAAGTCCGTGCGATAAGGTTCCTCGATGCGGCAATACGGGTTGTTCGTCGAGAGTGAGTATGCACCGCCCCCGAGGGCAGTGACGTTCGCCGTCACGGAGCTGTTCGTCGCGAATCCCGTCGGACCCGGGATAGGGCCGGTGCCGAGCTCCGGCAATTTGGCCCGCACGGCGCAGCCGTCAGCAAGCCTTCGCCCGGTGCTGGTGCCACCCTGCACCGTCAACCCGTTCTGCAGCCGCGCCATCACCGAGAAGTCGATGCCCTGCCAGTTCTCGGTCTGCTCGCCGAAGTTCTTGTACGACTGCGCGAGCTCGTCGACCAGCCCGACCTTCGCCGGCACGAGGTTGTACAAGCCGCTAATCGGATAACCGCCACCATTGGGCAGCCGGGAATCGACGGGGGCATTGATGGTGAACGGCGTGTAGTCCGCGATGTCGGTCGAACGGTTGTCCACGACATACCAGTTACCCCACCAGTTGCGGGTGTAGCCGGCCGTCACCGAAACGCGAGGCACGATTTCGTGTTGAACCGACAAGCCCATCGACCAGTTGTTGGCACGGGTGCCCCAGCCGCCGACGTACTCGGGATCGAAGGACCGGACGAACACCGGCTGTCCCAGCGTCTGGTTATCCATCCTCGCGCATTCGCCATTTGCCTGCGAGTCGTTGAGATTGCAATCCGGCACGAAGTCCCGGTCCACGTCGGTCCACCCACGCGTCGTGTTCGTGGCCGTGCGGATCAGCGGGTTCATGTCCAGATCGTTGTTGCTCGCCGTGATGGCTTCCAGATACTTGCCGATGTTGAACTTGACCGCCGTTTTCCCGTTCCCGAAGAGGTCGTAGGCCAGGCCCAGCCGCGGCGTCAGGTCTTTCCAGCCGTACCCCGCAGTCGAACGGGAAGGAAAGAAGATCTCGACGGGGGCGTACGGCCAGCCGGGACCGCCAATGCCCTGGTCGGGATAGTTCGAGATCAGGGAATCGAAGCGCAGGCCACCCTGCACGGTCAACCGCCTGAGCGTCCACTGGTCTTGCGCGTAGAGATTCGTCGGGATCAGATTGCGGACGTACTTGGTGTCCGGCCCGACGGAAATCGTCTGAGTAAGCTGGTTCGGAACACCAAGGTTGGTTCGGACCTGAACGACCTGGGTGTCGTTCTGGTAGGTCTGGGACGGGTTGCCGAATCCGCCCTGATAGCCGAACTTCATGTTGTGGGAGCCGGTGACATACGACAGAGATGCGCGCAGGCTCGCGAGATTTCCGATCAACGAATGCGTGAATCCCCCTTGCCCGGGCGCTCGAGGCATTCGCGAGAGCAGACCAGGGATGCAGTCCCCCGCGGCCTGGCAGCCTGGCTCTCCGGTCTGCTCCAGCCGCTGGATCATTGCTGGATTGTACGAACCGTCGTTGCGCTTCCCGAAGCGGTAGCGCGCCTGATACATGCCCCAACCAGCCTCAGCCAGCAAGCGACCCGAGATTGGCGATTGCCACGTGGCAGTGGGCTGACGCGAGGGGATGTACAGCACTCGACTTGATGCTTCCGGTGTCGTGGACGGCACCCCGGCGCCACCGCCCGGACCATAGTTCGCATCGTTGTACTGTTCGGCCCAATGGAAATTGAATTTGTTTCGCGGCGTGGCTTGCCACGTCAGCCGAATCGTGGCCTGACGCTCCAGGCTGTTGTTGAAGGCCTGCTTGGATCGATCGAAGTCCACCGTCCAGGAATTCGGGTTGCCAGCGTTCTTGTTGACGAACATCCCCGGTACCGTCCGCTCGCCCCCGACCTGTCGGTACACGCCGAAGAACCACAGCTTGTCACGCACGAGCCGGCCACCGTACATGCCGCTGACGTCGTACACGTTGATCAGCTCGAACGGCGCGCGAAGTCCTGCAGCCTGAAGCGCTTGTGTATAGTTACTGCCTTGCAGCGAGTCGTTGGAACCGCTGAAGTTGAACTGGCCGGTGAAGTTGTTTGACCCTTCGCGCGGGACGGCATTGAAGACCAGTCCGCTCGTCTCGGCTTCGCCGAGCCCGCCCGAAACGGTCATCACGACTTCCTGAGAGGCCGCGACCTGCGGCATCTGCCCACCGCCGCCGCTACTGCCGGCCCACCCCATGTTGATCCCATCCGCATAGATCCGCGAGTCGTTCGCGCGCCCGCCGTGAATCGCGGCAGCCCCACCTTGCATCGTGCCCGCGATGCCGCCGTCGTCTCCCGCCACGCTCATGCCGGGAATGATCGCCTGGATGCCGACGACATTTCGCGAGGACGGAATCGCAGTGAGAACGTCCTTGTCGATGATCTGCTGTTGCCGCGTGCTCTGCACGTCGACGATCGGCGACTCACCGGTCACCGTGATTGTTTCCTCCAGCGCGCCGATTCTCAGGTCGGCGTTCACTGTCGCGACGAAGCTTCCTGAGAGTTCGATGCCTTCGCGCCTGACGGTGGTAAAGCCAGTCAGCGAGACCTTCACCGAGTAAATGCCGGGCCGCAGATCGACGATGCGATACTGACCGTTGGCATCGGTCACGACCGAACGGACCTTTTCGATCAGGACGGGGCTGGTGGCCTCCACCGTTGCACCCGGTAGCACGGCGCCCGACGTGTCTCTCACGACGCCGGTAATCGCGGCCTGCGCATAGGCCACGGACGGCAAGAGCAACAAGACCAATGCGACCACCAGAGCGCGCCGGGATCGCAGGATTGGGTTCAACATCGCGGTCCCTCCTCAACCTGTTTTCAGCTCGAACACGCACACCACGTCTCAGCCGACTCGAACGAACGAGGTTTCCTCCCAGGGTTCCCGACCATTACGGGGACACGAGCGGTTCGATGGAACACGAACGATTGCGTATGAGGACGACGACGCGGGGACGAACGGTGAGGGTAGGGTATGAACCGAAGCCGTAGTTACACCTGTCGTGCGGCGATGTCAAGGCGAATCAGGTTTCTGTCCGGAGTCGCTGACCTCTCGAATTCAGAACTGGCTTGGTCAGATCGCTGAGCTGATCCGCCGTGAACGGGGCTTGAGTCCCCGCATCGACTTAATTCGAGTGCGCTCGATACCAGACGATGAAATCGCGGATGTTCTCGTTCGCAGCACGCGCGTAGAGCGTGGTTGTGGTTTCGACCGGGCGAATCGTCAGCGACGTCAACTTCGGGGCTGAGAAGTTTGCGAGTAGAAACCCGCCCGGTCTTAACATGGCTTCGACGTTCGATAGTGCCAGCGCCTGCTCGAGCACGTCGTAGTAGATGAACACGTTCGTGGCGATCACGAGATCGAAGACTTCGCCGTCGAGGCGTTCGGTGACGATATTGAGATCCTGCACCGACATCCGTTGAACGACGGAGGGGCGCACACGGATGGCACGCAATTCCGCCAGGCCGGCAATCGTGTTCGACGTTCGTGCCGGAACGGGCGTACCAATCCGATCGCCGAACGTCTGCCAGTAGGTGCGAACCTCAGGCTGCCACGGATTGCTCTTCGGCAGCGGCAGATTGAGGGTGTAACCGGTATTCCTGACGGCGCGCGCTCGAGCCTGCGTGATGTGATCGATGATCCGCGGACTGATATCGAGCAGCACGATCTCCGCGCCGCCGGGCGATGGCGCGAGACCCAGCCGTGTGAGCGAATCGAGCACAGCGAAAGGCTGCAGCGTCTGTTGAGGATAGAAGTCGAAGCCGACGTCCTTGTCTGCGAAGTCGAGCCCAGGACCGACGACGGCGACGCGCTTGATGGTGCCCGGTTTGAACAACCCGCGCCCCTTCATCGCCGCCAGTGCTTGCTCGACTGAGTAGTTGGGCATGAGCGACGTGTCGAGAGACAAGCCGCGCGTGCGGTACAGCCGCGAGCGCTGGGCGAACTCGGTCACAGGGTCGCCGCCGCCGGTCGTGTTCAGTTCCTGTTGGATCTGCTCCTGCTCGTTGGCGACACGTATGACCGCCGCGAGCAGATATTCTCGTGCGGCGTCGCGGTCCGCAGCGGTCGCGAACCGAAGCCCTTTTCGCTCGAGCAGAGCTCGTGCGAACAACCGGCGTTCGTCATTGCCCGGCGTGGTCAGCGCCTGCAGCAGATCGTCGAGGCGGGCCGAGATGAGCTCGATGGTTTGGCGCAGCACCCGTTCCTGATTACCCGCGGCACCTGATTCGACGGCCCCGAGCAGCGCGCGCGGCTTCGACGTGAACGACGTCCCAAACAGCATCCAGTTGACGATCGTGTCCTCGTCACCCTGCTCGAGCCGAGCACGGATCTCTCGATCGCGGCGCGCGATCCACTCAGGCCAGGCCTTTTCCTGTTGCGCGGAGGTCAGTGCGTTGAGTTCGGGAGGGAGCTTGCCCGCCAGCTCGGTCAGAATCGCCCGGGCTTCCTGCAAACGAACGAATCGGGCGGGAGTGATCGCGGCTGCCGCGACGAGCAGCCAGGCGCCGGCAATCCACGCGGGAGTCTGCGAGATGGGTGGATCCTACCAGCTTTCAGGGGCGCGCTTCGATCAACGGGCTCAAGCGACATTCTGAACGTTGAGGGCGGGACCGGTAACGGATAGAATCCGCGGAGGAAGTGCATGGCCAAGACGCTTTGCGCCGCCGTCCTCATCGCGCTGTTATTCGGTGGGGTTTCCACGCCTGCTCATCACTCGGTCTCAGTGAATTTCGACAACTCGCAGGTGCTCACGCTGACCGGCCGCATCACTGATGTCGACATTCGAAACCCGCACTCGCAGGTCACGCTCAAGGTCACCCAGCGCGACGGAACGGTGAAGGAGTGGTTCATCGAATGGTCCGACCGCAACGCGCTCGTCCGTCGCAAAGTACCGTTCCAGCTGCTGCGCGTCGGTGACACGGTGACCATCACTGCCAGCCCGAGCCGGCGCCTGGACAACCTCGCGTATTTCCGTACTGCGGTGCTTCCGGACAAGAGCGTCCTGCGCGACTGCGGCTTCGAGGCGTTTCGCGACGCCATTGCCAAGGGACAGTTCGTCGAGTGCGAGCCGACGAGGCCGTCATCCGAGAAATCCGCACCACAGAGTCAGCCGAGAGAGCAGCGATGAAGAAAATGGTTCTCGCGCTCCTCGTCTGCGTGGTCTCGCGAGCGGACGCGCAGGACAAACGCGCGCAGTTGGACGGCGTGTGGATCCTGTCCGGATCGGCCACCATCGAGATGACGCTCACCCCCGCGGGCGAGGCAGCTCGCGCGCGCTACGACTACCTCAGGGACGATCCCGCGATGCAGTGCATCCCGGCGAGCTTCACGCGCGTCATGCACACACCGTCGCCGCCGATCGAGGTGCGCCAGCAGAAGAACGAGGTCCGCATCAACTATGAATTCATGGACATTCACCGCCGCGTGCCGATTGCGCCGGGCACGCCGCTCGCGAAGGCACCCGTGTCTGTTCGCAACCATCCGCACCTGGGACGTTCGGTCGCGCGCTACGAAGCTGATGTGCTTCTGATCGAAACCGTCGGCCAGCGGGCTGGCATCCTCGATACGCTCGGCGCGCCGGGACTCGTGCAGTCAAACGAGATGCGCACCGAAGAGCGCTTCATCCCCGACGGCGATCGCATGCGCGTCGTCGTCACCCACCACGATCCCGTGTACTACGAGAAGCTGGTCGTCACCTATCCGTACCAACGGCTGCCGGGCGGTGAGATTCTCCCCTGGGACTGCACGCCCGAGGAAGCCAACTACAAACGCTTCCGAGAGAAAGCGAAATAGAAAGTATCGTTGCGCAGTTGATAGGTGACGCCAACGTCGACACGACGCTGAACGTGTACACGCAGGTGCTCGACGGATCGCTCCGCGAGGCCGTCGACAAGGTCGGCGGCGAATTGATCACAATTGTTCACGCCACCACGGAGGGCCGGTTCGCAGCCGAACACGGACGGTACTCTGTGCGTTAGGCAACCACCACGACGGCGGCTCGCTGCGATGGTCGGCTGTGCGGGGGAGCTGAATGACGGGAATTCGCGTTAGCTTCGTCCGAGAGCCGTCAAGGCCGCGTTCCGTTTCTTTGGACTTTCGTTGGCCATGCGTTGTACGTCCGACAGATGTCCGTTGGCGTACATGACGACCATTTCGCTGCACTTCCCGCACTCAGGGTAAGTCGCCCTGATGACGTCGAGCGTTTCAGTGGCGATCGAGAACACGTGGGTCAGATCAAGAGTGTCCATCGACCTCGCGGCGATGTAGCGGTCGTGCATCACACTGTGTCCGAGAGACGCAACAGGTCCTTCGCAGTCGTAGCCGACAACCTCTTGCAGCATCGTTCCGGTCGTGCGATAGAGCGAATACCGCTGATCCTTCACCGAGTACAAGGCGACGAAATCGACCTCTTCATCATCGGTATCGACAAGGGACTTCTCGACTGCCTCACGCATTCGCTCGAGAGTACAGTCCTCGGGCGGGATGCTTGCTAACACTTCCTCGCAGTGGTGAAACTCCGACGTGTGTCGGTTGCCGGGCTCGCTGACGACGAAGACCGAGCTCGCACCGTCAGAGTTTGCGCCGTAGTGTTTCGAGAGAATGGTGTGCGAATCAGCCTGAACCTCACCGCGATCATCCATCTCGGCATCTGCGAACAACAGGATTCCCGAATTGAACAACATGGCGGCAGCAATCATCACAACACCTCGCCCTCACTCCTCGCTCACGTCAGAGCAATCCAGCACCGCGCGCCCATTTGTACTTGGCGCCGAGCACGTCCACCGGGATCTCCGTCGAATAGGGATAGGCTGGAATCTTGTGATCGAAGAGATACTCTGACGCCTCCTCGACCTCCACATCGCCCGCCAGCGAGACGACGACAGGCTTGTCGATGCCCTTCGCCCGCATCTCCTCGACGATCTCGGCCAGCAGCTTTGCGAACACCATCGGTGGCGTGACGATCGTGTGCCAGTAGCCGAGAATCAGCGAGTGGATGCGCGGATCCTCGAGCCCAAACCGGACCGTGTTCTGGTAGGTCTTCGGCGGCTCGCCGCCTGTGATGTCGACCGGGTTGCCGGACGCGCCAAAAGGCGGAATGAACTTCTTGAACGCCGCATCGAGAT
>Ga0310810_10003433_pt1 | contig 17250 bp, 13 predicted proteins | sample NCmetagenome_FD_207641 | JGI IMG/M metagenome (GOLD analysis project Ga0310810, IMG submission 207641) | Soil microbial communities from experimental microcosm in Duke University, North Carolina, United States - NC | ecosystem: Engineered > Artificial ecosystem > Soil microcosm > Unclassified ... | reverse complement strand
ATTCGCATATTGGTGGCTCCCGGCTGCCGTGGAATCTGATGCTGCCTGACCAATCCATCTCTCGCGGCTTTCGCATAGGTCGCGTCGGTCAGCGCCAGCGAAATGTCGTCACTAATGCCGTTGCCGAGCAGACGGCCGTGGTCGTCTTTCTGGACGTAAACGATGTCGATTTCAGCCTTCATGCGATCGCCCTCTCGCTTGAATCCCACAGCGGCGGGATTGATCTGAACGAAAAGGTTGATCGTGTTGGGGGTGGGCTGATCGATCAGGTCCGCGCGCGCGTTGACCGCGAGAGCCGTGGCTTCGAGAGGACTCCACACTGCGCCCCGGATCTCATCCTTTCGTGCCTTGGCCGTATCGTCCGCAGGCCGGAGTGCGAAGTAGCCTTTGCGGTACCGGACGTCGAGGTGTGGACGGTCGACCTTGACGCGAACCTCTCGAAACTTTCCGTCCTGCGTCTCATCGGTCGAGTAGTAACCGAGCGTGTAGGTGACGCGCGAATCGTCGACGGCGCGACGGATCGCGCGGGTGAGATCATTGGTGTTGTACGCGGCCCGGCCGCCGGTGCGCGACGCGAGCTCCTTCATGGAGTCCTGGTTTGCGGTGATCGCCGCCGATTTCGGTGGTCCCGCAGTTGGACGGACTGGGGGGGCGCCTCTGACCGATGCGTCGAATCCGGGCAGCACCATCAGCCCGCGAGCGTCGACCGGATACACGGCAATGCCGGCGTTGTTCAGCGCCCGAATGGCCGCGTCCATTTCGTGCGTGAAAGTCCGTTGATCGCGGGTCGATCCGATCGACGGCACACTGTCGAACCCAATCGTCAGCGGGAAACCGCCAGATAACCAGATGAGATTCTTGCGGCCAGGTACGCCCGCCAGGTGCTGCGCGATCGCTTCGAGCGTCGAGAGCGTGTTGATGACGCGACCGGACGTGAAAAAGTCCGCCTCGCGATGATTCGCATCGGCGACCGCATCGAGTCCCAGGCGCTGAAGCTCGCTTTGCGCCTCCTCGTTGACGGTTGACGCATCGAGAGCTGTCGGAATCTCACCCGTGGCTTTCTGCAGGCGCGCGACCAGCGAAGCCGAGTCGCTCGTGTAGTCGTGCAGCAGCGTCAGGCTGTGGTGGCCGAGGGAGAAAATCGCAATACGATCCTGCGGCTGAAGCTGTTCGAAAAATTTGAGCAACCCTTTGCGTGCGTACAGCTGATCGGTCCATGACGTATTGAGCAGATCGAGCAGAACGACGGTGACGCTCGTCGGCACGTCGCGGTTCTCCGATAGCACATTGGAGAAGATGTGCGGCGGGAGCGGAGCGGCCGGCCCAACCGGCTTGTCGGCCGACGCGATCGTGAAGAAGCTGATCTGCTGCGGTTTGCCCTGTTCGGTGATTGAAAAGTCCTCCTTCTTCAGATCGTCGACCGGTTGGCCGTGCGAATCGTGGACGACAACATTCACCTGAACGAGATGAGCCCCGGATCGGAAGACGGGAGTCTGTCCGTCGGGCTGAGCTTGCGAAGAAGGCGGCGACTGAGCCCACCCATGACTGCTGGCGAGAATCAGCGCGAGAAGGAGGCCGTTACCGATGTTGCGCATGGGGTCCTGCACCAGCATACGCCTGTCAGCGCTCCGGCCGCGAGCCGCGAGTTGGTTAGTCGACCCTCAATGCTTCGGCTGGCTCCACGCGCATCGCCCGGCGTGCAGGAATCCAGCAGGCCACGAGCGCAATGGCGATCATCACAAGCGTGACGACGGCAAAGCTGGCGGGATCAACCGGGCTGACGTCGAACAGGAGAGCCTGAAGGAATCTCGTGAGTGCGGATGCCCCGGCCAGGCCCAGTGCGGCGCCGGCCAGCGTCAGCCCGAGTCCGCGCGAGAGCACCAGACGAATCACATCCGCGCGCTGCGCGCCAAGAGCGACACGAATGCCGATCTCGCGCGTTTTCCGCACCACGACCTCGGTGAGAACGCCGAACAAGCCGATCAGCGTGAGGGCTGCCGCAACGGCGCCGAACGCGATCATCAACTGCAGGACGAAACGCTGTCGGCCGAAGAGGTCTGCGTACGCGCGCTCGACCATCGTGACGCGCTCGACCGGCTGACTCTTGTCGACCGACCAGATCGCCGTTTTGATTCCGTCAGCAACGGCGGCGGCGTTCCCGGCGCGGACGAGCAGCACGCGATCGGCATAGCCGCGTCGCCGGGGAGTCGGCCCGGCGGCGACTGTGTCGGTCGGAATGGGCCATGGCTCATACACGTGCAGCTGAGTTCGCGACGGCTGCGTCCAGGCGTCGACATTGCCGACAACGCCGACGATGGTGTGCCACGGCGCGCCGCTATAGAACTTGAAGCGTCTTCCAACCGCAGAACCATCGGGCCAGTAACGATCGGCCAGAGTCTTGGAGATGATCAACGAATCCGCGGGTTCAGCCGGAGAGAAAAACCGTCCGGCGACCAGCGGAATCCGCATCGTCCGAAAATAGTCAGCGGAGACGGTATTGCCCGGCAGGATCAGACTCTCGGCCCGGGGAGGCGCGTCGCTGCCTTCAATTTCAGGAACGCCGAAATGGAGCGAACCACCCGAGGGTGTCACGCCATCCGCGACGGCGAATTGTGAAACACCAGGAATCGCGACAATACGTTCTCGCACCGAATCGAGAAGCGCCGCACGTGCGGTGGTCGAGGGGTACTTGTCGGTCGGCAGGCTGAGGTTCACCGCGATCAATCCCCGTGGCTCGAAGCCAGGCGGCAGCGATTCGAGATTCGCGAAAGTCCGCAGCATCAGTGTCGCGCCGACGAGGAGGACCAGGGAGAACGCGACCTCGGCGATGATCAGCAATCCGGCGAATCGCCCGTAGTACCGGCTGCCACTGCCGCTCGTCGTTTTCAGGACGACGTCGAGGTCCGGGCGCGAGCCACGGATCGCCGGCAGAAGCCCGAACGCGATCCCGGCCACCAGCGTCATGGCCGTCGTGACCGCGAGAATGCGACGATCGATCTCGATCGGGCTGGTCGCGTGGAAAGTCAAATTGGCCGGCGCCGACCGAACGATCGCATCGAGGCCGAAAGTCGCGAACAAGACGCCCACAACCCCGCCGCAGATGGCGAAGAGCAGGCTTTCTGTCACCATCTCCCGGATGAGACGGCTGCGCGCCGCGCCGATTGCGGTCCGGATGGCCATCTCGCGCTGGCGAATCGCAATCTGAGAGAGAAACAGGCTCGCCGTGTTCGCGCAGGTAATCAGCAGGACGAACGCAACCGCTCCCAGGATCACGAGCAACGCGGTTCGCGTCGTCGTATCGACAGAGGCGACTTTCTTACGTTCGAGCCTGAGTCCCCAGGTGCGCGCCAGCGGGGCATCCGCCTGGCGCCGGTCGGCGATGGTGTCGGCAAGCTGCTGCTCGGAGCCTCGAGACACGCTTGGCGCGAGCCGTGCGAGGCCAAAAAACCCTCGGACGGTCGTGTCGCCAAGATTCGACTGCGGATCGTAGGGAAGCCAAACGCTCTCGGTATCGCCGGTTAGTCGGAAACGCCGCGGCATGACGCCGATGATTCGATAGGAGTCGTCGTTGAGGGTGACGCGAGCGTCGAGGACGTCTTCACGCGCGCCGAACTTCCGCCGCCACAGCGCTTCACTGATCACCACGACACGTTCGGCGCCGGGAGCGCCGTCCGCCGTCACAAACGGACGTCCGATCCGTGGCGTGATGCCGAGCATGTCAAAGAGCCCGGTTGAGACGAGCAGGCCTTGCACCCGCTCCGGCTCGACGTCGCCGGTCACGTCGAATTGCCGAGGGGCATACGCCTCGAACGCCTCGAACAACCCCGGCTCACGCTGCCACCCGACGATCTTCGCAGGCGTCAGGCTGTTGCCGCCTCCCCCTCTGGCGCGATCGATATCGATCACGTCCACGAGCCGATCGGCGTGGGCAAACGGCGCCGGGCGCAGAAGAGTTTGATCGACGACGCTGAACACGGCGGTCGTCGCGCCGATGCCGATGCCCAGAATCAGGATCATCAGCGCGCTGTGTGCCGGCCTGAAGCGAAACCGTCGGAAGGCAAGGCGGAGATCGGGAATCATCAGTCACCCTCGAGAGAATTGGACGCTCGAGCGAATCGGCGCGTGAACATGACGGCGGCCAAGCCCCGCCGGTTCAGTTGCCAAACCGCCACAATGTGTCCCGGAAGGCACGAACTCGCAACGATTCAACGACATACGACGCCCGGCGTCCCGCCACTTGTGCCTGGGATGGCTAGTCGACCCCGTTTTTGCAGGTTTGTAGGCTTGCCCTCCGCTCCGCAGGGTTGAGACCACCCGGCTGGGCTAAGTAATAATAGCGGCCCCCCTTCTGGCCGTTTCAGGCCAGCGGAAAGGGTGCCCTCGCGCTGCAGCGGCGGCAGGAGTTGAAGCATGATCGCCAAGGAAGGGATCACCTCGTCAGCGGCGGCGCGGTCGAGTCAGCTCGCGCCCTATCGATCCACCATCATTGATCACTGGGTGCTTGGCCGAATCCAGGCATTCGTGAAAAGCGCTCCCATTCGATTCGTGCTCTGGGACGGATTCGAGCTGTCTCCACGCGACGGTCCGCCGGTGGCTACGCTGATCTTCAAAGAGCGCGCGGCCCTGTACGGCTGGATGTGGGACCCGGAACTCAATTTCGGCGAGACGTACATGGCGGGGCTCGTCGAGGTCGAAGGAAGTCTCCTCGAGCTGCTCGAAGCGATCTACCAATCATTTACCCGTCCGCATCGTCCGTGGTGGCTGTGGCAGGGATCGAACGATACGCGCGCCGCGCGCGAGAATGTTCATCATCATTACGACATCGGCAATGACTTCTATCGTCTGTGGCTCGACGATGAGATGGTCTACACCTGCGCGTACTTTCCCACGCCCGAGGCGAGTCTCGAAGAGGCGCAGATCGCGAAGCTCGATCTCGTCTGCCGCAAGCTGCACCTTCAGCCAGGCGAGCGCGTTATCGAAGCCGGATGTGGCTGGGGCTCTCTTGCGCTTCACATGGCGCGGCGATATGGCGTCTCGGTGCGGGCCTTCAATATTTCTTCTGAACAGATCGACTATGCGCGCGATCGGGCGGCACGGGAAGGGCTCGCGGATCGCGTCGAGTTCGTCCAGGACGATTACCGATACGTCGAGGGCCAGTGCGACGCGTTTGTCTCGGTCGGCATGCTCGAGCACGTCGGCGCCGCTGACTATCCGACCCTTGGCCGTGTCATCGACCGAACCTTGTCGATGAACGGACGGGGACTCTTGCATTTCATCGGCCGCGATCAGCCGGCGCCACTCAGCCCGTGGATCCGGAAGCGAATCTTCCCTGGCGCGTACGCGCCAACGCTGCCCGAAGTATTCAACCGGGTGCTCGAGCCGTACTCCTTCTCGGTACTCGACGTCCACAATCTGCGCTGGCATTACGCGAAGACTCTCGAACACTGGGGTCAGCGGTTCGAGACCGCAAGCCGGCAAGTCTTGTCGATGTTTGACGAGCAATTCGTGCGTGCATGGCGCCTGTACTTGATCGGCTCGCAGGCGTCGTTTTCGACCGGCTCGCTTCAGCTGTTCCAGGTGGTCTTTGCCCGCGGCAACACGGCGGCGACACCCTGGACGCGCGTGGGTTGAGGCGCACTCGATATGGACAGCTGCGACGTCCTGATCGCCGGTGGTGGACCGGCGGGATCCGCCTGTGCCGGGAAGCTCCGTCAGGCCGGCCTCGACGTCATTGTCATGGACAAGGCGTCATTTCCGCGGGACAAGGTATGCGCTGGGTGGATAACGCCGCAGGTCGTCGAGGACCTGGCTTTCGACGTCGACGACTATCGCGTCGGCCGGACGTTTCAACCGATCACGGGATTTCGCGTCGGGTTGATCGGTGTCGACGACGCGCTAGACACGAAGTATGAGCGTCCCGTCAGTTTCGGCATTCGCCGGTGCGAGTTCGATAACTATCTGTTGAGACGGTCCGCCGCCCGGTTGCTCCTGGGCAGTCCTGTGTCGAAGATCCAACGCGATGGCTCGCATTGGATTGTGAACGAGTCGGTGCGTGCCTCGATGCTCGTGGGTGCTGGAGGTCACTTCTGTACCGTGGCCCGGATGCTCGCCGGATCGACCGATCGTGCCGCCGTCATTGCGGCACAGGAAGTCGAGTTCCCGATGGGACCAACCGAACGGGCCTGCGCAATTGCCGAGGAGGTGCCGGAGCTTTACTTCTGCCAGGACCTGAAGGGCTACGGGTGGTGCTTTCGCAAAGAGAACTACCTCAACATCGGTTTCGGCAGGCTGGACGCGAAGGCCCTGCCCAAGCAGAGCGCCGAGTTCGTCGATTTTCTGAAAGCGACTGGGAGAATTCCGCGCGATGGTTCGTGGCGTTGGAAAGGGCACGCCTACCTCCTCGCGGGTGATACGGGCCGACCGCCAGTCGCGGACGGTGTCGTGCTCATCGGCGACGCCGCGGGCCTCGCTTATCCACAAAGCGGCGAGGGAATTCGTCCCGCGATCGAATCAGGTTTGATGGCGGCTTCGACGATCGTTGCGGCGCGATGCACCTATACGAGAGATCGCCTCGAGGCGTACGAGCGGGATCTCAGGAAGCGTTTCGGAGAGTCGAGAATTGCGGGGATGTTGGAGCGAGCCATTCCGAGTGGATTTGCGGTAGCGGCGGCGCGCCGTCTTCTCGCGAGTCCGCTGTTCGTGCGGCACATGGTGCTCGACCGCTGGTTCCTTCATGCCCGGCAACCCGGGCTTTAATCACTCCGAGGGCTTCGCCCCTCGGACTCCCCGACACGCGCTCTCGCTCGCCGCTTCGACGGCTCGCTCCGACGCGTGGGCTCACTCGCGTCCGCCTCCGCGCGAAGCGCTGCGGCGAGACCTCGCCGGAGCCTTGGCGTAGGCGGGCGCTCGTTCGCCACTGTCGGCTCGGTTTTTAAACCCGATCCACGTGTCGAATTCCCTGCCGCGAGATCGACAAAATTCAGAATGAGTAATAACGTGGTCCGGGCTCGGGGTGCGGGATCCCGGCTCCCGGACTCCCGGCAAGAGAACAAGGAGTAACCGATGAGCGGTGTAAGAGTGTTGGTGGGCACGCGGAAAGGGGCGTTCATCCTGACGGCGGATGGCAAACGCGAACGTTGGGAGGTGAACGGCCCGCTTTTCGGCGGCTGGGAGTTGTATCACCTGAAAGGCTCGCCAGTTGACCCCAACCGTCTTTATGCATCGCAATCGTCCGGCTGGTTCGGCCAGGTGATCCAGCGATCCAGCGACGGTGGCAAGACGTGGGAGACCGTCGGCAACAAGTTCGTCTACGACGGCGTGCCGGGAACACACCAGTGGTACGACGGGACGCCACACCCCTGGGAATTCAAGCGCGTCTGGCACCTCGAGCCGTCGCTGAACGATCCGGACACGGTTTATGCGGGCGTCGAAGACGCGGCACTCTTCCGAACGACCGATGGTGGACAGAACTGGTCAGAAATGCCGGGGCTTCGCGGTCACGGCTCGGGTCCACATTGGGCACCGGGCGCGGGCGGCTTGTGCCTTCACACGATCCTCATTGATCCATCCAACCCGAAGCGGATGTTCATTGCGATCTCCGCGGCTGGCGCCTTCCGCACCGAGGACGGCGGAACGACCTGGCAGCCGATCAACAAGGGACTGCGTTCTCAACACATCCCGAACCCGGAAGCCGAAGTCGGCCACTGCGTCCATCGACTGGCGATGCATCGTTCTCGTCCCGGAACGTTGTTCATGCAGAAGCACTGGGACGTGATGCGCACCGACAACAGTGGCGATCAGTGGACGGAAGTCAGCGGGAATCTGCCAACCGATTTCGGGTTCGTCATCGACGTGCACGCGCATCAGCCGGAGACGATTTATGTTGTCCCGATCAAGAGCGACAGCGAGCACTACCCGCCCGACGGAAAGCTGCGGGTGTTCCGGAGCCGAACCGGCGGCAACGAGTGGGAAGCGCTGACGAATGGGCTCCCGCAAAAGGACTGCTACGTCAACGTGTTGCGGGATGCGATGTCGGTTGATTCGCTCGACACGTGCGGCATCTATTTCGGCACGACCGGTGGCCAGGTCTACGCGTCGCCAGATGGCGGGGACAACTGGACGGCAATCGTGCGGGATTTGCCGCCGGTCGTCTCGGTAGAGGCTCAGACGCTGTCATAATCGGTTCGAGGGAACGCGTATGGTTCGTGTGGTCCTGCCGGCTCATCTGCGAACGCTCGCGCGCGTCGGCGGCGACGAAGTGCAAGTGCAGTTGAATGGGCGCCCGACGCTTCGCGCCGTGCTCGATGCGATCGAAGCCTCCTATCCCATGCTGCGGGGAGCCATCCGCGATCATGTAACGGAGAAGCGGCGACCATTCGTGCGGTTCTTCGCATGCGAGCAGGATCTCTCACACGAGTTGCCCGACACTCCGCTGCCCGAGGCCGTCGCGAGCGGAGCCGAGCCATTTCTGGTCGTGGGCGCGACGGCGGGAGGATAGGGAATCACTAATCACTGATCACTAATCCTTGAATCCTTAATCCTCGAATCCCCAATCTTTCGAATCCCCAATCTTCGAATCCTTGAGCTGGAAGCTGGAAACTGGAAACTGGAAGCTGAACTCGAAGCTGATCCGATCCAGCAAATAGGCACGCGCCGTGCTTCGGCTAAGCGCTGGAGGGCACAATGTTCCGAGCTTTGTTCCGTCTGGTACTGATCGTGGTTGTCATTGCCGCGGCAGCCGCGTTCTTCATGGGGTACCGGTTTGGCGATCATGGCAACGATCTGCCGTCGGATCGCCCGGTTGCGACCAGCGGATCCAGCCCGGCCATTGACACAACGCGCGCCCGAGAGGCTGGCGCGGCCATCGGGGAGAAGGTCGCTTCCGGCGCCAACCAGGCCGAACACGCGCTCGAGAACGGCGCGTTGACGACGAAGATCAAGTCCAAGATGGCGCTCGACGACAGCGTCAAGGCACTCGACATCAACGTCGATACCGCCGATGGCATCGTCACGCTGACCGGCACGGTGCACTCGCAGGCCGAGCGCACGCGCGCCGTCCAACTGGCGCGTGAGACCAACGGGGTCAAATCGGTCGATGATCGCCTGACGGTGCGGTGAGCAAATTGCTGATTGTTAATTGTTGATTGTTGATTTGCGCGGTCAATCAGCATTCAGAATTCAGCATTTCCGTGTCCGTCCCAAACAACTGGACAAAGAAGCGCGCCTCCGTAAGATCTTTGTGAATGCTCGGGAACGCGCTCCTGGCAGCTTTGCTTGCGTTTCCCGCCCAGCAAACGGCCGCCCCCCGCCAATCGATCACGATCACGCGTGTAAACGCACCGCCGCGCCTGGAGGACTATCGTTCGGGCGAACGGCACGATGGGTTGGCGGCCGACTCGTTTCTGCAACGGGAGCCGAACGATCTCGTCCCCGCCAGCGAAAAGACCGAGGCCTACGTCTCGTACGACGACGCCAATCTCTACGTCGTGTTCGTCTGCCACGCCAGGAATCCGTCGACGGTTCGTGCCCGCCTGACGCGACGCGAAGCGATCTTCAGCGACGACTTCGTCGGCATCTTTCTCGATACGTTCAACGATCGCCAGCGCGCGTACATGTTTCTCGTCTCCCCCCTCGGCATCCAGCTCGATGGCATCGTCACCGAAGGACAGAACGACGATTTCAGCTTCGATACGATCTGGCAGAGTCACGGAGAGGTGACTGATTTCGGGTACATCACCTCAATCGCGATTCCCTTCAAGAGCCTGCGATTCCCGCCCGCCAGCGGTCCGCAGGTGTGGGGCATTGCGTTCATGCGTGGCATTCCGGTGCAGAGTGAGAATGATTTCTGGCCCGGCATCACGCGACGGCTCCAGAGCTTCACCGGTCAATTCGCCGATCTGCACGGCCTTCAGGGCGTCTCGCCCGGCCGCAACATTCAGCTGATCCCGTACGGCACCTTCACCGGCGCGCGTTTCCTCGACCGCGACCTGGCAGCGTACGACTCCCAAGCCGACGGTCGCGCCGGCATCGACGCCAAGGTCGTCGCGCGCGACTCGCTTGCGCTGGACTTCACGTTGAACCCCGATTTCAGTCAGGTCGAGTCCGACGAACCGCAGGTGACGGTGAACCAGCGGTTCGAGGTGTTCTTTCCGGAGAAGCGCCCGTTTTTTCTCGAGAACGCCGGCTACTTCCAGACCCCCATCAATCTGTTCTTCTCGCGGCGCATTGCCGACCCGCAGTTCGGCGGGCGAGTGACGGGGAAGGTCGGTGGCTGGGCCGTCGGGGCGTTGGCGATCGACGATCGGGCACCCGGGCAGAGAGTGGAGGAGACGGATCCTTTGCACGACGATCGCGCGTTCAACGGTGTGATTCGAGCGAAGCGCGAGTTCGGCGACTCGAGTGTTGGTGGCCTGGTCACGTCGCGGGACTTTGGCACGTCCGTCAACACGATCGCATCGGCCGACACGCGCCTCCGCATCAATCCGCAGTGGTTCGCTCAAGGACAGGTCGCCGTCGCGGACACCAAGACGATCGAAGGCGTTCACTCGACAGACGGCGCTTACGACGCGAATCTCAGTCGCAGTTCGCGCAAGCTCGCGTATCAGGTCGATTACACCGACATCGGGAAGGATTTTCAGACCGCGCTCGGCTTCGTGCCCCGCACCGACATCCGTCAGGCGACGCAGTTCGCGACCTACCGCTGGTATCCGAAGGGGCGCCGCATTACCTCTCTTGGTCCGAACTCGTTCCTGCAAGGCACATGGGACCACACCGGACAGTTGCAGGATTGGACGGTTCGCTACCCGTTCGAACTGGACTTCAAGGCTCAGAGCAGCATCTTCGTTCGCCACCAGGACAGCATGGAGCGATTCGCCGGCATCGAGTTCAGGGAATACGAGAATCTGATCACGGCGAATACGAGCTACTTCAAGTGGATGGATGTCAACGCGTTCGCCGCCACCGGTACGCGACCAAACTACTATCCGCCGGACGGAACCGCGCCGTTTCTCGCCAACTTCCGTGATGCGCAGGTGGGCCTGTCGTTTCGGCCTTTCAGCGGGCTGCTGCTCGACGAGACGTACATCTATAGCCATCTCGCGACGCGCACGGACGAGGACCGCACGATCTTCGACAACCATATCGTCCGATCGCGGGCCAATTATCAGTTCACCCGCGAGCTGTCGCTGCGCGCCATTCTTGATTACAACGCGGTGCTGCCAGATCCCTCCTTGGTGGCTCTCGATCGGACCAAACATCTGACGATGGATCTGCTGCTCACCTATCTGACGCATCCGGGCACCGCAATATACGTCGGGTACACCGACGGCTACGACAGCGTGCAGCTTGGTCCATCCGGCATCGTCCCCATCCGCAACCCCACGACATCGACCGGTCGCCAGTTTTTCGTGAAAACGAGTTATCTGTTTCGCTTCTAACGCTCCGACGGCCCGCCCATTCGTACCGGGGAACGGGCCTGCCCAAACATGGCACCCTTCAACCCAAGTAGCCGCACAAGCTGGCCTGATCGCGGACCTGGATCCGGGCGTGGCTTTTGCACGCGCGGCCACCCGGCGAGAAAAGGAGCCCATGGAGACCCACAATGAATCCCCAAAAGCGCTGCAAGAATGTGAGGAGAAGCTCAAGAAGCTAGAGGAGGAAAATCAACACCTGCGCGAGTCGTCGAGTACGTTCGGCCAACTGGCTGAACGCCTCAACACGACGCTGGAGAAGGAACGGCGAGCCGCAGTAGGCGACCGTCGCCAGTTGCCTCGCCCCGGTGGCGAGCAGCGGCATTCCAACGGGACGTCGTTGAAGATGGTGGGGACGTCGAACGACAAGGACTGAGGACTAGTCCACCGCGCGCTCTGGAGGGGGCGCCGAGGCGTGGAAGTCCCGATAGAACCTGGCGACGTAGGATTCCAGGAGTTCCCGGACGCGGCGCTCGTCTTCAGACGCCACAATCAAGCCGGCATGGTGCGCCTTCCGAATACGCCGGACGATCTCCTCATCGTCATACGCACCCATGTCGGGTTCTTCCTGACGTGCCAGGGACAATACAATTCCTGCGGACCGCGTATGGAAGTTGCCCGGCGCATACGAGCCGTGTTCGCCGGCGATCTCGATCTTTGCCCATTCCCGCCAGAGGTTCATACCGGTCGCCGCCTCGACGACGTCGACGATGAATGCTCCGCCAACTCGCGCGGAGGTCTCGAGGAAGTACAGCGTGCCGTCGCCTCCGCGAATGAATTCCGTGTGCGATACGCCGCGGACCAGTCCGAAGGCGTCCAGGACGCGCGCGTTGACCCTCGTCAACATCTGCGCCAGTGGCTCGTCTGGCGGCAGCGTGCGCGTCACGAAGATTCCACCCTCGTGTGCGACCGTCATCGGTGGCGATCCGTATGCGCTTGCCACCGCAAAGACGACTTGCCGGTCGAACAAGAGCGAGTCAACGTGAAACACGTCGCCGGGTACGAATCGCTCGAGCACGTAGTCGGCCCTTTGGTCTCCAAGCGCTTCGAGCGCGGGCCACAGCGGTTCGATCGAGTCGAGCCTGCGGATACCGATTGCCGCCGCCTGCCCTCGTGGTTTCAGTACCCACGGCGCCGGCACGGTCGACGTCCAGTCGCGGATCGTCTTGTCGTTCGCGGTGTGGACGAAGTCGGGACAGGGAATGCCTGCGGCACGCGCGCGCGAGCGCATCGCCAGCTTGTCGCGGAACGCGCGGGCGGTCGTCTGGCCCATGCCGGCAATGTGCAGGTATTCGCGCAGCATCGCCGCCGTCTCGACGTCGAAGTCATCCAGCGCGACGATGCGATCGATCTGTTCGGACCGTGCGAGAAACGCGGCACCCTTTCGAATGTCGTCCTGCGGCATGTCGCGACGGACGTAATAGAACGCGTCGATGGCCTCGCGAGGCCAGTCGGAGTCCTTCAGCTTCTCGTCAGTCACGAGCAGGACACGGCAACCCTGCCGGTCGCACTCCTTCAGGAACTCGTCGCCCTTGCGGTAGGTTGCGATGCAGAGCACAGTCTGTGAATCGCTCATCACTGATCACTGATCCTGAATCGCTGATCCTCGAATCTCAAATCTCGAATCTCAAATCCCTTGTCTTCTATATACGTGAATCGTGATAAATCCCTGGACCCCCAACCCGCGAATCCGTGATGCGATTCAAAGATCAGTGATTCAAAGATCAGTGATTCAGAGATCGCTGATTCAGGGATCAGTGATTCAAGGATCAGCGATCAGTGATGAGTGATTCATTATCCACTAACCGCCGGCCACCCGCTGACGCTTCGCGCTGCGCGTACGCCGCGGAGGATGGCTTCGGCGACGAGGTCGGCGGCGATAGATCCCAGAACCGTCAGCTGAAGGTTCGGCCGCTGCAGGCGGCCGGTCGAGACGGCAAACAGCGAATCGCCGTCACCGGTCGTGTGATACGGACGAACGGCCCGCGCCGCGCCGCAGTTGGCCATCATCGCAATCTTGGTGAGCGGCGTCTTCTCGAGGCTGACATTCGTGGCGACGACCGAAAGCGTGGTGCTGCCGAGCGGGGGATCGTTGAGCGGGGCGTCGCCACTGGCGCCGGTCACGATCCCGCGCATGAACTCCACGCTGTCGGCGAAGCTTCCGTCCGCACGACGGGCGCCGGCGACGATGTGCCCTGATCGCCAGTCCAGCACATCGCCAGCGGCGTTCACGACCGCGAGCGCGGCGATGACGACATCACCCAGTTTCACGCTCGCGGTGCCAAGGCCACCCTTCATGCCACCGAGGCCGCGGCCGCGGTGCATCTTGCCGACGGTCGCTCCAGCGCCGGCGCCGACGTTACCTTCAGCAACCGGCGCGGTGGAAGCCGACGTGCACGCTTTGTACGCGGCGTCCACATCAGGCCGGATGTGCGCATCGCCCACCGCAAGATCGTCGATCACGGCGCTTACGACAATCGGAATACGCACATCGGGAATACCCCAGTCGAACCCCACCTTGTGCTCTTCGAGATAGCGCAACACCCCTCCAGAAGCGGGGAGTGCAAGCGGGCCACCACCACTCAGGAAGAGTGCATGGATGCGGTCGACGGAGCTGACGGGTTGCAGCATGACGCCGAGCGACTCGCCCGGGGCGGAGCTGTTGTAGTCAACGCCCGCCGCCGCGGCTGAATCGAAGAGAATCGCCGTACAGCCAGTTGGACGCCGCGTGTCGGTGAAGTGTCCGACCCTGATGCCGGGAACGTCCGTCAGCGAGCCCGCGGGTGACGATGGCTGCGCCGCGCGCAATCTGCTTTGAGCGGCAACGGCCGCTGTCGTCAAGGCGGCGCCGAATTGTCGGCGAGTGAAGGCGGCCATACTGATTCCTCCCGCCTACAAGATCACATAGAAGCCCCGTCCTTGTCGCTGTTCATCGTCGGGCGGTGTGCTCCGCACGAGTCCCGAACAATCAGTTCGCAGTTGAGCAGGATGTCGCGCGTAGGCAGGTTGGTGCGCGCCACGCGTTCGAGCATGGCGGCCAGCGCGGCATCCCCAAGCTGTCGCGTTGGCTGGCGAAGCGTGGTCAACGGAACCGGAAGCAGCTTCGCGTATTCGAGATCGTCGATGCCAACCACCCGAACGTTTTTCGGGATGTTGTAGCCGAGCCGGAGGAGGGTGGGAATGAGTCGGGAGGCCGTCCGGTCGTTTGCGCAGACGATCGCGTCGGGAGCCTGCGACTCCATGACGGCCGCAACGGCGGCAGAATCCAGGGGATCAAGACGATGAACGAGCGAGCGCTCCACTGGCGCCTTCCAGACGTACAGCGCTTCGCGATAACCGGCTTCACGCGCGTCAACAGTCGCGGCTGTGTTCGGCATCGCGACAAAGGCTATGCGGCGCGACCCCAGCCGCAGAAGATGCTCCGTAATGACATACCCGGCCCGACGGTTGTCGATGCCGACGAGATCGTGATGTCCCCGCTCGGGATAGGCCACGACCGTGCGATCGAGCAGGACGACGGGGATCCGTGCCTCGTCGAACGCTCGAGCGATCCGCTCGTTGATGTCGTCTCTCGCCGTCGACAACTCGAGCGGCGCAAAGAAGACGCCCGACACTTTCCGCTCGATGTACTGGCGGGCGAGCTGCCAGGCTCGCTCTTCCTTCGACGTACCTGACGGACTGCCCCAGATCAGCGCGTGCTCGCGTGCGAGCGGAGATGCCATCATCCCCTGACAGATCGGTTCGAAAATCTCCGTCTCGCCCAGATCCGGAATCAGTAGCCCGAAGGACAGGGCCTGACCGTTCTGTGGGCTGCGAACGAACGTGCCGGCACCGGCCCGTCGCTCGACGAGTCCCGACGCTTGAAGATCGCGAACGGCGCGGCCGACGGTAATTCGGGACGCGCCGAACCTCCGCACCAGATCCGCCTCGCTCGGAAGCCGGTCCCCAGTTTTCAGACGGCCCGACTGAATCTCCTTTCGAAGGGCAGCGTAGACCTGCTGATACTTTGGAGAGATGGCGACCGCGTCTGTCATGTCGTAATGATATAACAACTTTGTCGGCTTGGCGACAAAGTTGTTAATTTATTGAGACTAAATTGTCTGAATCGCCGAACTTCTGGACGGGGATAGATGCATGCTGATATGATTAGCTTGTTATAGTTGATATATCAATTAGCGCGTCTGGGGATTCGAACAATGAGTATCGGCTCGCCGAAACACTTTCTGGTTGCGTCCGACTTCGATCAAACACTCAGTTTCAACGACTCAGGGTTCGTGCTGAGCGAACTCTTGGGCGCATCGCGGTTCCACGACAAGGTCGAGGGACTCGCGCGCAGCAATCTCGTGCAGCAGGGAGGGGAGCTCGCTTACCTGATTCGCCACGACCCGGAATTCCGAGGCGTTCGGCGTGAGCACCTCGAGGAAACCGGCCGGCGCGTCCGCTTGCGCACCAACATTTCTGCCCTGGTCGAGTTCCTGGACCGCGGGATTGATGGCGATCGGTTCTCGTTCTTTGTGATTTCGGCGGCGCCACGCGAAGTGATTCAGGCGGCGCTCCATGACGTCGTCGCGGCCGACCACATTTTCGGCACCGAGCTGGACTACGACCCGGTGTCGGGGGAAGTGCGATCGATCGTCCGCGTGCCTGCCGGATATGGAAAGGTGGCAGTCGTCGAGGAACTCGAGTCACGCCTCGGCATCCCGCCGGAACGCACGATCTACGTTGGGGACGGCAGTTCGGATGTGCACGTGATGCTGCACGTCAACAATCGTGACGGCTTCACGATTGCGGTGTCCGAGAACAAGCAGCTCGCGCGGATTGCTCGAAGCACCGTACTGAGCGACGACGCATTTTCGGTGATGGTGCCGATTCTCGATCAGGTGCTCGGCTGGAACACTGGCGAAATCAGAACGCTGTTCGAGTCGAATGGCCTGACGTTGCACGAATGGGAACGGGCGCGAACCGATCGCATTACGGTTCGTTCAGCGTCTTCGGCGATCGATGCCGTCGCCTGACGGGGAGAACGATCGTGATCGAGTATCTGGGCTGGGTCGCGACCGCAGTGTTTGTGGCCTCGTATTTTTGCGCCAGGCCTTCGACGTTGAAACGCGTTCAGATGGCGGGCGCGCTGATGTGGGTCGCCTACGGCGTGTTGATAGGCGCCTCGCCGGTGATCGTCGCGAACCTCCTGGTATTCGGCGCCGCGGCCTGGACGATGGCGCGTACCCGATGGGGCACCGGATCGACTGGAATGCGTAAGAATGGGTAATGCATTCGACAACCGATCCGCACGACGGTCAGCCGGTCGTGCATTACGGTGCCCCTCTGGAGTCGGCGCGTCTCGCTGCGATCTTTACCCATGGTCGCGGCGCATCCGCCGAAGACATTCTCGGCCTGGCGCCCGAGCTTGGCACCGATGATGTCGCTTATCTCGCACCACAGGCGGCTAACAACACCTGGTATCCGTACTCGTTCCTGACGCCGATCCCCAAGAACGAGCCATGGCTCACGTCTGCGCTTGGCGTGCTGTCGAAGTTGGTGGCCACGCTTGACGCGCGCGGCTACAGATCCGAGCGCATCGTGTTGCTTGGCTTTTCGCAGGGCGCGTGTCTTTCGCTCGAGTTCGCTGCCCGCAATCCTCACCAGTACGCGGCGATCGCCGGCCTGAGCGGCGGCCTCATTGGCCCGCCTGGGACGCCACGTGACTATCCAGGGTCGCTCGCGGGCACGCCGATCTTTCTCGGCTGCAGCGACATCGACGCCCACATTCCGCTCGAGCGAG
>Ga0310810_10003432_pt1 | contig 17250 bp, 16 predicted proteins | sample NCmetagenome_FD_207641 | JGI IMG/M metagenome (GOLD analysis project Ga0310810, IMG submission 207641) | Soil microbial communities from experimental microcosm in Duke University, North Carolina, United States - NC | ecosystem: Engineered > Artificial ecosystem > Soil microcosm > Unclassified ... | reverse complement strand
CGGCGGGACTCGTATTACGTATCGACGGTGCGGCGGTCGACGCGCCGTCCAACGGGCATTGCGCGGCGGTGGGCGACGCCCTCGCGCGCCTGCATCGTGCTTCGCAGAGTTACCGGGCGCGCCTCACCAACCGGCGGGGCCCGGCGTGGTGGCGGCAGGCCGCGCGCGCGGTGCGTCCGTACATCACGCCCGAGCAGAACGATCTGCTGACGGCCGAAGTGCGCTTCCAGACGGGATTCGGGAAGGTCAAGCTGCCGAAGGGCGCCATCCACGGCGACCTGTTCTGCGACAACGTGCTGTTTGCGAACGGCCGCGTCGCGGGCATCATCGACTTCGGCTTCGCGGCGACCGACTTCTTCGCCTACGATCTCGCAATCGCCGTGAACGACTGGTGCACCGCCGGCAACGCCGACGGTGAGCTCGACGCAGCGCGCATGCGCGCGATGGTCGCCGCCTATCATGCCGTGCGGCCGCTTACCGACGACGAGCGCGGGCAGTGGCCGGCGCTTCTTCGCGCGGCGGCACTGCGCTTCTGGGTTTCTCGCCTCTACGACCTGTACCTGCCGCGACCCGGCGAGCTCACGCACGCGCATGATCCCGCGCCGTTCGAGCGCATCCTTCGCGCACGGGCGAACGCACCGGCGCGGCCGCTCGATCTCTGAAGCGCCGAGCGTCCGATGGCCGGCGCCGGCGGCGACATCCTGTTCACGCGCTACGAGGGCCGCCGCGGCTTCGCGTGGCTCGCCGAGAGCTACGCGATGTTCCGCCGCCATCGCCTCGCGTGGATCGGCATGGTGCTCGCGTATTACATCGCGCTGATCGTCGTCGACAAGCTGCCGCTGATCGGCGGGCTTTTCGTGCCGCTGCTGAAGCCCATCCTGTCGATCGGCTTTCTCGCCGCCGCGTGGACGCAGGAGCGCGGCGGCAAGCCCAACGTGCGGCTGCTGTTACGTGGCTTCGGCGCCAATGTGATGGCGTTGCTGCTGCTCGGCGTCGTGTTCGGCGTTGGCATCTCGATCGCGGTCGCGGCCACGGCGCTGATCGATGGCGGCCGCCTGCTCGACACGCTCTACGATGCGGCCCCGGCCGCCGATGCGGATCCGACGGCCGCTGCGCGTCAAGTGCAGGAGACGTTCATGTCGGCGCGCGTGCAGCTCGCCATGCTGTTCGGCGCGCTGTGTGCGCTGCCGACGATCCTCGCGATGTGGTGGGCACCCGCGCTCGTCGTGTTCCAGGATGCGGGCGTACGCACCGCGTTGGGAGCAAGCCTTCGCGCCGCGGTCGCCAACTGGCGCGCGGCGCTCGCTTATGGCGTCTCGATGTTCCTGCTCGGTGCGGTGGTGCCGACGTTCGTCACGACTGCGCTCGCGCTGCTCGTGCCGGCGCCGCTCAACGCAACGCTCGCCGCACTGATCGTGCTGCCCTATCTTGCGTTCTTCGTCGCGACTCTGCACATCTCCGACTACGTGAGCTACCGCGACGTGTTCCACGCCGGCGAAGCCTTGGGGTCAGCTTTGGGGTCAGAGCAATAAGCGGGCTTTGGGGTCGGAGCACTAAGTCTGGCGCCAGCGGATGCATGCTCCCACAGCCCGGGGAGATTACTGCTCTGATCCCCAAGCCGCAAAGCCGGCGCATTGCTCCGACCCCAAACGCCGTTTATTGCTCTGACCCCGAAGTGATGAAGTCATGCAGCTTCGAGCCTCGCATAATCCAGCGCGAGCCACTTCACCCCGGCGTCGCGGAAGTTCACCTGCACGCGCGCGTCGTTACCACGGCCCTCCGAATCGATGATCACGCCGACGCCGAACTTCGCGTGGCGCACGCTCTGCCCGATGCGCCACGTCGGCGCGGGCGGCGTCGCGAGCGGCCCACCCACGCGCGCTCCCGGCAACGCGGCCGGCGTGAACGCGCGCTCGTCCCATTCTCCGCGCTCGACGTCGTAGGTGCGGCGCCTCTCGCGCGGCGTGAGCCATTGCAGGAGCTCGCGCGGGATCTCGTCGATGAAGCGCGATGCGATGCCGTAGCGCACCTGGCCGTGCAGCATGCGGCTTTGCGCGAGCGACAGGTACAGCCGGCGCCGCGCGCGCGTGACCGCAACGTACATCAGGCGCCGCTCCTCCTCGATGCCGGTCATCTCGTTCAGGCTGTTCTCATGCGGGAACAGTCCTTCCTCGAGCCCCGTGACGAACACCGTGTGAAACTCCAGTCCCTTTGCCGCGTGAATCGTCATCAGCTGCAGTGCCGGCCGGCCTTCGGCGGCCTGCGTCTCGCCCGCCTCGAGTGCCGCATGCGCAAGGAAAGCCGACAGCGGATCGATCGCGCCCTCGACGATGGCGCTTTGCGCCGTTGCGACGCTGTCCGACCCCCGATCCTCGGTCCCCGCTCCTTCATCCCCGATCGGTGACCGCTGATCCCCGATTCCCGCTCGCTGATCCCCGATGGGCGCATCCACCGCCAGATCCGCTTCGCGCACGAAGCTTTGCGCCGCGTTCACGAGCTCCTCGAGATTCTCCCCGCGCTCGGCGCCGTCCTTCTCCTGCCTGTAGTGCGCCGCGAGACCCGACGCCTCGATGACGTGCGCCACCGTCTCGGCGAGCGGCAGCGTCCGCGTCGCCGCTCGCGCCTCCTCGATCATCCGCACGAACGCGGCGAGCGACGCGCCCGACTTGCCCTTGATCGTGCCGGCGCATGCGACCTGCCACAGCGACGTACCCTGCGCGCTCGCCGCATTCTGCAACTGCTCGATCGTGCGCGCACCGATGCCCCGCGGCGGAAAATTGACGACGCGCAGGAATGCCGCGTCGTCGCCGGGCTCGGCGAGAAGGCGCAGATACGCGAGCGCGTGCTTCACCTCGGCGCGCTCGAAGAAGCGCATGCCGCCGTAGACGCGATACGGAAGCGCGGCGTTGAAGAGCGCGTGCTCGAGCACCCGCGACTGCGCGTTGCTGCGGTAGACCAGCGCGACTTCGTCGAGCGCGAGGCCGTCGCCGACCAGTCCCTTCACGACGTCGACGATGAACGCCGCCTCGTCGAGGTCGCTCGGCGCGTTGAACACGCGCACCGGCTCGCCCTTGCCCTCGCTCGTCCACAGGTTCTTGCCGAGCCGCGAGGCGTTGTGCTTGATCAGCGCGTTGGCCGCGTCGAGGATATGCCCGTGCGAGCGGTAGTTCTGCTCGAGCTTGACCAGCCGCACCGGCGCATCGGGCCGGCCGAAATCGCGCTCGAAGTGCTGCATGTTCGCGACGTTCGCGCCGCGAAACGCATAGATCGACTGGTCGTCGTCGCCGACGGCGAACACCGCGGTGTTCGGCCCGGCAAGCTGGCGCAGCCATTTGTACTGCAGCGCGTTCGTGTCCTGGAACTCGTCGACGAGCAGGTGCGAGAAGCGCCGCCGATAGTGCTCGCGGATCGCGTCGTGCGAGGCGAGCAGCTCGTAACAGCGCAACAGCAGCTCGGCGAAATCCACGACCCCTTCGCGCTGGCACATCGCTTCGTAGACAGCATAGTGCTCGACCTGCCGGCGCGTGAACTCGTCGCCCGCCTCGACGGCATTCGGCCGGCGGCCCTCTTCCTTGTTGCCGGCGATGAACCACTGCAGCTCGCGGGGCGGGTAGCGCTCGTCGTCGATGCCGTGCGCCTTGTACATGCGCTTGATCAGCGAGAGCTGATCCTGCGTGTCGAGGATCTGAAACAGCTGCGGCAGCCGCGCATCGCGGTAATGCATGCGCAGCATCCGGTTGCACAGCCCGTGGAACGTGCCGATCCACATGCCGCGGATGTTGATCGGCGTGAGCGCGGCGAGCCGCGTGAGCATCTCCTTCGCCGCCTTGTTGGTGAACGTGACGCCGAGGATCGACAGCGGGCCCGCCTGCCCGGTGGCAAGCAGCCACGCGATGCGCGTAGTGAGCACGCGCGTCTTGCCACTGCCGGCGCCCGCCAGGATCAGCGCCGACGCGTGAGGCAGCGTGACGGCCGCGAGCTGCTCGGGATTGAGATTGGCGAGAAGCGGGGAAGTCATCGGAGGAGAGGTGCAATTATAATCGCGCGGCTCATCCATCGGTCCCGACAAAATGGCTCGCGCACCCGACGCAACGCCGCCGGCGAACTCGGCGACGATGCGCGCGTTCGTGCACTGGATACGTGCCGCAGCGCCCTACGTGCACGCGTTCCGCGGCAAGACGTTCGTCATCGCGTTCGGCGGCGAGGTCGTCGCAGACGACTCGTTCCTCGGCGTCGTGCACGACCTCAACCTGCTGCACAGCCTCGGCATCAAGCTGATCGTCGCGCACGGCTGCCGTCCGCAGGTCGAGGCGATCCTCGCCGCGCAGAACATTCCGAGCCGCTACGCCAACGGCGTGCGGATCACCGACGGCGAGGCAATGGACTGCGTGCTCGAGGCGGCGGGCCAGGTGCGCGCACGCATCGAGGCGCTGCTGTCGCTCGGCCTCGCCAACTCGCCGATGGCCGGCGCGCGCAACCGCGTGTCGAGCGGCAATTACCTGACGGCCAAGCCGATGGGTATCGTCGACGGCGTCGACATGCAGCTCACCGGCGAGGTGCGTCGCATCGACGTCGAGGCGATCCGACAGCGCCTCGACGACGGCGACATAGTGCTGATCTCGCCCACCGGATATTCGCCGACCGGCGAGATCTTCAACCTGACCGTCGAGGAAGTGGCAACGCAATGCGCGGTGCGCATGGACGCGACGAAGCTCATCTTCCTCACCGATGCGGACGGCGTGCGCAACGGGCGCCGGCAGCTGCTGTCCGACCTGTCGACGAGCGATGCGGAGAAGCTCCTCGCGCGACCCGATCGCCTCGCGCCCGATATCCGCGTCTACCTGCCCGCCGCGATCCGTGCGTGCAACAACGGCGTCGCCCGCGCGCACCTGATCAGCCGCCATCACGACGGCGCGCTGCTGCTCGAGCTCTTCACGCGCGACGGTGTCGGCACGATGGTCGCGGGTACCGCGCTCGCGCATATCCGCAGCGCGACGATCGACGACGTCGGCGGCATACTGCAGATCATCGAGCCGCTCGAGGAGCAGGGTGTGCTCGTCCGCCGCTCGCGCGAGCGGCTGGAAAGCGAGATCGAGCGTTTCGTCGTCGCGGAGTACGACAATCACATCATCGGCTGCGCCGCCTTGTACGCGTTCCCGGCCGAGCGCGTCGGGGAGCTGGCGGCGCTCGCCGTGCACCCCGACTTCCGCCGCGAGGGATATGGCGAGGCACTGATGAACGAGATCGAGCAGCGCGCGCGAAAGCTGCGGCTCAACGAGCTGTTCGTGCTGACGACGAAGACGGCGCACTGGTTCCTCGAGCGCGGCTTTCGCGTTGCGGCGATCGCCGACCTGCCCCAGCAGAAGCAGGCGCTCTACAATTACCAGCGCAAGTCGCAGGTGTACGTCAAGCCGGTTGCCGGCTGAAAGGAAACGACGATGGCAAGGACCGTGAAGTGCGTGAAGCTCGGGCGCGAGGCGGAGGGACTCGATTTCCCGCCGTATCCCGGCGAGCTCGGCAAGCGCATCTACGAGAACGTGTCGAAGGAGGCGTGGGCGCAGTGGCTCAAGCACCAGACGATGCTCGTCAACGAGAATCGCCTTTCGCTCGCGGATCCGCGCGCGCGAAAATGGCTCGCCGAGCAGATGGAGCAGCATTTCTTTGGCGCCGGCGCCGAGATGCCGTCGGGGTACGTGCCGCCGAAGGCGTAGCACGGCACGACTGCGGGACAGGATTCTCGAGGGCGCCAAGGGTGATCTTCCGATCGTCGACCAGGAGCGAAAGCATCGTGAATACCGCATCCATCAGCCGCTACCCGGTCCCGAAGCTCGAGGACCTCCCCGACGACATTCGCGCGCGCATCCTGCAAGTGCAGGAAAAGGCCGGCTTCATCCCGAACGTCTTCCTGACGCTCGCGCACCGGCCCGACGAGTTCCGCGCGTTCTTCGCGTATCACGACGCGCTGATGCTGCGCGACAGCGGCCTCACCAAGGCGGAGCGCGAAATGATCGTCGTGGCGACGTCGGGCGCCAACGATTGCGTGTATTGCGTCGTCGCGCACGGCGCGATCCTGCGCGTGTACGCGAAGAATCCGCTGGTCGCGGACCAGGTCGCCGTCAACTACCGCAAGGCCGACATCACGCCGCGGCAGAAGGCGATGCTCGCGTTCGCGGTGAAGGTCGCGCTCGACAGTGCCGCCATCGACGAAGCGGATTTCCAGGCGCTGCGCGCGCACGGCTTCGGCGACGAGGACATCTGGGACATCGGCGGCATCGCCGCCTTCTTCGCGCTGTCGAACCGCATGGCGAATCTCATTTCGATGCGGCCGAACGACGAGTTCTATGGGATGGGCAGGACTCCCAAGCCCTAATCCCTGCCTTCATGCACGACGTTGCCTGCCAGCAACGTCCACCGCACGCGCCCGACCAACTCGAAGCCCAGGAACGGCGTGTTCTTGCCCTGGCTTCGCAGCGACTCGCGGCGCACGGCCCACGCCGCCTTCGGATCGAACACGCACACGTCGGCCGCTTCGCCTGCGGCAAGCGACGGCTGCGCGATGCCGAGGATCGCCGCCGGGCGCGTGGTGATCCGCGCCAACGTGTCGGCGAGCGGCACCTTCGCCTCGCCTGCCCATTTGAGCACGAGCGGCAGCAGCAATTCGAGGCCGGTGGCGCCGGGCTCCGCCTCGGCGAACGGCAGCTGCTTCGCGTCGTCGTCGACCGGCGCGTGGTCCGAGCAGATCGCGTCGATCGTGCCGTCGAGCACGCCTTCGCGCAGCGCATCGCGGTCGCGCGCGCTGCGCAGCGGCGGCATCAGATGCGCCAGCGGGTCGAACCAGCCGATGTCGACGTCGCACAGGTGCAGATGATGCACGGCTACGTCGCACGTGACGGGCAGGCCTTCGCGCTTCGCGGTACGCACCATCGCGACACCCTCGGCCGACGATAGCCGGCACAGGTGCACGCCGACGCCGGTGTCGCGTACCAGCGCGAAGATCCTGGCGAGCGCGATCGTTTCCGCCATGACCGGGATGGCCGCCAATCCGAGCCGCGTCGCGACTTCGCCGTCGTGCGCCACGCCGCCGCGGGCGAGATAGGCGTCCTGCGGACGCAGCCACACGCGGTGGCCGAACGTGCCGGCGTACTGCAGCGCCCGATGCAGCATCTGCGTGTCGTGAAACGGCACGTCGGCCTGCGAGAACGCGACGCAGCCGGCCTCGGCGAGCTGGCCCATCTCGGTCAGCGCCGCGCCTTGCAGGCCGACGGTGAGCGCGCCCACCGGATACACATGCGCCCGGCCGGTGAGGCGCGCGCGGTGCTTGAGCATCTCGACCAAGCCCGGCTCGTCGAGCGGCGGATCGGTGTCGGGAGGGCACGCGAGGCTCGTCACGCCGCCGGCCGAGGCCGCCGCGAGCTCCGATTCGAGCGTCGCCTTGTGCTCGAGCCCGGGCTCGCGCAGCCGCGCCGCGAGGTCGACGAGCCCCGGACAGACGACGCATCCGGTGGCATCGACGACGCGATCGGCGTGAAAATCGCCGCGCCGCTCGGCGATCGACTCGATGCGTCCCGCATCGATGTAGAGGCTCGCGACACGGTCGATGCCCTGGACCGGGTCGACCACGCGGCCGTTGCGGATCTCGATTCTCGTCGGCCGGTCCATCAGTTCCCCGCGACGATCGACAGCACCGCCATACGCACTGCAATGCCGAACGTCACCTGCGGCAGGATCACCGAGCGCGCGCCGTCGGCCACCGCCGAGTCGATCTCGACGCCGCGGTTCATCGGCCCCGGGTGCATGACGATCGCGTCGGGATTCGCAACCTCGAGCTTGTCGACGGTGAGGCCGTAGTGCTTGAAGTACTCGCCGGCGGAAGGCAGCAGCGCGCCCTTCATCCGCTCGCTCTGCAGCCGCAGCATCACGACGACGTCGCAGCCGCGAAGCCCTTCGCGCATGTCGTTGAACACCTCGACGCCCAGCGCCTCGACGCGCGTCGGCACCAGCGTGCGCGGCGCGACCACGCGCACCTGCGCCGTGTGCATCGTCGTGAGGCCGTGGATCAGCGAGCGCGCCACGCGCGAATGCAGCACGTCGCCGACGATCGCGACGGTGAGCCCGCGGAAGTCCCGCTTGTAGTGGCGGATCGTGTAGAGGTCGAGCAGGCCCTGCGTCGGATGGGCGTGCCGGCCGTCGCCGGCGTTGACGACGTGCACGTGCGTTCGCCCGCTCGCCGTCAGGTGCGATGCGATCAAGTGCGGCGCGCCCGACTGCGAATGACGCACGACGAACAGGTCGGCGTTCATCGCGCACAGGTTGTCGACGGTGTCGAGCAGCGTCTCGCCCTTCGACGTCGACGACACGCCGATGTTGAGGTTGATCACGTCGGCCGACAGCCGCTTCGCCGCGATCTCGAACGTCGTGCGCGTGCGCGTCGAGTTCTCGAAGAACAGGTTGAACATCGCCTTGCCGCGCAGCAGCGGTACCTTCTTGACCTCGCGCTCGGCGATCGACACGAACGGCTCGGCGGTGTCGAGGATGTGCGTGACGACGTCGGCCGGCAGCCCTTCGAGCGTCAGCAGGTGCGTGAGCTCGCCGTTCGCGTTGAGTTGCGGATTGCGCGTCATCGCAGGCGCGAGGGGCCGCCCCGAGCGACCGACCGGCCCCCTGGGAGGCAGCGAGCAAGGCGAGCGCGGGGGGACGTCATACTACGGCGCCCGTCGCGCGCGCGGCTCGGCGCGATCGCGCGATCGCGCCGGCCCCACACCGAGCGACAGCGTTCCGCGCGCATCGTCGCGAGACAGCATGATCGACAGGTCGCGCGCCACGGCGAGCCGCACGCCGGCGTAGGTGGGCTCGATCGGCAGCTCCCGGCCGCCGCGATCGACGAGCACGGCGAGCTCGATGCGATCGGGCCGGCCGAAGTCGAATAGCTCGTTGATCGCCGCGCGCACGCTGCGCCCGGTGTACAGCACGTCGTCGACGAGCACGATCGTCGCGCCGGCGACGTCGAACGGCAACGTGGTGCGCCGCGCGTTCGGCTTGAGACCCGCGATGTCGTAATCGTCGCGGTAGTACGACACGTCGATGAAGCCGAGCGGATGAACACCGGGAAGCCGCGCGGCGAGCCGCTCGGCGACCCACGCGCCGCCGGAATAGATGCCGACGAGCGCCGCGTCGTGAGCGACCGCGCCTTGCATGCGCTCGGCGAGCGTCGCGAGCGCCGCCTCGGCGTCGGGTAGTGCGTCAGTCGTCATTGTCGTCGAAGTATGCCTGCAGGATGATCGCCGCCGCCGCCTGGTCGCGCAGCGGCCGAGCGGCACGTCCGCCCCGTCCCGTCGCCGCGAGATCGGCGCGCGCGACTTCGCTGGTCCAGCGCTCGTCGACGAGCGCGACCGGCAACGCGTAGCGCCGCTCGAGCTCGCGCGCGAACGCGCGTGCCCGCGCCGTCGTGGCGTGCTCGCTGCCATCGGCGTGCAGCGGCAATCCGACGACGAGCCGCGAGGGACGCCATTGCGCGATGAGCGCGGCGATCGCGCCGAAGCGCGCGGCCGTCTGCGGCGCGTCGATCGTCTGCAGCGGATGCGCGGTGCGGGTCAACGTGTTGCCCACCGCGACGCCGACGCGCCGCGTGCCGAAATCGAACGCGAGAATCGTCGCGTCCGATGGCTCACGCACGCGCGGCTCACCCGTGGCCGGCGGTATCGGACAGCCGCGAGATGTCGATGCCGAGCAGGCGCACCGCGGCGGACAGCCGGCGCTCCGCCGGCAGGTCGAACAGCACGTGGGGATCGGCTTCGACGGTGAGCCACGCGTTCTGCGCGAGCTCCTGCTCGAGCTGGCCCGCGGACCACCCGGCGTAGCCGAGCGACACGAAGATGTCCTTCGGTCCTTCGCCCCGCCCAGCCGCCTCGAGCACGTCCTTCGACGTCGTAAGTCCGACGGCGTCGCTCACGGCGAGCGTCGACTGCCAGTTGCCGATAGGACGGTGCAGAACAAAGCCGCGATCGATCTGCACCGGGCCGCCGAAATGCACGGGCGCCTCGCGCAACGCGTGGTCGCCGAGCGGAATCTCGATCTGCTCGAACAACGCGGACAGCGTCATGTCGATCGGCTTGTTGACGACGATGCCGAGCGCGCCCTCGGGATTGTGTTCGCAGACGTACGTGAGCGAGTTGGCGAAGTGGGGATCCGCCATCGCGGGCATCGCGATCAGGAAGTGGTGTGTGAGGTTCACCGATTCACCCACGCGGCAATTGTAATCTGGGGGCGTTGTCGGCACAATCGAGCGCCCCTCGAGCAGGGTGCCGCGCGCCGACTTCCATGCTGCCTCGCTTCGTCATTCGCGCCGTCGCCGCGCTCGCGCTTGCCGCACTGTGCGCGCTTGCCGATGCGCGCCTCGTGGTGATGCACGGCTACGCCGACTACACGAGCGCGCTCGTCTGGGTGCAGGCGCAGGCGCCGGGCCCCGTTCGCATCCGGTGGCGCAGCGAACACGATGGCATCGAGCACGAAGCCGCCTTCGAAGCGCGTGCGGCGAACGACGACATCGTGCTCGCGCGACTGACCGGCCTCGCGCCGGGTGGACGCGCGACCTACGCGATCGATGGCGACGGCGAGAGGCGCGAAGGCATCGTGCGCGCACAGCCTTACTTTCGCGAAGGCAGCGACGCGCCGGACATCACGATCGCGATCGGGTCGTGCTTCTTCCTCGCGGCAGCGGAAGCGCCGTGGAACGCGAGCGCGTATGGCGACGGCTTAGAGATCTTCGACGCGATCGCGTCGAAGGCGCCCGACCTCATGGTGTGGATGGGCGACAACCTGTATTTCCAACCGCCCGACGAGCTCGATCCCGCGTCGATGGCGGCACGCTACCGGCGGCAGCGCGCGCTGCCTGCGTTGCAGCGCCTGCTGGTGGCGGCGCCGCAGATCGCGATCTGGGACGACCACGACTACGGCCCGAACGATTCCGACATGTCGTACGAGCTCAAGGGCGAGTCGCTCGCGCTCTTTCGCCAATACTGGGCGAACCCGAGCTACGGCCTGCCCGACGTCCCGGGCATCTTCGGACGCGCACGCTTCGGCGACGTCGACCTGTTCCTTCTCGACGACCGCTGGTATCGCTCGGCGAACAACCTCGTCGACGCGCCCGACAAGACGATGTTCGGCGCGCAACAGCTCGGATGGCTGCGCAATGCCCTCGTGTACTCGCGCGCGACGCTGAAGCTCGTCGTCAACGGGTCGCAGATGTGGAATCGCGCGAACCGCTTCGAGGGCTTCAATCATTACTCGTACGAGCAGAGGGCCTTTGCCGAGTGGCTCGTCGCTCAGCGCGTCGCCGGCGTGATGTTCGCCAGCGGCGATCGGCACTTCACCGAGCTGTTGCGCATCGAGCGACCCGGTGCGTATCCGCTATATGAGTTCACGTCGAGTCCGCTCACGTCGCGCCCATGGGAAAACCCCGAGCACGGCGAGCAGGCGAATGCCGACGTCGTCCCGGGCACGCTCGTCGGCAAGCGGCAATTCGGGCTGATTCGGCTCACGGGGCCGGCGCGAGCGCGGCGCATCGCGCTCGAAAGCTACGACCAGAAGGGACAGCTGCTCTGGCGGCATGAGCTGCGAGCGCAGGACCTGCGCTTCCCGCGACGTTGAAGGATTCCTTGCGCACACAAATGAGAATAGTTATCATTCGCACCTGGAGTGTATTCCTGGAGTGCAATGATGACGTTCCGCCCCGCCTCGCTCGCCGTGCTGTTGGCCGTCGCCGCGACAGCCGGCGCGGCTGAACCCGAGTTCCTGCTCGTCATTCGCGACCACCGCTTCACGCCGGCGGAGATCGTCGTGCCGGCGAACGCCAGGGTGAAGCTGGTCCTCGACAACCAGGACGCGACGCCCGAGGAGTTCGACAGCCACGCGCTCAACCGCGAGAAGGTGGTTGCCGGTCGCTCGAAGGCGGTCGTCTTTATCGGACCGCTCGCGCCCGGGCGCTACCCGTTCATGGGCGAGTTCAATGTCGCGACGGCGCAGGGCGCGGTGGTGGCCAAATGAAGCGAACGTCGCTATGTGCGGCGCTCGCGGCGGTGGCCGCCGCGTTCCCGACTGCCGCTCATGCCGGACCCGACGATTACGTGCACACGCCGGCCGTCGAGTACGGCGAGCGCGAGGTCGAGCTGCGGCTCGGCACCGCGACGAAGTCCGGTGAAGCGCGGCAGTCGGCGGCGGCGCTCGCGTTGGGCTACGGACCGACGCCATGGTGGTTCACCGAGGTGTATGCGAAGTTCGAGCGCGCGGGCGGCGAAGGCACGCGCTTCGATGCATTCGAGTGGGAGAACAAGTTTCAGCTCACGGAGCCGGGGCAGTACTTCGTCGACCTCGGGCTGCTCGTCGAGATCGAGCGCCCGCGCGATCGCGCCGAAGGATACGAGCTGCGGCTCGGGCCGCTGCTGCAGAAGGATGTCGGCCCGGTGCAGGCGAACTTCAACGTGCTGATCGAGCGGCATTACCGTGCCGCCGAGCCGCAGGTCACCGAGCTCGGCTATCAATGGCAGCTGAAATATCGCTGGCGGCCGGAGCTCGAGTTCGGCGCACAGGGGTTCGGCGAAGTGGGCCAGTGGAACGACTGGGCACCCGCGCACGCACAGGAGCACACGCTCGGTCCCGCGCTCTTCGGCAAGCTGCACGTCGCGGGCAGGAAGGTCGTCAGATACGACGCGGCGCTGCTCTTCGGCGCGTCGAGCGCAGCGGCGGACCGGACGCTGCGCGCACGGATCGAGTACGAGTTCTGATTCCCCCACGCGCTGAGCGAGCACGAGGCGGCGAGGGCGTGGTTATTTCTGCGCCGTGCAATCCCCCACGCGCCGGCCCGAATACGTCTGCATCATCTCCATCGACTGGCCGCCCGACGTGGTGGTCATCCGCATGCGGCCCTCGTAGGCGTCGTTGCCGTACGTCGTTTCACCGGTCACTTCCATCGGCTCGTCGCCGGTGCAGCTCATCCGGTAGCTGAACTTGTTCCCGGTGCGCCGACTGTCGACCATGCGGCAGTTCCCGCGCTTGGGAATCATGTCGTCGTCATTGTGCGCCCTGGCGACGCACATCCGATGCACCTGCGGCGCCATCGCCATCGGCATGCCGGGCATTTCCATCTTCAGTGTCAATTCCCACAAATCGTCCTTGCCCTGCGCGCGCGCGGGCGCGCAGGCCAGCAGCGCGGTCACGGCAACGGCGCCGATCCATGCGGCCGGGCGACGCAGAATCAACTCAGCGTTCATGTCGGTCTCCCTGTGTGTTCGTCCTGTCGTCGGCGCGCTACTCTTCCTCGTGCCGGCGATGCTTCGCGTACTCGTTCGCGAGCTGCGCCTGGAGATTCGGCGGCGCCTGCTCGTAGTGCGACAGCGACATAGTCCACGCGCCGTGGCCGCCGGTCATCGACTTGAGCCGGGCCGCGTAGCCGTCGAGCTCGGCGAGCGGCGCGAGGCCGTTCACCGACAGCATTCCCGTATGCATCGTCTGCGTGCCGGTGACCTGGCCGCGGCGTGACGAGAGGTCGCCCGTCACGTCGCCCATGTTGTTCGCCGGACAGTTGATCTCGACCCCGACGATCGGCTCGAGCACGATCGGCCGCGCCTTGCCGATCGCATCGAGAAAGGCCTTGCGGCCCGCCGCGACGAACGCGACTTCCTTCGAGTCGACCGGATGGTATTTGCCGTCGTATACGGTGACGCGCACGTCCTGCATGGGGAAACCGGCGACCGGTCCCGCGGTCAGCACCTGCTCGACACCCTTCTGAACCGCGGGGATCAGCGTGTTCGGAATCGCGCCGCCCCTCACCTGGTCGACGAATTCGAAGCCCGACCCGCGCGGCAGCGGCTCGATGCGCAGGTAGACTTCGCCGAACTGGCCGGCGCCGCCGGTCTGCTTCTTGTGACGATGGTGACCTTCGGCCTTGGCGGTGACCGTCTCGCGATAGGGCACCCGCGGCGGGCGCGTCTCGACCTCGAGCTTGTACTGGCTCGCCATCCGCTCGAAGACGGAGCGCAAATGCAACTCGCCGAGTCCGCGCAGCACCGTCTCGTTCACCGTCGGATCGTGCGAGACGACGAGCGTCGGGTCCTCGGCGGTCATCCTGTGCAGCACGTCGGAGATGCGCTGTTCGTCGCCGCGCCGCTTCGGCGTGATGGCGAAGCCGTGCATCGGCACCGGGAATTCGAGCGGCCGCATGTGGATCTCGTCCTCGTCGTGCGAATCGTGCAGCACGCAGTCGAACGTGATCTCGTCGACCTTGGCGACGGCCGCGAGGTCGCCGGGCACGGCACGGTCGACCTCGACGTATTTCGCGCCCTGCAGCATGAAGAGGTGGCCCACCTTGAACGCCTTGCGCGCGTCGCCGACGAAGAGCTGCGTGTCGCGCGTCACGGTGCCCTGGTGCACGCGAAACACGCCGAGCTTGCCGACGAACGGATCCATCACGACCTTGAACACGTGCGCGAGCACGTGCTTGCCGGAATCGGGCACCGAGTGGAATTCGATGACACGCTCGCCTTCGCCCTTGGTGAAGAGTGGCGGATTGCCCTCGGTGGGATTGGGCGCGAGCTTGACCAGGATGTCGAGCAACTCGCCGACACCCGCTCCGGTACGCGCCGACACGAAGCACACCGGGACCAGGTGCCCTTCGCGCAGCGCCTTCTCGAACGGCGCATGCAGTTGCGCGGGCTCCACTTCGCCCTGCTCGAGGTAGAGCGACATCAATTCCTCGTCGACCTCGACGACCTGATCGACGAGCGCGCGATGCGCATCGGCGACCGACGAGAAATCCGCTTCGCCGGCCGGGTTGAAGAAGCAGTCGACGACGCGCTTGCCGCCATCGGCGGGCAGGTTGATCGGCAGGCATTCCTTGCCAAACGCCGTGCGCACCGTCTCCAGCACGGCCGGAACATTGACGTTCTCGGCGTCGATCTTGTTCACGACGACGAGCCGGCAGAGCTTGCGCGCCGCGGCCCATTCCATCATGCGCGCGGCGATCATCTGCACGCCGGAACTCGCGTTGACTACGATTGCGGCCGTCTCCACCGCGTCGAGCGCGCCGATCGCCTGGCCGATGAAATCCGGATAACCCGGCGTGTCGATCATGTGGATGCGCGTGCCGTCCGCTTCGAGGTGTACGAGCGAGGCGCGCAGCGAGTGCTGGTACGTCTTCTCGAGCGGGTCGAAATCGCTGACCGTGCTGCCCCGCTCGACGCTGCCGGCCGCCTGCACCGCGCCCGCTTTCGCGAGCAGCGCTTCGACGAGGGTGGTCTTGCCCGCGCCCCCGTCGCCCACCCACGCTACGGTACGAATGTTTTCCGTCGCGTACTGCGTCATGACCGTCTCTCCTCCATGGAATGGAAGGGAATGTACCGCCGATGCGCGGCGCTGTCAGCCCGCGTCCCGCGCTGCAACGAGGTGCGGCGTGCCGCGTCCACCGATGGGCACGCAAGCGCACATGGGCGTTTGTCCTACGCGGCGAAGCGCGCGCGCACCGACAGCGGCGGGCGGGGCCGCATGCCAGCATGCATGACGTGCCCGAGGCGCTCACAATGACGGGGGGAATTCCGCGCGCCGCGCGCAAGATCGCGCGCAATCCGCTCGGGTTCGCCGCGCAGACGTTGCGCGCGTTTCGCGCGAACCAGGGATTGCTGCTGGCGGGCGGCGTCGCGTACTACACGCTGCTGTCGATCGTGCCGCTGATGATCCTGCTCGTGATCATCCTGTCGCACGTCGTCGACGCCGAGCGGCTGATGGCCACACTCGCGCGCTATCTGGAGATCGTCGCTCCGGGACAATCGCAGCCGCTCGTCAACGAGCTGCGCGCCTTCATCTCGCACCGCGAGGTGATCGGCTGGACGCTCGCGGTGACGCTGATCTTCTTCAGCTCGCTCGCGTTCTCGGTGCTCGAGAACGCGGTGTCGGTGATCTTCTACCATCGCGTGCTCGCCAGGCGCCGCCCGTTCGTCGTGTCGGTGCTGATTCCTTACCTGTACATCCTCTTCCTCGGCGTCGGCCTGCTGATCGTGACTCTCGTCGCCGGCGCGCTGCAGTCGCTCGGGCTGGAGACGCTCGACGTCCTGGGCCACGACTGGTCGCTGTCGGGCGTGTCGCGCGCGCTGCTGTACCTGATCGGCCTCGGTGGCGAGGTGCTGGTCCTGGCGTCGATCTACTTCGTCATGCCGGTGGGCCGCCTGTCATGGCGCCACGCGCTGATCGGCGGCGTGAGCGCGACCGTGCTGTGGGAGATCTCGCGTCACGTGCTCGTTTGGTATCTCGCGACGCTGTCGCAGGTGCAGACCGTGTACGGCTCGCTCACCACCGCGATCGTCGTGCTGCTCTCGCTGGAGCTCGCCGCGATCGTGTTGCTGTTCGGCGCGCAGGTCATCGCCGAGTATGAGCGGATCGAGTGGGAGCCGGTCGAGCGCACGCCGGGGGCGTTGCATACGCAATGAAGGACTAGGGGCCGCCAGGCCGCGCGCATATCGACTTGCGCGCGCCCGCACACGAGACACTTGAAAGACCTGGTCCCCGGTCCCTATCCCCGCTTGAGCAACTCGCGCAAGCTGCCAAGCAGCTCGTCTTCCTGATACGGCTTTCCGAGGAAGCGATCGACGCCAAGCTCGGCCGCGCGGTTGCGGTGCTTGTCCGCCGTGCGCGAGGTGATCATCACGATCGGGATCGATGCGGTCTTCGCATCGCTGCGGATCGTCTTCGCGAACTCGAAGCCGTCCATCCGCGGCATTTCGATGTCGAGCAGGATCACGTCGGGCCTGCGCTCGGCGAGCGTCTTGAGCGCGTCGACACCGTCGCGAGCCGTGACCACGTCGTGTCCTTCGCGGGTCAACAGGCGCGTCGTGAACTTGCGCACGGTGAGCGAATCGTCGACCACCATCACCAGGCGCCGCGCCGGTGTCGTACTCGCCGAAGGCGCGACCAGGCGCTGGTCGCGCGCGGGGTCGTAGCGCAACACGCCCGGCCGCTGCGCGAGCTGCACAGGGTTGATGATCAGCACGATGTCGCCCGTGCCGAGCACCGTGGCGCCCGAGATGCCGGGCACGCGCGCGAGTTGCGGCCCGATGTTCTTCACGACGACTTCCTGGTTGCCGATCATTTCGTCGACGTGAACCGCCACCGTCCCCTGGCCGCTGCGCACGAGCAGCACCGGGTTGTAACGTGCGAGATCGGGAAGCGCGGCCGTGTCGCCGAGCAACCGCGGCAGGTAATGGAACG
>Ga0310810_10003430_pt1 | contig 17256 bp, 13 predicted proteins | sample NCmetagenome_FD_207641 | JGI IMG/M metagenome (GOLD analysis project Ga0310810, IMG submission 207641) | Soil microbial communities from experimental microcosm in Duke University, North Carolina, United States - NC | ecosystem: Engineered > Artificial ecosystem > Soil microcosm > Unclassified ... | reverse complement strand
CACCGTAGTCGCAGCTCCCAAGTCGCAAACCACTCGCGGCAGACCAGCCGTAATCAACTGACCAATTCGCCCTGCGGATCGTAGGCATGGCAGCTCCTTCGATTCACCGTCCGGTCAGTGCGTCCCGTGTCAGCACGTCGACGACTTCGTTCGCGGATAGATCCACGATGGCATAGCACCGCTCGTGGTTGTTCGGCCGCAGAAAGACGATCGCGAAGCGGTGTCGTCGCGCGTCACTGGACGTCCTTCGCGGAAAGTACAGCCGGGTGAGCGGATTCATATCGCGGCCGCGCAGCTTCTCGATCACCCGCACGTCTCTTGCCGCGAGCGCTTCCGCCTCGCGCCGCTCGAGGTCGCTCAATTGGAACGTGACCGGCACCTGCTCGGCGCTGATCACGGTCTTCGCCTTCGCGTCGACGACGGCCACCACCGACGCGTTCTCGTCGTAGTCGAAATACGCAACGAGCTGGCTGCCTTCCTTTTCCCCTCGATGCGGCGCGCTCGGGCGAACGATGAGCGGCCGCCCTCGACGGTTACGAAGCGCGTCTACAGCCGGATGCGTCCTGGCAATGGCGTCAGCGTCGGCGGCTGTCTGTTCGGTTTTTGCCATGGGCACTCCTGAGATCGCTATCCGAGCCTTGTCCAGACACCCATCGATGGGATGCGGTCGTGGTCCACGACGAAGAGCAAGTAATACCCTGGCGGCGCAATGTTCCCGTTCGGAGGGGCGGTGGCCTGGACGACGCCGCCTGCTGCCGACACGATGCTGCATCCAACGACTCGCTGCGACTGGTTGAAGCCGTGCGTGACAGCGCCAGGCCGAACCAGCACCACCTCACCGATGCTGGGTGCTTGCGGCGTGTTGATGGTGAAGTTCGCACCGTACGCAATGTTGGCGGCCGCGGTCGTGATGGCCGGGCGCGGCTGGAAGAAGTACGGCGGCAGATATCGTTCATGCGGCGTCGTCGGCCCATTCGGATCACCGCCAACAATGACGCTGCCGTCGGGCAGGAGGATCGCGGCGGAATGGTAGTGGCGGTGATACTTCATGGAGGGTCCGAGCTCGAATCCAGCCGACGGGTCGGCAGGATCGAACAACTCTGCAGGGCCGCCATCTGCCAGCGAGAGGATCCCTCCGACAATCACGACCCGTCCGTCTGGAAGCAGAACGGAATTCGGCTTGTCGCGCGCGACGTTCAGCGGCGGGAGGGCCTGCCAGGCGGGCGTTGCGGCGGAGAGGTCGATCCACTCCGCGGACTGTTGGGTGTCGGGCGTTGCACCGCCGGCGATGACGACACGTGGTGCGTACGAAGGCGGTCGTAGCGGCAGCAGGACCGCGGTGCCGTCCATGTTGACGCCGCGTTGCGAAAACACTTGCGAGTATTGCCGCGAGGGATCGTCCACGACCGGCGTGGCCGTCCAGTTCACTCTACGCGCCGGCTTCTGCGGACCGGCGATGAAGATCTCGCTGTTCGGCAGCTGAAAGGTCCAGGGATAGTAGAAGTAATTGAAGGGGAGCGCCTTGGGCGCCGACCACGACCCGACGCCTCCCGGAGTGAAGATCTCGAACGAGGCAACCGTCGCATAAGTAATGCTGTCCTGGCCGAACAGCGTCATCACGCTTCCGTTCGCGAGCGTGAGCGTGGTCGGATAGAAACGACCGGCGTTCGTTTCGGCTGCATGCGACCACGTCGAGGTCGCAGGGTCGAAGAAGAACGCCCGCCGCTCGGTATCGTTCGTCATGGGCGGCCCCGGATTGTGGCGGTAGCCACCGTGCGCCAGGATCATGCTCGTCGCCGCGTCGAGGAACGCGTGAGCGCCGGACCAGAGGTCCTGGTCTGGTGAGACATCCGCTGGCTGATTTGCAGGCGACGTGTAGAGTCCCGTTGCCTGATCCCAGAGCCGCGACTGATCCGGCTGCGGGCCGTAACCCCAGAAGAGCAGACGAGTGGTGTTCGGCAGCAGTACGGCGTGCATGAACGTAATGCCGGGGAGGCCCGGCAGCTCTTCCCACTTCCCGCCCATGGCGTTCGCGCAGCGTGACAAGTCGACGGCAGGACACGCGTTGTCTCCAGGATCGAGCGGCAAGCCAATCGTCGCGCTGAGCAGATCAGCGTCGGCGCGCGTGAGCCACACCGTCTGCCTGGCTCTGACCAGTCCGGCCAGGCCCTGCATCATGTGCATCTCGACGTGGCAGTGGAACAGGAACTCACCGCGCAGGTGAAACGGCCTGGCATTCTTCGGAGGATGGTGCGGTGGCTGGTACTGTTCGATGTGTTGTGGCAGAGTCAGTACCTGCGGCACGACGGTGTCGACGACGAACGATTCGGCGGGTCCGATGCTTCGAATGTCGATCGTCTCGCTGGCGAACCGCCAGCGCTGTGCGTGCGGGTGGAAGTTGTGCCAGTTCATCCCGAGATCGAGGTTGAAGACGTACCAGCGGATTTTCTGACCGCTTTCCGCGAGGATCGTCGGCGAGTTGCCGATGAAGGCGCGGCCGTTGAAGCAGTAAGAGGGGAGGCTCGCACCGCCTCGTTCCACGACGCTGTGGAGGCTCGGGCCATTGTTCGTCCATACCACCTGGCCGCCCACGCCGACCGTCACGACGGGATCGGTGAACACGTTGTCGGTGATCGTGACGTAGCTAAGACTCGGACCTCCGGGTACGACGTTGACGGTTCCCGCCATCGAGGGGCCGTGAATTCCGCAGAAGTAGTTGTAAGTCGCAGCGAACGAGAAGACAGGTGACGTGAACCCGGCTCCAGCCGTCAGTGGTCCGCTTTGAAAGACCGGCGTTCCGCGCGCGCCGCTCATCTGATGAAGAAAGATCGGCACGTGCAGCACTCGCGGCGGCTTCGGAATCAGATGGTGCTGCGGCGCGTGCGCGAGCTCGTCGAGCAGGACAACGAACGGGCGCAGCGACTCCGGCACCATGGAGAGGTCGAGGCCGTGTCCGTGTACATGACCACCAGGCATGGGACCGGGCATCGACATCGCCCCGGGCATCGGCCCCGGAGTGGGCATCGGCATGGCGCCTGCCATGGCGATGCGCTCAGCCGTTCGTGTCGGCTGCTTCCCGGATAATGGCATCGTCGCCATCCGGCCGCGCGGGCGATCGTGACGATGTGGTTGACCATGAGGATGTTGATCGTCGTGACCGTTGTCGCCGTGATGGTCGCCACCGGGATCGTTGTCGTCGTGTTCGTCTGCTTCCGGTTCATGCCCCAGGTTCTTCAGCGCATCGATCAAGCTTTTTGGCATCTCAAACCGCGGCAGGTCGTCGCATTCATCGCGCTCGAGCACGATGATTCCGCCGAACAGCCCACGATTGATGGCCATAGCGATGTCACGGCAGTGATCGTGAAATGGCCACGCGCCGATCATTTCCTTCGTCACGTCGAAGGTGTACGTCCAGTTCTGACCGGGGCAGATCTCGTCGGAACGACGGCCGTCGAGGGCCTGCGTGCCGAATGGCCACGAGCCGTCAGAGTCGATCCCGTACCGAAGCCCGTGTACGTGAAAGCTGTGCGGCATCACGTCCGCGTTCTTGACGTGAATACAAAGGCGATCTCCCGGGCTTGCATAGATAACCGTCCCGGGCACCCGTCGCATATATGCAGGTTCGTTGACGTCCGCGACGACGATCTTGTCCGGCTTCGGAATCAGGTACCCAGCGTCCAGGTACTCGCGATAAATCAACGCTGTGAGACGGCGCGCGTTGACCTCGTCTGCGGGGATCGTCCCGTCCTCATGTCCCGGGTTCCGCATGCAATCGCGCATGTAGACGATGGGCGGGGAAACGTGTTCGTCGGGACGAACCGGTGAGTAATCAAGTACCGGCTCAATTTTCAGGTAGATGTCTCGGAGGGCCACGTCAGTACCTCCTTTGTGCGGACTACGGGGTACAACGCGCGCCACACTCGGATCGAACGCCAGCAGTGTGTGGAAGATCGAAGGAGAAGGCCTGACAACCCAACCGGAGGGGGCAAGCGACCAGTGTGCTTTCTGGCCCGCCTGCCCCCACCCGCATACCGGCTCGATTTAGAAGTCGAACTGCGCGCTGAGTTTGAAGAACCGTCCGACCGTGATCGAGAGCGGGTTCAGATACGTTGACGTCGCCCCTGGGGCCGAGTAGTTCGTCTGATACACGTCAGGCGTGTTCGAGTTGAACAGGTTGAAGATGTCGAGGGCAACCAACGTCCTCGTGCGACCGTACCTGAGGTTCTTGCCCAGACGGAGGTCGGCCTGGTTCAAGCGATCGCCGTACAGCTTGCCCGGCTCGACCATGTTGAGGAACTCGATCACGTTGCCGCTCGAGAGCGGGCGTCCAAGATCGGTTTCCGCGATCGGCACTGCGAGCACCTGCCCGGTGAGGCTCTGGCTGGTGACGCTTGGAAAATTGTTCCCAGGGTAGGGAACGCTCTTCCACGTTGCGCTGATCAAGACGTCGATCTTCGGCACCGTGTACGACGCCAGCCCCTTGAAGTTCGTCTGCCATCCTGATTCACGACGGCAGTAGGACTGTGGCCACTGACCGAGCGACGGGTTGAACTGTTTGAAGAAGTCGAGCGTTCCGCCCCAGCCGGAGAAGATGTACATCTCGGGATGCTGCGCCACCACTCCGCATTCGTCTTCGACGACGTTGCCGGTGCTGGTGCCGCCCTGGATCGTCACGTCGCGCAGACGGGCGTTCACATTGAAGTCAACGCCGTTGTAGTTGTTCGAGGAGCCCCCGATGTTGTCCGTGAACGTCTGGAAGTTGTCGAGGATTCCGAACTTGCCAGGCTTCACGTCGCGGAACACGAGCGGATATCCACCGCCGCCAGGCAACCTCGCATCACGCGGCACGTTGTAGGTGAAGGTGTCGAAGTCGGCCGGCGTGAGTGCGCGGTTGATGGTGGTCTTGAGGTTTCCCCAGGTCCTCCTGACGTAGTTGAATTCCACCGAGACTCTCGGGGCCACCTCCTGCGTCACGCCCAGGGTCATGTCCCAGCTGTACTCGCGCTTGTTCCATCCGCTCGTCGTCTCGGGATCGACGGTAAGAGGGTTGCTCGTCTTTCCGAAATTCGGGTTCGAGAACGGGCCGCACTCGCCGTTGGCTGCCGAGTTCAACAGGTTGCAGTCGGCGACGAAATCGCCGTCCGAGTCATTCCACGATCTGTTGGTGTTCGCGCCGAGGTGTCCGTTTCCCGCGGGGCTGTAGAACAGCCACTCGTCAACGGTGTTCGTCGTTGTCACGTAGCGGCCCAGGAAGAACTTCGCCGCCGTCTTGCCGTTGCCGAGCACGTCGTAGGAGGCGCCGAACCGCGGCTGAAGGTCATTCAGACTCAGCGGACCATCACCCTTCGGGAACGTCAGGGCGGTGGGAACGAAGATGTTCGGGCCGACCTGCTGGTCGCCGAAGTAGTCTCCCAGGTGCTCGAAGCGCAGGCCGCCTTGGAGTGACAGGCGATTCAACGTCCAGCGATCTTGCGCGTAGATCGCGAAGATCGACTGCTGCTGGTTCTGGTCCGATGCCTGGTCGGCGTACATCGTCAATTGATAGGGAACGCCGCCGCGGAAGTTGTACTTGAGCTGTGCGTTGTTGTAGAAATTCTTGGGGAACGACGAGTCGTTCTTGTGATAACGCGCACCGAATTTCGCCGAGTGCGATCCGGTCACGTACGACACGGCGCCCTGCATGACACGAGTGAACCCGGTGTGGCCCGACCAGTTGGCCGACCGGTAGTTGAGTCCGGCGTAGGTGACAGGGCCGTTGGGAGTCTGGATGGTGAGCGCATCGTCCTGTACCGGAATCGTCGTCGGATCGTACGAATTCTTCTGCTGGGCGCCCCACCAGAAGTTCGGCCCGATCTGCAGGTTGGCCTCGAGCAGCACGCGATTGGTCATCGGCGACGTCCACGAGACCTGCGTCAGGCTGCTGGGGTGATTCTCGTTTCTCTGCAGTGCCTCTCTCGTGGCGATGAGACCAGTGAAGGTGAGGCCGGAGCTCGAACCGCCGGCGTCGCAGTGCAGGCAGTTGATGTGGTAATCCGTCCAGCCGACGATCTTGTTGCGCGGCGACACCTGCCAGGTGAGACGAACGGAGTGGTTTCTCCATTCGCCGTCGTCTTCGGACTGCGTGCTGAAATCAGGAGCGTACGTCCACTTGGTGTTATCACCCGCGTTCAGGTTGTCCCACATGCTGGCGACGGTCTGTATGTTCCGCTGGTAGCGGTAGCTGGCGAAGAACCACAACCGGTCACGCTTGATCGGGCCACCGAACGACGGATTGATGTCGTAGAGCTGCTTGGGCTTGAGTGGCGCTGACAACCCCTTTGCCTTCTGCTCTGCCGAGAGGTTGTCGTTGACGAACGCGCTTCCCGAGCCGTTGACGAAGAAGCTTCCCGCGAACGCGTTTCCGCCCTGCTTGCCGATGATGTTCAGCTGCGGCCCGCCGGTCGTGGCTTCTCCAAGCCCGCCACTGAGCGAGAAGACGATTTCCTGCGCCGTGCCGACCTCGGGTGCGTACCCGGATACGCCCATGCCCTGGTAGCCGCCGCTCATCCCGTCGACGAGGACCTGCCCTTCGTTGCGGCGCCCGCCGTGAATCTGGAACACGCTGAACACGTTGCCCTGCGACCCGCCGACGTCGTTCCCCTGCACGTTGAGCGCGGGCACGAGCTGGGTGAGGGAGGAATAGAGGCGAGACGTCGGAATCTCGGCGACTGTCTTGCCGTCGATGGTTTGTTCGGTGCGCGCGCTGGTTACGTCCACGACCGGCGCTTCGCCAGTCACCGTAACCGTTTCCTGAACACCGCCCACGCGCAGATCCGCATTCACTGTTGCGATGAAGCTACCGGTCAGCTCGATACCATCGCGCTTGACCGTGTTGAACCCCGGGAGGGTGAAGGTCACCGAATACGTGCCTGGTCTCAGGTCCTGAATCGAATACTGACCGACGCCGTTGGTCGTGACTGAACGGGTTTTCTCGATGAGCGCCGGGCTGGATGCTTCTACCGTAACGCCCGGTAACACCGCGCCTGACGCGTCGCGCGCCGTACCAACAATCGACGCCTGCCCAAACACGGCGGATGGGAACACCACAAGGCTGAGGACAACGAGCATCCCCTTGAACAATCGGTTCATGCAGTTCCTCCGCGACCGGTGGTACCAAAAAGCCCCGATTCACGGAAATACATATTTCATTGCGATTAAGACGTGCCATGTATTACTGGATGCGGTAAGCTTCGCCCGCCAGCATGGAGCTGCGTCATCTTCGCTACGTCGTCACGTTGGCCGAGACGCTGCATTTTGGCCGTGCTGCGGAGCGGCTGCACCTCAGCCAGCCGCCGCTCAGCCATCAAATCAAGCAACTCGAAGAAGAGCTTCGAATCACGCTCTTCCATCGCACCAAGCGTCAGGTCCAGCTGACCGAGGCGGGCCGCATGTTCGTGCAGGAGGCGCGTGTCATCCTCGCCCAGGCCGCGCATGCCGCGAACCTGGCGTCACGCGTGGATCAGGGTGAGGTCGGTCAGCTCACGATTGGCGTGGCGGGCCCGGCCGATGCGCCCATCTTTGTCCAGATCCTCCGCACGTTTGCTCAGAAGCATCCGAAGGTGCGCATCGTCCTGCGCAACATGAGCAGCCTCGATCAGACGCACGCCATCAGCGAGGAGCGGCTGCACGTCGGGTTCGTCGCGCTGCCCATCGACGATGCAGGGCTTGCGACGGAGACGGTGATGCGTCAGCCGATCATGATCGCGCTGCCACCAGACCATCCGCTGGCCAAGCGGCAGCGAGTGCCGCTCACCGCGCTCTCGGGTGAGCCGCAGATCATGTTCGCGCGCAGCAACGGGCCGCGCTTCTTCGATGCGGTGCTGGCCGCCTGTCGTGAAGCCGGGTTCAGCATGAACATCGCCCACGAAGTGGACAACCTCTACACCGCGTGCGCACTCGTTGCCGCGGGGCTTGGCGTCTGCCTCGTGCCTGCGGGCGTACAGGACAGCCACTCCACGTCGTCGATGGTGTTGCGGCCCGTGACTCCGTCGCTGCCGCACGTCGACATGCACATCGCGCTCGCATACAAGCCGCAATCCGGGAACGAGCTGGTGCCGCTGTTCGTTGACGTGGTGCGAGATGTCGTCAGGAGACACAGCCAACCCAAGCCGATGCGAGTAGCTTCGGTATGATGCGCCGCGATCGTTCTCATTTGTTTCTGGGCGTTCTGGCGGCTGGCACGCTGGCGGTCCTCGCGATCGGCTACGTCGCGGCGCAGGGCAGGCAACAGGGGGCCGGCTCACCCATCACGATCCAGAAGCAGGGCTCGTTCGCGGTGGGTGGCAAGATCCTGGGCGACCCAGACGCGAGCTCGCTGCACTGCGATCACGGTTACGTCGACTACCAGATTCCAGTCAACCCGCGACGGATTAATCTCGTGATGTGGCACAGCGCCGCCGCAACGGCGTGGCTGAATCGCTGGGACGGTGGCGAGGGATACCAGAGCATCTTCCTGCGCCGTGGCTATCCGGTCTACATCTGGGACGGCCCGCACGTCGGCCGCGCGAACTGGGGCTGTTCCGAACACGTCTACGCGCCGGGCGCCGGCCGGGATCAGGCGAACTTCATCGCGTGGCGGTTCGGTGACAAGTATCCCAACTGGTTCGAGGGCGTACAGTTCCCGACGAAGGACCCGGAAGCCTGGAATCAGGCGTCGCGAGCGCGCTACCTCGAGTTCGACACGATCGAGAACGCGCGGATGCAGTCCGACGCTGCGGCGAAACTGATGGACAAGATCGGTCCGAGCGTCGCGCTCACTAATTCTGCCGGGGGTATGCGTGCCCTCCTGACGGCGCTCAAGACGAACAACCTGGTTGGCATCGTGATGTACGAGAACGTCGGCTACCTCTATCCGGAGGGCGAAGGACCAGGAGTACCGGAGACCGGGTTCGGTCCCATCGACGTGCCGCTCGAAGAGTTCAAAAAGCTCACGAAAATCCCGCTGCAGATCGTATGGGGCGACAACGTCGAGCGGGTGGCGACCTATGCGGACAGGTACAAGATGTCGATGCTGTTCGCCCAGAGGATCAACCAATACGGCGGCAAGGCCCAGGTGCTCAGGCTGCCCGACGCCGGCCTCAAGGGCAACACACACATCCCGTTCGCGGACATGAACAACGTTGCCGTGGCGGATCTGCTCTCGAAGTTCCTCGCAGAGAACGGCCTGGACAAACGCTAGGCCGTTAGCCTGGGGAGGTCAGATATCGCGCAACGTTCCGCGCCAGGCGGCGGGACGCGCGATTTGCCTCGAATAGATGCCCGCGCAGGCTGTGCGTGAACCCGACGAAATAGAGACCTGGCTGCGCGGTAGGTTCCCCGGACGTGCCGCGAGGTTCGCCGCGCTCATCGAGTACATCGGATGCATCCACGAGTGACTCGAGGCCTGTGGTGTATCCCGTCGCCGCGATAATCGCATCGAACGGTTCGCTCGTACCGTCAGCGAAGACGGCACCAGTGGGCGTGAGCCGCTCGAGAGCTGGCCTCACCTCCACGCGTCCCTGTTTGAGAGCACGCACGAATCCCACATCGATGAGCGGAATGCGCTTCGTTGTGTACGGGGCGAAATCCCCTGATGGCATGCCGTAGCGCGTGAGGTCGCCGAGCGCGAGTCGAGCTGTCGCCCATCCGAGTCGATTCGCGACGGCGGGTGGCAGCGCGCTCAAGAGAATGCTCGTCCGCTGAACTGGCAGGCCAAACGGGTCGCGCGGAACAACGGGTGGTGGTGTTCGAACGCTGACGGCCACGTACGCCGCGCCGTGGTAACTCAGGTCCGTGGCAATCTCCGCCCCGCTGTTCCCTGCGCCGACGACGAGCACACGCTGGCCGACGTAAGGCGAGGCGTTCAAGTAGGTCGCCGAGTGCGCGAGCCGCCCTGGGTAGCTGTCGCGTCCTCCCCATGGTGGGATGAGGGGCTGTCGGTACTGTCCCGTCGCGATCACCACGACGCGACTATGCCACTCATCACCGCCTGCGATCTCGATGCTCCATCCGGGAGGCGGCATACTCCGTGACCGGATTCGCTGTACGGTCGTGCCTGCGACGATCCGGAGTGCAAAGTGGCGGGCGTACTCCTCGAGGTAGGCCACGACGTCATCGCGGGATAGATACGTGGGGTAGCGACTCGGGATGGGGAAGTGCGCAAGCCCTGAGAAGCCGCGGACTGTGTGGAGATGGAGCGCTTCGTATCGCCGCGCCCACGTTCCGCCCAACTGTGCGTCCTGCTCGAGCACGACGGCGGCGATGCCACGCCGCGTAAGCGCTGCCGCCGCAGAGAGCCCTGAAGCCCCGCCACCAACGACGACTACGGTTGATTCGGGCACATGAACTTCAGGAATCTTGCCGCGTGCGCAGCGCGCTTTTCAACGAAAGCCGCGGTAGTCTAGGCGCATGCACAGGATGGTATCGGCTCTATCCCTCATGCTGACAGCGTGTGTGCTCTCGCTGATCGCGCAGGCGCCAGCGACCGATGCGCCTCAGCAGGTTCACGCCAATCTAAACCAACTGATGCGCGGCGTTCTGTATCCTGCCGCGAACGTGGTGTTCTCCGCGCAAGCCGACGATCCTGCCGAAGTGAAATTGCCCCCCGGCCATGACCCCTCGATGTCTACCGACCCTCTCACGAGTACATTCGGGGGTTGGCAGGCGGTCGAGAACGCGGCGCTGGCGCTCGCCGAGTCCGCCAACTTGCTGTCGATCCCAGAACGAAAGTGCTCCAACGGCGTGCCGGTCCCGACGAAAGACCCGGCCTGGACGATGTTCGTGCAACAACTTCGTGACGAGAGCATGAAGTCGTTCAAGGCCGCGCAAGCCAAAGATCAGGGCAAGATGATCGAGCTCTCCGAGACGCTGAACGCCTCGTGCGAAGGCTGCCATCGCAAGTGGCGCGGCAGGGGCGGGCCAGCCAACCGCTGTAAGTAGAAGTCCTATTCCTTGCTGCCCTGCGGGTCCTTGCCATCGTTGGGCGCGCCGGTGCCCGATGAGCCGACGAACAACCGCCTGCCGTCCGCGAATGTCAGCTCCCGGCCGTTGCCCTTGAGCGATCCATCCTTCGCACGGAACCCTTCGACGACGAGCTCGGCGCCCTGCGGGAGCGAGTCCTTGTTGAAGCCGCGACGGTAGAGCGCATTGGGTGGACCGCCCTCGATCATCCATCGCTCTGTCTTGCCGTCGGGTCGCTTGACGTCCAGATGCAGCCACGTGTGCGGGTTGATCCACTCCATCTTCACGATGGTGCCGCGAATCTTGAACGGCTTGCTGGAATCGAACTCCGCCGCGAACGCGTGATGGGCGAGGACTGCTGCGGGCATCGCCAGCGCGCTCATGACGACGAACGGGATGCTGTACCGCATCACACCAGGGAAATGTCTGCGCATAGGGTTCACCTCGGTCGCTTGGCCGCGTCGACACGCCCGCCTGCCAGCAGGTTCGTCATCGCGTAGTTGCCCTCGTGGCACGCGTACTCGTAGATCTGCGTCCCATCGGCCAGCCGCGTGATCGGAATCACCGCCGTCCACGGCTTCTCGAATGTCGTCGGATCCTCCACTGTGATGCGGTACTCCATCGCGTCCGCGCCCGTTCGGGTGAAGCGCTCGACGATGTGCAGCGTCTCTGACGGACGCGTGAAGATCGACGCCCACTCGTAATTCGTCCGATCGATGAAGTTGATGGTGTCAACGACGAAGGTCGAGCCTTCCCACTTTCCGACGGCGTCGCCGAACCACTGTCGGATGGTGCCGTGGCTGCGCCCGTCGGTCGGGATGACGCGCCGGTCGAGATATTCCTCGTGCAGGATGGTCACGTAGCCCTGGCTCTGCACGATTCGGTTGTGGCCACCGTTGGGGCCTTGCCACATCAGAGCTGTGACGCCGTCTGTGAGACAGCGCTCGCCGGTATCGGGATCGAGGTAGGACTCGTACGGCCCGGCACCATAGCGTGCACTCGATCGCGCCTCCGCCTTCCTCGCATCCGGCGTATAGGGAAGCCGGCCGTCCTTCGGATCGACGACGAGAGACGTTTGTCGAAAGACCTGCCGCGGCCGTCCGTGGTCTTGCCAGAAGCTGTTGTACTCGTTGCCGCGAATCGGTGACTCGGCGACCGAGCGTCGTCCCACCGCCGCACCCTCGGCACCCGCCAGACGTTGCTTGGCCTGTTCATCCTCGAGCCGCTGGCTCTCTTTGACTTCCTCGTCACTGAGCGACTCCCGCCCCTCGAAGCGCGCCGGGCGTTCGAGCGGGATAGCGGCCTCGTAGCGCCAGACGCCCTGCAGATTGGGATCACCCCATGGTGTCGTCGTCTGCTTCCATGGAGAAGTCGAGTCGGGCTGTGCGGTGCTGGTTTGCTGCGCTCCGCTCGTCGCGATCGCGACGGCGATGAACACGGCAAGCGCGAGCGTCGAGACGGTGTGGCGAGCGGTCATGTCGCAGTCCCTCCGTCTACTTGTTCTTCTGCCCGGTCGCCGGGTCGACCACGCCGAGATGGCCGTACATCATCTCCTCGACGAACTCGACGCATTTGTACTCGAGCAGCTTCTTTCCTTGCTCGATGCGCCGGTACAGCGGCATGCGGATCTTCCACGGGCGCGAGAACACTTTCGGGTCTTCGATCGTGGCTTCGTACATCAAGTGATCGGCGCTCGTCGGTGTGTAGCGCTCGGTCACGTGCAACGCATCGCTGTGGAAGTTGCCGGCCCGGTCGAACCAGGTGTCCTCGTTGAAGTCGGTCACTTCGACAACGAGCGAGTCGCCCTCCCAGCGTCCGCGCGACCATCCCATCCAGGTCGGCGCCGGGCTGTCGGGGACAGTGTCGAGGTGAACGGTGCGTGACGCGCCGGCAAATTCATACGCCATCACGATCTTGTCCGTGCCCTGCAGGATCTGGAATGGGTACGGCATATACGTCGCGCGCGGCACCCCGGGCATGTAGCACTTGATCTCGGGATCGCGCTCCAGCCAGTGATCGAAATTCTCCTTCTTCTTTGCGACGGCCCACGGCTGGTACGGAATCTCGTCGCCTTCGACAACGCTCTCGCCAGCCGGCACTCCGCCGACGGCGCCGAGCGGCCGCACTGACGGATGCGGAAGTTCCACATGCGTGGCGCGCACGAGCCCCGCCACTCCGCTTCGTGGTGCCGCTGGCATCAACGCGAGACCTGGCCTGGCAGCGTGTCCCTGGATATCGAAGTTGGCGGTGTTGAGCGCCTGCCAGATGCCGTTGAGATCCGGCTTCCCGTCGGCCGTGCGCGCGGGCTGATACGCCTGGCTCGCGGACTGGCTCGTTGTCGTGGTCTGAAACAACCACATCGCGCCGAGCGCGACAACGACGGCTGCGACGACAACACCGACGACGCTTGACCGCAGCTGTCGAGTCATCGTGTTCCGCTGGCTCCACCGTCAAGATTGAACGCCATCAGCAGATTCTTGTACGGCACGACGCGGCCGTGCACCGGCGCGATGCGTTCTGGATTCAGCTTCAGTTCCTGAACCCGCTGAACCATCTGTGCGGCGTAGTCAGGACCGCGCTCGGGATTCCTGATGTCATCGCCGGCCGGTGGGTTGTAGGCGTCTCCGTAGAGCAGGATGCGCTCCTTCGGGAGCCAGGCCATGAGCTGTCCCGTGTGATGTCCGCTGCCCGGCACGTGATACAGCTCCACACTTCGTGTCTTGTCGCTCAGCACTTTCTTGTCGCCCGCGGTTTCAATCACAGGCTTGTTCGACGTCGGCGCTGTGTCTTCGATCGTCCGCGGCCTCGCCCACGCCGCCTCGAGGAACGCCTTGTTGCTTTCGTGCGTGATCACGGTGATGCCTTCGGCGACGTATTCACGCAGGCCGCCCGCGTGATCGTAGTGAGCATGCGTATTCACGACGTACCGGATCGGCTTGTTCGGTACTGTCTGGCGGACGAGATCGTTGACGACCTTCGAGCGCGCGTCGCTCGTCGGCCCTTCGAGCATCACGATGTGATCGGCGAATTCGACGGCGAGGCTGCGCGTGCCCGCGCTGTTCAGCGACCAGAGACCGTCCCCGACTTTGTCGATGATGGCCATCGGCGTGGCAGGCGGGGCAGGTGCTGAGGCCACGTTGCCTGGCACGGGCAGAGAGACGGCGGCGTTCGGCTGCACGTCGTTGATCGTGATGTCGAGGGTGGGGAATCCGTCTTGTTTCTCGACGATGTGCTTCGGGAACTTGATGGTGCCGAACTGCGCGTAGTCCGAATATGTCAACTCGACCGGCACGTCGCCGACCACCGAGTTCGTGGTGAGGTATTCGACCTTCTCCACCAGGTTGTCCTGATTGAGCGTGACCGTGACGTCGCGGTCCTCCGCTTTGAAGGTGAAGACGTTGGTATCTGCCGGCGCTCCGCTTGCGAGGGCGGCCTTGACCACGCCGTGAGGTGTCAGCCAGATCTGTCGCAGGCGCTCGCTGACGGCGGCAGGGTTCGGCGCCGGCTGTGCGCCGCCTTCGCTCCACGCGTTTTTTCCGCTGACGAGCTGAGTGGTCCGCTGGTCGGTCGCGAATGGCTGCGCGCCTCCTCCGCGCGGCGGATGTTCACCCTGCGCGCGCAGCATGTCGAGCTTCATCGCGGGCGTCTGGTAGTCGACGGCGACCGTGTACGTCTTCACCTCGAATCGCGGCCACGGTCCACCAGGCGTGTAGGCCTGTCCGTAGGCGTAGTTGGTTCCGCTCCCGGAGAATTGGATGGAGTTCAGACTCGTCGTGCCCATTGCATCGGCAGCGGCAGCGGCGCCGCTCGGCTTGCTGCAAGCGGGGAAGGCGATCGCCAGCGCAAGACCGGCCAGCAGGGCTGTCATGGTTCGCATGGGGACTCCTTGTCTGTGAGGCGCGAACAACGCGCGCGAGACGGTACCAGGCGCGGCGATATTACAACTTAGCCGCCCTCGAGACCACGAGGCAGATCGCCGCTGCATCGGGCTATGATCCCGGACAATTCAAATAGGAGAACTCCTCATGACGAAGTTGATTTCAGGCGGGATCGTGATCGCAGTGGTTGCGGCCGTCGCATCCCTGGGCGTCTCTGCGCAGCAGAATCAGATGAGTTTCTTCATCACGAGCGTCGGATCTGGCAACGGGGCGAACCTCGGCGGACTCGCCGGCGCCGATAAACAGTGTCAAACGCTCGCAGCAGCGGCCGGAGCGGGCAACCGCACGTGGCGCGCGTATCTGAGCGCCGCCGCGGCGGCCGGGCAGCCAGCGGTGAACGCGCGCGATCGCATCGGTAAGGGACCGTGGATGAACGTGAAGGGTGTGGTGGTCGCCAAGTCCGTGGCTGATCTGCATTCCGATGCGAACAATCTCGGCGGTGAAACGTCGCTGACCGAGAAAGGCGCGCAGGTTCCGGGGAACCAGCACGACATCCTCACCGGGTCGCAGGCCGATGGAACCTTGCAAACAGGTGATGCGCCGTGTGGTAACTGGACCAGCGATTCGACTGGCGGGGCGATGGTTGGTCATCACAACAAGCAGGGCGGTGGTGCGGCGCCGACCTCATGGAACTCGGCGCACAGCTCGAAAGGCTGCTCACAGCAGAACCTCGTCGCCACGGGCGGAAACGGATACTTCTACTGCTTCGCGAACTGAGGCGACACATGACGTGCCGGCGCGGTGGGCTACGCGACGACGAAGCCGGAACGTATCATTCGCGGGATGCTGACTCTCGGACCGGGAGGGAGCCACACACCGACCGCCCTGGCGTCGTGCGAGGTGGTGACCTTCCCATAGCGCAGGCCGTACTCCAGCGGAACGCGCATGAATCGTTGCAGCGCAGCCGGCCGGGTTGCCGCGTTGGGAAAGACCCACGTAAACAGCGGGTCTGGCGAGAAGGCTCGTTCGAGGGTCATGAGCCGTTCGTGACGAATTGGTCACTTTGAGCCGTGGCTGGAGGCCACGCGACTCACAATGTTAGATTTGTCGCGATGCGCACCTCCTACAACGAATCCCATAGCAACCCTCACGCGGTCGCCTACGCGCGTGCGACCATCGACCTGGCATCCCGCGACGTCCGCTTCGAAGACGTGCCGTGCCGGAACCTCGAGGATGTGCTGGGGGGATTCGGACGATCGTTTCAGATCCTGGCGGAGCGGACGATCACGCAAGCGTTCACGCCCGACAATCCCCTCATTATCAACACCGGCGCGCTGACGGCCTCCAACGTCACCACCGGGCTCCGGACGTACTTCTCGGCCTACAGCCCGCTCAAGGTCTCCAATAAGGGACTGCCTGCCGCCATGTGGTCGGCCGGGAGCTGCAAGTTTGGTCCGAAGCTCAAATGGACCGGGCTAGACGAAGTGATTCTGGAGGGGCGGGCCGACGCGCCGGTGTACCTCGTGATTCGGTACAGCGAGCAAGGTCCCCAGATTGGGTTCGAGCCCGCCGACGATCTGCTCGGGTTCACCTGCCACGAGAAGATCATGTGGCTGCGCGATCGCTACGCTGACGCGCACTTTGCGGCAATAGGCCCCGCCGGGGAGCACTACGAGGATTGCTACATGGCAGCGGTGGCGCTCAGCACCGAAAACCAGCTCAAGTCGGGCGACGACAAGTGTCGATGGGCCGGCCGCGGCGGGATGGGCGCTGTGATGGGATACAAACGCGTCTTGGCGATCGTCGCGCAGGCGCCGGACCGCATCGCGAAGCTGAAGCCGGAGATCCGCGACATTAACAAGGCGGTGACGAGCGGCCCCGGATCGCGCAAGTTCCGCGAGAAGGAAAAGGGCGGGCTCGGCGGCACCTGGTCGAACTACGAGCCGCTCGAGAAGTTCCACTTCGTCCCCCAGAACAACTTCCGCCCCGCTGGTGACGGCAAGCCGGAGCTGATGTTCCGCGACAACGTCCAGCCGGACTTCGTCGTCAAGGCCGAGTCGTGCTTCCGCTGCGGGATCAGCTGCCACAAGAACGTGTACGAGAAGAACGCCGACGGGACGCGCGGCGCCTTCCTGGCCAAGTTCGACTACGAGCCGTTGAACCTGCTGTCGACCAATCTCGGGATCCACGATCCGCGCAAGGCAACCGTGCTTATCAGCCTGGTCGATCGGCTCGGCATGGACAACATCTCGGTGGGCACGACGATCTCGTACGTGATGGACTACAACGCGCGACATCCGGACGCGCCGATCCTGAACGGCGCGACCTTCGGAGACTTCGACAAAGCACGCGAGCTCGTCGAGGGCGCGGGCACGGGGCGGTTTCCCGAGGTGGGCCGCGG
>Ga0310810_10003429_pt1 | contig 17264 bp, 13 predicted proteins | sample NCmetagenome_FD_207641 | JGI IMG/M metagenome (GOLD analysis project Ga0310810, IMG submission 207641) | Soil microbial communities from experimental microcosm in Duke University, North Carolina, United States - NC | ecosystem: Engineered > Artificial ecosystem > Soil microcosm > Unclassified ... | reverse complement strand
CGGACATGCGCTGGAAGGACAAGCCCGCAGCATCGTTCCCAGTGACGACCAAACGGAACCCTTCCGTGCCTGGCGTGAACCGCGACAGGTAGGTGCCGTCCGTTTCCCCTGCCGCGAGGGACAACTCAGCGAGACGCACGAATTGGCCGCTCACGATTGACGCGCGCAGGTCAGAGGCGCGGCCGCTCACTCGAATCCGCAGGGTATTGTCGACGGCCGCCGTCGGAGTGTGCGCGAACGTGGCCTGTGAACCGGGCGCAAATTCCGGCTGTGACATTCCGATTCCGCTGCGAGCCTGTACAACCACGCCCGAAATTCCGCTGCCCGCCACCCGCAGTGTCCACATGCCAGGTTCCGGTCGTTTGACGATGACCATGTGCTGAGCCCGGAAATTCGGTAAGTCGGTTACGTCCTCGCCGATCGCCATCGCTCCGGACGGCCGTACCACATCGGCGGTCTGGAGGCACTGCACGGAGATGGAGAACAGCACGCTCTCCACTGTTGAATCGATCGGCACGCTGAATTCGTGCAGGCCGGGGTTGAGAGAGCCGGCGAGCCTGAAGATCGTCTGTGGATGATTGCCGAACTCCGTGAGCAGCGAAGCGGAATCGCCGATTTCTTCAGGCGCGAGGAGCAGCAGGTGGCCCCCCGATCCTTCGGCGACACGAAAGTACGACTGGTCGAGGCGTGCACCACACGGAAAGCCGGCACGCGGACTCGAAGGTTGTTGTTGCGCGACGAGGAGCACCGGGACGGCGAGGATGGCAGCGGCCGCGAGCCGCACCAGTGCCGGGGCGTGCTTAACCGTGGCGCTCACTTTCACGTAGATGTTTATCGGCTGGACGGCCGTTCACGCTCCAGTCGCCTTCCTGATCGCGCCTCCGGAATAGATTCGCGCCCCAGACGGTCTATTCAAACGAGAGGGCATTCCCAGCCAATGACAGCGCCATGAAGCGTGGGCCGGGTGAATGCCGTTGGAGTGAAGAAAGGATCGACCCATGAAACGCTTTCTGATGACGACCGTTTTTGTCGCGACGACCTTGTTCGTGTATGGCTGCGGAGGCTCCGCCAGTCCGTCGCCCACCAGTCCGACGCCCACTAGTCCCACGCCCACCAGTCCCACGCCCACCGGTCCGACCGGCACGGCGGCCCCGACGCCTGACGCCATCACGATTAACGTTGTCCGCGAGAACGGCGCGCAGTCGTTTTCACCGAATCCGGCAACAGTACCGCCCGGACAGATGGTCGTGTGGCACAACGTGGACACAGTCACACATCGCGTCGTGTTGAACGACGGGACCCTTGATACGGGGAATATCGCTCCTGGCGCGTTCAGCGCCCCGATGATCCTCCGAGCTGTCGGCGCGTACCATTGCTCGATCCACCCGTCGATGGTCGGAACGATTGTCAGTGGACAGTGAAGGCTCCAGGACGCCGTAGTTGTCACAGCGTAGTAGTGCCGCTCCGTTCGTTGGGTATGTGGCCGTGTTTCAACTGGGCTGGATCGTGTGGCCATACGTCATTTATCCGAGGCTCTCGGCCGCATTGGGACAGGATACGTTGGCCTACGCCGTGGTGCACCTCGGCATCCGGACGACCTTCTGGATCGCTCCCGTCTGGTTCTATCTCCGCTACGCCGATCGAGTGGATCCGTTCGAGTACCTGAAGTTGAAACACCACATCGGCCGTGGCCTTCTCGTTGGGATCGCAGTGACCGCGCTGAACGCTGCCGGAACGTTGGCTCGCTTCGGCCTGCCGCACCCGACACTGGAGCGCGTGACGTGGAACAGCATCTTGGGGACTTCGCTCCTCGTGGGCGTCATTGAAGAAATCCCATACCGCGGGTTCATGCTGCGGAAGATCGGCGAGCGGCTCAACTTCTGGCTCGCCAATACGATCACTGCGCTGCTGTTCGTCGCCATTCATCTGCCAGGCTGGTTGGCCCTGCATACGTTCAGCGCGCGCGCCGCGATGACGATTACGGTGTTCGGTTTCGTCATGGGCCTGGTCGTGAGATGGTCGAATTCGTTGTGGGCGGCCATCGTCGCTCATAGCGCGAACGACTTCATGTCGTTCGTCGTGTTTGGTCTATGACTCGCGGCGCGTGCTGGCCGACGTGCGGAGGCTGTCGATGTCGTGCAGCAACGACTCGATCGTGCTTTTCCGGCCGGCGGCGTGTGCACGAGCCCAGCGATCATCGCCGAGACGTGCGCGTACGGCGCGTTCGGTCTCCTGTCGAAGCTCGTTCACGGACCGATCGACAATCGTCGCGCCGGTTGCTTCCGTGACGGCGTGACGGGCCCCCAGAATCTGCGCGGCCCACACGTCATTGCCCTTGAGTGCTACGGCGGCCGCCAGCGGAACGAGCGTATGCACGAAGGCGAACTTGTCGTGCAGATCGCGGATCGGCGCGAGGCTTTCCCGGACGAGCGACACCGCTTCGTCCGCGTTGCCGCGCCGAACCGCCAATGTGGCTCGAAGAAACAGCGGCAGCAATAGGAACCACGGTCCGCTGCCTTGAAGCGTCGCGGCGGCCTCGCGGAGCAGCCGGTCCGCCTCCTCGAACTTGCCCGTCGCCATCGCCACACGCGCCATGCCGGTCAGTGCATTTCCGATGCGCCAGGGGTTGGTAAACTGCCGCGACTCCTCGAGGCTGCGCGCATAGCGTTCGAGGGCCGCCTCTTCGTTCCCGGCGACATGTTCGAGGTGTCCGAGCAGCAGCTCGGCTACCGCGATCCAGTCCCGGTCGGCGGCACTCGAGGCAAGCGCCAGCGCGCGCGTGGCGGCCGTCCGTGACTTTTCGAACTCGGCCTGCGTGTAGCGCATGACGGCCGCTCCGATGAGTGCGGTCGCCTCTACCGACGGCGGAGGTGACGGCACCGTCAGGATTCGCTCGTACCATTCGAGGCCTTCGCTGGCGTGGCCACGGATCACCCAGAAGAAGAACAGTCGATAGACGATGGTGGCTGCCTCGACGGAACGCCCCCTTTCAATGAGCCAAATCAGCACCGATCGATAGTTTTCGAGGTCGTCGCGCACGCGGTCGAGCCACTCGCCTTGCGCATGGCCGACCAGGCCCTCCGCCGCCAGGCGAGACTCGGTGGCGCAGTAGCGCACCAGTCCCTCCATTGCATCGTCGCGCTCACCCGCGGCGTTCAGTTCCACCGTGGCATATGCACGCACTGTCTCGAGCGTGCAATAAAGTGGTCGCGCGGACACAGAGCTCTCCCGCCGGAGCAGCAGGCTCTTGTCAATCAGCCCCGCCGCCGCGGCAAGCACACTGTCGCTTCTGCTCAGCGGGCCTTCACGGCCGGCTATTACTGCCGCGGCCGCTTCAATCGGAAAGTCGCCCGACAGCACTCCAAGGCGCCGGAACACGCGCTGCTCGTTCGGATCGAGAAGCCCGTAACTCCACGCCACCGTCGCATTCATCGTCTGCTGGCGTTCCGGTAGGTCACGCGGGCCCGTTGTCGACAACAGCACATTCTGCGCGAGACGCCGCAGCAAATCTTCCGGTGTCAGCACTTTCAGCCACGGCGCCGCGAGCTCGAGTGCGAGGGGGAGCGCATCGAGTCGGCGGCAGATCGCGGTCACCGTGGGACCGTTACCGGATGTCAGTCGAAACTCGGGCCGCACATCGCGAACGCGTTCGATGAACAGCCGCACCGCCGGTGAGCGCGCGACGTCGTCGTCGGAAGCATCGTCGGCGACATTCAATGGGAGCGGACCAACGACGTACTCCCGCTCGCCGCGCACGCGCAGCGGGGCGCGGCTCGTGACGAGAATGCGCAATGCCGCCACCGACGTCAGCAGCTCCGCCACGAGCGGCGCTGCATCCAGCACGTGTTCAAAATTATCCAGAAACACGAGCGTCCGACGGCCGTCGCACGAGGCTCTGACGCGCTTTGCCAGGTCGAGCGCACTGATGTCGAGCAGGCCGAGGGCTTCAGCGATGGCCGCCGCCACGAACGACGCGTCGCGGACGGCGGCGAGCGGAACGAAGACCACACGAGCGCCGCCGTCGAGCATGATTGCGCGGGCAAGCTCCTGCGCGAGACGTGTTTTTCCCGCTCCGCCGGGCCCTGTCAGCGTGAGCAGGCGAACGGCGGAATCCGCAAGCCACCCGCGCAAGACCTCGAGGTCGTCGTCGCGACCGATCAGGGCGGTGAGGGCTAGCGGCAACGATCCGCCGCTCCGGTCGTCGAACACAGCGGCATGCGCAGCGACGCGGCCGCTCGCCAGGAGCGCGTCGCGCGTGGCATCGCTGAGATCAAGAGCAGCCGACAGCGCGCGCACCGTGTCTGCGTGCGGCCGGCGGCGTTCGCCTCGCTCCAACGCGCTTACCGCGTGGACCGACAGCCCCGCCACCGTCGCGAGTTCCTCTTGGGTGAACCCCGCAGCTTCGCGAAGCGCCTTCAACTGCGCTCCAAATGGCCCCGGAGCGCTGGACTTCATACCCCCGATCTTATTACCGCGGTACCTGTGCGGGTTCCGTGCGGGTTGTGTGCGGGTTCCCGGCGGGTGTTGTGTGTGGTCACTGAATCGCTCGACCTTCACACTCAACAACGTGAACGAGCGGCATAGACGCGAAGGCGATGAACGCTCGATAGGCAGGAATTCGGCAGAAGAGAAAGAAGGTCGAAATGATGAAGAAAGCAACGGTAATTGTCGCAGGGGCGCTCCTGGTTGTTGCGTGTGGTCGAAGCTATACCCCGTCGAGTCCGTCTCAAGTTCCGGGCGACGGCTCGTCGTCACCAAGCAGTGAGACGGTCACCACGCCGATTGCCACATCGCTCAGTGCACGGGCAGAGGGCCGCGTCGGATTCGGTTTCAACGGCATTGTCAGTGGCTTCCCGACCGGCAAGGTGTTTCTGAGCGGAGGCGGCGCGTACGAACCCGACTCGCATTTCGTGCACGCGGGCGGAGGCTTCACGTGCATCAAAGCGGTGCTGCAGGGTCCCCTGAGCATCAGCATCAATCCAAATCATCAGGGCGCATGTCTCGACGACGAGGGCATTCGCTGGGATACAGCGGATCTATTGGAGAGGACGACTTTCAAGTGCACCGGGTCGGCGAGCGACGAAACAGCCGTGACCAGCGACACAACGGTCGTACTCCAGGGCGACTTCTATCGGACGGGCGACGGCGACGATGAATCGTTTACCGCCAAGATGATCGTGTCGAGCCACGATATTTCCTCCAACTTTCCAGGCGTGAATCTCTGGGTGCAGGGAGTGGGCTGCGGGGTCGCGCAAGCCGTCAATTTCAGCAACTGATGTCGCAAAGACAGATGGAATTCGAAAGTCGAAACTCATGGCACCGATCACTGAAGCCATCAATCACGTCGTCCCGTCTTTCGCCGGACAACTGCTCCAGCGCGAGGACGCGGGCTACGACCAAAGCCGCCGGGTGCACAACGGCTTGATCAACAAATATCCGACGATCATCGCGCGCTGTTCCGGCACCGCCGACATCGTCGATGCGCTGCAACTTGCACGGACGCTCGGTCTCGAGGTCGCGGTCCGCGGCGGCGGCCATAACGTCGCAGGACGCGCCACCATCGACGGCGGACTCCTCGTCGACCTCTCTCCGATGAAAGGGATACACGTCGACGTCGATGCGCGAACCGCGCGCGCTCAGGGAGGGGTCTTGTGGAAGGAGTTCAACCGCGAGACACAGGTGCACGGGTTGGCCACGACTGGCGGGGTGGTGGGGAGCACCGGGATCGCCGGCCTCACGCTCGGAGGTGGTGTCGGATGGCTCATGCCGAAGTATGGCCTCGCGCTGGATAATCTGCGCTCGGCCGAACTCGTCATGGCTGATGGCCGGGTGCTGCATGCAACCGTCGACGACAACGCCGATCTGTTCTGGGCCATTCGTGGCGGCGGCGGGAATTTCGGAATCGCCGCGTCGCTCGAATACGACCTCCACCCTGTCGGTCCGACCATCACCGGCGGAGTTGTCGTCCATCCGTTGACGCGCGCGGTCGAGACGCTGCGGTTCTTCCGTGATACGTGCGCGGATCTCCCGGACGAGATGATGCTCGTCACCGCTCTTCAAAGCGCGCCCAATGCCGCCAACGCGAAAGTCGTCGGCGTCGCAGCGGCACACTGCGGATCGCTCGAAGAGGGCGAGGCGGCGGTCCGTCCATTGAAGGCCCTTGGGTCGCCCGTGATGGATGCGCTTGGGCCAGTTCCGTACAGCGCGCTCAACAACATGTTGGATCCAGCCTTTCCGAAAGGCGCGTTCAACTACTGGAAGGCGCAGTTCCTGAGCGATCTCAGCGATGACGCGATTCGGACGCTCGTGATGGCGTTCGAGGCGGTGCCGTCGCCGATGAGCCAGATCATCATCGAGCACTTCCATGGGGCGGCCACTCGCGTACCCGTGGCGAGCACAGCGTGTGCCCTTCGCACGCCGGGCTTCAACGTCGTAGTCATTTCGCAGTGGACGAGCGCAACGGAGACCGAACGAGGGATCGCGTGGGCGAGAAATACGTTCGCCGCCCTCACCCCATTTCTGGCGCCGACACGCTACTTGAACTACCTCGAAGACGATGCGGTCGATCCGGCCGAGGTGGCCTACGGACCAAACCTCGCGCGTTTGCGGCAAATCAAGACGAAGTACGACCCGGAAAACATCTTCCGGCAGAACGTGAACGTTCTGCCGTTGTGAGGACTGCATGCAACGCACTGTAACGGTCAGCAGGCACGGCCTCGTCGGCGCGAGCCGTGCGATCGCCGATGTGATCCATCAGATCGAGCTGGTGTCGGCGGCTCGCAGCACGGTCTTGATCACCGGCGAAACGGGTACGGGCAAGGAACTCGTCGCCCGCGCCGTACACAGCCGCGGCGCGCGGCCGCAGTCCCCGTTTGTGAAGGTCAATTGCGCCGCCATTCCCGACACGTTGATCGAATCGGAACTCTTCGGCTACGTCCGCGGCGCCTTCACCGGCGCCGCCGGCTCGAGACGGGGCAAATTCTCGCTTGCCCATGGCGGTTCGATCTTCCTCGACGAAATCGGAACGATGAACGTTGCGGTGCAGGCGAAGCTGCTACGCGTGCTGCAGGAGCGGGAAATCGAACCGCTCGGTGCCGAGCGAGCCGAACGGGTGGACGTGCGCGTCATAGCCGCGACCAATCGCGACCTGCGTCAACTCGTCCGGGAGGGCCGCTTTCTCGACGACTTGTTCTATCGCCTCTACGTCGTGCCCATTCCCGTGCCGCCGCTTCGGGAACGAATCGACGACATTCCGATGCTGATGGACTATTTCATCGACAAGCACGCGACGCGAAACGGAAGGGTCATCGAGGTCGTTGAGGACGGCGTCGTCGAGTGGCTCCAGGCGTACCGATGGCCGGGAAATGTGCGTGAGCTCGAAAACACGATCGAGCGAGCTGTCGTCTTGTCCCCCTCTTCGACGATCAGGCGTGAAGTCGTGACGATGGAGGCGGGGATTGAGACGGTGGCTGCTGCCGTTCCTTCATTGAAGCTGCGTCAGAACGTTGAATGGGTCGAGCGTGAAACGATCCGCCGGGCACTGGAGGTGTCGCCGTTGAAGCAACAGGCGGCGAGACTGATGGGAATCAGCCCGCGAGCGCTGTCGCACTATCTGGCCAAATACCCGCTCATCGCGCAAGCGGCTCCGAGCTCGAGGCAATCATGAGACGTTCTCGATGTCGCTGAGCAGCGAGTCGATGGAAGCGGTGCGCCCCGTTTCGTACGCGCGCGCCCAGTCGACGGGACCGAGACGCGCTTTCGCCTGCTGCTCGACCCGCTCGCGAAGTTGCCGAACGGAGTGGCTCGACACTGTCGAGCCCGCACGCTCTGTGATCGCATCCCGAGCACCGAGTACGTTCGCTGCCCACGCGTCCTTCCCTTTCATTCCCGCGGCCGCAGCGAGAGGAACCAGCGCGTAGACGAACGCGAATCTATCGCGCACTTGCCGGCTGCAGAGCAGACTTTCATGGACCAACGCGATGGCCGCGTCGGCGTCGCCCCGCTGAACAGCGGCAATGGCGTGGAGATACAGAGGCAGGTTCAGAAACCACGGGCCGGCGTGTCGCAGTACCGCGGTCGCCTCGTCCAAAAGACGTTCGGCTTTTGCGACCTCGCGGGCCGCCAGGGCGCCGCTCGCCATGCCGATCAGCGCATTGCCGACGCCCCACGGTATTGCCGCGGCCTTGAACCCGTCGAAACTTTCAGCGAGCAGGATATGGGCCTTGTCGGTGTTGCCACCCGCTTGCTCGATATGTCCAAGCAGGAGCTGTGCATGGACCACGACGGTTGTTTCGCCTGTCGCGCGCGCGATCGTCAGCGCATCCGTGGCCGCCGTGCGCGCCTGCTCGAGATCGCCCCTGGTATGCGCCATGACAGCGGTCCCCGCCAGCATGCGCGATTCAGCGGCGGGCGGGAGATCGGGCAGGCTCAAGATCTGCCGGTACCAGCGAAGCGCTTCGGCCGCCCGCCCACGAATCAGCCAGAAGAACATGAGGCGCCAGCTGATATCGGCGGCTTCCACTGGACGGCACTGCTCGATCAGCCACGTGAGCGCAGCGCGGTAATTGTGCAGATCGTCGTGCACGCGATCGAGCCATGCAATTTGGTCCGGCCCGACCAACCCTTCTTCGGCGCGAGTGGCGTGGCGGCTGCAGTACCGCGCCAGCCCCTCCAGCGCATCTTCGCGTTCGTCCGTCGCGTCGAGTTCGAGTGCGGCGAAGGCACGCACCGTTTCGAGCATCTGATACAGCGGCCGTGCCGTCACCCACCCTTCAACCTGGTAGAGCAGGCTCTTCTCTGTCAGCGCGGCGGCGGCGCGCAGCGCTTCGTCGCTGCCCGCCGATTGGGCGGCGGCACCGGCAAGAACAGCGGCGGCGGCGTCGAGCGGGAACCGACCTGGCAGCACGGCGAGGCGGCGAAACGCGCGCTGCTCATCGCTGCCGAGCAGCTGATAACTCCACGCCACCGCGGCACTCATCGTTTGCTGGCGTTCGGGGAGATCGCCGCGTGCCACCGTCGGCAGCAGGACGTCCTGTTCGAGTCTGCGGAGCAGACCCTCAGGCGTCAGCACCTTGATCCACGGCGCTGCGAGCTCCAACGCCAGCGGAAGGGCATCAAGTCGCTGGCAGATGGCGACGACTGCGGGGGCATCGGCCGTCGTAAGCCGGAACTCGGGCCGCACGCCGCGGACGCGCTCGATGAATAGATGCACGGCCGGAACGTGCGCGAGGTCGGTGGGCGACAGCGTCGCGGCGTGCGCGTGCAGGTCGAGCGGGCCGAGCGTGTACAACCGCTCGCCGCGGACGCGAAGCGGTGCGCGGCTCGTAGTGAGCAGACGGAGCGATGGAGCCGACGTCAGCAGATCGACGACCAGCGGTGCTGCATCAAGAACGTGTTCGCAGTTGTCGAGCACCAGCAGCATCGGCTGTTGGTCTTCGCATGCAGCACGAACCCGCTGCGGCAAGTCGGCGGCTGTCGCGTCCGACAGCCCCAACGCTTCCACGATTGCAGACGCGACGAACGCCGGGTCGCGAATCGCTGCCAGTTGAACGAAGCCCACGCGTGTTGTGCGTTCGTCTGCCACGGCGTGCGCGATCTCCAGGGCGAGGCGGGTCTTGCCGACGCCGCCGGGGCCGACGACGGTAATCAGCCGCGCAAGCGGATCGGCCAGCCATTGCCGCAGGAGCTGTACGTCGGCGTCGCGGCCGAGCAGCGCCGTCAATGCGACCGGCAGGGGAGAGCCGCCGAGTTCGTCAAACGCCGGTTCGTCCTCGGGCGCGCGCGCCGTCTTCACGAGCGCGTCACGGGCGGCCTCTTTCAGGCCAAGGGCGGCCGCGAGCGCACGGACAGTCTCCATGTGGGGCCGCCGTCGTTCGCCGCGCTCGAGCGCGCTGACGGCGTGAACCGAAAGGCCGGCGTTGGTCGCGAGCTCCTCCTGTGTGAAGCCCGCCGTGACCCGCAACACCTTTAAGTACGCCCCAAACGATCCCGGAGCGCCGGTTTTCATAAACCGCTCATCTTACAGCGCCGTTGTGCGTGGCACGTACGGGTTCCGTGCGGGCGTCGTGGGTGGGCCGCGGTTCGCCCGCCGACCACACTCGACGTATGGACAGCGTATTGAGCTTCGAGGAGGTCGTTCTGCCGCATCTGAACGCTGCGTATCGTCTTGCGCGTTCGTTGACCGAAACCGAGGACGATGCCCAGGACATCGTCCAGGAGGCGGCGCTGCGAGCCTTCCGCTACTTTCGAACATTTTCCGGTGGCAACGGCCGCGCCTGGTTTCTCAGGATTGTTCGACACACCTGTTACGACCGCTATGGCCACGACGTGAAGCGGGCGGGCGACGCGTTCGACGAAGAGAAGCACGTCGCCCCGCAGCTCACACCCGAGATCCAGTTGCTGCACGAGGAGCATGTGTCGCTCGTCGAGGACGCGATGAACGAATTGCCGACGCGATTCCGCGAGTTGCTCGTGCTTCGCGAGCTGGAAGGGTTGTCGTATCAGGAAGTGGCGGACGCGCTCCGCATCCCGATCGGAACCGTGATGTCGGGGCTGTCGCGTGCGCGCCGGGCGTTGCGTCGCGCCGTCACCGCCGAGTTGGACCGACAGTCTTCTTTTGCTTGCGGTCCGCGCTTGTCTATCACATAGTTTGTCCGCCCACCGCGGGCACAGCGTCAGCCACTGGTGACTTCGTTCTGCACGGAGGAACGCATGGAAAGCAACGTGTCCGGACGTCGGGAGTTTCTCGGGAAGATGACGGCGCTCGCGGCAGGGTTGCCAGCGTTTGCAGCGTCCTTCCCGCGCCTGGCCGAAGCCGCGGCCGAGGGGTCGAAGATCAGCTACGACCCCGCCGCGAAGCTCGAGGTGACGGTGACCGAAGTCGAGCTCCGGCGCAACGCGGCGGGACGCATGCTGATGGCGCGCATCTACCGACCGGCGGGGAGCGGACCATTCCCGACCGTACTCGATCTGCACGGCGGCGCCTGGAACGCCAAGGACCGTTTCGCCGAAGAACCGATGGACCGGTCGATCGCGAGCAGCGGTGTCCTGGTCGTGGCGGTCGACATGACGCGCGCACCGGAAGCGCCGTACCCGGCTGGCGTTCAGGATGCCAACTACGCGCTGCGCTGGCTGAAATGGAAGGCGCCCACGTGGAACGGTGACGCTTCGAGGGTCGGCATCTATGGCAGCTCCAGCGGTGGTCATGTGGCGGAGCTGCTAGCCATGCGCCCGCGCGATCCGCGCTACAACGCGATTCCGCTGCCGCAGGGTGCGCCAAAGGTGGATGCGAGCGTTGCCTACGTCGCGATGCGTTCGCCAATCAGCGACACGTGGGCGCGCTACGAGAACGCGGAGCATCTCAAACGCGAAGACATGGTGAAGAACAACACCACGTTCTTCAAGCCGTGGGACACGATCCACGAGAGCAATCCGGTCGAGATCCTGCAGCGTCACGAGCAGGTCACGCTCGTGCCGATGCTCGTCATGCAGGGCGCGCTCGACGACAACATGATCCCGCCCGCGCAGAAGAAGTTCGCCGACACGTACAAGGCGGCCGGCGGCGACATCCGCTACGAGCTGTTCGAAGGCTGCGAGCACGAGTGGGTCGCGAAAGAGGGGCCGCAGACCGACCGCGCGCGCGAGATGGTGAAGGCGTTTATCGCACGACAGCTGAAAGCCGACCGGACCTGATTGGCAACGTTCGCTCCGCGCGACTGACTCGGCCGTCCTCTGCTTGAAGGGCAGGGACCGGCGCGAGCCGTGCGATGACTGCGGCCGACAGCAACGAAGCGATGTCGATCACCGCGGGAGCTGACGGCGAATCGGACCGTTCGTAAATGTCACTCCATGCCTGCACCTGCTGTCGCGCATCGATCAGCCACGCTCCCGTACGGATGCGCGTGCCGTAGCGACGCACGCTGCCGTGAAGGAAGTAGTCGGCGTGGGGAGGGCCATCCGTCGACTGTCCCAACGTGAGCTCGAGACGGGCACACCGACCAAGTTCGATGAACAATTCGTCCCTCAAGCCGCCAGCGAACGCCTGGTTACTTTCGTCCGCGGCGAAAGGTAGGACCGCGAGTCGAATCTTGCGCAGGACGGACGTGTGGATCCACCGGTATCCGCGTCGTGGCACCGTCTCGAGGAAACGCGGGTTCTGCGGGTCGTCACCAAGCGCCGCGCGCAAGCGCTTGATCGCGGCATTCAGGCTGTGCTCGAAATCGACAAACGTGCCGTTGGGCCACAGCTGCCGAACGAGTTCTTCGCGTCCCACGATTTCCCCCGGACGTTCGAGCAGCACTCGCAGAATCTCCAGCGGCTGCCCATTGAGCGGCACGCGCGAGTTCCCCCTTCGCAGTTCGCGCGTGCGGAAGTCGAGGAGAATCGATTCGCGCTGAATCGGCGTCCTTTGTGCAATCGAGGCGGTTGCTTCCGTGCCCATTGCCATGACACAAGGTACCGATTCCCACCGCCCACGTCCCGGGAACGCGCCGGGATTTCGCCGGGATCGCGCCGGGACCGAAGAAGGCTGGATCGCCCACATGGAGCAGAGCGTTCGTTTCGGCGGCTATCACTTCGATATCGACGCGGGCCGATTGTGGTTCGGCAAAGGCGAGATCCGGCTGACGCCCAAAGCCGCCGCGGTCTTGAAGATGCTGGTCGCGCACGCGGGTGAGCCCGTTTCCAAGGAACGGCTGTTTGCCTCGGTCTGGAATGGTCTCGCCGTCAGCGATGACGCACTTACGTCGTGCGTGCAGGAGTTACGCAGAGCGTTGGACGATGACCCGAGGCAGCCTCGTTTCATCGAAACCCGGCATCGCCGTGGCTATCGTTTCGTGGCGTCACTGGAAACCGGCACCGCGCCCGAGGCCTCCGAGCAGACCCATCCATCCACCGCAGACGTCACCGCCATTGCCGTTCTCCCGTTTGCCGATATGAGCCCGGACCGCGATCAGGACTACTTGTGCGAAGGGGTCGCCGAGGAGCTGATTAGCGCGCTCACGCACATCGACGGACTTCGAGTCGCGTCACGGACGGCGTCATTTCAGTTTCGAGGGGGCGTGGATGTGCGCGCCGTGGGGCACCAGCTTGGGGTTGGAACGCTGCTCGAAGGCAGCGTGCGCAAGGCCGACGATCGCCTGCGCGTGACCGTCCAGCTCGTCGAGGTGGCAACAGGTTATCGCCGGTGGTCACAGCGCTTCGATCGCAGGCTCGACGACGTGTTCGCGATCCAGGATGAGATCGCAGAAAGTGTCGCCACGTCGTTGCGCGGCAGCCTTCTTTCCCGACGCGAAAAGGAGGCGTTGGTTCGCCCACCGACGGGTGCAGCCGCGTTCGAGTATTACCTCCGTGGACGGCAGCACCTCCCGCGCATGACGAAGGCGGACCTGCAGAAGAGCGGCGAGATGTTCGCGCGCGCGATCGATCTGGACGCTGGCTATGCCCCGGCGTTTGCCGGTCTCGCAACCGTGCACGCCACGATGTACGAATGGTTTGGCGCAGACGCGGCCGATCTCATGGCAGCAGAGCGCGCCAGTGAACGTGCCCTCGAATTGGCACCCGCGATGGCGGAGGCTCACGTCGCGCGTGGGTGCGCGCTGGCGCTGTCGCGGCGATATGACGAAGCCGAGCGCGCGTTCGAGCAGGCGATTGCCATTAATCCCAACCTGTTCGACGCGTATTACTACTCGGGTCGAACGAGCTTTGCGCGCGGCGATATCGCGCGATCGGCGGCGCGTTTTCGCAAGGCGGCGGAAATGCGGCAGGAGGACTTTCAAAGCCCGCTGCTGCTGTCACAGTCGCTGCGGATGCTCGGCCGCCATGACGACGCCGCGCAGGCAAACAAAGAAGGGATCCGCCGTGCCGAGCACGTCCTGGCGTTGAATCCTCTCGACAGCCGCGCGCTTTCGCTCGGCGCGTCGGCGCTCTTCCACGATGACGAGACGACGCGCGCGCTCGAATGGTCACGACGATCGCTCGAGTTGCATCCGGACGATATGAGCACGCTCATCAACGCCGCGTGCCTACACGCCAAGCTGGGGCAGAAGGAGGAGGCATTGGAGTTGCTGGAACGTGTCTTCGCCCACGGCTGGGGGAAGCGCGATTGGGTGGAGCACGATCCTGACTACGATATTCTGCGCGACGATCCGCGATTCCTGAAGCTGTTGGCGCGTCTCAAATAGAACTGAAGAACCTTACGGCGTCTGCACCACCAGGTAGCGGAACGGTTCCTCGATGTTCTTGTACATATGCGGCGCGTTCGGAGGAATGATCACCACATCTCCTTTGCCGACGCGATGCGATTCACCAGCGCCAATCAACTGGCCGCCTTCGGCGGTTTGTTTTACTGCCCGGGCGGATGACGCGGTACCCGGCGTAATAAACGTCGCCGCACCGCTCATGATCACCACCACACCCGTCCAATCCTCATGGGAATGCAGCTTGCCTTCGTCGGCCTTACCACGGCTGTTGGAGTGAATGGTCCATGCGCGGCCCTGACGATCCTTGCGGGCGAACAGGTCCATGCTGCCGGTGGAGGCGAGGGCTTGCGCGAAGGACGCGTCGACTTTGTCGTGTCCGAAATACGTGATTAGTGGGGCAGGCGCGTTCTGCTGCGCGCTCGTTTTGGCGAGCCATCCGGCACTGAACGCCACCACCACCGCTGCGGTCATCATCACTGTTCGCATGGACAGCATCTGGTTTCGTCCTTTCCGCGATACCCACAGAATTCGGTGACCTTATCACGTTATCGACTGCGGAACTCCCACTGGTGGAGACGACCGCCAAGGCACGACGCCAGCCGGCGTCGAGATGTGCGCGGCACGCCACCGCCTGCGTCGAGTAGACTCGCACGCGCTTCATGTCCCCCTGCTCCACCCTACCCTCGCGTGCCTGGTGGGTCGTCGCCGGCCTGTTGATCGCCGCCTTCCTCGCGCGCGCGCCGTTGTACCTGTCGGTGTTTCCGCCCTTCGAGGGGTGGGACGAATATCAGCATCTCGGCTACATCGCCTATCTCGATCAAACGGGCGCCATTCCCGTGTTCAGCACGGCGATCCGAGTGCCCCTCTCAATCCTTCCGCTTGTGATCGCCATGCCCCACTCTCGGTGGGGCGCCGACCAGGTACGGGAGTGGGGCGCGTTGTCCTACGCTGATTATTGGAATGCGCCGACGCCGACCGTCGCTACGGCGCCAGGATCGTTTTCCTCACCCCGACTGTATCAAGCGCAGCATCCGCCGCTTGCATACGCACTGGCAGTACCCATCTGGCATTCGCTGAAGAGGAAACACCCGTTGGCGGCGATCTATGCCATCCGGGCGGTGAACCTCCTTCTCGTCGCGGTGGGCCTTGCCGTGTTTGCCGCCGCCCTCGAACGCGTGATGCCGCTCGTTGCGCCACGGATCGCGGTGTTCGCATTGGTCTGTCTGCATCCGCTGTTCTTTCAGAACGTGGCTCGCGTGGCCAACGATGCGCTGGCGGTCGCCGCCGGCATGGCGGGGATCAGTCTGCTGTTGCTCGCCGACGGACGTACGTTCATCACTCGGGGCCTGCTGGCGGCCGTATGCATCGCGGCGAGCGTCTGGAGCAAGCAGACGGGACTCGCCTTGATGCCCGTGCTCGTCCTCGGCTTGCCGTTGATCGGCTGGGTCCACGGAGTGCCCTCCGGGCGGTTGTCTCGAGGGACGGCGATCGTCGTGTTGGCGTTGCTGCTTCTGGTCGCGCCGCTCTGGCTGTGGAGCTATCGGCACTACGGGACGATCGTCACGACGCAGGAGTCGCTCCAGCTCGCGGCGGATGGCCCGGTCGCAGGGAAGTTAATGACTTCCCTTGAACGCCTGCGCTGGGCGCCGCTCATCGACACACTCTTTGTTCCCGGAAGACCCTGGGTCGGCGGATGGAGCTTTCTACCGATGCAGCAGTCGCTCGCCGACGTGTACGGTTGGTACTGGCGCATCCTGCTGGTCGCTGCGGCGGCTGGTGGGGTGTTCGCGATCCTTCGCCGAGCGCGCTCGGTCGAACACGCAGCCCATCGCATCAGCGGTCAGGCCGTAGCTGCATTGGCCGTGTGCGCAGCCACCGTGGTCTTCACGACGCTCGCTCTCATCCATCACGCGGTTGTGAGCAACGCGGTATTCGGGCAGTCGACGACCAACCCGTGGTACTTCATGACGGCGCTGCCGTTTCTGTTCGTGCTGCTGGTTCGTGGACTCGAGGCGATCAACAGCCGGTTGGCAACGTACGCGGCCGGTGGGCTGGCCGCGCTCTTTGTCGCCATCGATTTGCATGGTACATGGGTCGAGATGCCGCGAGCATACGCGAGCACTACGGATACGGCGCTCCAGTGGTCGCGTCTCACGTCTATTCATCCGGCACTCCTGAGCGGAGACCTCCGGTGGCTGTTCCTGGCGATCCAGTTCGCCGTGCTCGGCCTGGTCGTCGGCGGACTGGTCTACGCATCGCGGAATGTGCGTAGTACTGCCGTCGAACGAGGCGTTCCGGAATACCAGTAGGGAACATCATGGTGACCACACAGAAGTCAGAGGACTCGAACGGCGCTACTCAAACGGTTCACCAACGTGTTTGAGATTTTCGAATTCAGGCCTGGAGGCCGTCGGAAGTTCGTGATGCATGACATCGTCGAGCCGGCGAACGAACAGAATCTCGACCGGCTCTTATCGGTTCTCCCGCGATCAAGGCATCTCGAAACCGGGTGGACCTGCAATCGTTCGCGTGTGATGGAACGTGTACTCACCAAGAAGCCGCTCGTCTCCGTTGTCATCCACGGAAAGCAGACGTGCGACCATCGTCGACGACGGTGACGTCTTTGCCCACGTAATCGATTGCTGGCAGATCACGCTCCCGGCGTCGGCTCGAACAGGGATATCTGTCATGCGCTGATGTTCGACACCCCGCGGATCACACCAACTGAGATCGACTCGCGACGCAGTGGTCAGGTTCAGCGCGAGACGCGCCACGAGCAAATCATCGTCAGCCGCCACGGTGCACTGAATTGATCCACCTGGTGGGGGCGCGTATTCTCGCACCTGGAGGCCTGTCTGTACTGCGCGCTCGACGAAGTAATCGCTGATCACCACCTGCAGCGCTCCCGAACGCGCGAGAGCGCGGAGACCCTCCGCGAGCGCGATCACCTCGCGGAGCCGATCCCCGCAGTCGTCGCACGTCATCAGATGCTGCTCGACGCGTTCTTCAACCAACGAAGGCAGGGCCGCGAGCCAATAGTCCATGAGGACCGCCGCTTCGATGGGG